>Ga0302325_10003927_pt1 | contig 34661 bp, 32 predicted proteins | sample Palsa_T0_2_FD_201948 | JGI IMG/M metagenome (GOLD analysis project Ga0302325, IMG submission 201948) | Peat permafrost microbial communities from Stordalen Mire near Abisko, Sweden - Palsa_T0_2 | ecosystem: Environmental > Terrestrial > Soil > Palsa > Peat permafrost | place: Sweden: Abisko...
GAAGGCGCGGCGGCAATAGACCGTGACCCGATGGCCGCGGTCCGCGAAGCGCGAGCTGATCTGCTCGGCAAAGCGCTCGAAGCCGCCGTACCGGTTAGGGATGCCGCGAGTTCCGACGATGGCTATGTTCATGAAGAAGCAATTAGCAATTGGCGTTTGGCATTTGGCTACGAGCCTCTAGCCACGAGCTGTCAGCTGTCGGCCTCAGGCAAAACCCTTATGATCGTGTCATCCTGAGCGGAGGCGCGCCTCAGTTGCGCGCCGGAGTCGAAGGACCCCTATCTCCCGCAAACAATCGCCACTAATAACTGACAACTGCCTACCGGCTACTGCTTTTCCGCGTCGATGGCACGCGGCGTATTGCTGAACCACCATAGCAAATTGCGGTCGGAGACGCGGCGGCGGGCCTGAATAATCGACCGCTTGCGACGGACGCTGTCGCGCGCGCGCCACCAGTACGTTACCGCCGACCACAATCGCCGATCGCGCGCGATAGCATAGCCGAACGTCATTAGATCGCGCGATGCCACCGGGAGGAACAGACGCCAGCACAGCCATCCCGATGCATTCTTGCCGCGCATCAGAAAGCGGTTCTTAGCTGAGTGCCAATTGATTACCAGGGGCAGGTCCTTGCGGCGCTCCGGCGTGACGCGCCGCACATGCCATGCGACCGCGTTCGGTGTATACAGGCATTTCCAGCCCATGAGTTGCGCGCGCCAGGCGAGATCGGCATCTTCCCGAAAGGCAAAAAATTCCTCGTCGAAAAACTCGCCTTCAACCGACACATCGTCGATAAAGCTGCGCCGGAAAAACGCCGTCGCACCGCTCGCGCCGAAGACATACTGCGCCCGGTCATATTGACCGCGATCAATCTCCTCCGCGCCGCGATCGAGATGCCGCATGTTCGGTGTGAAGTAAATACCGGTCGAGTCGATGACGTTGGTCTTATGATTCGCCACCGCTGGATCCCAGCGCAACAGCTTTCCGCAAAGCGCTCCGGCATCAGGATGAGCTTTACCGGCAGCCACAAGTTGGGTTACAAAGTCGGGACTGAGCACAGCGTCGGGATTGAGGCACAGGACCCAATCGCCGTGCGACGCGCGAATCGCCTGGTTCTGCCCGGCCGCAAATCCAACATTCTTGTCGTTGTAGATCGCGCGCCACTGCGCTTCCACCTGTGTCAGCAGCGCACGCGTGCCATCTTCGGAAGCGTTATCAACAATGATGATTTCGAGATCGCGATAGTCCTGGATCGAGAGCGCAGCGAAGCACTCTTCCAGATACCGTGCCGAATTCCAGGTGACGATTGTGACGGAGACCATTGAGCCAGCGCGTCCAAGTGTACGCAAGCTTCAGTTTAGGCGAGTTAGTTATGCAATGGCGATTTCCCGACATCTCTCGTGGATAGTACCAATTTCCCTTACTCGATCAACGTGGTTTCACGCCTCCGAAGAGGATTAACGACTCCACGAGGGGCAGTGTCAGGGGGCAATTCTACCTCAGGTAAGTCGGTCCGACGGGTCATCAGCAGCAGCCAGTGGTAGCCGCGGATCCCGGGCGGTATGACTTTATAAATAGTCAGCCCCATTTTGCGCGCTGCGTCGCGCAGCCAACCCCTGTCGAAGATCACAGCAGCAGAGGGATCGGCATACGAGATATACAGGGCGTTGAAACCTTCGTCCATCATAGGCAAGTCTGGCTTATCGAACAGAAACCAGGACGCCTGCAACACTCCTTGGGGATGCAGTATTCGCGCACACTCCCGCAAGTAGTATTTGGCTTGCTCTTCGGTGAGATGAGTGAATACCGAAAGGGCATTGACCAGCGTGAACTGCGCATCCGCGACAGGAAACGGCGCGGTCAAGGGCTTTTCGCGACCAGGATTAAAGCTCACATTGAAGACATCGTGGTGATAGAAGTTGAAGTGAGGCGCGACCGGGTGAAGGTAATCGTTACACCAGCGAATCATTCCAGCATGCAGGTCCACTCCGACGTATGATGTCGGACACGGCCGCTGCAAGATCAGTTGGCGCGCCACGCGACCGCAGCCGCAGCCAAAGTCGAAGACAGTCTCGTAAGTCTCTTTCGGAAGCCAGGGATAAACCAGGTCGCCTTTGGGATTGCCGTAAGACTCCGGATCGAAGGGGCCGACCAGTCGGCGCATCTCAATTGGGGGAAGCGGAAGTTCTCCGTTTTGCTGAACCAGTTTGGTGCCGCTTGCCGCTGCCGATCGCGTCGCGGAGTTCTTTGACGCTGCTTTGGCTCGCCGCAAGTCTCGGCGATATTGCAGCCAATTGGCCACCTTTTTCAGCGTTGAGTGAAAATAGGGAATCGCCCTGAGACGAGCATTGATGAAATCGGCGATGCGGTAACGCAGTTCGGCCCTGGAAAAGTGTTCGTCTGGTTTTAGCGAGTCACTCATCGGGAAGAAGATACAGTCCCTAAGCTATGGTACTAGACCTGGGCTGTAGAGTTCAGGTGAGAACTAACTCTCGTTCTTGGCAGTACGATGGAAAGCTCGATAGGCTAGTCTAGTGCCGTAGGCGCTGGGTTATAATCGCCCACCGCGGAGCGAAACCGGGGCCCCCGATTCGCGCCGTTTTTGTGCGAATTGGGGCGGGAAGCGGAGTGCTGGGTAAAGTGGCAAAATCATCCGACTTCCCTGGGGGACGACATTTCTGGCGCAGACCCCCTTGATCGGACCTGCTAATAGCTAGCGCACGTGATCGTAACTTGCCGCTGCGGGCTTAATATGCCCCCCGACCGGACAGCACGATAGGAATCGTCCGCAGGAAGATTTTGGCGTCCAGCCACAGCGACCAGTTGTCGATGTACTTCAGGTCGAGCTGCATCCAGCGGTTGAAGTCCACATGGCTGCGGCCCTCCAGGACCCATGTACAGGTGAGCCCCGGCCTCATGCGCAGCCGCCGCCGCTGCCAGTCTTCATACTGCTCCACTTCCTCCGGCACGGCCGGACGCGGTCCGACAAACGACATGTCACCGCAAAATACGTTCCACAACTGCGGCAGCTCGTCGAGGCTGAAGCGGCGCAGCCCGCGCCCCACCGGCGTAATGCGCGGGTCATCGCTGATCTTGAACACCGGGCCGTCGAGCTCGTTCAGCTGATGCAGTTCGGCGCGCATCTGCTCGGCGTTGTTGATCATGGAGCGAAATTTGTAGAGCATAAAGCGCCGTCCACCGAGGCCGCAGCGGGTCTGCCGGAACAGCACCGGGCCGGGCGATGTGATCCGGATCAGGGCCGCGATGGTCAGCAAGACTGGCGAGAACACCACCAGCGACGCGACCGAGAGCACCACGTCGATGACTCTCTTGAAGAACAGGCGCAACTCGCTGTCGGGTGCGCTCGAAAGGCTGAGCAGTTGCACGTCGCGAAAATTTTCCAGGTAAATGCGCGAATACGCCGGGGGCAGGAACTCAAGTTGCACCCGGGTGCGGATGCCGAGATCGGCGCAGTGCTGCATCACCGGTTCCAGCCGGGCAAGCTCTTGCAGGTTGACGGCGAAGATGACTTCGTCGACGACATGGTTTTGCAGGATGCCGCCGACGGAATCGAGCGGGAAAACGTTGTAGCCGCCGAGCTTGTCAGGCGGCGTGTCGCTGACGTCGGTATCGACGAAGCCCTTCAGCCGCAGCCCCATCCCGCGGCTCTCTTCAATCAGCGTCGCCATCTCACGTGCTCGCGGTCCGCAACCGACAATCAGCAGGTAGTGATAACGGCGAAGGCGGTCGCGCATCAGCGAGACGCCCCAATACGACATGCTGCGTCCCAGCAGCAGAAGAACGAAGTCCACCACACCGATCAGCAGGACGTAAGTGCGGCTGATGTCGGTTCGGCGGAATAGATAGAGACCGGCGTAGATGACCACCAGCACGATGGCGAGCTGGCTAACGATGTTCAGGATGAGCTGGATGGGATTGCTGAGTTCCAGATCGCGATAGAAGGTAGAAAAATATCCGACGATCGCCCATACCGCAAGGAAGGCAACCATCAGGGGAAGATAATGGCTGAAAGGATAAATTCCGGGTAAGTGTTCGCTGAAAAATGCAAAGTGCACTAGGAGTGTTCGCAGCAGGTATGCCGCCACGAAGGCGACGCAGGTCACCCCAAGATCGTGCAGCAGGGTAATCGTACCCAGTAGTTTGGATCGTCGATCGAACACAATAATGCCGTTTACCGAAAGGCCGCGGAACGACCAATCTAGCGGCCATACCCGTGGGAGACGTCAGCGAAGCAGGCACAGAAGGAACGGATATGGCCCTGACGCCACGTGCGCACTTCGAAGCTTAACTTTAGCAGGATTTCTCGCCGTTATGCCAGTCGTGCCGGCCACTGAGTAACGTACAGACCTCGATGCCAACCAGAGAAGAATCGTCCCCGCCGGAAATGTTGTCCGCAGACGCTTCACATCCAAGTCAAGCGACAGTCCAGAGGACGGATCGAAACGCATTGATCAGTTTTCTGGAAGGCGCAATCTCGTCTTCGGCGGCTAAAACCGGGGTTTCTGATTGGCTTTACCGGCACGGCTGAAGCGGTGCCCCTTCAGAACTGGGCAACACCGATCATGAAATCGCCCTAGCTGCATCCGCTCTACCTCCCTGTTCCGATGGCATTCCACTGGAACTGCACCACGTCGCCGAAGTGGCGGACGACGAACTGGGCGTCGTGTCCGCCAGGATAGACGTGAAACTCGTGCGGGATTCCGCGCGACTTCAGCAGCTTATCCAACTCCTGCGCTCCCTGTTCGAAGCCATAGTCGTCATTGTTTCCCACGTCGAAGTAGATCTTCATGCGCTTGAGGCTGGCAGCGCTGTCAGTGCGCGCGAAGTAGAAGACATTGTTGCGATCGAAATAGGCGCGATTAAACGGAGCGCCAAACACATCGCCCAGCATTCCTCCCGGACTTCCCGGCGCGCTCGCGCCAATGTCTTTGGGCAGGTCGGTCATGAGTGCAGGCATCTGCGCGCTGACGGCGGCGAACTCGTCGGGATATTTGAACGCCAGCCGGAGCGCGCCGTAGCCTCCCATGGAAACGCCGCTAATGCCGCGAGCGGCGCGCGTGCCTTGCGCGTGGTACTTCTCTTCCATCGCCGGCATGAACTCCTTCATAAGGAAATCCTCATATCGCACTTTGCCGTTTTCGGAGTTGATGTAGAAGGTGTGTCCGGCGCTGGGAGCGAGAATTACGAAGTCGCCAATCTTCCCTTTGCTGCGCAGTTCTGAGACGACATCCCATCCGCCGAAGTTGAGCAGCGACTGCTCGTTGTCGCCCAACCCGTGCAGGAAATACAGCACCGGATAGCGCCGTGTCTTGTCCTGATCGAAACTGGCGGGCAGGAAAGCGCAATAGCGCACTGGCCGGGCCAGGATTTGCGACTTGATGACCGAGCACTCAGCGCGGCCCTGGGCGTGAAGCAGAGGGGCGAAGGCGATCAGTCCGATCAAAGCCAGACCACAAAGACGAATCCGCAATCGAGGAGTAAATTTGCCTGCCAACAGAAATCTCATTTCTTGATTCGAGGATCGAACGGGTACCGAACTGCGGATTGGATGCGAACCCGCGCAGCATCGGGATGCAGCGGGTTCAGCACGACGTTAAAGGTCGACGGTACGAGCGCACTCGGAATCCGGAGCAGAGCCGTGCGTCCCGACCGCAGCCACGTCGAACCAATCTCGCGAGTTTTGTGCAAGTCGTCAGGCCAATTCGTCGGAAGCCTGCTCACGTCCAGGGATTCCATTGGCACCCGGGCATCTACTTCCAGCGCAAGCAGAGTGTATTTGGGCGGAACATCGTTGGCGCTGGTGTGGACGCACGCTTCCAGCAAGGCTCCTGCCGGGCTCTCCGCCAGGTACACAACCGGCAGACCGCGCTCGTGCCAGCGTCCGGGAGCGCGCAATCCTCCCGCTCCCTTCAAGTCACGATGCTGGCTCACGCGCCAAAGCGTGGTCAAACGAACATGCCCTCATCGATCTGCACCAGCAGTTCTTCCACGATGCGACTGCCAGTATCGGTCTTCGCCATTTCCAGAGGTGTGCGATTATGCAGGCGCGGATGGGAACGGCGAAGCCAGGCGAGCGCCCGTTCCCGTGATCCGTAAACCGATTCGGCTTGCGACAGCAGGCGTGCGACCCGCAACACGCGGTCGGATTCCTCCACCGTAAGTTTTTCGCGTCGCGAACGGCGGTGCTGCAAGGTCCGCAACGGGATCACCAGCGTATCAATCTCCGAACGCGTGACGCCGAGCGCGATCAGGCGCTTAATGGAAGTGGTCGGCAGTTGACGCTCGACGATCTCCAACATCTGCTGCTCAGTGTGGGGAACCGAAACCCCTAACCATTCGCCTATCTGCTGGTGAAGAACTGACATCGCGGGTTACCTCACCTACATTATGCCATATAATCTCAGGCAAAACGTAGGGCTCTTGCTTCATTCGTATTTCAACGTTTGCACGGGATCGAGCCGGGCCGCGCGGCTGGCGGGATAGAGGCCAGCCAGCAAGCTGACGACGATGGAAAACGCAATGGCCGCGCCGATCAGCCACGGCGGCATGATCCATACCGCTTCGGCGGGCAATTGATGGTTGTGCAAATAGATTCCCGTGCCGATGTTGATGGCCTTGCCGATCGCGAAGCCCAGCACAATGCCAAGCACGCCGCCGAAGAAGCCCATCGCTCCTGCTTCGGCGAAGAAAAGACGCTTCACGTCGCCATCGCTGGCGCCAATCGCTTTCATCACGCCGATCTCACGCCTCCGCTCCAGCACCGCCATCACAAGGGTATTGATGATGGCCAGCGTGGCCACCGCCAGCGCCAGCGATCCGAAGATGCCGAGGAACAGATCGAGCACGGTGAAGAAGCGGCGCAAGCTCTTGGTCGCGTCCAGCACGGAGAAGGTGCGGAAGCCCATCTGCTTAATCGCGTCCTGTACCTGCGCGACTTTGGCTGGATCTTTGACGCGCACCGTCAGCGTCATGTAGGTCCTGCCATGTCCGCGCAGCGAACTGCGCATGTCACTGAACTCCGCCATGTTCAGCTTTGCGGTCAGATCGACGGGCAGAAAGATGCGGCCGCGCGACACGGTGCGCATCCCGCCGTAAGGCTCTTCGTCGATGATGCCCATGACCTTCAACTGCTGCGTCTTGCGCACTACGGAGAATCCATAGCTATCGCCAGCATTCGGGCTGCCGCCGTCACTCTGCTCGCCCGAGAGTCGCCCGGAGGTGTCGGAATCGGCAGCCAGCGGCTGATGTTCGCCATAGCGAAGCGTGACCGGCTGTCCAATCAGCGCCTTGGGATTGGCGGGATCGAGTTCCTTGGCAAAATCGTTCAGCAGGATAACTTCGTCGGCATCGGAGCGGGAGAAGAACTTGCCTTGCAGATTGTCGAAGGCTTCGTTCTCGCGCGCCGACATGGGCAGGCCAGTGACGAACCCGAAGTGGGTCTGTCCACCGTACATGATTTCGCCCATGACGCGGATTTCCGGCTCGACCTCGGTTACGTACTTCAGGTGCGCCATCTTGTCGCGCGCCGCCTCATCGAGCACCGGTGCATTCTCGGGATGCTGGTCTTTCTGATCCTGTTCGCGGTCGAAGCCGCGAAAATCCTGCTTCGAAGTAACGAAGACGGTGTCGAACATTCCCGAGCCGGCCAGCCGCCTGGTCGCAAGCTGCTGTAGTCCCACACCGAGGGACAGCATCGCGACCAACGATGCCACTCCGACAGAAATACCGACGGTCGTCAATCCATTGCGCAGCTTGGATTGCCGCAGGTTGCGCACGGCCAGTTCGAACAGGTCGTAGCCCTTCATGCCAGCGCCTCTTGTGAGATCAACTTGCCATCGCCTAGAAAGATGAGCCGTTGCGCGAAGCGCTCGGCCAGCGCACGCTCGTGCGTCACCATCACCACAGTCATGCCGAGCGAGAGGCTCACGTCGCGAATCAGGTTGAGAATATCTTCTCCAGTGCGGCTGTCGAGATTGCCGGTAGGTTCGTCGGCCAGCAACAGCGACGGACGATTGGCCAGCGCCCGCGCCAGGGAGACGCGCTGCTGCTCGCCACCGGAAAGCTCCGATGGCCGATGCTCCAGCCGCTTGCCCAAACCGACACGCTCCAGCGATTCGCGGACCCGCTGCGCCCGCTCCGAACGCTCCACCTCGGCAAAGCGCATGGGCAGTTCGACGTTTTCCGTGATGGTCATCGCCGGAATCAGATGAAACGACTGGAAGACCATGCCAACATCGTTGCGGCGATAGCGCGCCAACTCTTCCGATGACATCCCTGCCAAATCGCGGCCCGCGACCTGCACCGAGCCCGAGGTGGGACGGTCAAGACCGGCAAGCAGATTCAAGAGTGTGGATTTTCCGGAGCCGGACTGGCCCAGCAGCGCCACAAATTCACCGCGCTCGATGGTGAGCGTAATGCCATCCACGGCGCGAATGCTGCTGCCGCCCATGGTGTAATAGCGGCAGAGGTTTTCAGTTCTCACAGCCTGAGAAGTTGACGATGTGCTCATCTGTAATGGATTCGATGCTGCCATTCGAGTCTCGGGCGCAAACCGCCCTCACCGAACGTACGAAATCGCGAGCGACTTTGCTCCATGACGTATAACAATTTGTAAACTGCTATCGATGAAAAACGAATGTTGGCAATCCCGGAGAAGTCGCAGCAATGCTTGACGCGGAGCTCCTAAAGTCGATCGCGTTACAGTTGATGACGAGCAACTCAGTAAGCGTTGACGGGAAATCTGCGCGTGTTGAGCGCACCAGCCGGCAGCGCCTCAGAGCAACGGCCTTCAAGGTGGGAGACCACGAATATCAGGCCATCGAACAGAACCCGGAGAAGCCGAGCCGATGGGGACAGCTGGCTCGGAGTGGTCATCAGGTGGTGCAATTCAAAGACACAGAGAACCACCGGTTCGTCGCGGTTGTGGTCGACGGTGAGGTTACGTTTTACGGCCACAGCAAAGAGCGATCCTAAAAAGCTGCATGGTCCTGGGAAAATGACCGCCTGAGATTACAACAGAAATGCCGCACACAGCAGCGCGCCGAAGACTAGCGCCTGCGCTAGCTCGCTGTATCCGAGTTTGTGAACGTCCAGCGGCTGGCGTCCGCGCGCGAACCAGATTGTCCCTCGCAGCAGGATAGGCAGGAAGGCGATCGCGATCGCGGCCGGGAAGAAGCCCAGACGGCAGGCGGCAAAAATCACTCCTATCAGGCCGATCAGGCCCATCAGAAAACCGAGGCCGGGCTGTAGTTTCTCGTTAAACGTCTCGGCCTGGCTGGTGTGAATGCGTACCTGTACGAAGTGGATTTGATCGGCGGCAAAAAGCCAATTCGCCAGCCAGAGTGCAAACCCCGTGCGGTCGAGTTGGCCGGTGGCGACGTAATAAGCGCCCGCCGCCGTCGAAGTAAGCCCGATAGCGCCGATGATCTGGGCCGGCATCCTGCCCTTGCGGCCAAGCCTCCTCACACCAGCCTGTGTCGCGAAGGCAAGCGCCGCGATAGCGCCGATGATCAGCAGCCCGCGATTGTGCCCGTTCCAGAAAAGAGCAATCACGTTGCCGGCGGCTACGGCTCCGATCGCCACAATCGCCTTCGTGAGCAATCCACGCTCGTAGTCGGTCTGCGCTTTGATGGGCGACGTGCCCAGCCAGCTCTCTAACGGCGTGCGCAGCCAGAACAGGGATATGGTGGCAATGAGAAGGGTGATCAGCGCCGCGCTGTTGACCGCCGTGCGCGCCGCCACTACCGCACCCGTCGCCAGCGGGACCAGCATCATGCCCCACGCGCCATGTTCGCGCGGAACCACCATCGCTCTAACTCTGGAATTCGGAACGGTACTGGAATGAGCTGCCATGCTTCGATCGTAGTTCTACTGAGGTTTTCGCAATATGATCTAAGTCTCAGCCGACCCTTTTAGTCGCTATCTCGCGGACCATTTGATTCGAGGTTCCCGGTTCATACACGCAGAAAGGTTCCTCAGCCAGGAAGTCTCCGGTGGCGGCGTAGGCGCGCGCGCGGCATCCCATGCAAACGTGACGGAACTCGCAGCAGCCACACTTGCCTTTCAGGTTGTCGTCGTCGCGAAGCTGTCCGAAGACGGCCGAGTCGCTCCATATCTCAGCAAAGCTTTGCTTGCGCAGATCGCCGGCAATTGCGGGCAGATATCCGCAAGGGAAGATTTCGCCTTCATGCGAGATGAAGCAGACGCCGGTTCCGGCCAGACAGCCTTTGGTCATGGCGTTCATGTCGCCGGGATGTCCACCGGGATGTCCCGAGTGTCCCACCGGCGGTCCACCATTTGGCTTAAGGGAGATTCCAGTTGAGCCCGGCATCGTGATGTCGGTGGGGCCAATCTCATGGGGATGCGATGCAGCCGTCGGTGCTGGTTCACGGCCGGCCATGCGATCGGCGGCGCGGCGTTGGCGCAGCACGCGGAAGTAATGCGGTGCACAAGTCGCCTTCAACTCAATGTCACCCGTCAGAGACTGATCGTAAAACCAGTTCAACATCCGCTCGTATTCCTCGGGAGCGACCATCTGCTCGGCCGCGATGTCGACACCGCAGCCCACGGGCACAAGCAAGAAAGTGTGCAACGCATCGGCGCCCAGGCGGCGCGCCAAGTCCAGCACGTCCGGCAACTGATGCGCATTGTGACGGGCAATCGTGGTATTGATCTGCACCGAGACCCCGAACTCCTGCAGATTGCGCATGCCATAAATGGCGGCCTCGAATGCGCCGGGAATGCCGCGGAAAGTGTCGTGGGTGATCGCGTCGGATCCATCGAGTGAAATGGAGACCCGCTTGATGCCGGCCTCCTTGATTTTCTCGGCGATGTCCTTGGTCACCAGCGTACCGTTGGTCGCTAAAGCAGTGCGCAGCCCGCGGCTGGTGGCATATTCGGCGAGCTCGAAGATGTCGTGACGGTAAAGCGGCTCGCCGCCGCTGAGGACGAGTATGGGACTGCCGAAGTCGGCGATCTGAGAAATGATATTCAGCGCCTTTTTGGTCGGCAGATCGGCGGGTGACATCAGTTCGGTGGCCGTGGCGCGGCAATGGATGCAGCGCAGGTTGCAGCCTTTGGTGACTTCCCAGAAGATCAAGCGCGGCGTGTATTCCTTCTTGCTCGCCGGATGAGCGCTGGCGTTGGCAGCTGTCATTAGGTTTATTCCTCCCCCTGTTTCAACTACGGCTCGTTGCTATGCCTTCAAGATAGGATTTTGACGACCCGCAGGGCCGTGAGTGGCATCACGTGGGGCTGTGATATGCGTCACTCCGAATTCTTCCGCGAGGAAATCGGTAAACTATGCGTGAGATGGCGCAAGCAAACGAAAAGCAGCAGGTGCAATAGAAAGAGGCCATGAATGCCATTCCAACGGCCGCCTAAAACACTGAGCTTTGTTTCTGGGGAATGACCTCTACTCTCGTCGCGCTATTTATGTGCTTCGGCATCCTGACAATAATTACGACCCAACGGATCACGCTTAGAGCAATTCTGTGGCTGCTCACTGGCATTCCTGCAAGTTGGCAGGATTTCAAGATGTTCGCCTCCGTGAAAATTCGACCGATAACACCACCGGCTTGGGCGGCTTCGCCAGGCTTGGCTTACTGCTTCACACAGCAGCCATAGCCTACCTCGAAAGGGGGCGCCCTTTTACAATGCGTGGCCCAGCCTGCACTCTTGAAGGGTTTCCGGCGAAAGCAGCTTTTTGGGTTTCTCCTGTATGCTTAAAGTCTGTCGATGCCAGCCCGCCGTTTAGCACGTTTCACATTCAGACGCCGTCTGACGACCGCTTTCGCCGCGCTTCTCTGGGCTGCGCTGTTCACTGGCGCCGTCTGGAGCCAGACTACGCAGCCGCAATCGCCGGCAGCGCCGCCGTCCAGCCCGACACCACAATCCCCCAGCCAGACGCCGAGTCCGGCGCAACCGCAAACCTCCAACCCGCCTTCGTCCACTACGCAGCCGGCAACTCCGCAGCGGCCGAACAACTCGGGCGCGGCGCAAGTTCCCGGCGCGGGTGTCGGCGTCCAGAACCAGCAGCCCGGTACTGGGACCAGCCAGGCCCCCGAACAGTCGGAGCCTGAGACCCACGTCACCAAGGGGCAGGCCAAAGAACTCTTCCGCTCGGTCGACGAGATCCTCGATTTTGTCAGTCAGGACACCGGCCTGCCCATCGAGCATAAGGTCAAGCGCAATCTCATCACGCGCGAGTCGGTGGAGAAGTATGTCAACAAGCGCATGAAGGATGACAAGGACGAGAAGCGCCTGGAGCAATCGCGGCTGGTCTTGCAGAAGTTCGGGCTGCTTCCGCCGGGCTACGACCTTCATGCTGAGTTTGTGCGCCTGATGGGCGAGCAGGTTGCCGCGTACTACGATCCCAAGACAAAGAGCGTCAACCTGCTGGACTGGGTGCAGTTGGACGCGCAGAAGCCGATCCTGGCACATGAGCTGACCCACGCCTTGCAGGACCAGAAGGTGGGCGTGGACAAGTGGGAGTTGGCGGGCGCGAAGGACGATTCGACGCCACTGCCCGATCAGCAGGAGTATTCAGTGGAAGAAGCGCAGGCTGCCCGGCAATGCGTCACCGAAGGGCAGGGCATGGCCGTCATGTTCGATTACATGCTGGCGCCGCTGGGCAAGAGCCTGCTGACCGCTCCGGGAGTAGTTACGGCAATGCAAGAGGGCATGTCCGACAACAAGGATTCGCCCGTATTCGCCCAGGCGCCAATGTTCCTGAAGGAATCCTTGCTTATGCCGTACACCTTTGGCCTTGACTTCGTGAAGACCGTCATGGCGAACAAGGGTAAAGAGGCAGCTTTCGCGGGGATACTGGAGAACCCTCCCGTCGACACGCGCCAGATCATGCAGCCTGAAACCTATCTGCTGCACCAGGTGGTTGCGCCGCCCACGATCCCCGATATGGATAAGCTGGTAGCGCCGAACTATGAGCGCTTCGACTTTGGCAGCATGGGCGAATTCGACGTGTATCTGCTGGCCAAACAGTATGGCGCCAACGATGCTCCAAACTATTATCGCCACTGGCGCGGCGGCTACTATTTCGCGGCGCGCGCCAAGACCGCGCCTAAAGATCAGATCGCGATGCTGTATTGGTCAGGTTGGGATTCGCCGGAAGCAGCGCACGATTTCGCCAAGCTGTATGCGGATTACCTGCCCAAGCGCTACAAGAAAGCGGCCTTAGAAGCGCCATCAGCGGCGGACAACAAGGTGCCTCGCCATCTTTACGTGTTCGAAACCGACGAGGGCAAAGCATCCATCGAAATGGAAGGCAACGACGTGCTGATCATGGAAGGCTTTGACGATACTGTGACTGAAAGAGCGCGGGATGTTCTTCTCTTCGGCATGTCGCTGCCCGCGCAACCGGCGAAGGCGAAAAATTGACGAGACGAATTTTCAGCTTCCTGACGATCGCAATTCTGTTCTGCGGCTGCTTGGCCTTGCCCCTCGCCGCCCAGCAATTCGACGAGAAGATGTGGGGCAAGAACACCTCCGGAGTCGAACTCGTCACCCATGAAGACCCGCGCCAGCACACCGCTTCGGGAACGGTGCTGATGTACAACCTCCTCGGCAAGGGTTTCCCTGCGGACAAGACCTACGACTTGTGGTTCTGGATTCCCGGCAAGAAGCCGGGCAAAGCCATCGCCGGCGTCAGCTTCGACAAGCGCGGGGTGCTGGTTTGCTCCGGCAAGCCGGGCTCGTGCCAGGGAAGCGGACTGGATGATCCCATCAACATCAAGACGACGGCGGTGCTGGGCGAGCCCAAACGCTTTGGAGTGGTCTCCACCGACGGCGGAGTTGCCGGCTTTGCTGAGGCAGTGCCGTTTCCCATCGAGGCCTCCGACAAGAACTGCAAGTTGTCCGTGGTCCGCCAGTCGGCGCTGGCTGACGTTGTAGCGGTCCGCGCCAGCGGGTTTACACCTTATGAAATGCTGACCGTCAAGACTAATTTGAATCCGGACGACTCCATCCACAGTCCTACTGCCTCGGCCGATGGCACCTGGCAGGCGATGATTGGAACCAAGATTCCGGGACAAAGCTCGGGCGTCGCGAACATTCAAGCCTCCGGCCACGGCTGTTCGGTGTCCGTCAGCTTCGCTTGGGGCGAAGGCACCGCCAAGCAGCAGTAGTCGCAGTGTAGGGGCGGCAGGGTGCTCACACAGCCTCATCAGACTCGTGAGTCATTAGGAACAGCGCCGTAGGCGCGGAATAGTCTAGCCCCCGGAGCGCAGCGGAGTGCTGGGTTGGCTTAGATTTTGATCGAGTCCCGTAGGGACGACACCACCTCCGCCCATCATGCCCCTCATGTCACAACACGTGACAAAACTATTACAAACGAAGCCCCCCTAACTTGTTAGTCTGAGTTCAGCCCTCACGCGCACTCTAGCGGAGGATGGCACGCACTACTTAGGGGAGTCATGGCTCAAAGCGAAAAACAAAAAGATACCAGCATCAATTGGCTTACTACCTGCTTCATGGTCGCCTTTCACGTGGGCGCAATCGTCGCGCTCTTCATGTTCAGTTGGAAGGCGCTGTTTGTCGGGTTCTTCTTATACTGGGTAGCAGGCAGCCTCGGCATTGGCATGGGCTACCATCGCCTGCTGACGCATCGCGGCTACAAGTGCCCCAAGTGGGTGGAATACGTTCTGACCGTCTGCGCCACGCTGTCGCTTGAGGGCGGACCGATCTTCTGGGTCGCGACCCATCGCGTGCATCACCAGATCACCGACAAGCCTGGCGATCCGCACTCGCCGCGCGACGGCGGCTTCTGGGCCCACATGGGCTGGATCCTCACCGGCAAGACCTTCCACAACAAGAGCACCGAACTGCTGGCCTACGTTCCCGACCTCCGCAAAGACAAGTTCCATCTCTGGATCAGCGAATATCACTGGGTGCCCATCACCACGCTCGGCCTCATCCTGCTGGCCTTCGGCGGATGGTCCGTGATGATGTGGGGAATTTTCCTGCGCACGGTGATACTGCTGCACTCCACTTGGTTTGTGAATTCGGCGACGCACATGTGGGGCTCCAAGCGCTTCGCCACCGATGACGACTCGCGAAACCTGTGGTGGGTGGCGTACCTCAGCTTTGGCGAGGGCTGGCACAATAACCATCACGCGCATCCGCAGTCGGCGCGGCACGGGCTGGCCTGGTACGAACTCGACGTGAACTGGTACGGCATCAAGGCGCTACAGTGGCTTGGGCTCATCTGGGATGTGAAGCTTCCCAAGCTAGGCTCGGCACGCATCAAGCCGATCGTCCAGCCGGAGGCGCCAGCGGAAGCCGTGGCCGTCGCCTACAGCGGCGACTAGGAATTTCTGACAACTTAAGATTCAGAGACGGCGCTCAAAGGGCGCCGTCTTTGTCGTCTACGGCAGAACCAGAGTCGCCGTTATAGAATTCTGCGGTGCTCTTCTTCCTGGATCTCGGTCCTTGTGCGAAGGCAGCCCGCAAAAGCGGCAGCGCCGGAGCTCGCAGAGGCAATTTGACCGACGATTCCACCAAGCCCTCCGGTTCAACCAACGCCCTCACCTGGGTGCGCGATTCGCTTCGCCATCGCGGCCTCGCCGGTTCTGCGCGGTACTATTCTCGCGAATTTCTCGATCTCCTTCGCGATCTGACTCCCGCGCGGCGCAAGTCGCGCTACGGCGACATCGACTTTGATTTCGAACATAACGTGGATACCACCTGGGCCACGGTGTCGCTGCGCACGCGGGTTCGCGAGTGGCTTTCCGGCGGACAATACCAGCCTTCGGAACCGGTGGTGTTTCGAGAGATGCTCGACTCACTGCCGCTCGCCGTCGATGGATTCACCTTCATCGATCTTGGATCGGGCAAGGGCAGAACTCTTCTGATGGCGTCCGATTGTCCCTTCCGGCGAATCGTTGGAGTGGAGTTGCTGGCCGAGTTGAACGCGATCGCGCTACAGAACATCGCGCGTTACCGAAGCGATTCGCAGAAGTGCTTTGCCATCGAATCGCACGCCGCAGACGCGAGTCGCTTTGATTTCCCCGCCGATCCCACCGTGCTCTATCTCTTCAATCCTTTTCCTCGGCACGTCTGGCGCGGCGTGCTGGCCAACCTGTACCGCTCGCTGCCGGCTGCGCCGCGCCCGGTCTACCTCATCTATCACAACCCCGTGCACCAGGACATTATCGCTGCCGAGAGTTGGCTACAGGAGCTGGCGCGGACCCATCAGTTCGTCATTTATCGGGCAGTGATGAATGATTAGTGGCGCGATGACTAGCCGGGTCCGGTTTGCAAGCCGTCGAGTTGCGGTTAAGATGTTCTCCAGGTGACCGATGACAGAAAATTCCAATCCAACCACGGGAGCAAACCAGGAACGCGAAGCCGCTGAACACGTTGCCGAGGCTCATCGCAAACTAAGCCGCTTACAGCAGCAGCTCGACAAGCATCCGGACTTGGAAGAAGCTATCTCCAGTCTGGAAATGGCGCTCAGCATATTGACGACCAAGACCGGAGGGATGTTGTGAAGCAGCAACTAGCAGCTAGCAATTAGCAATTAGCACACTAGCAACTAGCCTTTGGGATAGCTTGCTAGCGGCAACCGACGACCGGCAACTGAGAACTGACAACTGGGTACGAACGCATGTGCAGGAATATCAAAACGCTCTTCAACTTCAGCCCACGGGTCACCGACGAAGAGGTGCGAGCGGCCGCTCTCCAGTTTGTGAGAAAGATCACCGGTTTCAACAAGCCGTCGAAGGCAAACGAAGCGTCGTTTCTGGCCGCGATCGACGAAATAACTGGCATCTCGACGCGTCTTCTACGTTCGCTTGAAACCAACGCGCCGCCCCGGGATCGGGAGCAAGAGGCGGCCAAGGCGAAGGCCCGGGCCGCAGCGCGCTTCGGCGACTAGGCTGGCTGGTTGCCAAGTGCTAAGTGCCAACTGTGAAGTCCACAGCCTCATGCTGGCCCAAGACGGTGAAACAAAGATCTCTCCGCAATGCTGTGGTCTGCAACGCCGTAGTATCCTTGCTGTAAGAGCTAGAGGCGGTGCGGGCCCGGTTCGGCTGGCGCCAATACATTTACGGGCCAGGACCGGGGTGCGGAAACATGATGAGTTCGCTTGAGCAAGGGCCGCAGAATGGCAACATGCCGGAGCCTAACGGCGCCGTGCTGGTGATGCCTTCGCTGCCACCCAGGCCGGGCATGTGGGAGCGCTGGAGACGCCGAATCTTCCTCGTCGTGTTCGTCCTCTTCTGCCTCGAAATCGGAATCATACTGACGGTTGCGCCGTGGACCCCGTTCTGGACGAGCAACTCACTACTCCTGGGTTTTCCGCGAGTGCGGGAGTTCCTGATGTACGGCTTCGTTCGCGGTTTGATTAGCGGGTTGGGTCTTTGCGATATCGCGCTGGCGGTGGCAGAGGCTGTCCTCTACCGCGATGAGCCCTTGGGATGACAGCATTTCGTATCTTATCGGCGTTGCGCATTGCTCGGTTGTGACTGGAATCACATCGCATTACTCGGCATTTCGTCACAATGGCTGTTCCCCGCTTTTGCTAATTGCTAATTGCTAGTTACTAATTGCTTCTTATGCCTGACCTTCTTCTCGAGATCGGAACTGAAGAAATTCCCGCCCGCATGATCGACGGCGCGCGCGAGGAGTTGGCGCGCCGCGTTCGCCTACTGCTGGAGCGTGAGAGCCTAATAGGGCGGAACGAAGATCCTTCCCCGGTGGAGGCCTACTCCACGTCCCGCCGTCTCGCGGTTTTGGTTCGAGACGTTTCTGATAAGCAGGCGGACGACACGTCGAAGGTCCTGGGGCCTGCCGTGAAGGTCGCCTTTAAAGATGGTCAGCCCACTGCCGCTGCGCAGGCTTTTGCCCGCAAGGTCGGTGTCGAAGTCGGCTCGCTGGAACAGGGAGACACACCGAAAGGGAAGTATCTCGTCGCACAGATACTGAAAAAGGGACGGACTGCCTCCGATATCCTGGCTGATGCCTTGCCGAAGGAAATTGCCGGAATCTACTGGGCCAAGAGTATGTACTGGCGCGGCAAGTCGGCGGAGCGTTTCGTGCGCCCGCTGCGCTGGCTGGTGACGCTGCTCGACGGGGAAGTGGTGCCGCTGGAATTTGCCGGCATTCGCGCCGGCGATGTCACGCATGGCCATCGCATTCTGTCATCGGGACCGCTGACCATCGACCGACCCGCGGATTATGTCACCAAGTTGGCCGGCGGCTCCGTTGTAGTCAGCGCCGCCGAACGCGAACAGCGCATTCGCAAGGCGCTGGACGCGGCGACGCGAACGATTTCCAACGCGCGCTGGCGCGAAGACAAGTCTCTGCTCGATACGGTCGTCAATCTCACGGAATTCCCGTCGGTGGTCCTTGGCAGCTTCGATCCAGAATTTCTTGCTCTTGCCGATGAAGTATTGGTCACGGTGATGCGCGACCATCAGAAATACTTTGCTCTGGAAGATGCCGACGGCAAACTGCTTCCGCATTTTCTCGCGGTGCTCAATACCGACGGCGATCCCGACGGGCTGATTCGTCATGGCAACGAGCGCGTGCTCCGCGCCCGTTTCAACGACGCTCGCTTCTTCTGGGAGACCGACCAGAAAATTCCGCTGCGCAACCGTGTCGACATGCTCAAGTCGGTGACCTTCCAGAAAGACCTCGGCAGCTACTACGACAAGACGCGGCGGGTGCAGAAGCTCGGCAGCCTCATCGCGGAGACGATCCGCAGCGCGGGTGGCAGCGCTCGTCCGGGCATCATCTTCAAGGCTGCATTGCTGTGCAAGACCGACCTCACCACCGAGTTAGTAAAGGAATTTACCGAATTGCAGGGCATCATCGGCGGCCTGTACGCCAAGGCGCAGGAGCTCGACCCGATTCTTCCGCGGGCGACGGTCGACGCCATCGGCGATGCGATTTATGACCATTACAAGCCAGAGTCGATGGATGACAGCGTTCCGCGCAGCGTCGAAGGCGGGGTGCTTGCCATCGCCGACAAAGCCGACAGCATCGCGGGAATGTTTGCGCTGGGCTTACAGCCGACAGGCTCTAAAGATCCGTTCGCGTTGCGCCGAGCGGCCAACGGCATCGTCAAGATCATCGCCGAACACAAGCTGCCGCTGCCCATCAGCAAACTGTTCGCTGATGCGTTGGCAGAGTATGAGAATTCTGCGGCCGAGGCGAAGTTCAAAGAGCCAGTGCGTCAGATGCTATTCACTGAAAAGACGGTACGGGATCTGCTGCGCGATCGGAGATTTGACACCGGGCGGGGCTTTATCGGCTCTGAACCCATCGCGGAACCAGGCATGACGGTCACGGTTTTCATGGCGGATAGGCTCGCCTTTTACCTTCGCGAGGTCCTAGGGTTCAAATACGACATCGTGAGCGCAGTGCTCGCCGCCGGAACCGATGATGTAGTGGATGCGATCGCGCGCGCCGAAGCAGTGAGCGAGGTTCGAGGATCGGAGGACTTCGCGTCAATCTCGGTGGCTTTCAAGCGCATGAAGAACATTCTGCGTCAGGCGCGCGAGAGAAACATCTCGGTTCCCGAAGGGTATGACCTTAAGGCCTTGAAGGAGGAAAGCGAGAACGCTTTGAACGAAGCCGTAGGCGACATTGGTCCTCGCTTCTTCGGCTACTGCAGCCGCCATGAGTACCGCCCAGCGCTTGCTGAGATGGCCAAGTTGCGGCGCCCGATAGATTCCTTTTTCGACCACGTAATGGTTATGACTGACGACGTGAGTCTCCGCGACAACCGACTAGGATTTCTTCAGTTACTGGTTGAGAACTACTCCACCATCGCCGACTTCAGCGAGATCGTTACGGAAGGCAAGTCAGGTTGATTAAGTACAGGGCAGCTCGGAACGAGATTTTATCAGGGCACGGCTTGACAGGCTGCGGAAAAAGTCGGAAACAGAGCATTGTGCCGCCGGCTGAAGCCGGCTCAGGACGAGAGACAAAGAGCTTGTGACGGCGCACCTAAAGGTGCGCCCCTTCAAGACTCGCCGAGATCGAGTTTTCCCGCAACCTGTAAAGTCGTGCCCTGATACAAAGCGTTTGAGGTTAGCATTTTTCACCACGGAGGCAGCCGGGGTCACGGAGAATTGATTCAACCCTAACCCCGTGCCCTCCGTGTCTCCGTGGTGAACAAGACTTAACACGAAATTCATGAATCGCAACATGTAAAGGACTTCCTATGAGCACTCCTACTGCTGAACTTGAAAATGCGGCTGCCGACGTGAAGGCCGTGAAGTACGTTTATTTTTTCGGCGACGGCCACGCCGAAGGTCACGGCAAGATGAAGGACGAACTTGGCGGCAAAGGCGCCGGGCTCGCCGAGATGACCAATGCCGGCCTGCCCGTTCCTCCTGGCTTTACCATCCAGACCGAAGCCTGCCGCGAATACATGCCGAATCACACTGTATCCGGCGAGGTCAATCGTCAGATGGACGACGCGCTCAAACACCTGGAACGCCTCCAAGGCCAGAAGCTCGGCAGCGCCGACAATCCGCTGCTGGTCAGCGTGCGCTCGGGCGCAAAGTTCTCCATGCCGGGCATGATGGACACCATCCTCAACCTCGGCCTCAACGACAAGTCGGTGGAGGGCCTGGCCAAGCTCAGCAATAATCCGCGCTTTGCCTACGACTCCTATCGCCGCCTCATCCAGATGTTCGGCAGCGTCGTGCTCGATATCCCCAAGTCCGTCTTCGAGGAAGTTTTCGACGGCAAGAAAAAGCAGAAGAAAGCCAAGCTCGACACCGATCTCGACGCTAAGGCGCTGCAGGAGGTCATTGCCGATTACAAGAAGGTCGTGCTGAAGCACACCAAGCGCGAGTTTCCGCAGGACCCGCACGAGCAGCTGGTGATGTCGCGCGATGCCGTGTTCCGCTCCTGGCTGAACGATCGCGCCAAGACCTATCGCCGCATTAACAATATTGACGACATGCTCGGCACTGCCGTCAACGTGCAAGCCATGGTCTTCGGCAACCTCGGCGAGACCAGTGGCACGGGCGTTGGTTTCACGCGCAACCCCGCCACCGGCAACAACGAGTTCTACGGCGAGTTTCTGCTGAATGCTCAGGGCGAAGATGTGGTCTCGGGAGTCCGGACGCCGGTGCATATCTCCGAGCTCGAGAAGATCATGCCCAAGGTCTACAACCAGCTCCGCGAGATCACCACGCGGCTGGAGAAGCACTACCGCGACATGCAGGACTTCGAGTTCACCATCCAGGATGGCCGCCTGTACATGTTGCAGACGCGCAACGGCAAGCGCACTGGACGCGCGGCCGTTCGCGTCGCGATTCAGATGGTGGAAGAAGGACTGATCTCGAAGGAAGAAGCGATCTTCCGCGTCGAGCCTAACCAGCTCTACGACTTCCTGGTGCCCAGTCTCGACGAGAAGGGCAAAGATATTGAAGTGCTTGCAAAGGGCTTGCCGGCATCGCCGGGCGCGGCCGTCGGCCAGATCGTGTTCACTGCGGAAGACGCAGTCGAAAAGTTCCACAAAGACAAGAATGCGAAGCTGATCCTGGTGCGCGGCGAGACTACGCCCGAAGATATCGCCGGGATGGAAGTCGCTGCGGGTATTCTCACTTCGCGCGGCGGCATGACGAGCCATGCTGCGGTCGTCACGCGCGGCATGGGCAAGTGCTGCGTCGCGGGCGCGGGCGACATCGAAGTCGATGAGAAGGCACGTGTGATCCATGTCCACGGCAAGACGCTGAAGGAAGGCGACTGGATCTCGCTCGATGGTATCACTGGCCGGGTCATCAATGGCAAGCTCAACACGGTGCCCGCGCGCCCTGACGATCCTGAGCTGCTGAAGCTGATGGGATGGGCCGAACCCTTCCGTCGCATGGGCGTGCGCGCCAACGCCGATATTCCGCGCGACGCTTTGCAGGCGCGCGCCTTCGGTGCCGAAGGTATCGGGCTGTGCCGCACCGAGCACATGTTCTTCGCCGAGGATCGCCTGCCCCACATGCGGGCCATGATTCTTGCCACCAACGAGAAGGATCGCCGCGTGGCGTTGCGCAAGCTGCTGCCTTACCAGCGCAACGACTTCATCGGCATTTTCCGCGCCATGGACGGCTTCCCGGTCACCATCCGCACGCTCGATCCGCCGTTGCACGAGTTCCTGCCGCGCCGTGAAGAGCTGGTGGTTGACATTGCCCGGCTTGAAATTACCAAGCCGAAGTCGCCCAAACTGAAAGAGCTGCGCACGCTGCTGAACCGCGTGGAGCAACTGCACGAAGTCAATCCCATGCTTGGACTGCGCGGCTGCCGTCTCGGCATTACCTATCCTGAGATTACCGAGATGCAGGCACGCGCCATCTTCGAAGCGGCAGTCAAGGTCGCGAAAGAAGGCGTCAAGGTAAAGCCGGAGATCATGATCCCGCTGACCACTGGACTGAAGGAAATGGCCAATCAGTCAGCCCTGGTGCGCAAAGTCGCCGACGAGGTATTCGCGGAGAAAGAACAGACTGTCGAATACCTGGTCGGCACCATGATTGAGCTGCCGCGTGCCTGTCTGGTGGCCGACGAGATCGCCAAGGACGCTGAGTTCTTCAGCTTCGGAACCAACGATCTCACTCAGACAACCTTTGGCTTCTCCCGCGACGATGTGGGCAAAATCCTGACAGCGTACCTGGCCGAGGGCATTCTGAAGCAGGATCCCTTTGCGGTGCTTGATCGCGAAGGCGTCGGTCAACTAATGAGGATCGGCACTGATAAGGGCCGCGCAACCCGCCCGACCATCAAGATCGGGATCTGCGGCGAACACGGCGGGGAACCATCATCCGTGGAATTCTGCGCGATGCTGGGATTCAACTACGTCTCGTGCTCGCCATTCCGCGTGCTGACCGCACGGCTGGCCGCGGCACAAGCAGGCGCCAGCGCGGAGCTGAAGATCGAAGGCGGAAGAACAAAGTAGTTGTCGGTGGGGTAGAGCGGCGCTTCAGCGCTGCGTCCAACGCGAAGTAAGACACATGGCTGTTGTGGTCATTAAGAATGACCACAACAGCCATAACTCTTTATATGAATTTGGACGCCAGCCTGAAGGCTGGCTCTACCTCCAATCCGACAACCGAAACCACAACCGCTCCTACTGCGTCTGTTGCAGCTTGGCGATCAGCTTCTGCGCCAGATTCTCTTCCGACTCCGACCACAGGACGCGTCCGCTGGCCCCGCAATTCTTCTCGACCGCGGCGGAAAACGCTACCAGCTTGGCGATGTTGGTGCGCAAATGATTCTCTACCGCTGATGAAAAGCGCTGGGTTTCATACACGAACGACGAGTCCAGCCCGAAGTCGACTTCGATGTGGCCGTCGTCGGTGTAAATGCCCTCGTCGAACTCCACGCCGTGGATTAGGAAGCGAACTGCGGTTGGGCGTTGCAGCCAGCTCTCGCCTAGCTCATCATCGTTGGGAACCCACAAGTCCCAGAACGCCTCAAGGACAAAAGCGAAATCGTCGTGAGCAAACTCGCGGGCCAGCTCAACCGCTTCTTCCGGCGAGATTCCTGGATCGAAGCGGCGCTCCAGTACGGTCGGCTCCGCCCACGACACCGGATGAACTGAGAGATAGGTGATGCCTTCGCGCAAGGCGGAGAAAGGGAACTGACGCAGCACCGACAAGGTGCGCAACATCATCTCGCCTTCGCGGAAGCTGGGAAACCAGAGGCTGAGATAGAGCGATTCGGCCATCGCGGTATTGTAGCGCGAGATGAGGCGAATGGCGGTAGAACTCCCTGGCGCATCATTCAGGTCTGTATCAGGGCAGGACCTTCAGTCGTGCCGATTGACTTCCATTTGCAGATGGCTGGCTCTGTTGACATCCTACTTATGCCGCCCCGAAGGGGCTCAAATTTGAAGATAGAGACTACCCAGCACTCCGCCTCCCCAGTTCGCCCAACAGCGGCGAACCGGGGACACCGCTGCGTGCTGGGCTATCATGTGGCCGTCCCGCTATGCGGGACTCGATTGCTGGCACTCCACACTTATCCGCCGACCCTGCGGTTGCTAGTTGCGGTCGGGATGTCAACAGAGCCAGATGGGCTTTAGCTCCTGCAATACGGACGAGGCTCTCAGGGGCTAAAGCCCCACGGTCTGTGGCAGCTTTTGCGGCACGTCTGAAGACGTGCCCTGACACAAGACGATAACTGAGACGAGATTGGCGGTTAAACGGATACGAGCAGCGGTTTATGTTGTGATGCGGGAAATGGAAGGGCTTTTTGGTCTTCGGCCCACAGCCATGCGGTGATAGCCTCCTTAATGTTCTCAAGCGCCTCCTTCTCGTCCCGGCCTTGAGACACGCAACCCGGTAGCGCGGGGCATTCCGCTACGATCCAGCCGTCTTCGGCAGCTTCCAGCGAGACATGAAAAGGCATTACTCACCTCAACATCGAGTATTGCAGCGCGAGGCTGCAGATGCCCGGGCGGGTGCGCTTCTACTAATTGCTACTAGTGGTTGCTAATTGCTTCTTCATGCACTGAGCGACCGCTTCTTCAACTTGATCTCCTCCAGCAGGGTCCTGATCTTGTAGTCGCGCTCCAAGGCGCTCATGCGGTTCTCCAGGTTATCGCCTAGCAGCTCCTCCCCAGCTTTTTCCAGGGCCTCTTGCTGTTGCACCTTGGCCTGCATCCGTTCGAAGGCGCGGGTGTCGCCGGTGGGCGTTAGTTGAGCTTCTGCGGCGCGGTTCGCCGAGCGCGCGCGGCGGTGCACCGCGATGAGCATCTCGGCCTTGCCGCGCGCTTCGTGCAGCTTCACGTCCAGATTCTGCAGGGCGTTTTTCAGCGACTGCACTTGCTCCTCCTGCTGCTTCACCTGGACATCGTAGCCCGCGGCCAGCTGCTCGGAGCTCAGCGCCCGCTCCAGCGCCGCGCGCGCCAGCTCATCGTCTCCTTTCTCCACCGCCAGCTCCGCCTTGTAGGTCCAGTCGTGGTGGGACATATAGTTGTCGTCTCTTTTCTTTTTCAACAGGTGGAGATCGGCCAGCGCGATCGCCACCTGTGTCTTCACCTGCATGAATTGGTTCTCCATATCGAGAATCACCTGCTTCAACATCTTCTCGGGATTCTCGGCGCGGTCGATCAGGTCATTCAGGTTTGCCCGAACCAGGGTCGCTACACGATCGAGTAATGCCATAACCAACTCCCTTTCAGCCGTCGGCCATCAGCCGTCAGCTCTCAGCTGAGGATTAGAATTGCTCGCCGCGAACCGCGGCTAAAAGGAAGGCGACGAGCAAGCCTCCCACGGCTCCTATGAGGACCGCAATGTTGGAGTGAGTGACGAACCGCAACACCACACCCAACAGTGTTCCTATCAATGCAAGCGTTCCCACAAAATGCGTGCTGCCGTCATCGGAGAACATAACGATCCTTCTAAGAGACCCCTCGTGTGCCGAAACAGAGGAACCTCAGGGGCTAAAGCCCAACCGGTAGGGCGCTCTTTCGGCACGGCTGAAGCCGTGCCCTTTCACCTCGGGTGCCCCACTCATTCGCGGGTTTCGAATGAGTGGGTAACCTTCACGAACCCGCAGGGGATGCTCACGAACTACTTGCCCGCGCCTGCGGCCTTCGATTTACCTTCATCCTCCGGTGGCAGAGCGTCCGGCTTCGGTGACTTGTCGCCAATGGTCCGGATCTTGCCTAGCAGGTCCGACATCCGCATGCCGGAGAGCGCCTCGAACAACGCCGGCACCTGCGCCGCCATCTCGGTGATGTCGCCGGTGATCTTGTTCATCCCAGCCGAATGACCGTTGCCGGTGGAGACGATGGTGATCTTGTCGACATTCGACAATGGGCTGGCCAGAGCTTTAACGATCTCCGGCAATCCCGTGAGCAACTTGTCGACGACTGCAGCCTGGTTGTATTCCTGAAAGGCCTCAGCCTTCAGGTTCATGGCACGAGCTTCGGCATCACCCTTCTTGAAGATGATCTCGGCCTCAGCTTCACCCTGCGCGCGAATTGCACTGGCGCGGCCTTCAGCTTCCACCATCGTTCTCGACTTCTCGGCTTCGGCGAGAGTCTGAATCCGCTGACGCTCGATCTCGGCTCCCTTCAACACGGTCGCGATCAACTCTTTTTCGCGGCGCAGAATCTCGGCTTCCTGCACCTTCACCTGCTGCTCTTTCTCCACCTGCTGCACCTTCACCGACTCGGCGACGACCTGTTGTTGCATCACGTTGGTCTGGATCTCGTAAGCCTTGTCAGCCTGTGCCTGCTGGCGTTTCACCAACTCGTTGTAAGTTGCCTTCTTCACTTCCAGATCGCGCTGCGCCTCGGCCTGGCGGGCAAGGGAAGCAGTCTCTGCCGCGACGCGCTCCTGATCAGCCTGCGCTTTGGCAGTGGCCGACTCGCGCAGCGCAATGGCGCGCCTGATCGCGGTATCGCGATCGGCTTCGGCGGTGGCCACGTCGGCATCGCGCTTGATGCGCGCGACGTCGGGCCGGCCCATGTTGGTGATGTACTCGTTCTTGTCCCGAACTTCCTTGATGGTAAACGAGATCACCTCCAGGCCCATCTTGTTCATGTCATCGGCGCAGGTGGAGCGCATGCGGTCGGCGACCATCTCCGGCTGCTTGACGATTTCCTCCACCGTGAGCTGGCCGATGATGCCGCGCAGATGCCCTTCCATCACCAGCCGGATCAGCGCTTCGCGATCCGCAGGCGACTTGGTAAGGAACTGCTCCGATGCGGTCAGGATCGACTCCGGATCGGATTTCACCTTGATCTGCGCCACAGCTTCCACGGTGACGGCGACGCCCTGCCGGGTGTAGAGGTCCTGCTGCGGGGCCACGTCGAACGACATCAGCTCCAGCGACAGCTCACGATAACTCTCCACCATCGGCAGGATCACGGTGCCGTGTCCCTTGACGACCCGGGTGCCACGGAAGCCGTAGACCACGAGCGCCTCGTGCGGTCCGGCCTTGCGATACAGCTTGGCAAAGACAGCCATGAGTAGCACTATGGCGGCTACCGCTGTCCAGGCAATGATTAACGCTTCAGTTGGTATGTGCGGCATAACGTCTCCTTAAAAGCAGCAATTAGCAACTAGCAATCTCTCTTCACAGCCACAAGTTCATTGGCGGCTACAAAGGATAAGCTAGTAAGAACCGATCGCTGCTTCCACTCCTAAATCTTCCAAAGCTTCAGTCCCAACCTCTCAGCCAATTGCTAGCTGCTAGTTGCTAGTTACTTCTTTTCCGCCATCTCGTCCCACCGTCGTACATAAGCGATGCCATGTTCATAGCTGGTGATGATGACTTCAGTCCCTTTGGCCAGCGCCTCGCCAGCCTCGCTGCGAGCACCGCAAGTCTGTCGCGTGCCCTCTTGTGGAAAGATAATTTCGCCTGTACCACCCTCGCGGATGGGGCTGATGATGCGGCCCAGCGCACCAACGCGCTCATAGTCTGCGGGATCGAGCTCGCGATCGTGTTTCATCAACAGCTTCGCGACGAACCAGAAGATAATCGTCGCGCCCACTAATCCCACGATCACCGCAATCAACATGATCAGGCTTACCACCAGGCTCGAATAGCGGGTCAACAGATAGCCGGTCCCACCGAACCAGGTGAGAAACGCCGTCGCGGTAGCGAAGTTAAAGAAGGGCATGCCCGCGCCTTGGACGGCTGCTGCATGAGTTCCGCCGGCACCATGAGGCGTAGCGACGTGGCCGTGCGGCACGTGAAGATGCACATGCGGCAGACGCAAGCTTCCTCCCAGGAACGACAAGACCGTCAGGGTCACTCCCACCGTGAAGCACACGAGATAGAAGATCGCCCACGCGGTCATACGTACGCTCCCGCCGATCGCTTCGCTCTGCGGCCCCGTGGCGGCGTGGCAACCAGGCTTGGTTTCAGCACCTCGGCCAGGCGTTCCACCAGCTCCGGTGTTTCCAGAATTGCGCCCAGCAACACAATGCACTTGCGGGTGTCGTGATGCTTGGCCAATTGCAGCAGAGCGTGGCTCAACTCGGCATCGCGGGTAAACTGCTCGGCGCCATTGATCAGCCACAGGTCGAGCCGGTCTTCGGTGGCACGCAGGTCACTGGTCAGCTCGGTGTGGAAGCCCTCGGGATCGTCGACCAGGTAGCCGGGATGCACCTTGAAGAAGCGCGCCAGCAGCATGCGCGAAGAATTGGTCAGATGTGGCCGTGCGCCGCTCTCGATCTGCGACAGGTAGGACTGGCTCAAGCCTCGTCCCGTTTCCTTCTTGAGCGCACGGACCAGGTCCTGCTGGGTCATCTCGCGGTCCATGCCGCGGAGGGTGCCCTCCACCAGTCGCAGGTAACGTAATTTTTCTCCCAGCTTCATATTACGATTTGCAATTATACTATTGCGATTTGCGATGTCAAGAAGTGGATTTGCCGCGGAATGAGAAACTTGCGAGACCATTCACCACAGAGACACAGAGGCACAGAGTTTTGGAAAGTTACTTAACCACGGCGGACGCGGAGATCACCGAGACAAAATCCATTCACCGCATAGGCAGGGGGCACCGAGACTCGGAAATTTCATTTCGACACCGCGACCACGGAGCGCCGGAGTTTTTCATTTCTTTGATTCTCCCCGCACTCCGTGATCTCCGTGTTCAAGAAATTCTCTGTGACTCTGTGACTCTGTGGTGAAAACTACCGCGTGAAGTACACCAGTCCGAAGATGTAGATCCACAGCGCGCCCATGAAGTGCCAGTACCAGGCGGTGACGTCGATGATGATGCGGCGTGTCTCTGGCGGCTTGTGCAGCCAGTTGGTGAGTGCCGCGTACAGAAGCGCGAGCACGCCTCCCATCAGGTGTACGGCGTGAACTCCCGTCAGGATAAAGAAAAACGAGCTGCTGACGTTGGAGGCGAAGGTTATGTTGTTCCGTTCGAGAACGCGCCACGCATAGACTTGTCCGGTAAGGAATCCTAGACCAAGCAGCACGGTGGTCCAAAGCCAGGGAAGGGCGTGATTGTCGTCTATGCGAATGCCGGGAATGCCGGCGATCGGCGCCAATGCGACATCTTCCGCGGCACGACGGCGAGCGATCTCCAGGGTGAGGCTGCTCAGCACCAGGACGAAGGTATTACAAAGCAGAATGCGGACCGGCAGCACGAGCGGTATCCAGTTGCTTGCATAATCGTTGCGGGCAGGGTCCCACACCGCTCCGGCCTTACGCACGACATACGCCGTGGTGAAGGAGATGAACAGCATCACCACCGACGACAGCGCCAACAGCAGCCCCAGACGATAGCGCTTCAGGCGCTCGCCGTAGCTGGGTTGATCATCGCCGCCGCCGCGCCCACCGCCGCTGCCCCATCCTCCGGGCCAGTTCACGGCGGGCCCGCGGCCTCCGCCACCCGGCGAGGTCCGCGGCTCTCGCATGCTGGTTCCGCGACTCATGTCCTCAAACCCTTAGACTATACTGCCGCGCTCACGTCACTGCGCTGTGTGACATTATGATGCGTGGGCCTGCCGCGGAACACAATTTTTCTGAGATGGTGGCAGCGCGGTTTTCGACATTCGCATTTGCGGCCTGGCGATGACTTGGCATAACCACCGGTGCCTTACAGTTGGCGGGGGCGTGTTTCAAGGAACTTGCTCCGTCACCAGGGTCTGAACGCTGATCGCGCGCTAGGCAGGATGAACAGGGTGTCAATCTTCTTGAGGTGGTATAACGGTTCCGTTATGTTGTTTCGATCCGCCGCGGCCGGCCGGCGATCCAGCCTTGATCAACAAAACGCACTCCGTTCCAAAGCGTATCGAGCAGGAGGAAGTCATGTTTGGCAAACCTTTTTTGCCTTCACGCGGTTTCTGGGTCGCTTCAGCAGTCGTACTTGGCGTAGCGCTAGCGGTCCTGGGCGCCAGCGCCTTTTCCGCGCAGGACAAGTACACACTGCGCGTGCCCAATGGGCTCGCATTCTCTGACTTCAAGGGGTACGAGAACTGGCAGGTTGTCGCCGTCAGTCAGACGGAAGATCTCCTAAAGGTGATGGTCGCCAATCCCACGATGATCGACGCCTACCGGGCTGGCGTTCCCGGCAACGGCAAGCCTTTCCCCGATGGCTCCAAGATTGCAAAAATCGAGTGGAAACCGAAGAAGAGCACCGAAGCCCCTTTTTTTGTGAGGGTACCGGACACCTTACAAGACATTTTCCTGATCGAGAAGAACAGCAAGAGATTCCCGGGCACGAAGGGATGGGCATACGCCGTGTTTGACTATGATCCCGCGTCGGACACGTTCAAGCCCGACGCGAAGGGCGTCGTCGATTGCGGCTTCGCATGCCATACGAGAGTAGCAGCCAAGGATTACATTTTCACGGCGTACGGCAAGAGGTGAGCGGGATGACCGACGCTTGGTGCCTGCTCGCGCGAGCCGTTTTCATTTTCATGTTTGGCGGGCTGGGCGCTCTCGGAACTGGTCACCCGCCGATCACTGGGCTTTTCACAGCCCTGGCGTTGGTGTGTTCCTCGCTTGCATGTTATTGGTTCGGAGTACTACCGATGGTCTTGTGCGGTTTGCAGGGAGGTTATGGTGTGGTACTTCCTTCTGACGACCGATCTCTCGGCTTGGTACGCGGGCCCAACAATGGCCGCTTTCGCGCTCGTGCTGGCCCTGACCGCACATGCCTTCCACACGGCCGTGGCCGGGCGTCCTTTGTTTAAGGGCGGGTTTCTGGAATCGGAGTGACTCTGCTTTTCCGAGTTTTTCAGCAAACTGTGGTCCCGAGTGTCGCTGCCTGAAGGCCCGCGCTTCTACGTTTCGCACAGAATGCTTGTGCTCGGGCAATTGACTCCATGAAGCGATTCCTCATCATCGCGGTGATCGTCGTCGCGGTCCTGTACGGCGGCGATTTTCTCTCGCTGCGGCTTCGGCTGCCCAGGCGCGAGATGCTGGGAAGCGTCACCGTCCACGCCTATTACTCGGTCAAACTCAAGAGTGGCAAGACGGAGTATGACTATGCCGGCGATCACGACGTGAACTGCGCCAATTCCTTGTTCCCGCAGCTCGGACTGAAGCCCTGCTGGTACGCCATCCGGCATACCGACGAGCAGATCACCATCGATTCCGGCAATCCCAACAATCCGCACTTGTTTTGAGCTGTCAGCTCTCAGCCGTCAGCCGGACGGCAAGGCCCTCAGCATCCCTCTAGTATGGCGTCCCGGAAGTTCGTGGAATAAATAATGCATTGTTTTTGAAAGGGCACGGCTTCAGCCGTGCCGAGCCGCAGCTCAAAAAAACATGGCCTTTTAGGCCCTGAGGTGAAAGTCGAAGGCCGCATTCAGCTCGTAAACGAAGCTCTGACTCACTACACCAGGGTGCATCTTTAAATACCGCAAATCTTCGGGGTACCAGCTACAATCATCGCGCATGGCATCAGATGCAATCAGCACGCGGAACGCCCGACCTGCTTCACTTTCCCGACATCCCGTATTTCGCTATGTCCTGCTGGCCTGCCTGTTCGCGATCACGATTTGCCTGAAGGTTGAATCGACAACAGTCATGATTCACCGGGTCCCTGCCGACGTCCCGGTTTTCGCACCTGGCCTCGCCAGCGCCGCTCTTGAGTTCGTAAATTCGAAGGCGGTCGCGGCTGGTCTGCACCGGGGCGACATCCTGCTGGCCATCAATAGTCGTCCCTACACAGGCAAGATAGTTTTGCTGGAAACAATTTGGAAGGCCACCCCGGGCAGCACTCTGGCTGTGACCGTGAGGTCGCCAGGAGCTGGATCCGGAGAGCGCACCATTCTGCTTCCGGTCACGCAGAGCAAACGCTTGCTCGACTCCAAGGCGTTGAGTGTTTCCGTCTTTGTGGTGATGCCTATTTTCTGCGTTGCGCTGGGATTCTGGGTGGTGCTGGTTCGGCCCAACGATCTATCGGCGTGGCTTCTCTTGGGACTGTTGATGGCCCTTGCCGAGATGTTCACGGCATCCCCGCCGCAGCCAGGCTGGAGCCTCGGACTCTTCAAGCTTGCCACGGGCTTCCGCTACGCCGTTAGCAGATATTGGCCCGTTTTCATGTTTTTGTTTGGCTTCTATTTCCCGGAGCCGCTTCCCTACTTCACCCGTCCGGGCCTTTGGCGGAAGTGGCTGCCATGGATGGTCGTTGCGCCTTATGCAGCATATTCGCTGTGTGTTGTGCGCATCGTAGTCGGCGACATCGTAGATTACGCCTCGGTCGAAACGCTTCAGCACGCCCTTGATCCCATTGAAATCCCGATGCGCGTGTACGGCTACAGCCTGGTGAGTGCCTTCTTTGCCCTTATTTTTACCAAGTCCGCAATCGCTATCTCTGCCGATGCCAAACGGCGGCTTCGTCTCCTCTACTGGGGCGCTGCGATCGCCTTGACTCCTCCGCTGCTGATCGGACTGGTTGTATCGGTGCGGCATAGTATCGATTTTCCCGATTGGCTCATATCGATCGCCGTGCTGATGTTCCTGATCTTCCCGCTCACGCTAGCCTACGTCATCGTGGTGCAGCGGGCGATGGACGTCCGGGTCGTTCTCCGCCAGGGACTGCAATACGCCCTGGCGAAGAACGGCGTCCGCGTCGTGCAAGTGTTGGCGATCCTGGTGGTAACCCTGACGGCCCTGGCGCTGATCGCGCAAAACCGTGAGCGTCCGCAGAAGCTCATCGTAATTGCGCTCGGACTTGTTGCCATCTTTACCATCCGCCGCTTGACCGAAAAAACCGGCGCCTGGATCGACCGCCGATTCTTCCGGGAAGCCTATGACGCGGAACAAGTCTTAAGCGAACTTAGCGACAGCGTTCGTGGAATGGTGGAAGCGCGCACATTGATCGAAACCGTTGCCGAACGCATCTCGGAGACGCTGCACATTCCTCGCGTGGCGATTTTGCTGAACGGCGTCGGCGCCTACCGTCCGGCCTACGCGCTTGGTTATGGCGCCGTTCCCGACATTGCGTTTCCTGCCTCTGCTGGTACGGTCAAACTGCTTCAGAAGCAGAACGAGCCCGCGCGCGTGTACTTCGACGATCCCAATTCGTGGTTGTATCGCGAACCGGAAATGACGCAGGAAGACCGCTCCAGGCTGACCGAGCTCAGCACGGCGTTGCTGCTTCCTCTAAGCACGCGAGATAAATTGTTGGGATTCATCAGCCTCGGGCCGAAGCTGTCCGATGAACCCTATTCGCGCACCGATCTCCGTCTTCTCAAGTCTGTGGCTGCGCAAACTGGGCTAGCGCTGGAGAATGCACAGCTCATCTCAGAGATTGCAGATGAGGTTGCGCAACGGGAACGCCTGAACCGGGAAGTCGAAATCGCCCGTGAGGTGCAGGAACGACTCTTTCCCCAGACGCTGCCGCCCATCGCCGGCATCGCTTATGCTGGCGCCTGCCGTTCGGCGCTGGGTGTGGGCGGCGACTATTACGATTTTCTCGCCTTGCCGGCAGGAAAACTCGGCATTGCCATTGGCGACGTTTCCGGCAAGGGCATAGCTGCGGCGCTGATGATGGCCAGCTTGCAGGCCTCTTTGCGAAGCGAAGCCACCCGGGCCTCCGACAACCTTGCCGCGATGATGGGCAACGTCAACCGGCTGGTCTACGAAGCTTCGTCATCCAATCGCTATGCGACTTTCTTTTATGGCCAATACGATCCGCTCTCGCACGACCTTACCTATGTGAACGCCGGCCACAACCCGCCGATGTTGTTCCATCGCTGCAATGGGGAATGTCATGTCTCTCGGTTGGAAGCGTGCGGCACGGTGGTCGGTCTCCTGGAAGGCGCCTCGTATCAGCAGGCGGGTCTGGCGATCGCGCCGGGGGACGTCCTCATCGCCTTCACCGACGGTATTAGCGAAGCCATGAATGCAGTCGAAGACGAATGGGGCGAGGAGCAGTTGATCCAGACCGTCAAGAGCTGCCTAGGTCTGCCCCCGGCCGAGATCATTGCCTGCATCATGCGAACCGCCGACACCTTCGTCGCCGGAGCCAAGCAGAACGATGACATGACGCTGATCGTGCTCTGTGCCCAGCCCGAGGCGTGATGGGATGAAGGCGGTTGTCATAAAATCGCAATATGGAGTTGATTGTTTACTCAGCCTGGTGGTGTCCCGACAGCCGCGTCGCCAAGCGGTTTCTCGATAAGCACAACATCCCGTATACCGAGATCGACATTGACACCACGCCCGGCGCTGCCCAGGAAGTCATCCGCCAGACCGGCAAGCGCGCTGTTCCACAGTTCGTCATCGATGGCCGCTGGGTCCAGCCCTATCGTCCCGGGGAAGGCTTCCTGTACGAGGAAATGTCCGAGTTGTTGGGAATAGTTGATGAAGGCTAGGAAGAGGCGCAGCAGGTTTGTGTCAGGGCACGGCTTTCAGCCGTGCCGTTCAAGCCAACTACAGCATCCGGCTTTAGCCGCTGAGGGACCTCGCTGTGACTTAAGCAGAGTTCCCCTGGGCTTTAACTGGCCGCTCGTCCCCAAACACTCTGCGGAATATCTTCTCCACATTGCGCAACGGCCGCTTCAAATCGAAAGCGTGCTCCAGCGTTTCACGCTTCACCTTCGATGCGATCTCGGGATCGCTCATGATCAGCTCGCGAAAGTTCAGGTCGTCCTTCCAGGCCCGCATCGCATTCGATTGCACCAGCCGGTAAGCGTCCTCCCGCAGCATGCCGGCCTCGACCAGGTCCAGCAACAACTGCCCGCTGAACA
>Ga0302325_10003928_pt1 | contig 34657 bp, 32 predicted proteins | sample Palsa_T0_2_FD_201948 | JGI IMG/M metagenome (GOLD analysis project Ga0302325, IMG submission 201948) | Peat permafrost microbial communities from Stordalen Mire near Abisko, Sweden - Palsa_T0_2 | ecosystem: Environmental > Terrestrial > Soil > Palsa > Peat permafrost | place: Sweden: Abisko...
GCGCCCAAAAAAACATCGCAGGGTAGAGTCGCGAGCAGCGGAAAAGTGTGCTGAAAGTCTGCCGCAATCCCCGGATATGAAGCCGCTTGTCCCGGCCGGTCCACCAGCCTATAGCCGGGATTGACATTCCAGCTGCCAACGATCACGACATTCAGGAGCCGCTGCCCATCCGTCACCTGCATCGTCCACGTGGTGCAGCCGCGCGTGTGCCCTGGAGTTTTGTGTGCAATCAGCAGCGCATTTCCAAGTCGTACCTGATCTGCATCATGCAGTACGCGGTCAACTTTCAGTGCGGGATAGCGCTCGTTGGGGTACTGGAAGTCCTGGGCGCCGCCGCTCTCCACGACCGGCACGTCTCCATCCATGACCATGTATTGAGCACCGGTTTCCTGTTTTATCTCGGCGCTGCCCGCATCATGGTCCGAGTGCGCATGACTGATCAGCAGGATCTTCACGTCCTGGAATTTAAATCCAAGCTGCTCGACGCTGCTGCGAATCAGCGGAACCGAGCTCTCGAGACTGGAATTGATCAGGATGTCGCCCTGTGGCGTGACGATGAGGTAGGAGGCCAGGTCCCGGCTGCCCACGTAGTAGAGATTGCCGGCAATCCGAAACGGCGCGATGGGTGTCGTCCAATCCGCGTTGGTCGCGGCCTGCAACGGCGTGAGCAACAGCAGCAGCATTGCGCTACCGGCCCAACGGCTTAATCTCGATGCAACCATCGTCGTGACTACTTCAGTGCTCGCCTATTGAACTTCACTCGGGAACCGGATTTCCATGCCCGCGTTGAGGACTTGTCGATCAGCGGCAAAGGCAGCGCCGTGTCGTACTTTACCTGCTTTAGCGCAAAACTGGATCGTATGTTTGCGACTGCGCTGATTCTGGTCAATCCATTGAGTATGAATTTCTCGAGCGCCTGCACGTCCGGGACCACGACCCGAAGCAGGTAGTCCGAGTCGCCCGTCATTAGATAGCACTCAACGACTTCAGGGAATCGAGCGACCGCAGACTGAAATTGCTCCAGCGTTCTCTCAGCTTGCCGTTCCAGACTTACCTGAATGAATACGCTCAATCCCAGGCCGATCGCGACGGGATCGACCAGCGCAACGTAACGCCTGATGACACCGCGCGCTTCCAGCGCCCGTACCCGGGCCAGGCACGGGGAGGGTGAAAGGTTAACGCGCCGCGCGAGTTCGACGTTACTCAACCGTGCGTCGTTCTGCAGTTCTCTCAGGATGCGAAAGCCTATTTGGTCTATGCCATCCCGCGGCATAAGTCGCTCATGATTATGATAATGACAGCATATTATGCCTCTGAACATCGGTTTAGTCGATCATTTCAGCAGGCTTTCGGCGTTACCTCGCTTTAGAATGGCATGAAACCCGCGAGATTATCACCATGTTTCGGCCTGCCGACTCGTCGCTTCCGGCCCACCACAACGTCGCCGATGATGATCCGCTGGAAACCCGCGAGTGGTTGGAGTCGCTCGAGGCTGTCATCAATCGAGGCGGCAAGGAGCGTGGCCGATTTCTGCTTAAGGAATTGGAGATGCACGCACAGCAACTCGGAGTCGCGCTGCCGGTAGCAGCGTATTCGAGCTATCGGAACACGATTTCGCTCGACGAGCAGCGGGTGCATCCGGGCGATGTCGCGCTCGAGGATCGGATCACCGCCATCATTCGGTGGAACGCACTGGCCATGGTCGCGCGAGCAAATGAGGCCTACGGGGAACTGGGCGGCCACATTGCCAGCTACGCCTCCGCGGCAGAAATCTTCGAGATCGGCTTCAACCACTTCTTCCGTGGCCCGCAGTCCGAGGAGGGGGGCGATCTCGTGTATTTTCAGCCGCACTCCGCCCCTGGGGTGTATGCCCGCGCGTTTCTCGAGGGCAGGCTGAGCGTGGAACAATTGTCACATTATCGTCAGGAGTTGAGCGGCAATGGTTTGTGCTCGTATCCGCACCCCTGGCTCATGCCTGACTTCTGGCAGTTTCCCACCGGTTCAATGGGCATCGGACCCATCAGCTCCATCTATCAAGCGCGTTTTTTGCGCTACCTGCAGCATCGCGGCCTCGCTCAGACGAGCACGCGGCGCGTCTGGGGAGTGTTCGGTGATGGTGAAATGGATGAGCCTGAATCCGTTGGCGCGTTGACTTTGGCGGCGCGCGAGCGACTCGATAACCTGACCTTCGTCATCAATTGTAACCTTCAGCGGCTGGATGGTCCGGTGCGCGGCAACGGTCAAATCATTCAGGAGCTGGAGAGTCTGTTTCTCGGCGCCGGATGGAATGTCATCAAGGTGCTATGGGGATCGGATTGGGATCCGCTATTCGCGCGTGACAAGCACTGTGTGCTGCTGCGTCAGCTGGCGGTGACGGTGGACGGCGAATATCAGACCTTAGGTGCTAACGACGGCACCTACAATCAGGAGCACTTCTTTCAACTAAAGCCGGAGCTGCGTGAGATTGTGGCGCATATGTCCGCCACAGAAATCGACGCGCTTAAGCGCGGCGGCCATGACTTGCGTAAGCTCTATGCGGCGTTCGCAGCAGCGCGCGATCACAAGGGGCGGCCCACAGTCATTCTGGCAAAGACCAAGAAGGGTTACGGGATGGGGCGCGCTGGTGAGTCGCGCAATACCTCGCACCAGCAAAAGAAGCTGGATGTAACCGCATTGAAGGAGTTTCGCGGCCGCTTCAATTTGCCCTTGTCAGACCAGGATATTGCGGAGCTCAATTTCCTGCAACCTGCGCACGACAGCCTCGAAGTGAAATACCTGCGCGCTCGGCGCCAGGCGCTGGGTGGTGCCCTGCCAGCGCGAGCTCGCGCCAGCGATAGGCTGGTGGTGCCGCCCATCGACAGTTATGCGGCGTTCGCATTGAATGCCGAGGGTAAGGAGATGTCGACTACCACGGCGGCGGTGCGGCTGCTGACTAATCTTCTGCGAGATAAGGCCTTGGCACCGCGCATCGTGCCGATCGTCGCGGATGAGGCGCGAACCTTCGGCATGAGCAGCCTTTTTCGGCAAATCGGCATCTATTCGCCCGTCGATCAGCTCTATACGCCGGAAGACGATGGGTCGATGCTGTCCTACAAAGAATCGAAAACGGGACAACTGCTGGAGGAAGGGATCACTGAAGCCGGTGCGCTATCGTCGTGGGTCGCCGCAGCGACCTCCTATAGCGTCCACGGCCTCACCCTGCTGCCTTTCTATATATTTTACTCGATGTTTGGCTTTCAACGTGTCGGCGACTTGATCTGGGCGGCCGCCGATCAGCGCGCGCGCGGCTTCCTGCTGGGTGCGACGTCAGGTCGCACGACCTTGGGCGGAGAAGGCCTGCAGCATCAAGATGGTTCGAGTCACGTGGTCGCCGCGACGATCCCCAACTGTCGCGCCTACGATCCCGCATTCGCCTGTGAACTCGCGGTGATCGTAGACCATGGGGCCCGGTGCATGACCGAGAAGTTGGAGGATGTCTTCTACTACATCACGGTGATGAACGAGAATTATGCACAGCCCTCTTTACCGTCCGGCCGCGCGCAGTATGTCCTTAGAGGGATGTATCGCTTCACATCGACGGCGCGGCCGGGCAGCGCTGCCAGGGTTCGGCTGCTGGGATCGGGTGCAATTTTGCGCGAGGTCATCGCTGCCTCTGAACTGCTGCTAGATGATTGGCAAGTAACCGCGGATGTCTGGAGCGTTACGAGTTTCGCCGAACTGGCCCGGGACGCGCGCGCGATCGAGCGTTGGAATCGATTGCATCCGAATGATCAGCGCCGCGACAGCTACCTCGCCGAATGTCTGCCAGGCAGCGCGCCAATCGTGGCTGCTACGGACTACGTCTGCGCCTATCCTGACTTGGTGGCGAGTTTTGTCGATGCGCCCTACCGATCGCTCGGCACGGACGGGTTTGGGCGCAGCGACAACCGGGCTTGCCTGCGCAGGTTCTTTGAAATCGATCGACAATATATCGTCGTGGCCGCGCTCTACGCCCTCGCCGAGCAACGCGCGGTTGCGCAGCAAGTTGTAGCGGCTGCGCTCGCGAAATATGCAATCGACAAAGATCTGCCCGCACCGTGGGTGCGCTGAGGTCTCTATCCCGCGGGCGGCAGCTTGATCCCGAGCACGTCTCTGAGGTAATTGATGTTGATTGCCAGATAATCATCCACCGCCAGCAGGTTATTACCCTTGGTGCCGATCGCATCGTAGCCATCATCGCCTTGCCTGGGGCCATCCACATCGAAGATCGCCCAGCCCTTCCAGTGCCGATCGCGTAGGACCTGAAAGATCCCCGGGAAGTCAACCCCGCCGCCGCCCAGGTTGTGATAGACGCTGGCCGTGCGGTGCATCTCCGGCGTGGGCGTGACACTGTTGCCGCGATACTTGGCGTAAGTGTCCTTCATATGGATCTCGGCAATGCGCGGAAAATAGTCCTTGATGATCTGCACCGCATCCCCGCCGCCCAGGGTCAGATGTCCAGTGTCGGCGGTCATCCAGACATACTTCGGATCGGTCAGGTCCATGACGCGGCGGATCTCCTTATCGCGCTCCATCGGGCCCCAGATATGCGGGTGAGGCGCCAGTCTGATGCCCATGGGCAGTGTGCGCCGGCCGATCTCATTGAGAGTATCGGCCAGTCGCTTGAGCTGATCATCGGAAGGACCGCCCGGCGGTCGGGCACCCATGTTGCACTTCCAATGATCCGCGCCGAGGGGCTGCAGGAAATCGCGCGCAAAGGCCACGTGATCGGCGATGGTCTTGGGGATCTGATCCGGGTCGATGAAGTTCGTCGATTGACCCTGCTCGCCGTTGGATGCGTCGATAAAGGAGATGCCGGCCTCATCGAAGAGCTTTTTGAGCCCGAGCGGATTGCTGCGCCAGGCTTCGATGCCGTCACCGTAGAACTCGATGCCCTGCAGGCCGAGCTGCGCGACGCGCTTGATCCAGAATTCCGCGTCCAGCGAGTTGCCGGGCGCGGTCCACCAATTGGTCGCAAAACCGCCACCGCCCCAGATGCCGCTGGCAGTGCCAAACAGAATGTCCGGATTCACCGGATCGAGGGCTTTGTGCTTGATCGCAGCGCCCGCGCCCCAGGCTAAGGATGAACCCACCATGCTCGACGCGGCGCTCATGCCGGACAGCGCGAGTGCGGATTTCACGAAGCGGCGTCGCTCGGCGCCGCGTCCAGTGATCCTGTTGGTGCTCTTGAGCATTGGTATTCCCCCGAAATTATTTAGTTGAAGCAAAAATTAGAAATTGTGTAAACGCAATCATTGGATGAGGGTGCCGTGAAGTCAAGCCCGGCCAACGCACGAACTAGGGCTGATGAATTGAATAAACTCATCTGCGTGAGCGCTGGAGCGATCGCCTGGAGGCGCTGCACGGCGCGGTGGAACCGCGCACGACAAGCTGCGTTGGCAGAACGCATTTGCGCGGCGGAATGTCCGAATCAGCTAAAATCTCAATCATCATGCTCATCGCTTCCCGGCCCAACTCGCCCTTAGGCTGTGCGATCGTGGTTAACGGGGGATCACAGTAGCGCGCGAAGCGAATGTCATCGAAGCCGACCACCGACACATCTTCCGGCACGCGTAAGCCCCTGGCCTTAAGCGCGCGAACAGCACCGATCGCCATTTCGTCATTAGAGCAGAACACGCCGGTAAACTTTCGCCGCCCCGACAGCAGTGTATCGATGCCGCGGATACCTGATTCAACGGAAAAATCCCCCGTGACCGTGAGCGTCGGATTGCGCCTTAAACCCGCGATCCGTAACGCCTCCTGATAGCCGCGCTCGCGATCGACACAAATCGGGTTCGTCATCGGACCTGTAATAAAAGCGATATCCACATGCCCCACATTCAGTAGATAGCTGGTTGCGTCCCGCGCCGCCGCAATGTTATCGACGTAGACACTGGATATAGCAGGGTCTTTGATGTATCCGGACACGCTTACGATGGCAGCGAAGGCTCGATTTGGTAGCCGCGGCAGGTGCGGTAGTAATGTGATTAGCCCAGCGGCCTGTCTGGTCGCCAGAAGATCGGCGTAGGCCTGCTCGCGCTCCCGGTTGTATTGAGTATCGCCAAGCAGAACGGAGTACCGATTTTGCTGCGCAACTTGCTCGATACCTCGAATGACCTCCGAAAAAAATGGGTTGGAGATGTCCGGCACCATAGCGACGATGACGTTCGAGCGGGCCGTTCGCAGCATCCGCGCCTGCGCATTCGGAGCGTAGCCAAGTCTGTCTACCGCTTTCTGTACCCGCTCCAGGGTCTTTGACGCTACAACATGAGGCATCTGTAGCGCGCGCGATACCGTTGCGACCGAGACATCGGCCGCCTTGGCCACCTCGGCGATGTTGCTGCGGTGGCTCGACGTCTTGCTGGGCGCACGACGGACACGTGAGGGCTTTTTCATGGGTTGCAATCCTACGGAACAATGCGTATAAGACCAAAAATGTAATGCATTACAGTGGACGCAGGCCTCAATTGCCGAATTATCCAAACTTGATGCTGAAGCGTGAAAGATGCTCTGCGCGCAATAAATGCAACATACGGCTCAGAACGAAATTGCGTTCGTGCGTTTGTTGCGCATTAACGACCGCTGGCGCTGGTTCGACTTCTAATATTTCGGGGGGTTGCCATGGATTTTCTCGGGTTAAAAAAGAAGACTCGCGTCTATGTTATAGGCGCTGCGGCCATAGCGGGCCTGGGTATCGGCGCTGGCAGCGTTTGGGCGCAGACCGCCGATACGACGGGTGAGCTCGAGACGGTTGTCGTCTCGTCGACCCGTTTGCAGAACCCCGGGTTCGACGCGCCCACGCCAACCCAGGTCTTGACCTCCGATGATCTGGCGAGGATCGCCCAGCCCAACATCTTCGATGCGGTGATCGAGTTGCCCGCCTTGCAGGGCAGCACGGGTACGACCTACGAGACCGGCTCCACCAGCACCGGACTGCAGGGTCTGTCCTCCTTCTCCCTGCGCGGCTTCAGCCCTCTGCGTACTCTGACCTTGCTGGATGGCGAGCGCGTCGTGGGCGCCAACGACAATGGCGTCGTCGACGTGAGCCTGTTGCCGCAGATGTTGATCCAGCGCGTGGACGTCGTGACCGGCGGCGCGTCGGCCTCCTGGGGCTCCGACGCGGTGGCTGGTGTGGTCAATCTTGTGACCGACAAGAAGTTCGAGGGCTTCAAGATCGATGCGAGCTACGGCACCAGCCAATACGATGACAATCACACCGGCACCTTCAAGATGGCGGCCGGCACATCGTTCCTGGGCGGCCGGGCCCATATTGAGGTAGCCGGGGATTACGAGAACGATCAGGGTGTGGTCGCGACCGGACCCACCAGCGGCAACCTCGGCTGCAATGGACTGGACGGGCGAAAATTTGACGCCAACTGTTCAGGAATGGCCAATTACGGCAGCGCGGCGGCGACACCCGCCGGCCAGCCGGAACTCACCTGGGCGCCGTTCGCGCAGCAAACCGCGGAGGCAGTAGGCGGCATAATCACCAGTGGTCCGCTGCACGGCACTGCCTTCGGACCCGGCGGTACGCCCTATACCTTCAATTTTGCCGGCGGCGGCGTGCCCTCGTTGACGGGCACTTCGGTCGCTGGATGTCCCGGCGCGGTGTGTATTTCGACCCCGGCTCAACCCGGCGATCTCTCGACTCCCCTGGACACTTCCGATGCGACCATGGTGCAGCCCATACAGCGCACGACCTTCTTCACGCGCATGTCCTTTGACATCACGGACAGAGCGGAGGTCTTTGCGACCTTCAACTACGGCAACTCGAACTCCAACTCCTATCCGGGCGACTCCCTTACCAGACCCGGCAACCTCTTTATCGCGTGCAACAATCCGTACCTTGCGGCCTCTACGGCCACGGCTTGTGCGGCGGACTATCCGGCCGGGGACATGCCGTACGGCATCGCGCTGCCGACTCAAAATTACCAGACTGTCAACATCGATCGCCAGCAGCGCCGCTTCGTGCTCGGAGGCGATGGCGCCTTCACTGTGATGGGCAAGGACTGGACCTGGGACACGTACGCAGAGTATGCCGAGGCGCCACAGAACCTTCGTATCGGCAACATGTTCTTGCTGCCCAATCTGTTCGCGGCGATCGATGCGGTCGCAGGCACGGGCGCCGGCGGCAATGGCATACCCGTTGGCCAGATTGGCTGCGCCGAGGCCGCCGCGCGCGCCGCGGGCTGCCAGCCCTTTAACATCATCGGCACCGGTGTGACTAATACCGCCGCGGCGTATAACTACGTGGTTCCGGCCGCCGGCCCGTACGCCGACATCTTCCAGCGCCAGGAAGCCTTTGGCGCGACTTTGAACATGAAGCCAGTCGCGGACTGGGCAGGGGATGTCTCCGTGGCGCTCGGTGTGGATTATCGCTTGGAGGACTTCCATATTAAAACCGATCCCTACGGCAACGGCACCACAGTGCCTGTCGCGGATCCATACACCAGCGCCTATCCGGCCAATCCGGCGATTTGTAACTGCAATTTCGAGAACACCTCTGCCGACGTCACTGCGGGTGGGGCCTGGTTCGCGGGCAACTATCACGAAGGCGGCGGTCAATACACGGTGGATGAAGTGTTCGTCGAGACCGGTATTCCACTGTACAAAGCCCCAGGCTGGGGTGGGTTGGACGCGGACCTAGGCGCTCGTTTCGAGCACTACAGCCAGTCCGGCAACTGGACGACCTGGAAGATGGGTCTGGTTTGGGATACGCCGGCCCCTGGCGTGCGATTGCGGGCAATAGAGTCCGAGGACTTACGAGCCCCGAACCTGAGCGAGATCTACACGCCGCCCACATCGATCAACTCGGCCGCGAATGACCCGTTCCTCCCCGGTAACCCCTCGCTCGAGGCCAACCAGATCACCGAGGGCAATCTACTGCTCACGCCCGAGACCTCCAAGACACAGGAAGTCGGGGTTGTGTTCCAACCCGAGTACGTGCCCGGGCTCAGGGCATCGGCCGACTACTATCACATTTCAGTGCAGCACGTCATTCAAACACTCAGTAGCCCTCAGGCGGTCGTCAATAATTGCCAAGCTGGCAATCTCACGTTCTGCTCGCAGAATGCGATTCCGACCGTGGGCGGCGTGCCGTACAACCTGGGCGGCATTCCGACTGACTATAATCTGCAGCTCACGAACCTTGCCAACATCGTCACCACTGGGGTGGATCTGGAGGCTTCCTACCAGTTCAAGCTGGAGAACTGGGGCGTACCGGGCAACTTCGCGCTGCGCGGCCTGGCCACGAAGACGTACAAGTGGATTCTGTGCCCGGGTGTCGTGGGAGCGGTATGCGTCAATGAGGCCGGCGCGAATGGCAATTACAGCACCAGCACGACCTACAACGCCGAGGGCGGCACGATTCCGACCTGGAAGGTCGTATATGCCGAAGATTATTCCAATAGTTGGGGCACCTTCACGCTGATACAGCGCTGGTTTAACGCCGGTGTCTTCAGCAACAACGACGTGCAGTGCAACCCGGGAAGCTGCCCCGTGCGCACCGCCTTTCAGGCGACGAACTACCCGACCATCAACTACAACCACATGCCCGGTGCGATCTATTGGGATGCGGGGGCTGCGTTTAACGTGCTGGAAAAGGGTCAGGTCTACGTCAAGGTCAACAATATTGCCAACTTGTTGCCGCCTCCTTCTGGTGGTGGCTACAACGGCACGATCTATGATGTGATCGGCCGTATGTACTACGTCGGCATCCGCTATCGTCTTTAGATAAAGCAAGCGCATCCGTTCAGTTAACACGCGGGCCGCCCCGAAAGGGCGGCCCCCTTTTTTTGGATGGCACATTAATCCCAGGCTAGCGGCAGTTCGACGCGGTGCGACGATCGGAGCAAACTGCTGCGCAAACGGCAATAAATCCCAAATGGGGAGGATCGCGCGGATGCTGCACTCACTGGATCAACGTACTGGGCCGTATGCAGCCCTGCTGCTGCGAGTCACGCTCGGGGCGCTGTTTGTCGCGCATCTGTACTGGAAGTTCGCGATATTGCCAGGCGGCCTGGCGCATTGGTGGGCGAACTTCGCCGTCAACGGTTATCCCTGGTTCGTACCTTACTACGCTATCTCTGCTGAGTTTGTTGGCGCGCTGTTCCTCATTCCAGGGCTCTATACGCGTTGGGCCGCCCTCTATGCGCTGCCGTTGATGATCGGGGCGGCGCAATTCTGGGGGGTACGCAAAGGTTTCTACTTCACTGCGGCTGGCTGCGAGCTGCCCATTGCCTGGAGCCTGATGCTGATCATTCAGGCGCTGCTGGGCGATGGCATCTGGGCACTCAGAAGCTCGAGCCTTTACCTGCCGGGCCGTCCGCAGGCTCAGTAGCCGACCGCCTGGCCATCCCGGCGCCGTTCCGAGGCGGCGAGGTATCCCTGATCCAGGCACTGAATGATCTGTGCCGCGCCGAAGTCTGTGCTATCCGCGCTCGCGAGCAGCAGACGATGTCCACGCGCCTGCAAGGCCTCCAGTACCTTCGGGTCGAAGCCAGGCTCGATCATGACGCTTCTCTGGTCCTCGGTTAATTTCCAGCGCGGAGCGTCTGCGGCCGCTTGCATGTTCTGGCCGTAGTCGGCCAGCCGCACCAGCATCTGCACGTGTCCCTGCGGTTGCATGTCTCCGCCCATGACCCCGAAGCTCATGAACGGCTGGCCAGCACGAGTCACGAAGGCCGGAATGATCGTGTGAAACGGCAGTTTGCCACCAGCCACGACGTTCGGATGACCGGGCCGCAGACTGAAGCCGCTCGCTCGATCATTCAGGCTGATGCCCGTTCCCGGCACGACAACACCCGAACCGAACCCACGGTAGTTCGACTGAATGAATGAGACCATCATGCCGCCCGCGTCAGCCGCGGTCAGATACACGGTGCCTTCGGCGCGCGGCAGGCCGCTGCCGTGCCACTGCGCACGATCGGTGTCGATCAACCCCGCGCGGCGCGCCAGGTATGCCTCATCGAGGAACTCGCGCCAGTCGACCCGCATGGCCTGCGGGTCTGCCACGTGCGCATAGACGTCGGCAAACGCGAGCTTCATGGCCTCGATCTGAGTATGCACGCTCGCGGCAGTGTCGATGCCGAGCTGGCGCACATTGAGCTGCTCTAGAATTCCGAGCGCGATCAGCGCGCCTATTCCCTGGCCGTTGGGCGGCAGCTCGTGCACGGTGTAGCCGCGATAGTCATGCGCGATCGGATCGACCCAGCGCGCGCGGTGCGAGGCGAGATCCTGCGCACTCAGGGCGCCGCCATGGCGTTGGGAATCGGCCACGAGCCGTGCAGCCAGGGCGCCTCGATAGAATGACTCGCCGCGGGTGGCGGCAATCTGCTCGAGCGTGTCGGCCTGCTCGGCAAAGACGAAGAGCTCACCGGCCTGCGGTGCCTTGCCCTGTGGGAGAAACGCGGCCGCGAATCCAGGCACCGCAGCAAGTGCTGCGGCTTGCGCAGCCCATTGACGGGCGACGACGGGCGCGACCAGGTAGCCGGCGCGGGCATACTCGATTGCCGGTATGAACAGCCGCTCGAACGGCAATCTGCCGAATCGCTGCGACAGCTCGCTCCAGACTGACACAGCCCCTGGCACCGTAACCGAGTCCCAGCCCGTCGACGGCATCGCGCTGCGTCCGGCAAAGCGCTCAGCTCGCCAGGCCGCTGGCGAGCGGCCGGAGCCGTTCAGACCATGAAGCCGCTGCCCATCCCAGACGATGGCAAACGCATCACTGCCGATGCCATTGGACACAGGTTCCACCACGGCTGCGGCGATTGCCGCCCCGAGGGCTGCATCCACGGCATTGCCACCTTGCAGCAGCATGCGCAGCCCGGCCTGCGCCGCCAGCGGCTGACTCGTGGCAACCACATTGCGCGCGAGCACCGGCATGCGCTGGGAAGCATACGGAAAGCGCCAGTCAATCGAATTCATGCGCTATGCACCTCGCCTTCAGGGCATCCGGATTTGACAATCCACGCTGCTGGCAGAAAAGTGTGGCACCGTGCAATCTGGAAGGAGCTGAGCATGAGCAATGAGGGCGTTTACACAGGCGGCTGCTTTTGCGGCGAGGTGCAATTCGAGGCTACGGGTCAGCCGGTCGCCATGGGCTACTGTCATTGCGAATCCTGTCGCCACTGGTCCGCGGGCCCGGTCAATGCTTTCACCCTATGGAAGCCGCAGTCACTGAAAATAACGCACGGTGCCGCAAACATCGGCACTTACAACAAGACACCGATAAGCTATCGCAAGTGGTGCAAGCTGTGCGGCGGGCATCTGTTCACCGATCATCCGACGATGGGTTTGGTGGATATCTACGCTGCGCTGATTCCGGCGCTGAGCTTTGATCCGGATCTGCATGTGCACTATCAGGAAACTGCACTTCACATCCGCGATGGCAAGCCAAAATTGAAAGATATGCCCAAAGAAATGGGAGGCTCCGGCGCCGTGTTGCCGGATTAGGATCCTAAACGCTGTTGCTTATGGGGAGAAGTATTCATGCGCACTGTATTTTTGACCCTGGTGCTGCTCGGTGCAACGCTGCTGCTCGGCTCCGATCTGCACGCACAGCAGCCGATGCCCTCCGGCCTCGATGCCATTCCCGACAAGATGCCCTTCAGTCAGCCCTATGGCGCGCCAATTGGGGCGCAGCAGGCCCAGTCATTGATTCAGGCGGCGCTGGCCGAGGCCGGCAAGCGCGGCTGGCCCATGAACATCGCCGTCGTGGATTCGGGCGCCAGCCTTGTGGCATTCGTGCGCATGGACGGAGCGCAGCTCGCCTCCATCGCCATTGCCGAGCATAAGGCGCGCGCTGCGGTCAAATTCCGCCGTCCGACCCACGTCTTTGAGGACGCTGTGCAAAAGTCCGATTATAAGTACATCCTGACCCTCGATGACGTCATCGCCACGCGCGGTGGTATTCCGCTGATCGAGAATGGCAAGATCATCGGTGCGGTCGGCTGTTCCGGGGGCACGGGTTCGCAGGACGAGGTGATCTGCACGGCGGCTGCCGACCTCGTCAATAAGAAAGGCCAGTAAGGCGCGCGCGTCGGTGCGTACCGCGCTGCCCGGCCGCCACGCGCTGTTTGGAGTCGCTGCGTGGCTGCTCGCAATGCCTGGCTGCTCGAATCTGCCGCCCGCTCCGCAGAGTCTGTTGCAGGAGAAGACTGGCGCTACGATCACGGTCGTTGGTGCGCCGATCTCCTTTGCGCGTGTCAGCAGCGATGCCAGTGCATCGATGCGCGACTATGTGACGCTCGTGGCGGTGGAGCAGGACGTCGCCGGAAAATACACCCAGATGTTCCTGTTGTACCGCTGGTCCACTTCAATTCGCGGTGAGCCGGCGCCGCCGCCCACGCTGGGTAGCGGCGCAGTGCTGATCCGCGCCGATGAGCGTGACATTGCGTTACAGCCACTCGAGCAGATACCGATCGATCTGTCGGCGCGCGAGCAATTGTTCATGCCCTACGCGCATGCGATAACGCGCGCCTACGCCACTGATTTTGCGACCATGCGCCTGATTGCCAGCAGTCACAATCTGAGCCTGCGTCTGCCGCAGGAGCCAGTCGAGGCAGCGTTCCCGTTGTGGCGCGACGGCCGGGCCGCCCTCGAGCAGTTCCTGAAGGAGCTGAACCAGCTCTGATCAGCTTGGTGCGAGCCGAAACTCCGGTACCAGCGTGCCGTCCATCAATACGTGCAGCAAGTACTGGATGCGATCGCGATCGAGCTCATCGAAACGCTCCGGCAGCGGGCTGTCGAGATCGAGCACACCCACGAGTCGGCCATGCTTGAACACCGGCAGCACCATTTCGGATTGCGATGCCTCATCGCAGACGATGTGGCCCGGAAAGGCATGTACATCCGGTACGATGATCGACGCGCGTTGCAACGCCGCGGTCCCGCACACGCCGTCTCCGACCGCGATGCACGCGCAGGCCGGCTTGCCCTGGAAGGGCCCGAGCACCAGATCATTGCCGCGCAACAGATAGAAACCGGCCCAATTCAAGTCCGGCAAGGTACTGAAGAGCAAAGCCGCAAAATTCGAGATGTTGGCGAGGAAATCGCTTTGACCGCGAATCAGGGTACGCAGGCTGGCATCGAGCCGCTCATAGTCCGCGGCTCTGGCGTCTGTATCGTTCACGTCGGCGCGCTCGGCGCGGTCGGCGCCCTAGCGCTCCCAATGACCCCTGGCCATACGGTAGCCACCGCGGTAGCCCACCCAACGATGCGGCACCCAATGATAGCCAGGCCGGCCCACCATCCAGTGGCCACCGACCCAGACATGGCGGCCACCGACCCAGTCCCAGTAGCCAGCACCCCAAACATAACCGGGACCAGGCGCCACGCCGATGACTTCAACCTGCGGTACGGGTGGAGCGACGGTTACGACTGCGCCATCGTAATAGCCCGGTGCGGGCGCAACGACGCAGCCAGTGAGCGTCACTGAGGCGAGCATCAGCGCTGCCAGTCCAGCCCGAAAGACTCCAGGGTTTGCCATGTTTACTCTCCGTAAGACGTTGCGTCGAGTCTAGCTCAACTTAAGTCTATCAAACGCAGCGGGCCCGATTCGGATGACCGCATCACATTGTGAGCGACCCGCATTGGCGCCAGATGCCGGTATACCCTGGCGCGGTTAGGATGCGTGCGCCGGCTTTAGCGCTGAGTTTGTCGACGCGGAGGTTTGCATGAGTCTGGATCTGGTCACCCCGGGCAATCAAGCACCGGCACTTTTCAATGTCATCATCGAGATTCCGATGAACGCGGATCCGATCAAATACGAAGTTGACAAGGACACCGGCGCCATCTTCGTCGACCGCTTCATGGGCACGGCAATGCGCTATCCGTGCAACTATGGCTACGTACCGCGCACGGTGGCCGGTGATGGGGATCCGGTCGATGTGCTGGTCATCACGCCCTTTGCGCTTATACCCGGCGTGGTCGTGCGCTGCCGGCCATTGGGTCTGCTGAAGATGAGCGATGAGAAGGGCGATGATGCCAAGGTGCTCGCGGTACCTGACGACAAGGTGCTGCCGATCTACAGCCACTGGCTAGAGCACACCGACATCAATACGCATCGGCTGCAGCAGATTCAGCATTTCTTCGAGCACTACAAGGACCTGGAGCCTGGCAAGTGGGTCAAGGTGGAGGGCTGGGGCGACGCCGCGGCCGCGAAAGCCGAGATCGAGTCCGGCATCCGGCGCTACGAGAGCAAGGCGTAGTCGATCGCGTAGGGGCGCAATCTCGTATTGATTAATATAATAACATTTGATATAGTCTCCGTTCCCTAACATTCGGCGCCTGCGCGCGCGGCTCAATGGCAACGGATCGGCTCAGAAATTTCGGCTTCCTGGTTCGAGATGTCTCGCGGCTGTCCGCCAAGCATTTTCAGCGCAACGCGCGCGAGCTCGAGCTCTCGCTGGCGCAGTGCAAAGTCCTGGGCCATCTGTCGCGCAACGAGGGCATCAGCCAGGCGCGGCTTGCCGAATTGACCGAAACCGACCCAATGACGCTGGTGCGAACGCTCGACCGCATGCAGCAGGACGGCTGGATTGAGCGTCGGCCCGATCCGTCCGACCGCCGCGCGCACCAGTTGTTTTTGCGCGAGGCCGCGAAGCCGGTATTGCAGCGGATCTGGAAGATCGCGGATCAGGCGCGCAACGAAGTGCTGGCGGATCTGAGCGCGGCGGAGCGCGAGCAGCTCATCGAGCTGCTCGAGCGCGTGCACCGAACCCTCTTGACGCTTGATGCTCAGGGAGCGCCCTGATGGATGCGATGGCCGAAGAGCAGCGCACTAAGGCGCCGGCGCAACCGGCGCGAAGCCCCGAGCAGCGGCGCGAGCGACTGCGCTGGCTGCTCATGATCGGTGGGGTCTTGCTCGCAGTGGTCGGCGGGCTCTGGTATTACCTTGAGACCGGTCGCTACGTGTCGACCGACGACGCCTCGGTGCAGGCCGCGCAGACGGCCATCAGTTCCAATGTCGCCGGGCGCGTCATCGAGCTTGACGTGCACGACAATCAGAGCGTGCAGCGCGGCGCGGTGCTCTATCGGCTCGATGAGCGACCTTTTCGAATTGCCGTGGAGGACGCACGGGCCAAGCTGGCAGTCGCGCGCATGCAGATCGGGGCTGCGGAGGCAACCTATCGCCAGCAGCTCGCGAGCCTTGCCGCCACACGCGATACGCTGAGCTATCAGCAGCACGAACTCGAGCGCCAGCAGCATCTGCTGCAATCAGGCATCAGCTCGCGCGCCCAATTCGAGCAAACGCAGCATGCGACCGAAGTCGCGCGTGCGCAGCTCAACGCGGCGCAGCAGCAGGTCGGCAGCGTGCTCGCGTTGCTCGGAGGCAACCCCGAGCTGCCGCTCGATCAGCACCCGGTGGTGCAGGAAGCGCAGGCCGCGCTGGATCGTGCTTTGCTCGAACTGTCCTACACCGAGGTGCGCGCGCCGGATTCAGGCGTCGTCGCCAAGGTAGAGCAGTTGCAGGTAGGCGATTACATCAACGCCGCAGTCCCGGTGTTTTCGCTGATCTCGAGCAGCGACATCTGGATCGAGGCCAATTTCAAGGAAGATGAGCTGACCTACATGCGGCCGGGTCAAGCGGCCGAGATTCGCATCGATGCGTATCCGGGACGACGTTTCAAGGCGCAGGTCGCCAGCTTAAGTCCGGGCACCGGGGCGCAGTTCTCGCTCTTGCCGCCGGAGAATGCGACCGGCAACTGGGTCAAGGTCGTACAGCGCGTGCCCGTACGCCTGCAGCTCGCGCCCGATGAGCTCGCCGCTGTGCCCTGGCACGCCGGATTGAGCGTCGAGGCCACCGTCGACACCCAGCACCAGCGCCACCTGTTCGCCGCCGAGGCGACGCGGCTCGCGCAGCGCTGATGAGTCCTGGCGCGCACGCACCGGATGGCGCCGGCGTGCCGTTGCATCGAGGCATGATTACCGGCACGGTCATGGTCGCCTCGATTCTGCAGGCACTCGACAACACGATTGCGAACGTCGCGCTGCCACGGATGCAGGGTAGTCTATCGGCTACGCAGGATCAGATGACCTGGGTTCTGACCTCCTACATCATTGCCGCGGCTATCATGACGCCGCTGACCGGATGGCTGGCCGATCGCTTCGGCCGCAAGCCACTGTTCCTGGTCTCGATCGTAGGCTTCACACTGGCTTCGGCGCTCTGTGGTATGGCGCAGTCGCTGGATCAAATCGTCATCTTTCGTCTGCTGCAGGGTGTGTTCGGTGCCGCCCTGATCCCGATGTCGCAGGCCGTGCTCTTTGATGTGTATCCGCCCTCACAGCATGGGCGGGCTATGGCGCTCTGGGGGATCGGCGTCGTGCTCGGTCCGACGCTCGGGCCGATGCTCGGGGGCTGGCTCACGGACAATTACAGCTGGCGCTGGGTGTTTTATATCAATGTGCCGTTCGGCATTCTGGCCGTGCTTGGCGTGCTGGCGTATTTCCCGGACACCACGCACGCGCGCAAGCACTTTGATTTCTTCGGCTTTGCGATGCTCAGCGTGGCGATCGGCTCGCTGCAGTTGCTGTTGGATCGCGGACCCATCAAGGATTGGTTCAATGCCGGGGAGATCCGGCTCGAGGCGGCAATCTGTGCGCTCGCGTTTTATCTGTTCATCACCCATACGCTCACGGCACGGCAGCCGTTTATCCGCCTGGCGATCTATAAGGATCGAAACTTCCTGACCGGCAACATTCTGATCTTTGTCGTCGGCGTCACATTGTTCGCGACGCTCGCACTGTTATCGCCACTGCTGCAGAGTCTGCTCGGTTATTCCGTGTTCCAGTCCGGTCTGGTCACGGCGCCGCGCGGACTGGGCACCTTGATCGCGATGCTGATTGTGGGGCGTGCGGTGGGCCGCCTCGATGCGCGCCTCATTATCGCCACGGGACTGGTTCTGACCGCGTGGTCGTTGTGGCAGATGTCTCATTTCTCGATGCAATTGCCCATGTCCGCCATCGTCTGGTCCGGCGCGATTCAGGGCCTGGGCACAGGCATTGTCTACGTGCCGATGGCGGCGCTGACCTTCGCGACTCTGCCGGCGATGCTGCGCAACGAGGGCACGGCGCTGTTCAATCTGGTCCGTAACATCGGCAGCAGCGTCGGCATCTCCACTGTGCAGGGCCTGTTGGTACGCAATACTCAGCTCGTGCACGCCTCGCTCGCGCAGCACATCACGCCCTTTGTCATGGCACAGCATTCCGGGGGTCGCCTCGCGAGCGCGGCGGCGAGCGCAGCGCTCAATCAACAGATCACCGCCCAGGCGCTAATGATTGCCTACCTCGATGATTTCTATTTCATGCTGTTGCTGACACTGCTCGCGCTGCCATTGCTGTTTTTGGTACGCAAGCCGCCAGTTCGCCCAATGCGGGACCAAGATGTCGCGCTCGAGTAGGTTCGCGCGCGGCCATCGCGCAGCCTGCGTGCTCGGGCTGGCACTGGCATTGAGCGCCTGCGTATCCGGTCCGAACTTCGTGCAGCCCCCGGCCAGCGCTCCTGCGCGCTACACCAACGCAGCGCTGGACGCTCTGGGCAGCTCGGTGCAGCAGGCCGGCGCAGCCAGCGCGCAGGATGCGGATGCGCCATGGTGGGCGTCGCTGCAGTCGGCGCGCCTGGATGAGCTGATTCGCGAGGCGCTCGAGCGCAATCATGATCTGACTGCGGCGCGCGCCACCCTGGCCCAGGCACGCGAGCTCGCGGCCGCCAGCGAGGCGCCGCTGTATCCTCAGGTGGATCTGAACGCAAGCGGCGGCCGAGAGCGATACGGTGCCGCATTCCTCGGACCCGAGCATTTTCCGCCATTCACTTTCTATGCGGTGGGGGCAGCCGTCAGCTATACGTTCGATTTTGCCGGCGGCGTGCGCCGCTCGATCGAGCAGCAGCGCGCCAACGTCAGCTCGCAACAGCACGAGGTGCAGGCGGCCGCCTTGAGTCTGAGCGGCAGTGTCGCGGTACAGGCGTTGACGGTGGCCCGCGTGCGCGCGCAGATCCAAAGTATCGAGGCGCTGCTGACCGATGATCAAACCGATCTGCGCCTGGTGCAGGACGCCTTCGAGGCCGGCAGTGCCAATCGCGTCGATGTTCTGACCGCGCAGAGCCAGCGCGCCAATGATGAGACCCTGCTGCCCCCGCTGCGTCGCGAGCTCAGTACGGCGCAGCACACGCTCGCGCTGCTCATTGGCCGCGCCCCGGGCGAGTGGAGCGCTCCGGATTTCACGCTCGAGGAATTTGTCCTGCCATCGCACCTGTACCTGACGCTGCCCTCGGAGCTCGCCCATCAGCGGCCCGACATTCTGGCGGCTGAGGCGCAGTTGCATGCCGCCACCGCCGCGGTCGGCGTTGCGGCGGCCAACTTATACCCTCAGGTCAGCCTCTCAGCCACGGGCGGACTGCAGGCCACTATGTTGCATGCGCTGTTCGATGCCAGCGCTGCCGCCGGCGGGGTCACGGGCAGCCTCACGGCGCCGTTGTTCAATCATGGCGCGCTGCGCGCGCGAGAGCGTGCCGCGCGCGATGCGCTGCAGGCCTCGCTCGCGAGCTACGAGCAGGTGGTGCTCAGAGCCTTGGGCCAGGTCGCCGATGCGCTTGAGGCACTGGATCACGACGCCGAGCTGGTGCAGAGCGAGCAGGCCGCGGTGGCGATCTCGGGCGAGAACCTGGCGCTGACGCGCGAGAGCTATGCGGCCGGCAATACGGGTGTGTTGCAGGTGCTCGAGGCCCAGCGGCAAAGCCAGCAGGCGCGCCTGGGTCTGGTACGAGCGCAGGGGCAACGCTACCAGGATACGGTAGAATTGCTGCTGGCATTGGGCGGGCAGATGCCACCAGGCTGAGAAGCAATATCATATCGGGGGCTCTATATATGAATACGGTGCGATTCGGTGCAGTGCTGCTACTGTGCGCCACGGGAGCTGTCCTGGGCGCCTCAACAACCAGTGTTCCGGCGTATATTCAGAAGGCGATCGACAATCCGGCGCGGCCCGAGGCCGACCGCGCCCGCGATGAGAATCGCAAGCCAGCGCTGGTGATCGCTTTCGCCGGCATCAAGCCCGGGGATCAGGTCGGGGAATTGATGCCGGGTGGGGGCTATTTCACGCGCATTTTCTGCGAGATCGTCGGACCCAAGGGTCACGTCTATACGATCAAAATGATCCCGGCCGTGCCACGCAATCAGCCCGCGCCGCCGCCGCTGCCATGTAGCAATGTGACCGACCAGAGCCAACAGGCGGCGGAATTAACACTGCCACCTGGGCTGGATCTGGTCTGGACTTCAGAGAACTACCACGACCTGCACAATCCGAGCTTCGGGCAACCGGATATGAAGGCCTTCGATACCGCGATTTTCAAGGCGCTGAAGCCGGGCGGGGTCTTCATGATCGAAGATCATGCGGCCGAGTCCGGATCTGGCGCGCGCGATACCAACACTTTGCACCGAATTGACCCGGAGCTGGTCAAGCAGGAGGCGATCAGTGCGGGTTTCGTGTTCGTCGGCGGGAGCGATGTGCTGCACAACCCGGATGATCCGCACCAGGCCAAGGTGTTCGACCTAACCGGCAAGAGCGACAAGTTCCTGTTCAAGTTCCGCAAGCCGCGCACTTGAGGCAACCCTCGAGCCCCGTGCCGCTCTAGCGTGGTCTGCGAATGATACCGAGGCGCAGCATCGAGGCCGGCATCGCCCGCGCCAGCGGCTGGGCCACCCCGGGGCGCGTGGCCGGCGTGGCCGCGGTCTGAGCCCTCGCTGCAGCCGGTGCCCCCGCTTGCGTTGTGGCCGGCGCCGGCGCGGCAATCAAAGCGCTGGACGGCCGCGAGATCGCGGCGGGGCCCGACACGCTCGGCGCGGATTCACTTTTGCCGCTGGCGTGCGCCCCCACGGGCATCATTTCGACCGAGACGTTCAGCCGCCGCAGCTCCCCGCTGCGCAGTACGCCGACCCCGACGACCTGGCGCGTCAACTGCTCGCCGCGGTCGTTACGAACGTCGAGGACCACGCAGTATTCGCACGGCTCAGTCGATGGCGTGTGCACGATGGTGCCATCGACGCTCAATGCGCAATACCCTTCGCCGGCCTGCAGCGCCTGGCCATTGCGACTGAAGCGCAGATGGTGCCGGCAGGCCGGACAGACCGCGGCGCTTTCGAGCACCGTCGCCTTGCAGTGCGGACAAACCCGTGTCGCGCCCGGACTGCCTGTGCGCGCGCTGCTCATACCGAGCGCGTGGTCCCCTTGAACTCATGTGCGCCGTGCTGCTTTTCGTCGCCCCAACCGAATTCGACGTGGCCACGCATGCGGGCGCCGGCAGCTACGGTGATCGAGGCGGCCTTCACATCCCCGACGACCACGCCGGTTGCCAGTACGTCGACCTGCTTGGCGGCCTCGACGTTACCCTGGAGCTCACCCCCGACCACGACGAGGCCGGCGCGAACCTGGCCCTCCAGCCGTGCGCCCGGGTCGATGCGAAAATTGCCGTCGACCTGCACATCGCCCTTGAAACGGCCCGCGATACGCACATCGCCGCCGCCGACGATCTTGCCTTCGATGGTCAGTTCTGCCGCGATCACGGATTCGGCACCCGGCGGGCGAACGACCGGTGCGCGTTGCCGGGTGCTGTCGGCGGTCGGTTCCACGGGGGCGCGCTCGCTCTTGCCGTGTAATTCAGTCACGCTCGCGGGCGTGCCCGGGGCGGCTGGGGTGCCGCTCGCGGTGGGGCTCGGGGTCGACCCGGAATCTTTCCATAAAGCCATGAGCGGATCCTCCAGTTAGCAAGAAAAATGCGTAATTACACACGATAGCTCTAAACCATCATAGAAGACCACTGTCCGAGGCTCGAGACAAGATGAATATAGCAACTGCATTGGGCGGCCTGTCACGAAATGAGTATGCATGGCCGCTGTGACAGCTAGACCCAAGGACCGGCCGAAGTCCAAATCGTTGCGGCCATTGCGGGCTTTGCTGCCGTTTCTGGCGCCGCATCGCTGGCTGCTCGCCGGCGCAATGGCGGCGCTGTTGGTCGCGGCGGCGGCAATGCTGGCTATGCCTCTGGCACTGCGGCAATTGATCGACCACGGGCTGGCGGCCAACAACATCCGGGTCATCAACCGCTATTTCGCGGGTTTTCTGGCTGCTGCCGTGCTGTTTGGGGTTTTTGCGGCACTGCGGTTTTATCTGGTCACCTGGCTGGGGGAGCGCGTGGTCGCGGACCTGCGCGAGGCCGTCTATCGGCGCGTCGTGCGCATGGACCCGACCTTTTTCGAGGTCACGCGCACCGGTGAGGTGCTCTCGCGCCTGACCGCCGATACGACCCTGGTGCAGGCGATCGCAGGGGTCAACCTGTCGATTACCCTGCGCTCGATCCTCAATTTAATCGGCGCACTGGCCTTGCTGGCCTTGACGAGCGCGAAGCTCATGGCTGTGATACTCGTGCTCATTCCGCTCGTGATCGGGCCGATGATCGTCGTCGGACAGCGGGTGCGGCGACTGTCGCGCGCGGCGCAGGATCGTATCGCCGATACCAGCAGCCTCGTTGACGAGAGCCTCAATGCGATCCAGACCGTGCAGGCCTTCACGCTCGAGGCATTGCAGAGCCAGCGCTATGCCGAAGCGGTCGAGCGCAGTTTTGAGGCGGCGATTCGCCGCAGCCGTGTGCGCGCTGCGCTCACGGCAATCGGTACCATGCTGGTTTTTAGCGGTATCACCTATGTGCTGTGGCTCGGGGCACAAGCGGTGCTCGCGCACCAGCTGACCTCGGGTCAGCTCAGCCAATTCCTCGTGTATGCAGCCATCGTGGCCACGTCCGCGGCAGCGCTGACTGAAATGTGGGGCGAGATGCAGCGCGCGGCCGGTGCCATGGAGCGCCTGGCTGAGCTATTGGAGGCCGAGCCCGCAATTGTGGCCCCGGCAGAGCCGATCATTCTGCCGGCTCGGGTTCGCGGGGACATCGAATTCGAGCACGTGTGCTTTCGTTACCCCTCGCGTCAGCAGGTCCTTGCCCTGTCTGACTTTACGCTCGACGTGCGCCGTGGTGAGACCGTGGCGGTGGTGGGGCCCTCAGGGGCGGGCAAGAGCACGAGCTTTCAACTGCTGCTGCGCTTCTACGATCCAGAAAGTGGCGTCATTCGCATCGACGGCAGCGATATCTCCCGGCTGCGGCCAGAGGATCTGCGCCGCCAGATCGGCTTCGTGCCGCAGGACACCGTGCTGTTCGGCGCCAGCGCGCGCGAGAACATCGGCTACGGACGCCCCGGCGCAAGTGACGCGCAAATCGAGGCGGCCGCACGCGCGGCGGCGGCGGATGAATTTATAACTGGATTGCCGGCCGGTTACGACACGTTTCTGGGCGAGCGCGGTACACGCCTGTCCGGAGGTCAGCGCCAGCGTATCGCGATCGCACGCGCGGTTCTGAAGGATCCGCCGATCCTGCTGCTGGATGAGGCGACCAGTGCGCTGGACGCCGAATCCGAGCGTCTCGTGCAAGCGGCGCTGGGCGAGCTCATGCGCGGGCGCACCACGCTCGTGATTGCGCATCGACTGGCCACTGTGCTGAAGGCCGACCGTATTGCCGTGCTCGATGCTGGACGTTTGGTGGCGGTAGGCAGTCATGCGCAACTGATGCGCGAGAGCCCACTGTACGCCCGACTCGCGGCGCTGCAGTTCAACGCCGCCGCGGATCTGCAGCGCGCCGATTCGTTGACGACCTAGCTCAGCTGGATAAGGGCTGAGTTCGGCGCCCGGCCCCAAGCGGGTTGCGAGCCGTTGGGTGGATGCTAGAATCGCGCGCCTCGTGGGGCGGTAGCTCAGTTGGGAGAGCGTCGCGTTCGCAATGCGAAGGTCGAGGGTTCGATCCCCTTCCGCTCCACCATTATTGACTACCTATGTTCGTTCGCGTACCGACTCGCGCCGAGCAAACGCGCACTATTGCCCCACTGATGGATAGCTGACTTAAGTCTGCAATCCGTCGTCACCAAGATAGAGTACTGATATGAATAGGAAATCCGAACCACTCGGTCGCTCGCGCCTGCGCATGGCATTTGGCCTCACGGGAGCGCTCGCGCTCTGCGCGTGCGCGACGCCACCACCGCCGACCGCAAGCCTGCAGGAAGCTCGGCACGCCATTGCGACTGCAGAGCAGGCGGAGGCTGGCCGTTACGCATCAGATGATCTCAGCAACGCGCGCGTGAAAATCGCGTCGGCTGACGCCGCAGTGAGTGACAAAAAAATGATCACGGCCCAGCGTCTCGCCCAAGAGTCGACCGTCGACGCCGAGCTGGCAACCGCAAAGACTGCCGACATAAAGGCCAATGCCGTGAACAACGAGATGACGCGCAGCACCGGTACCTTGATTGAGGAAATGCAGCGCAGCTCCGGAGTACCGCAATGAAAACCAGTCTCAAACTTCCCAATATCAGAACGACCTTAGTAGCGGCGGCCGTCGCCTCGATTCTGGCGGCCTGCGCGACCACGCCGATGAAACCATCTGGTGCGGCCGAAGCGCGCGCCCGACTGACGCAGCTGCAGGGCGATCCAGCTCTCGCGACCCGCGCACCGATAGCCATTCAGGCGGCCGATACTGCCGTGCGTGTGGCCGAACAGCCGGAAACCGACCAGGACCTGATCGCCTATCGAATTTACATGGCTGATCGCAAGGTCGACATTGCCAGGGCGCAGGCCGAGACTCGGCTCGCCGAGGATCAGCGCGCCGCGCTGAGTGCGCAAAGAGACAAGGCGCGGCTCGATGCTCGCACACAGGAGCTCGATGTGGCCCGCGGCCAGGTTCTCACGGCGAGAATCCAGGGAGCCGAGGAGAAATTGGCGGCCGATGCTGCGCGGGGCGATGCGAATGCTGCCAATGTGGCGGCCGCAAGCTCGAACCAGCAAGCCGTCGAGGCTCGCAGTGAGGCTGATAGCGCCAACCTGGCGGCTGCGAGCTCAAACCAGTCGGCCCTGAATGCCAACATGGCGGCCGATAGCGCCAACCTGGCGGCTGCAAACTCGAAACAGCAAGCCACAGAACTGCAGCAGCAGATCGACACGCTACAAGCGAGGGTCACAGACCGTGGCTTGGTCGTCACCTTGGGCGATGTGCTGTTTCCGACCGGCGGTTCAGTTCTGAAGGAAAACGCCTCCGGCAATCTGAACAGGCTGGTCGCTTTCCTGGATCGGTATCCTGACCGTACGGCTGCGATTGAAGGCTATACGGATAGCACGGGTACAGTGGAATACAACGACGTGCTGTCTCGGCGCCGCGCTGACGCCGTGATGTCTTATCTCGTCGGGCAGGGTGTCGCGTCCGGCAGGCTCACGGCATCGGGTAAGGGCGAAAGCTTACCGGTCGCGGGCAATGATTCCGCCTTTGGTCGGCAACAGAATCGCCGCGTCGAAGTGATCATCAACAATCCGACCACAGCTCTGCTGCGGTAAGTAGACGCACTTGGTGTAGCCAAAGCCCGCGCGGCGTGAGCCGCGCGGGCTTTATCTTTACTGCAACGGTACGGCAGCGAACAGATATCAGTGCAAGTCAGCACGATAATCGAGCTTGCCTGAAACCTGTGGAAATACCATGAAAATCAACTTTGCGATTGCCTGCGTGCTCCTCGGTACGCTGCTGGCAAGCACCGTCACGTTGGCTGACGAAGATGCCGCCATGGCGGGGTCGCACGCACTGTCATACGTGAAAGACTCCGCCATCACAACTAAAGTCAAGACCAGGTTAGCGACAGAACAATTGAGCAGTCTTGCTCGCATTCACGTGGATACCGACACCAATGGCGTGGTGTGGCTGTGGGGCAGCGCCAAGACGCAGGAATCGATCGACGAGGCTATAGCCATTGCGCGCCATACCGATGGCGTCAAGGCAGTTCACAACGAGATCAAGATCAACAACGACGAGTAAGCAGGAGAGAGCGATGAAAGCCGAATCAACCCGAACACTGGACGCGAATGGCAGCAGCGTCAGTGCCCAAACCGAGGCCACCGAAGCAGCGATCTCCAGCGTCGCGCGCGAGTTTAAGAATTTCGTCGCGGACGTGGAAGATCTGATTCAATCCACCACGTCGCTGAACGGCGAGGATCTGGCCCGTGTCAAGGCCAAGCTGCAGGCCCGTGTTGCTGCGGCCAAGCAATCCGTGCAGAGCATCGGAGCTCCTCTGATTGACCGCGCCCGCAATACTGTCAGGGCCACCGATGGCTACGTACGTGAGCAGCCGTGGCAGGCGCTGGGAATTGTCGCGGGGGCGAGTCTGCTGGTCGGCTACCTGGTCGGCCGCCGCGGGTAGGGCTGCGGATTTCGCGATGAGCGCGGGACCGATCAATCCACTGCAGGCCATACGGGCCATACGGATACTGCAGAGCGCCGGGGGCGCGCTATTCGAGCAGCTCGTTTTGCACGGCAAGCTCGCGCAAATTGAATGGGCGCTGGAGAAGGGCCGCTTAATGCGGATGCTCGGCACGGCGCTGCTCGGCTATACGCTGCTCTCATGCGCCTTGATTTTTTCCGGTGCGTTGGTACTGGCGTGCTGCTGGGAGACGGTGTACCGCATCCCCGCTGCAGCGGCTCTCGTCGTGCTCTTCGGGCTCGGAAGCGCGCTGGCGTGGCGACACTTTCGAGGGCTCTGTGCGCTCAGTGCTCAGAGCTTCGCGGGCACGCGCGCGGAGCTGGCGGCGGACGTGATGCTGCTGCGCAGCAGGTTATGATTTCGGCCGCCGATAGCGCTCTGCTCGAGCAATGTCAGACGCTGCGGCAGCAATTGCAGGCGCAACGCGGTGTCATCGCGCAGCGGCTCCCCGAATCGAGGACGCAGCCTGGTAGCTATCCGCGCAGCATGACGATGCGCTTGCTCAAGGAGCGACAGGGGCTGCTCATCCGGCTGTTGCTGGGAGCTGCGAGCCTGCTGAGGGCGACGTATCTGCCCTGGTAGGACAGCACACGGCTGTGAAATCTCCTCTACGCCCCCCCCTGAAGAGCCAGCAGGCGATCGGTCTCCTTCTTGACCACCGAGTAGCACTCGCAACACAGCTCTTCGAGTTTTGATCGGTCCAGCACCGTGATCTGCCCGCGAGCGTAGCGGATAACATCCAGCTTCTGAAGTTTGCCGGCCGCTTCGGTGACGCCTTCACGGCGCACGCCGAGCATGTTCGCAATGAGTTCCTGCGTCATGGTCAATTCGTTGGACGGCAGTCGATCCAGAGACAGTAGCAACCAGCGGCACAGCTGCTGATCCACCGAGTGATGCCGGTTGCAGACCGCGGTCTGAGCCATCTGCGTGATCAGGGCCTGAGTGTAGCGCAGCAGCAAAAGCTGCATCCCACCGGTGCGATGGAACTCGTCCTTGAGCCGCTGCCCGATGAGCTGATAAGCGTGACCGCCGCTTTGCACGATGGCGCGGCTCGGGGTGGTCTCACCGCCCATGAACAGCGATACCCCGACAAGGCCCTCGTTGCCCACCACGGAGATCTCTGCCGACGCACCGTCAGCCATCACGTACAGCAGTGAGATGATGGAATCGATCGGGAAGTAGACGTGGCGCTGAACATCGCCGGACTCGTACAACACCTTGCCCAGAGGCATCGGTACGAGCTGCAGATAGGGATAGATTCGCTCCCGCTCTGAGGGTGACAGCGCGGCCAGAAGGTGATTTTGTTCGGGGCTATTAGGTTCGAGCACGAACATCAACCGCGTCAGAGCCGCGCGTAGCATAGCGCAGCGGTAACTTCCTGCAACTATTACAAAATCAGCACTCAAAAGCGACAGCCGACGCCCAGGGTGAGGAGGTCACGATCAGTATTATCGGTAGTGAATTTGCGATACCAGGTGAAGATCAGACTAAATTGCCGGGCCCACTCCCACTCAGCCCGGATCCCGGTCAGCCCGGATATCCTTTCAAAGGTAGTTGTGGCAGGGACGGGCGGCGTGCCGAATTGATAGTAACCGCCCAGCCCGACGCTCAGACTCAGGTGAGCGGGATCGATATCGTGAAACAGCCAGAACTGGCTCGCGGCGCGGTCGTGCAGACTGCGAGGGCTGCCTGGATCATCGAACCAGGTCGCGGACCATGCCACTACATGGTTAAGCGCCAGGTGATAATCGGCCCCGAAAGTCTCTCTCTGCTGGGCATTGAGGTCGTTGAAGATCTTCATGCCGCCGAATGCCTGCAATTGCTGGCGGCCCGACAGCCATGCGCCGGCTGAGTCCGCGTCGGCGCTGAGGGATCGATCCAGTGGAGCGAATCGGTAGCCGACGCCAAGCAGAAAAGCATAGGTGTGCACGTCCCCTGGGGTGTAGATGCCGTTGGCGTTCAAACTCATGAACCATGATTTGCCCAGATCAGCGGCCACCGAGGCCGTGGCGATGCCACCGACGCCATGAGCGTCCGAGTAGGTCGAGCCCGCAGCCCTGGCTTCAGTGTCGAAGTAGAGGTATGGACCGGCGCCAAAGCTGAACGCCAGGTCGTGCCATTTTGGGGTGCTCACCCAGAGCTGCGCCGTGGCGCCGTCGCGACTATCATCGGGCAGATGGCCCTCGTTGAGCCACGAGAGGGAGGCGGCCAGCCAGGACGAGATGCTTTCCTGGTACTCGAACTGCCAGGCGTAAGTACTGGTCGCGTGATTGTCCGGTTGATTGACTCCGCCCAGCGCCATGAGTGTCTCGCTGTGCGCGCTGGATGCCGCAACGGCCAGCACAGCAGCGCATGCCGCTTGCCTCAAGGACGTTCGCGCGGTACGTCGCATCCCTTTCTGCACCGGAGGGGCTGATTCGTGCATGCCATGCGAGTCCCTGTATGCCGGGCTGAGCACCGATGCGCCACAGCCGTCCATGAAAAGAGCGCTCGTAGCATTGGCCCCTAACGCGGATGCCGTCTGTTAGCAAAAGGCCCGCGCTTGTAGTTCGCTCATTTGTTCTACGTTCAGCATAGCGTATGAAGTGCGAGAGGTAGATTAAGGTAGATTAATTTGATACAACTCCGGCCGGGGGCGCCATCCTGCCGCTCGCGCAAGATGTACGGGCCGCCGCCAAAACTGAATCGTGCCATCTTGGGGGTGCGCACGCAGAGCCGCGCCGTGGCTCAGTCGCGACTATCGTCGGGCAGGCGGGCCTCGTTGAGCCACGAGAGGGAGGCGGCCAGCCAGGACGAGAGCTCTTCCTGGTACTCAAACTGCCGAGCGTTGGTACCCCGCGTCGGCGGTTGTCCGCTCGGTGTCAGGGGCTCATGGTAGCGTAACGAGCGCGATTACGTGAGTAGGGTCAACCGCCGGTACTTGTTGCTTCCGGAGTCTCACCGACAGTGATGGGCGTGCACAAGCCGTCATTCAACTTGCGTCTTCGCAATGTGCGATAGGCACGTGCCTGCCACCGTCGTTCCGGCCAAGGCGCATGCATGAGGTATTCAACTAAGGACTTCTCCTCCCATGGGACATCTTGAAACGAGGAATACCAATCGTCCCCTCGTGTGCTCGATTTCCATGCCTGCGGAAAGAAGGCGATCTTGTCGCTGCGAATGGGCATCTTCGGCCGCGGTCTGCACCGGCCGGTGATCCGCTCGCAAAGCGCGCTCGCCAGATCTGCGTCCGGAAACTGCAAGTGACCCAACTGCGTACAACGAGGGTTCATCTCAATCAAGTAGGGCTCACCGGACGGGTGCTCGATAATGAAGTCAAGCCCAAAAAATCCTGATGCACTCAAATGCGCGGCTATCAGCTTTGCAGCGCGCGCTAATTCCGGGTTATCGATACGACGCACAACATTCGCTGATCCAGTCGGCCCCTGGCAAGAAACGCACTCCACGCTTATCTCGCTCAGGATTTCGCCCCGCCAACAGGCGACCATGTTGTTCGCCGGTGTGCCCTGTATATGCTTTTGGATCGTTATTTCTGATCTCGCTCGTCTCGTCCAGCTCCACTGTGCCAGTGGATCGCCATGGATGAGCAGACGGTGGGCCGCTATAAGCAAACCCGTGCCGCGCCGCAAACTGCGAAACGCCGCTGCGGCCTCTATGGCCGAGCGCACGATACGCACGCCTTCTCCGCCGTGGGTACCGTCCAGCTTGATTACGGCTACAGGCCCGAACTGTCCAAAGCTCTGCTTCGCATCAACTTCTGTGGTTACTACGGCACCGCGCGGCACACGGATGCCCAAGTCCGTCGCAGTCTTGAGTAGCTCACCGCGGCTATCCGTTATGTCAAAGCCAGTCGGATCTCCTAGAGAATATTCGATAAGCGGGCGCAGTTCCGAATGCAGACTGAATAGCTCGTGGAGTTGTGACACGATCCGATCGTCGCAGGGAATGATGAAATCGGGCTTCGCGTTTTGAATTGCCGCGAGTAGCGAGGCGCGCGATCTGAGTGCTTGGACTTTATAAAACTGCTTCACGCCGCTGACATAATGCAACGGATGGCCTCGCGGACACATCGCGGCCACATCGCAGCCACTGCGCACCAAGGCGATCGCCAGTCGGGCGGACGCCGGCCACCACGTACTGGCCGCCATGAGTATTCGAGGTTGCGATCCAAGATCTGCAACGGCCGTCGTGCCAGTCGTTTGCACCCAATTCCCCCCGCCAACTGTTTCGACGCCTGTATAGTAAAGAAATCTGGGCAAATATTTGTGACTTGGTCAGAGGTAGATGCGAAAGGTCCACGCGCGCGCAGAGATAACTCCGGTAGGCGTTACCATAATCCGCGCGGGCCCGTATGGAATTTACATTGAACAGCCCGCAGCTGTCCGATCGCGATTGTGAGAATTCAACTGGGAGTCATGCTCACCGTGAATCACTCTTGCCGCGGGGCCCGGCAGTCCGTGGCCTCTGGGCTGCTGATGTGCGCTGCGCTTGCCGCGCTGGCACTGCCGATCCGAGCCCATGCGCAGTTCACTGGGAAAGCGTCAGCAACGGGGCGGTTTGAAAGCAATTCGAACGTGTTTAATTTGGAATCCGGCGCAACGCAACCCGGAACGAACGCCTATCTCCGCTCGGACACCTACTATGCTTACGGTGCAGAATTCGACGGCAATTACTTGTTGGGCCTACAGCAATTCTTTGCGACGGCGAACACCACGGAATACGATTATCACCACTTTACGGAGTTGAGCCACAATGAGTACAAGCTCGACGCCGGCTTGAATTGGAAACTCGGGGAGCCCTTGGATGGAAAGCTGGAAGTAACCCGTACGCGTTACATGGTACCGTTCTTGGACCTTTCTGGTTCGGACTTGGCGTTGTCGCTCGCGACCGAACAGCGAGAAACGGGTCAAATCGGCCTCAAGCTGAGCTCTGACTGGAGAGTTGAAGGTTCGGCCTTCACCAGCAAGATTGACGAACCCATTCCCCAGGCCCCGAACCAACAATTGACGCAATCCTCAGGCGCGGTGTCGCTTGAGTATCTGGGTATCGGCGCCCTTACCAGCGGACTCACAGCCGGGTACTTGTCCGGTGACTACAGCGGTTCGAGCGGCACGATGAACACAACCTTCAGTCAATCCACGGCAGGATTTCTGGCCGACTACAAGCACAACCGCACGATTTTTGAGGGTCAGGTCGGATACACCCAGAGGGTCTCGGCCAGCGGAGGCGAAAACACGTCGGGGTTCACCGGTCTACTCGAAATCAAGGAGCAGCTGACTCCGAAAACCGGCCTCACGGTCAAAATCGACCGGGCGATCAACAATTATGTTGCCAATTCGAGTTCGGAGATCGATTCCGAGGCGGCTGCAGGCATCAATTGGCAGGCAACGTACAAGCTAGCCGTGTCCCTGAGCTATGCGTTCACCTACCGAGCTTTTCCGCAACAAGGCGTCAATGGTTACTATCAAGTCGACTATCAGCAATACGCGACCATGGGAATCAATTACCAGCCTCTGCGCTGGCTACTGATCAGACCCTACGGTAATGTGCAGACGCGGCGTTCAAACTACATCGGGTACGACTTCAATTCGACCATATTTGGAGTCTCCATAACGGCTACGACACCCGCCACGCCCAGGTGACAGGCATCTACTAGTAGATATCGACTGTGGTTACGCTGAGCGCTGGGAGGGTCAAGGTGATCGAGGATCCAGAGACCGGCTGCACTCCGGCCGCGACGGGTTGAACGCTGGTTTGCTTTGCCGCCGTGGCGGCCGTCATCTGGAACAAATGCGCCGCACCCGATATAGGCTGCCCGGTGATAGCTGCCACCTGCTCCACGGGGGAGCGATTGATCGCCACCATGACCACCCGGCCGGCGCGGCCGCTGTCCGTGCTTACGTAGACAGCGACATTGGCGACATTGCTCGAAGTTGCCTCGATCGATGTGTCGCCGAAGTGATGGTTGGCGCCGTCGAAGTTACGGAAGGCGCGAAATCCGGCGAGCGAGTACGGTTCCTTGGGCGCGAGCAGCCACATGTTCGCGGCAAATAGAGCGTGTGCGCCGAACACGCCAAGATTGTCGGCCTGCGCGATCGTACCGGCGATGTGCTGCCCGCCGCCGTTGTCGTACTCGGTGAGGGCCAGCTTCATGCCAGGGTTTTCGGCATCGATTCGAGTTTGCAGCCTGTCGAGAAGGTCAATCGGTTGACCGATGGCACCGGTGATCCAAGACTTCTCCTTATACGTCTTGTCCCAAAGACTTCGGGGGCTCTGCACGATCGCCTGCACTTGGTCGTCGGTCAAGGTGGGACTCATGAGGCTGGCGACCCGCGCCCCGGCGCCGTCTGTCGCTTCCGGATACCAGTGAAAATCATAGACATCCACCAGCGGCCTGCCGAAAGCAGTTGAGGCCGCTTTCAACGCCGTCAAGTATTTATCGGCAAACCAGTTGCTTCCTGAGGGCGTTGCGCTCATCTCTCCATTCCAGCTGTATATGCCCATAAAACCGTAGTGCGCGGGACCGAATATCACCAAGTCCGGAAACTGCCTCTTGAGCGCAGTGGCCAAACTGACGGTCCTGGCAATATAGCTATCAGCGGTGATGCCGGTCTTGCCTTGAATCTCGAGGTGGGTGCTTTTCCAGAGTTCGGGTTCATTGTCCAATGAGACGAACACCGGTTGCGTTGACGGTTTGGCACCAAAGATATTCTTGCCTGCGAACTTGCGGTCAAGAGCCCAGATGAACTCGTCCATGTATACGTAATCGTCCAAGAGCGACGGTGTAAGCGTGAATGGCTCGTTCGAAACCGTCTTTTTCTCGTAGAAAACTTTCTTGAAACGTGTCTTGTCAGGAGGATTTGTGACGCTGACCGGGCCACTCTCGTCGCCGGCCACCAGGCCTTGCATCTGCACTGTCACTATGCTTGCCATGCCGTTTTTCTGGTCTTCTGCGACCAACACGGAAACGGCAGCACCCGGCTCCTTGCTGCTGCTCAGGAAATTGTCGTTCTGGTATAGATAATCGCTGCCGGCATTGGAGGCATTGGTTTCCCAGTTGTAGGCGGTCCAGCGGTTGCCTCCCGTGCGATCCAAGGTCAGCGCGGTCGGTACACCAGCGATTTTCGTTGCGAAATTGATTCCATATATGAAAGGCGAGATGGGATGCTTGCTCGATGGATTGACGGTGACAGTCACGGCGGCCCGACCAGAGGTGCTATCCGTTGCCGCATTCGCACTGGCGCCGCACGCACACACCAGCAGACAGGGCGTCGCGCAATAGACGAGGAATCTAGGTCCGAGCAACCGCACTGATACACGCTCCCCAATTCGGCGATACGATGGATACGCCACACAATACTCGCCCGTTCGCCTAGGTGCCAGTGCGTGTCCGCGTACCGTGCACCTGCCTGCGCCACGACGCGGACTGCTCCACGCCGCCCCACGCCGGGGCGCAGTCTGCGAGTTGCGCTACAGATCGCAAACGCCGCGCAGTATCACGGTGTTCGCACGGGTACAATCCCTCAACGATTGCCGATCCGCGATGTTAAAAAACGTGTCATGTACCTGCATGTCTTCGCGCGGGAACCCCCCCATGTATCGGCAGGGGCCATGAAGCTGTTCGCCAATCGAGTGGCGTTCGCGCGGGTTTTCGGAGGTGCAGTCGTCAGTCAGGGGCTTCTTTCCGTCATCAATCTATTGACGGGACTGATTTTGATCCGTCGCGCGCCGCAAGCGCAGTATGGCTACTACGTCCTCATAGTTGCCGCCTCTCCGCTGCTGACTCAAATTCAGAACCAGTTGATCTCTCCGCTTCTGACCACCCGCGTGACCACTGCCGGCGATGAGGAGCGAAAAGACTATGTCGGGGCACTGGTCCGGGAACAGCGTCATTTGCTGGCAATAGTCGCGGCGGCTGGCGTGATGGGATGCGGTCTCGTGTGGTTCGGCGGCGCCCTGCGGCCCCAGACGGCCGCGATTCTCGTTGCTGGCGTAATTGCCGCCTTGGCGATGCAGTTTCGCGAATTCTTCCGGCTTCTATTGGTTTCCTACAGACGGCCCTACGACGTACTGCGAGCGGACGTGGTGTTCGCGGTCCTACTCGTCGGCGGCATATGGCTCTCAACCCTGACCAGCGCCCCCGCCGCGCTGTCCGCGCTGACCTTGGCCGGCGCCGCGGTCGTAGGAGGATTGTTGCTGTCGCGCGCACTGTGGCGCCATGACCCATGGAATCCGCACGGGTCGTCGGGCGCGTTCGCCACATCAGTGCGTCTCGGAGTCTGGTCGGCGACTGGAGCGGTCATACACTG
>Ga0302325_10003931_pt1 | contig 34642 bp, 23 predicted proteins | sample Palsa_T0_2_FD_201948 | JGI IMG/M metagenome (GOLD analysis project Ga0302325, IMG submission 201948) | Peat permafrost microbial communities from Stordalen Mire near Abisko, Sweden - Palsa_T0_2 | ecosystem: Environmental > Terrestrial > Soil > Palsa > Peat permafrost | place: Sweden: Abisko...
GTTTCCCCTGGTCGACGGCCCCAAATCCGATCGCTACGGCCCCGGCGTCAGCGCGGTCATCTGGACCACCACTCCCTGGACCTTGCCCGCCAACCAGGGCCTGGCGTTTCATCCCAATTACGACTACGTAATCGCCGAAACTTCCGCCGGGCGCCTGTTGATCGCCGCCGACCGGCTCAACGCTGCCGCCAAGGATCTCCACTTCGAAGTGAACAACGAGGGCAAGCACTTTGAGGGCAGGGAATTCGAAGGCGCGCTCTTCCAGCACCCGTTCCTGGATCGCCGCGTACCCGGCGTGCTCGCCGACTACGTGACCCTCGATCAGGGAAGCGGCATCGTTCATACCGCCCCGGGCCACGGAGCGGAAGACTTTGTCACCGGCCAAAAATATAGCCTGCCGGTCACCGCGCCCATCGACGACGATGGCCGCTTCACAGAGGGGTTGCCGGAATACAAAGGCAAGACGGTATGGGAAGCGAACTTGCCGATCGTGAATCTGCTTCGTGAGCGCGGCGCCCTGCTCGGCGATCACAAATTCCAGCACAGCTATCCGCATTGCTGGCGCTGCCATAGTCCGGTGATCTTCCGCGCCACCGAACAGTGGTTCATCCAAATGGATTTCCCGGAGCCCAAGTCCCTTCGCAGCGAAGCCCTCGCGGAGATCGCCAAGGTGAAATGGACGCCCTCCTGGGGCGAAGACCGCATGAAAGAAATGGTTGGCAACCGGCCCGACTGGTGTATCTCCCGCCAGCGCTTCTGGGGCGTGCCGCTGATTATTTTCAATTGCCGCGAATGTAAAACGCGCCTGGAAGATTTCGCGGCGTTGCGCAACGTCGTCAAATGGTTTGAGAAAGAGGGTGCCGACGCCTGGTACACCCACACCGCCGAAGAATTGCTGCCTCCCGGTTTCCAATGCCCGAAGTGTGGCAAAGCGAACTGGCAGAAAGAGCACGACATCCTGGACGTTTGGTTCGACTCCGGTTCCACGCACCTGGCCGTCCTCGATCCCGCCAAGGGGACTTGGCCGGCGGATGTCTACCTCGAAGGCCCCGACCAATTCCGCGGCTGGTTTCAGAGCTCGCTGTTAATCGCCACCGGCATACGCGGTAAGGCGCCCTATAAACAGGTGGTTACCCACGCCTGGACGCTGGACGCCCACGGCCGCCCGATGTCCAAGTCGCTGGGCAACGTCGTCCTCCCTCGCGAGATCTGCGAAAAGTGGGGCGCCGATCTGCTGCGGCTATGGGTCACCTCGCAGGACTATCGCGCCGACATTCGCATGTCCGACGCGGTGATGACCCAGCTCTCGGAAGCGTATCGCAAACTGCGCAACACGTTTCGCTTCGCGCTGTCCAATCTCGATGGCTTCGATCCGGCGCACGACTCGGTGCACGACTCCGAGCTGTGGGAACTCGATGCCTGGATGCTCCAGCGCACCGCTGATTTGGTCCGCGAGTGCCGCCAGTGGTACACCGACTTCGAATTCCATCGCGTCTTCCACGCGGTGCATGATTTCGCGGTGGTGGACCTCAGCGCCTTCTACTTCGACGTCCTGAAAGACCGCCTGTACACTTTCGCGCGCCGCAATCCCGGTCGCCGTTCGGCGCAGACCGCCGTCTATCGCATCGCCAGTGCGTTGCTGCGTTTGCTCGCTCCAGTGATGGTCTTCACTGCCGAAGAAGTTTGGAAATATCTGCCGCACTCCAGCACCGTCGCCGAAAGCGTGCACATGACCATGTTCCCCGACGAACAGGATCTGCACACCGGCTTCGATCCTGCGAAAGCCGCTAATTGGACCAAGCTCCTCGAGCTTCGCTCCGAAGTCCTCAAGGAACTCGAAGTAGCCCGCGTCGCCAAGACCATTTCCAGTTCGCTCGAAGCCAAAGTGACGCTCCGCGGTGGCGGCGATCTGGCCGCCGTCGCCGAACTCTACAAGTCCGTGTTGCCCGCCCTCTTCATTGTTTCCCAGGTTGACGTCATTCCGCCGCACAGTCCGGCGGAACATTTGGCGCCCATCCGGGTTGAAGTGGCTCGAGCGGATGGCGCCAAATGCGAGCGTTGCTGGAACTATTCCACCGAGGTGGGATCGAGTCGCGAATATCCGACGGTGTGCGAGCGCTGCCTGGCCGCGCTCGCGGAAATCGCCGCGTCCGGCGGCCCGGGCGCCGGTTCCTGATGCCGGCGCCGCACCGCACCTCGGCGTTCTGGCTCGGCGCTCTGTCGCTGGGCGTGCTGGTCGCCGATCGGCTCAGCAAATACCTGGTGGAGCGATACACGCCCCTCGGTTCCTATCAGATTTTGGTTCCCGGTGTGCTGAATCTTACCCATACCACCAATTCCGGTGTGGCTTTTGGCTTTCTCGCGGACTCCGGATCGCCATGGACCGCGCCCCTGCTCGTTTTTTTCTCGGCTGCGGTGATCGGATTTCTGGCCTGGTTGCTTGGGTCCGGCAAGGCCGGAGGATTTCTGGGCCAGGCGGGAATGGCCCTGATTCTGGGCGGGGCATGCGGAAATGTGTTCGATCGCCTGCTGCGCCACAGCGTCACCGACTTCATCGATTTTCACCTCGGCCACTTTCACTGGTACACGTTCAACGTCGCTGATTCCGCCATCGTGGTCGGAGCCGCTCTGGTGGTGCTCGAACTCCTGCGCGACTGGTCCCATCCCAGTGAAGAGCCTGATGGAGCCCACTGAGGAGAACAATTAGGCATGCATCCCATCCTCGTCCATGCCGGCGTCTTCACGATTTACACTTACGGAGTGCTGGTCGCCACCGGAGTGTTGCTGGCGCTGTGGTATGCCCGCATGCAAGCGCCCCGCGCCGGCCTGGATCCCGACGGCGTTTGGAATCTCGGCATTTACATCGTCCTATCCGCCATCGTAATCGCCAAAGTGTGGTACGTGCTCAGTGACTTGTCCTATTACCGCGAGCATCCCAGCGAGATTTTCGGCTGGGCCACTTTGCAATCCGGGGGCACCTTCTACGGCGGTGTGCTCGGCGGTATCGGGTTCGCTCTCATTTACATGTGGGTGCAGAAAATTCCGGCGCTCCCGCTTTTTGACACCTATGCCTTCGCATTGCCGCTGGGCCACGCCATTGGCAGGGTGGGCTGCTTCATGGCCGGCTGCTGCTACGGCAAGCCCACCACTTTGCCCTGGGGTGTCACCTTCACCAACGAAGCCGCCCAGCGCCTGGTCGGAACGCCCCTGGATATCCCGCTGCATCCCACCCAACTCTACGAAGCGGGCGTAGAATTTCTGAATTTTCTGATTCTGATCTGGCTAGGCCGCCGCCAAACCTTCCGCGGACAAATTATGGGCACCTATTTATTACTCTACGGTTTGGAGCGCGGCACCATCGAATTTTTTCGCGGCGATCCCGGCCGCACCTTGATGTTCCACAACTCCGTCTCGCTGATGCAATTGGTCAGCGTAGCCCTGATCTGCACCGGAACAGTGTTATGGTGGCGTGGGCTAAGCAATCGCGCCCCGCTCCCAGCGCCGCAGGTGTCCCGCCCCCAGTAGCCCCGAGCTCACCGTGCAAGGCTCCACATCCCAACTCGAGTTCGTAGTCCCCGACGATCAGGAAGGAACGCGTCTGGACCGTTACCTGGCCGACCAACTCCCGCAACTCAGCCGAGTTCGCGTCCAGCAATTGATGGACGAAGGCCGTGTCCTGGTGGAAGGCACTCCAAGAAAACCCTCCTACCGCGTAGTGGCGGGCGAATCCATCGCCATCGACATCCCGGAAACACTCGAATCCGTCCTTGAGCCCGAAGACCTCCCGCTCACCATCCTCTATCAAGACGATCAGATCGTCGTAGTCGATAAGCCCGCCGGCATGATCGTGCACCCCGGCGCCGGTGAGACCACTGGCACCCTCGCCGCCGCGCTCCTCTATAAATTCGGGGGCCTGGCTAAGCTTTCTGACATCGGCGGCCCGCTGCGCCCCGGCATCGTCCACCGCCTCGACAAAGGCACCTCCGGCGCGCTGATCGTGGCGCTCACCAATCAAGCTCACTTGCAACTCATCGAGCAATTTGCCGAACGCGAAATCGAGAAGACCTACGTCGCGCTTCTTCACGGAAATATAAAAGGCGACGCTGGACGCATCGAACTTCCCGTGGCCCGCGACCTTCGTCGCCGCGGACGCATGACCGCCCGCCGCCGCGATGGCCGCCCCGCGCGCACTGACTGGTCCGTCCAAATGCGCATGCCCGGATTTACTCTGGTTTCCGCGGGCCTGCACACCGGCCGCACCCATCAACTTCGCGTGCACTTTTCCTCCCAGGGAAATCCAGTCGTCGGAGATACACTCTACGGCGCCCCGCACCAGCCCCACTCCGGTGGCCAGATCGTTGAGCCTCTCGGCCGTAATTTCCTGCATGCCGCTCGCCTTCGTTTCATGCATCCCATCACTCAAGTTCCTATCGAAGCGCGCGCGAAATTGCCCGCCAAATTAATCTCGTACGCCCGCGAACTTGCCCGCCTCGCTCCCGCCGCCCCCGGCGCAATTGACGCTGCCCTTCGCGAGTACCTATAATCGAGCCGTGCCCAAAGTCTTTCGCAACGTGCTGTGGGTCTGTCTGGCCAGCGCACTGATATTTTTCGCCGGTATACGCTCCGCGTCTTCGCAATCACCCGCCGCGCCGCCTCCCACAGGCGCCGCCGCCACCCAAACCACGCCGCCATCCGACGTGCCGCAGAATCCGTCCGCGCCCACCAATCCGCCAAGCCCCGTCAAGCAGACCCCGGTCATTTCGATCACTACCGGCGCAGTCCACTTGGTCGCCACGGTCGCCGACCGTCATCACAACCTCATCACCGACCTCGAACAGAGTGATTTCAAGGTTTACGAAGATGACCAACCGCAAAAAATCAGTTTCTTTGGACGCGAAACCAATCTCCCTCTCCGCATCGCCGTCCTTCTCGACACTTCCAACAGCATTCGCCCCCGTCTCAAGTTCGAGCAGGAAGCCGCCATCGATTTCCTCAGTAGCGTCATTCGCCGCGGTAAGGATGAGGCCTTCCTGATGACCTTCGACAACGAACCCGAAGTCATCCAGGACTACACCGACAACGTCGATACTCTCAGCCGCGCCATCGAATCACAGCGCGCCGGCGGCGGCACTGCTTTGCGCGATGCCATCTATAGTGCCACCGCGAAATTGGTCAAAGCCCCCCTGCCGCCTCCCCCCGAACTTCAAATCCGCCGCGTGATGGTGGTGATCAGCGATGGCGACGACAATCTGAGTGACCGCTCGAAAAGCGAAACTCTGGAGGCCGTAGAACGCGGGGAAGTCGCCATCTACTCCATCAGCACCAGCACCGATTGGCTCGCCGTCGATACCGACCAGCCCAAGAAATACTTGAAGACGCCCGGCGATCAGGTTCTCGAGGAATTTGCGGAACTATCCGGCGGGCGGGTCTTCTTCCCTTACAAATTGGATGATCTGGAGGAATCGTTTCAGGACATCGGCGCCGAATTGCGCAGCCAGTATTTCGTGGCCTACGCCCCCAGCAATCCCGACTTCAACGGCCGCTTCCGGAAAATTCGAGTCGAGGTGGACCGCAAAGGCCTTACCGTTCGCACTCGCAAAGGCTACTTCGCGGTCGCTCCAGGTTCGTCACCCGGCCCCGCCGGGCAGTAGCTACCCGCTTCCCGAGCCTCAATTTTCCCCGGTTTACAACCCACGCCGCAGTTAGTGGCGCGGCGCGTAGTAGCCCTTACGGGCCAATACCTTAAACTCACTTTTGGTGGTTTCCACCTTGATCTTGCGGAACGTACCGTCGCGCTTCTCGTTGGTCGGGTAGTAACCCAGCACATACTGCTGCCGCAGTTCTTGCGATATCTCCTCGAACGCCTGCTCTAGGTGGCCCTCGCTATGGACTTCGATCACCCGGCCTCCGGTATCTTCCGTCATACGCCGGGCCACTGACGCGCCACTGTTGAAGCCCATGCCATATCCAAACCCCATATGCCGTTCGGTGACCAGAATAATGTGAATCACCGCGTCGGCGCGCTGCGCCGCTTCGATCGCATCGCCTGCCTTCAACTTGCTGCCGTTGTCTTCCGCGTCGGTTAACACGATTACCGCTTTGCGGCCCGCTTGGTCGCGCAGCTCGTCGTGGCACGCCAGATACACGGCGTCGTAGAACACCGTGCCCACGTTGCCGGGATCGATCGTTGGCGCCGTGCCGCCCCCGCCCATCGCTGCGTTAATCTGCGTCTTGCGCAGCGCGCGTTCCAGTATGTCGGTATCTTCGGTGAAATCCGCCAGCAGCGTGGGGTCCAGGTCGAAACTCATTACCAGCGCCAGGTCCTTCTTGCGCATCACCGTATGCACGAAGCGCGAACCCGCGTCTTGCTCCGCTCCCAGCATGTTCTGTTCGCTGCCGCTGGTATCGATCAGCATCGCCAGGGTAATCGGCATATCCACTTCTTTGTTAAAAAACGCCACCTTCTGCTCTACGCCGTCCTCGTAGATCTTGAACTCATCCTTAGTCAGATTGTTCACGAACGAATGGTGGCTGTCGCGAACCGTCGCGAACAGTTGCACCACGTTCACCACCGCCTTGATTGGCCCGCCCCCTTGGGCCTGCTGCACCTGCGGTACTTGCGCTGCTCCCGCGTCTTGGGCGGAAGCGGGTGCGGCGTGCGCACGGTGGGCCGGTATCAGCAAAGAACCGCACAGCGCCGCAAAAAGAACTAGGGCCAACAGACCGGCGCGAAGATTCGTTGAACGCATTATATAATCCCCCCTGAATAGCCTATCGAATGCTTCGATGCAATTTTTCGGCCCGGCGATGCGTCGTATCTGTGCGGGCTTACCCGAAAGCAGCCGAGCGGCCCCGAGGAGCATCAATGGCCAAAGATAGCATGCAAACATTACTGGCAGTTGTTCTCTCCGTGCTCCTGATCGCCGCGCCCGCCATGTGGGCCCCAGCTCTTTGGGCCCAGGACCAGCAAACCTCTCCGCCACCGGCCCAGGCTCCCGATTCCAAGAAGACTCCGCCCCCGGATCCCAAGCTCAGTTCGCCCCCGAATCCCAATGACTTACCCGATCCCGACGAGCTCATGCCTCCGGACGCCAAGCAAAAGCCGGCCGACCAGCGGCCTGACCAGCCCAATCCGCAGCCCGGCCAATCCGGCGCCGCTCCCGCCCAGGGCGCCACCAATCCGCCCCCGGCACAAAAGCGCGGCCAGGCTCCCATTGCCGTACAGACCAACTTGGTTCTCGTTCCGGTAACCGTCAAGGATTCAGCCGGTAACATCGTCGGTGACCTGCGCAAGGAGGACTTCCGCATCTTTCAGGACGGCGCCGAAGTGCCCGTCGGCTTTTTCTCCTCCGATGCATTTCCGCTCTCCGCGGTTATCCTCCTCGATAACGATCTCTCCACCAAGCCCGCCGAGCAGGTGCAGAAAAGTATCGAGAGCATCAGCGCGGCCTTCGGGCCTAACGACGAAGCCGCCATCATGGCCTACGACCAATATCCCGAAATGCTGCAGGACTTCACCTTCAACAACGACGCTCTTTTCGCCAAACTCAAACACACCACCCTCGGTTCGTCCATGCCCGTCGATGACGAAGGGCCGATGACCTCCGGTCCGGTAATCAACGGCCAATCCCAGGAGACCGGCGTGCATCCTCGGTGGCATGGCCACGAAACCACCAAATGCATGGACGACGCCGTCTATGCCGCCGCTAAAGCCCTCGCCCCGCGCGGGCGCAACCGCCGCAAGATTGTTTTTCTGGTAGCGGACGGTACCAACTCGCGCCACAACAAGGTGGCCTTCGATACCGTCGTGCAGTATCTGCTGAAGTCCGACATCCTGGTCTATACCATCTCGGTGGGCAACGCCCTGCTGAAACACGAGACCAGCCGCCTGGTCAAATACCCGAACGAGACCGGCGGCGATTCCTACTATGCAGGCAAGCAGCGCGATCTGGAGCGCGCCTACTCCACCCTAACCGAAGAGGCCCGCAACGAATACACCATCACCTTCACCCCTAAGCCCAACAAAACCCCCGAGGGCTACCACACCATCGAAATAAGAGTAGAACGCCCCGGCCTCCACGTCCTCGCCCGCGAAGGCTACTTCGACCAGTCCCTCCAGCCTTGACCGCGTCCCCAGGATGCCTAGCCACGAAGTTGGCGGTGGGAGTTGGGGCAGGAGATCACGACACGATGACCGTGTCGGTGGTCTATCGAATCGGACAGGTCGAGTCAGGCATATCCGTTGGATTGGGCTGTAGCACCAAATCTAGCGTTCCTTTTCCTTGCATGAGAGACGCTTAGGCTGTTGGAACGCACGGGTCGTGGCGGGGAGTAGTCGATATTTCCCTGCAGCGACGTTCCCAAAATCGAAATGGCCGCTTTCATCGCTAGTGACGGTCCTCGATGGGATTTGCCGCTTTGCCGAAATATACCGGCGCAGGATCACTTTTGACCGGGCGAACGGAGCTCCGGACGGATCAACGATGCTGCCAAATACATGTGTTCGCACGGCCAGCTGCAAATTCGGCGTGAGCTGTTCCGCTAGCTTGTCGCAGTAGCGGGTAGTGTCCGCACCAACTTGGACTAACTGGCTCGCATGAGTACCTGCCAGAATCGCGGCCACCATCGCGACGAATAACACCACCGCGGAACTGTTGACTCCAGTCATCCGGACTCCCGGAACTTCTCACATCCGCGGATTCACCAGCGCCTGGTAAACCAACGGATGCGACAGCCCATGCACATTCGGCCGCTTGTGGTCCAGAAACCGCTGGGTCATCCCCACAAAAATCAGGTCGTTGGTCGGATCCACCCAAAACCACGTATCCGCCGCGCCCTCCCAAAAGAAAGTGCCCTTGCCGACGATTTCGTTGGCCAGCAGCGGGTCCGAATACACCGCGCAATCGTATCCCCAGCCAGCGCCGGGCCGCGTCACGTCTCCGCCGGTGGAGAAGTCTCCCACCATCAGGCTGGGAGCCAGATGGTTGGCAGTCATCAACTGCACCGTGCCCGGCGCCAGGATGCGCACACCGTCCAGCTCGCCGCCGTTCAACAACATCTGCGAGAATCGCAGATAGTCCTCGGCGGTAGAGACCATGCCCCCGCCGCCGGAAGGCTGGGTTGGCTGCGTCGCGTAGTCGCTCAGCGCCTTGTCACCCTTCGGAAACAGTTCCAGCTCCCCCGCATCGTTTCCTTGATACATCGTGGCAAACCGGTTGCGCTTTTCGGCGGGCACGAAAAAGCCGGTGTCCTTCATCCCCAGCGGCCCGAAAATGCGTTGCTGTTCGAAATCCGGCAGCGATTGCCCCGACAATTTCTCAATGATGTAGCCCTGAATATCCATCGCCACGCTGTAGACCCAGCGGGTTCCCGGCTGATACAGCAACGGGATCTTCACCAACTTGTCGATCATGTCCTGCAGGGTATCCCCTTGGTTGCGCAGTACCTTCTGGTCGACGTACATCTTGTCCACCGTAGTCTTCCCGAAAATCCCGTAAGTAAATCCCGCAGTGTGGGTCATCAACTCTTGCATCGTCGGCGGATGCACCGGTTCTTCCAAAATCACGTTCCCGTTCGAGTCGTTGCCCTTAAACACTTTCAATTGCGAGAACTCCGGAATGAATTTCGAGATCGGATCCGCCGGACGCCATTTGCCCTCTTCGTACAGCATCATCATGGCCACACCGGTCACCGGTTTGCTCATCGAGTAGATCCGGAAGATGGTGTCCTTGGTCATCGGCGCGCCGCTAGCGAGGTCCTTCTGCCCGTAAGTCCGCTCCTCCACCACCTTCCCGTGCCGCGCCAGCAGCGTCACCACCCCAGCCAGCTGCTTCTGGTCCACCAACTGCTGCATCACGGCATGCAGCCGCCCCAGCCGTTCCGAAGAAAAACCCAGCAGCTCCGGCTTGCTCTCAACAATCTCGGCCGCCTTCTTACCAGCCTGCTGCGCCGCGATCAAATCCCCGCCGGCCACAAACGCCAGCCCAGGCACCAGTCCAGCAAGCATCAACAACGCGAAGCGGGAGCGAATTGTCTCTCTCATTTTTTCCAGTCCCAATTTGGTTTCCGAAACACAGGCACTGCGCATCGTACCCGCGTCTTGCCCGGCCCACAAAGAAATTTCCAGCGCCCAACTCCGGCGACCGTACCGCAATCTTAGCCACCCACCGCTCGACACACCCGGTCGGTCCGGTCTTGGTTGCCGATTCGATACCTGCGCATTACACTTCCGTTAACTTCTATGGCAGGTATCAAGAATCTACGGTTCCGCCGGGTGCTCCCCGTCACCCAACTGCTTCTCTGTGCCGTGCTTCTGTGGCCATTCCGAAGTATGTGCATATTTGAACTTCGCTCCGCCGTCCACTCTCGCTCGCCAACCCGGTTTGATCAATCGAAGATGATCTCCTTTGCCGTAGTGTTCACGCCGCCCACGCAGCAGAGCAGGAACGCTGCAGATCGGGCCGAACTGCGCCTAACCGCGCCGACCGCATTAAACATCCCCGTAGCTTTCACAGGTCTGGCGCGTAGTGAATTGAGGCCCGGCGCCGTGCAAATGGAAATCTGGCATTCGCTCACCTGGCCTCTCGCCGGACTAATCTTCTGGTGGATTGCCGGGCGCGCCATCGACGCTTAGCGGGCCGCCCGCTTTCGCACCATCGCCCCACGGATTACCACGGTTGAAACGCTCGTCGCTGTGCCGATATTTGCCGCCATGGCACTTCTGATCGTGGGCGACATTGTAGATCCAAGCATGCGCTCGGAGTCGACGATTCCTTGGCGTCTAGCGCTGACCGGCTGCATCATGTGGAGCGCACTGGCAGCCTCAACGATCGTAGCCCGCATAGCCCAGTGGCGGATCAACGCAGGCATCAAAGCAGAAACGGCCGCGCAAACGATTCCAGCCCAGCCTTGAGAGAATCACTTTGCCTTTGGTTTTTAGCGCCCCGTGCGAACGGTTAGCGCCCCGTGCTAACGGTGGAGATCGATATCAGTTGCTCGAAAGCCGGGCATATCGCCTTGAAATCGCACGACCGGCACTGAAACCCAGGCCGCGCCCCAAATTCCCGCGCCCGAATCAAGTCCGCCGTCTCCTGAATTTTCTCTTTCGCTTTATTCAGGTCCTTCGCTTCCCGCGTCGCACTCACCGCCTGGTTGCTGAACAAGCTGTAAAGCGTCACCCGCTTCGCCGTCAGCTCCAGATAATCCCGCGCCGCCAACGCATAAATGCTCAGTTGCAGGCTCTTTTTCGCATCCTCAGGTTTCGGCGACCGCCCCGTTTTGTAGTCCACAATCTCCACTTCATTCCGCCCCAGCTTGTTGATCTGGTCGATCCGCCCGGTAATCACCACATCGTTCTCAAGGTGCAGCTCGAACGTCTTTTCCTGGTGCAGCACCTCCGCCGGCGCCGCCAGGTACGATTTGCAAAACGCCTCCAACTCCACCAACCCCTCGCGCCGGTATTCCTCTTCCTGGTAATCATCCAGAAATCCCGCACTGCGCCATTCGCGGTTATAGGAGATCGCCACTTCCTCAAACGGAATTTCCCGCCGCCGCCGGCAGTTATCCACGAATTCCTTAATCGTCCGGTGCATCACCATCCCAAACGTCATCGCCGCGCGCTGCGCCCCGCGAATCCCCCAGCCATACTGAAACAGATATTTCTGCGGACAAGCCTGGTACGCGCCGATCGCCGAATCGCTAAGCTGCAGCGGCTCCGGTCGCGGCGGACGATATGCCTTGGCCCACAGCGCGATCCGCGAATACATTCGCGCGTCGTCCGGCCCCGGCCCAAAAAGTTGCGCCTGCGCCGGATTCGAAGCCTCCGGACCCGCAGCCTCCTCGATCCGCGGCAGCACCACGTTCGGTGTCACCTGCAGCGCATCGCGCGCCTTGATCTTCGGGTTCATCAGAATGTCTTCCAGAAAAATCGAGGGCTTCTTCCTCTTGGCGTTCACGAACGTCAACGTCAGTTGCCGCCGCGCCCGCGTCAGCGCCACGTAAAACAGCCGCCGCTCCTCCTGTATCCGGAAATCGCCCTCCGGCTGTTCCTCCTTCATCAATTCCTTCGGAAACTCAAACACCGGTCGCTGCCCGCGCGACGGAAAATCCCCATCGCATAGCTGCAGCACAAAAACGTAAGGAAACTCCAGCCCCTTCGCCGCATGCACGGTCATCAACTGCACGCCATCGTCCACCGGCTCGCGTTCCAGTGTGATGTCCCCGTTCGCTTCCGCGAAATAATCGAGATACTGCACGAAATCCCGCAGCTGTTTCGGGTTCGCCTTGTTTTCCCAATCGCGGACGAACTCCACGAACCGCTCCAGGTACAGCCGGTCGGCATCCGAAGGCAGCGGCGCGATTTGCACTTTCTGAATCAACTCATCCAGCAGCGTAGCCGTGCCGGTCTGGTATCCCCGCTTGCGCATCTGCTGATAAAACGCCACCAGCTCCCCATAACGCGGCGCCCCAGGCCCCGCCGCGGCGGCCGCCTGTGAATCCCCATCCGTCCCGGCGGTTGCGGCCGTCGCCGCTGCTTCCAGTGCGTCGTAAATCGATCGCCCCCGTTCCTTGCTGGCGCGCTCCACCAGCCGGTGCAGATCGCGCGGCCCCAATCCCCAATACGGAATCCCCAGCACCCGCGCGCAAGAAACGTTGTCCGCCGGATACGCGAACCACCGCAAGTACGCCACCAGATCGCGCACCACCGTGCTCGACATGATCGAATAGTTCCGGATTACAAACGGGATTCGCCGCCGCCGCAGCACTTCGATCAACCGGTCGCGGTGGTTGTGCTTGCGATACAGCACCGCATACGATTTCCACGCCCGCCCGGCCATGTGGGTGCGCTCGATTTCCGAAGCCACCCAGTGGGCTTCCTTGTACCCATCGTCAAACTCAACAATCCGGATTTTGTCGCCCAACCCTTGATCGCTGCTGAGCTTCTTTCCCGAAAGCAGCGGCGATTGCGGGTTCAGCTCGATCACTTGCCCAGCCACATTCAGAATCCGCTCGGTCGAACGATAATTGCGCGTCAGCGAAACCAGCGGCGCCCCCGCTTCCCCGGCAATCGCCCCGATCGTGCGTTCTGCCGCCTTCACATTCGCGAATCGCTCCAGGAAAATCGTAAAACTCCCAAACGACGCTCCGCGAAACCGGTAGATCGCCTGGTGATGGTCGCCCACCGCCACGATGTTGCGATGCCCGCCCGCCAGCAGCCACAGCAGCTCGATCTGCACGATATTCGTATCCTGAAATTCGTCCACCAGCACGTAGCGATACCGCGCCCGCAATTTTTCCAGCAATTCCGGATCGGACTGCAGCCGCTGCACCGCCTGCAGCAACTGCCCGCTGAACGTAATCTGGTTTGCCTCCCGCAGCAGCCGCTCGCTCACCCGGTAGACCCGCGCTAATTCCTCCTGCCGCGCGATCTCTTCCGCCTCCGCCGCGCGTTGCTCGTCGCTCATCGACGCGTGCCGCTCGCGGAAGCTCGCCTGCAAATCTTCCACGTAGCGCTGGTAGTCCTCCGCCGTCACCATCTCGTCCTGGCAGCGCGCGAAAAATTGCGTGAAGTCCCGCAAAAATTGCCCCGGCTCCGCCAACCGCCGGAAATGGTTCAGCTCCAGCGCCGCAATATTCCGCCGCAGCAAAATCCAGTAGTCCACATCGTTTAGCACCTGCATGTTGGAATTTACTTCACGCAGTACCAGCTCCATGCAGAACGCATGAAAGGTCCCTAACCAAACGCCCTCCGCGCGCTCTCCCAGCGCCGTCTTCAGCCGTGATTTCATCTCCCCCGCGGATTTGTCGGTGAACGTCAGCCCCAGAATGCTTTCCCCAGTAAGCTCCGGATGCGCTTCCAGCAGGCACCGGATCCGCTCCACAATCACGCGAGTCTTTCCAGTCCCAGCCCCCGCCACCACAAGCAACGGCCCATCGCCGTGCTCCACCGCGGCACGCTGTTCCGGATTCAATTCGATTTCGCTGATATGAGAGGTTTGCGGAGTCATTCGATCGACATTTCCATCCTACCGCCTTTCCAACGCCCCCAGCAATCCCACCATACGCAATCGAGAGCCCTGTAGTCGTAGCCGTTGCCGTTGTCGTTGCCGTGGCCGCCGCCGTTGCCGTGGACGTTGTCGTTGCCGTAGCCGTGGCCGCCGCCGTTGCGGCTGGGTGCCCCACGTGTCGGTTTCACACATGGGTTCTCCACGTTCTTGACGTAGCCTTGTTTCGTGTGTAACGCCGTCGTAGCCCCGCCATTCGTGGCGGAAAAACATCCACTCGCAAAAAGATCCCACAAAAAAATGTGACTCCGCGCGCCCGTCACGCTTATCGGTTTTCACTTTAAGAAGTTGAAGGTGGGTGCCCCACACGTCGTTCTTACGTGTGGGGTTCTTGACTCAAAGCTTTACGCCGTTATCTTTCGCAGGTCGGAGCCAGATCGCGCCAATCGCGGTTGTTTTGATGTGGAAGCTGCAAGTGGGTGCCCCACACGCCGGTCTTGCGTGTGGGGTTCTTGACTCAAGCTTTACGCCGTCATCTTTCGCAGCTCGAAGCCAGATCGCGCCAATCGAGCTCTCACTTTCAAAGGCAACCCCTAAAACAAGAGAGGCGGCCCGATAACGAGCCGCCTGTACGTTTCGCGATTTTCATCAGCCGAAAGAATCCCGCACGCGCGCCCGGCCCCCAGGAATTCCCCCGGGCACCCGCGCGCAGCCTACTGCAGCGGCGGGCTGGAAATGCTCGGCGTAGTTCCGTCCGACGTGAACCGAATCACTCCACTCTGGTCCGAGAAGAACAATCGCTGCCCGGTCTGCCCCGCAACGCTGGGGGTCGCGATCAGCGTATAAGTCGGGTGCCCGGTACAAGAACCCACCGTCACCGCCGTTCCGCCAGGCGTGTAGGTGAAGTAGTATCCGCTCTTGGCTGCAGCGGCGGTGGTTGCCGTGGCCAGCGAGTTATCGATCAGCTGTCCGCCAGCGCACGTCACTGCGGATCCGGAGGCGCCGCCGATATTCGCAAGCGCAGGCGGATAGCCCGCACCATACGTCGAAGAGTACGTAACCGATCCCGTGTTGATGGTACGCACCGACCCCACCGCGGAAGCTTCATTCGCGGCCATCTTGGCGCGCAGCAAGTTCGGTATGGCAATCGCCGCGATGATCAAAATGATCGCGACCACGATCAAAAGCTCGATAAGCGAAAATCCCTTCTCTGTCCTAGACATCTTGGGTTCCCCTGAGGACTACGCTGAAGGATAGATTGCTCTGATAATTCTAATTTAGCAGCAATCTCAACCGGGACGACCTGTACCCTCGTACAGGTGCGCCGTAAATATAAATAAATAGTTTGGCAATTCTAATGTCTAGCATCGGTTGCCTCGTTCGCGAACTCAGGGTAGCACCATTCTGGAGCATTTGAGTCCCCGATCGGGCCGCAGCCGGCGCCGCGCGGCGTGCAAACGCAACGCACGCATCCTATAATAAGAAATCCCGCGGTCAAGCTCGCAGTCTCCCGCGAAGGAGTTTTTCAAAATGGATCAGCCCGTAATCCTCAGCGCCGTCCGCACGCCCGTAGGTAAATTCCTGGGAAATCTCTCCTCCCTCTCCGCCACCGAACTAGGCTCCAAAGTCATCGCCGAAGCCGTCCGCCGCGCAGGAATTGACCCCGCCTCCGTCGACGAAGCCATCATGGGCAACGTCGTCCAGGCCGGCCTCGGACAGAATCCCGCCCGCCAAGCCGCTCTTCGCGCCGGCCTCCATCCCCGCGTCGCCGCCATGACCATCAACAAAGTCTGCGGGTCCGGCCTGAAAGCCGTGGCCCTGGCGGCCCAAGCCGTCGCCCTCAACGAATCCGAAATCGTCGCCGCCGGCGGCATGGAATCGATGTCCAATTGCCCTTACCTGCTCACCAAGGCCCGCACCGGCTACCGCCTCGGCAACGGCGAACTAATTGACTCCATGATTCAAGACGGCCTATGGGACGTCTACGAGAATTACCACATGGGTTTGACCGGCGAACTTGTCGCCGAGAAATACAAAATCTCCCGCGAAGAACAGGACCAGTTCGCCGTAGAAAGCCACCGCAAAGCGATCGCCGCCACCCAATCCGGCTTCTTCACCAGCCAAATCTTGCCGATCGAAATTCCGCAAAAAAAAGGCGCGTCCCTGATCGTCAACGTCGACGAATCCCCCCGCGCCGATACTTCCCTCGAAGCCCTGGCCAAGCTCAAGCCCGCCTTCAAAAAAGACGGCACCGTAACCGCAGGCAACGCCCCCGGAACCAACGACGGCGCCGCCGCCTTAGTCGTCACCAGCGAACGCATCGCCACCAAGCTAGGCAAAAAGCCATTGGCCCGCATAGTAGCCCAAGCCGTAAGCGGCGTAGAACCCAAGTGGGTAATGATGGCCCCGGTCGAAGCCGTAGAAAAACTCCTCCAAAAAACCGGCTGGGACCGCGACAAAGACCTGGACCTGGTCGAACTAAACGAAGCCTTCTCCGTAGCCGCCATAGCCGTAACCCGCGAGCTGCGCCTAAACCCCGAAAAAGTAAACGTAAACGGCGGCGCCGTAGCCCTGGGCCACCCCATAGGCGCATCCGGCGCCAGAGTCCTGGTCACCCTCCTCTACGAAATGCAGCGCCGCAACCTAACCCGCGGCATAGCCGCCCTCTGCCTGGGCGGCGGCAACGCCGTAGCCCTAGCCATCCAGCGCGATTAGCAAGCCAAAACACCTGACGTGCTCCTTGCAGTAGTTGGTTGGCCCCTAGCGGAGATTCTCCCTGGAATATCAAACAACGTGATCGACGCAGGGGAAGCTGAGCGCAGCGAAGTGGGTGCCCAGGTGTCGCTTCACACTTGGGTTCTCCACGTCTTTGACCCGGCCGCGTCTTGCCTAGATTCTCCCTTGAATATCAAACAACGTGATCGACGAGGGAAGCTGAGCGCAGCGAAGCGGGTGCCCCAGGTGTCGCCTTCACACCTGGGTTCTCCACGTTTTTGACCTGCCCTCGTCTTGCGTAGCCCCGCCAATCGTGGCGAAAAGAAATATCAAACGCAAAAATATCCCACAACAAAAATGTGACTCCGGGCCAGTCCCATGTACAGATTTTGACTTAAGAAGTGGAAGGTGGGTGCCCCACACGTCGGTTTCACGTGTGGGGTTCTTGACTGACGTCTCCACGGTTTTGCGTCCTTATCTTTTTCGCGTGCCCCACTCTTCCCGGTTTGTAGGAAGGGTGAGTGTTTTGACTTTGCCGTAGCCGTAGAAGGTGGGTGGCGCACCCTTCGCGCTCAAGGGTGCGGAATTTGTCCCACCACAATCTCCGTTGCCCACAAGCGCCCCATATTACCGCCGCGCCGTCTTTGCCTTGGCCTTAGCCTTTGGTTTCGTAGCCCCGCCACTCCTGGTGGAAAAACCTCCATTCGCAAAAATATCCCACAACAGAAATGTCACTCCGGGCGAGTCCTATGTATAGGTTTTGACTTAAGAAGTGGAAGGTGGGTGCCCCACACGTCGGTTTTACGTGTGGGGTTCTTGACTTACGTCTCCACGGTTTTGCGCCCTTATCTTTTTCGCGTGCCCGACCAGATCGGCGATAAGAGTGCGCTCCCGCTAATCGCGACAAAGCTTCACGACGAAAATGCCTTAGTCAGGCTTATGCAGCGGGAGCTATCGCCCAGTTGGATGGTAGGGAGTACGTAACAGAGATAGAGCGCGCACTAGAAACCGAAACGGATGACAATGAGAGGGTTGGCTTCGCTGATGCCCTCTTCCTCCTGGGGGACCAGAGACAGTTCTCAGAGTTGCTGAAGTTGCTGTCTTCTTCGGACTATCGTGTTCGATGTGCATCCGCAAATGCGTTACGCGCGGCAGAACTCACTCCTGCTCAAATCCAGTCTGCGCTAGAAGCAGTATCCCACGAAGCCCGTCACGCACTCAAGGCGAGGCACCGGCAATGAGCAAAGTCGTTCTGATCATCTTCGTTGTGTGGCTATATGCGGCTCTGCCAGCTCTCGTCATCGTCGGTTGGGTGCGCTGGGTTGGACGGCGACAAGCCGGGGACACTTGGCTGTCGCTGACCGGTTTCTCTCTAGGCACGGCTTCCGCCCTGCTGGCCATGGGAACGATGTTGTATGCGCGCTCCATCGGGGGCTTCCCATTCTACGACCTGGCACTTTTCAGGATCTACCGCTCGGGGCTTCTCCTCTCGGTATCCGGGTTGATCTTCGCAGTTGTGGGCCTGCGTAGGTCCAGCCCAGTTCGTTGGTATGCTCCTGCCGTCGCTGCTGGAACACTGCTGTTCTGGTTGGCTCCAGTCGCTGCGGAGTGACATCCAAACTCGGCGGCTCGCGAGGCCAACCCTTTCCCACCGAAGCGATTCCTTCCCATCCCTTCCGCCCCGTGCTACTTTCCGCCAAGGAGAACGGCTGATGCCCGAACCCACCACATGCTTTCCCGTTTTGGCACAGCTTCCGCTTCTTCGCCGCCTCGTCCGGTCGAAAATTTCACCGCGAATCCGAGCCTCCCAGCCCCATCCGCAGTCGAAAGAAGCGAAAATTCCAATCGCAACATCTGTAAGGATCAGAATCCGTATGAGGCTTATTATCAGTAACTTACAATTTCTGAATCGAGACTCACAAATAAGCGGAATTCCAGCCGCATGAGGCTGATTATAAACAACTTACGATCATGATTTGAAAGAGACTATTGATCACTCCAAACCACAGGCGAAAGGTGCGAGCAGCCGCAATTCGCAGCCCCCCGTACACGCCCCAAGGTTTGGGCCGCATCGGGGGACCTTGACGTCCATGATCCGACTATGTTTTCTTTACCTCCGCCACCCGAACTCGATTCTCCCGGAGCTTTCATGAGCGTAGACGCGGTGAAAACGATTGGCGTGCTAGGCGCTGGCACCATGGGCAACGGCATCGCCCACGCTTTCGCCAAATCCGGCTTCAAAGTCCTGCTCCGCGACGTAAAGCAGGAATTCCTCGACCGCGCCCACGAAACCATCGCCAAAAATCTCGACCGGGAGGTGAAGAAGGAAAAAATCGCCGCATCCGAAAAACCCATCATCCTGGCCCGCATCCACTTGGTCACCGACGTCGCCGCATTCGCCGAAGTCGACTTCGCAGTCGAAGCCGTCCCCGAAATCCTCGACCTGAAAACCCGCGTCCTGCAAGACGCCGATTCCGCCATGCCCAAAAACGCCACCCTCGCCACCAACACATCTTCGATCTCCATCACCGCGCTCGCCGCGCAAACCTCTCGCCCCGATCGATTCATCGGCATGCACTTCATGAATCCGGTGCCCATGATGGTGCTGGTCGAAGTGATCCGCGGCCTGGCTACCAGCGACGCCACTTTCGCCCTCACCATGGCGCTCTCCGAAAAACTGGGCAAAAAACCGGTCGCCGTCAACGACGCCCCAGGCTTCGTTTCCAATCGAGTGCTGATGCCGCTTATTAACGAGGCCGCGTTCTGCGTGATGGAGGGTGTGGCCACTCCCGAAGGCGTGGACGCGGTAATGAAAATGGGGATGAATCACCCCATGGGTCCGCTCGAGCTCGCCGACTTCATCGGCCTGGACGTCTGCGCAAATATTCTAGAAGTTTTGCACCAGGGTTTCGGCGATTCCAAATACCGCACCTGCCCGCTTCTGCGGAAATATGTCGCCGCCGGCTGGCTGGGCCGAAAAAGTGGCCGCGGCTTCTACGTATACCCTTAGCGCCGGCCAAGCGCTCGGGAAGGGGCCATAAATAAGGCTACAAATGACCTTTGCTTTTTGTTCGCCTTATGTTAGCCTCCCGTACATGGTGGGACGACAGCCTCCGGCGAGCGCTCTCTGCTAGAATGGCCTTAACTGCGTCCTCGGTTTAAATTCGAATCCTTGAGGTGATGAAAGATGTCCGACGAAAAAGCAAAGCTACTTGAGGCCGCGATTTCCCAGATCGAAAAGCAGCATGGCAAAGGTTCGATCATGCGTCTGGGAAACAAAGATGTTCTCGTTCCCGTCAGCGTAATTCCTTCCGGAGCAATTTCGATCGACGCCGCACTCGGCATTGGCGGTTTTCCCCGCGGCCGCGTGGTGGAAATCTACGGTCCGGAATCCGGCGGTAAGACTACCCTCACTCTGCACGTCATCGCCGAAGCCCAAAAGGGCGGCGGCCAGGCGGCCTTCATCGACGCCGAACACGCCCTCGATCCCGCCTACGCTCGCAAGCTCGGCGTGAACGTCGACGACCTGCTGGTCTCTCAACCCGATAACGGAGAACAGGCACTGGAAATTGCCGAAGCGCTGATTCGCTCCGGCGGCGTCGATATCGTTGTTGTTGACTCGGTCGCCGCCCTGGTTCCCAAGGCCGAGCTCGAAGGCGACATGGGCGATCCGCAGATGGGTCTGCAAGCCCGGCTGATGTCCCAGGCGCTGCGCAAATTGACCGGCATCGTCGCCAAATCCAATACCTGCCTGATCTTCATTAACCAGATCCGCGAAAAAATCGGCGTGATGTTCGGCAATCCGGAAACCACCACCGGCGGCCGCGCGTTGAAGTTTTACGCCTCGGTGCGCGTCGATATCCGCCGCATCCAATCGATCAAAGAAGGCGACAAGGTGGTCGGCTCGCGAACCCGCGCCAAGATCGTGAAGAACAAAGTGGCCGCGCCGTTCCGGGAGGCTGAATTCGACATCATCTACGGCGAAGGAATCTCCCGCGAAGGCGACCTGATCGATCTCGGCGTCACCAACGGCGTCGTGGAAAAATCCGGCACCTGGATTTCCTACAAGGGCGAACGCCTGGGACAAGGCCGCGAGAACGCTCGCGTCTTCCTGCGCGAAAATGCCGGCATTCGCGGCAAGCTCGAAGCCGAAATGCGCAAGTCGCTCGGCCTGGTCGCCGTGCCGTCCAACGGCCAACCCAAGGAAGCAGCGAAGTCCGAAGCATCTGACGACAAGCCGATGGCCCACGCCGCGGCCGCCGGCGCCAAGAGCAAATCCGGAAAGTAAACAAGGAAGGGCCGCTTCGCCGCAAGCGGGCGGCCCTTTTCCGCTCCTTCCTCCCCGCGAAAGTCTAAAAAACCTGCTAATCCGGACAGTTGTGCTGTTTCGTACCTGTCCTTGCTATATAGGAAAGTGCGAACATTTACAGTTGCGCTCCGGCACACGCCCCCGTAAGATTTTGTTTCGGCTTGCTGCAGGCACTTCCACTTATTGCCGATAGACTTACCTAGATGACTCTCGACCCAGCAGTGAGGATCCTACGGGCTCTGGTGGCCGTTACTGCGTCGCTTCTCGGCGCTACGGCAATCTGTGCCGCGGCTCCGCGCGTTCCTCCCAACACCACCAAAAAACACGTCACCAAGAAATCTACCGCCCGCAAACACGTCGCCGGCCACGCGGCTGGAACGGCCACGATGAAAACGGTGGCGCTCCGGACGCCGTCCACCACCACCCATCACCGCCGAAGGTATACCGGCCCATCGAATTACGCCGACCCCACCAAGGAAGATGTGGTGGACTACGACGATCCCACCGTGCGCGCCATCGCCGTCGACGCTCTCGGCCGATCGAATGGTTCGGTGCTGGCCATGGATCCCACCACCGGCCGGATTCTCGCCATCGTCAATCAAAAAATGGCATTCTCCTCCGGCTTTGAACCCTGTTCGACCATCAAGCCGGTGATCGCTCTCGCCGGGTTGCAGCAAAACGTGATCACCCGCGACACCATGATCGAAATTGGCCGCCGCCGCTACATGGACCTCACCGAAGCGATGGCCCATTCCAACAATAATTTCTTCGAAGAGGTAGGCCGCCGCCTGGGTTTTGAAAACGTGGAGCACTATGCGCGCATGCTCTGCTTGGGCGAGCGCGCCGGCTACGAAATTCCCGAAGAGCAGCCGGGCCTGGTTCCCACCTCCGCGCCCGCGTATGGCGGCGTGTCGCGCATGTCCAGCTTCGGCGAAGGCATCAAGATTACGCCGCTGCAGCTCGCTTCACTGGTTTCGACTCTGGCCAACGGCGGCACCATTTATTACCTGCAGTATCCGCGCACCGCACAGGCGCGCACCGATTTTCAGCCGCGCATCAAGCGCGTGCTGGATATCGGGCAGTTGCTCCCGGATCTGCGCGAAGGAATGCTGGCCGCGGTTCTATACGGCACCGCGAAGCAAAGCTACGATCCTGACGGCGAGCAGGCCCTGGGCAAAACCGGAACCTGCAACGACGAAGGGCTGGGCGGACGTCTCGGCTGGTTCGTTTCCTACGCCGATCAGGCCCATCCGCGTATCGTGATCGTGGTTCTTCTGCGCGGCGGCACTCGCCTGGTCAGCGGCCCGCACGCCGCCGACGTGGCTGGACGCATCTATCACGGACTTCGCGAACACAACTTTTTTGCCGAATCTCCGGCCAGCGGCTATGCCCAGGTCGCGAGTCAATCCGCGAAGTAATCTCACTTAGAAAATCATCGCCCCTGCCATAGCGCTCGCCCGCCGCACGCCGCTCTGGATTTGCCTTGGGTCTGCGGGACGGTTGCGGTATCCTGCGAAAAGTTTCGGAGGATTGGTGAGCGCTGGCAAGTTTTGGACCCTCGAACGCGCAGTGAGCTGGCCGTTGTTGCTGGTTCTTGGCGCCGGCGCTATCGCGTATTCCTATCACCAGCGCTGGCTGGCGGAAAGCCAGGTTGCCGGGCAAGTTTTGCAGGCGCAAGGCGAAGCGCATCGCATCCAGTCCGAAGTGATTCTGTTCACCGAGCACGTGATCCCCGCTGGCGCTCCGTTTGCTTCCATCATGAAGAGTCTTGGAATCGATTCGTCCATGGCCGGGCGCCTGGTTTCCTCCGCGCAATCGGTCTTCAATCTGCGGCGCCTGCGCGCCGGAAATCGCGTGGCCGTCGGACGTTCGGTGATGGGCGAGCTGCGCGCGGTTCGCTATCGCATCGATACCGATCGCATGTTGTGGATCGCTCCCAAGGGCTCCGATTTTCAGGCGGAAATTCAGACCGTGCCGTCGGTGATGGAAACCGCGGGCGTCGAAGGCCAGGTTCGCGGATCGCTGTTTGAGGGCGTGACCGCTGCGGGAGAAAGGCCGGAGCTCGCCATGCGCCTGGCGGCAATCTTCGGCTGGGACCTGGATTTCTATACCGATACGCGGCCGGGCGACACCTTCCGGGTGGTGGTGGAAAAGAAGAAATTCGCCACCGGCGACGCGGTGGCCTACGGCCGCATCCTCGCGGCGGAATACAAAAATAACGGGCGCGTCTACGGCGCCGTGCTATTTCACGATCCTTCCGGGAATCCCGCGTACTACACTCCCGAAGGGAAAAATATGAAGCGCGCGTTTCTGCATTCGCCGCTGAAGTTCGCCGCGCCGATCACTTCGCATTTCAGCATGGCCCGGTTTCATCCCATTCTTAAGACCACTCGCGCGCACATGGGCATCGACTACGCCGCGCCCACCGGCACTCCGGTGCAATCGATCGGCGAGGGCCGGGTGACTTTTTCCGGACCCAAAGGCGGCGCGGGCAATCTGATTCAGATCGAGCATTCCAACGGCTACCAGACTTTCTACATGCATCTCTCGCGCATTCTGGTGCACACCGGCGAACACATCGCACAGGGGCAGATCGTTGGCCTGGTGGGAATGACGGGACTGGCCACCGGCCCGCATCTCGATTTCCGCATCGAGCATCACGGCCAATTCCTGAACTTCGAACACCTGCCGCTGCCGCCCTCAGAGCCGGTCGCAGCGCGCGACTGGAACGAATTCGCCGCAGTTCGCGACCGGGCGCTCAACCTATTGCCCGGCGCCCACGAATCCCTAGCCACCACCGGTACGCCCACCGCCGCTCCAACAAATCCGCCGAGCGCCTCGACGCCGGCTCAGTCTTCCACTCCCTAAACAATCACGTATCGAAGAGAGATGTTTGTTCGCGCGGCGCGCCCCTTGGTAACGATCTCGTGAAAAACTGACCGCATCGCCGGCGCTACCCGCATCTCGCCGCGGGTCTTCACCACGAAATTTACGATGCGGAACCCGCCCACAGGGTGTTCACCGCGAGGCCGTTGTCACCGTTGGAGCGAAGGCGCGTGGACAACGGCGATAGCTTTGGGCGGACTTACGCGGCCAAGGCCGCGGATCTCCACTTGCCCACTGAAACGTAACCTCCATTCAGTACTTCTGAGCTTGTGATAAATTGCCTGGTGACTGATTCCGCGGCCCTAACCGCAGCCGGTTAGTTCCGATAGGGCGGATCAGCGAGGCTTTTTCGCGCGCCCCGGAGGCTTGAATGCAAACACTTCTTTTGGATCTTCGCTTCGCGCTGCGGCAGTTGCGCAAGTCTCCGGGATTTGCGGCGCTGGCGGTGCTGACGCTGGCGTTTGGCATCGGCGCGAACACCGCGGTGTTTACGATCGTGGAGAGCGTGCTGATCCGTCCGTTGCCGTACGCGCATCCCGAACGCCTGGTGCGCATCGGGCCGCCAAACGGCAGCGGGCTGAGCAATACCTCGTGGTTGAACTTCCGCGACATTCGCGACCAAACCACGAATATGGATTTGGTGGGTTGCTATGCAGCGGACGTTGGCGTGGTGCGGGGCAAGGACGGCTCGGAGAGCGTGGTGACTCCTGGCGTGACCCCCAACATGTTCAAGATGCTCGGCGCGCGGCCACTTCTAGGACGGACGTTCACGGAAGAGGAGGGACGTGCTGGCAGCGCCAAGACGGCGATAATTTCGGAAGGGTTGTGGCGGAACGAGTTCAATTCCGACCCGGAAATATTGAATCGCACGATTTTGGTGAATGGACAACCGCGGGCCGTAGTTGGCGTGATGCCGCACGATTTTCGATTTCCGGAGACGATGGGTCCGGATATGCAGAAGGGTCTGTGGCTGCCGTTGCAGGCGACGCAAGAGATGCAGGCGGAGCGGGGAGAGAGTTTCTTCGCCATCGTGGGCGAGCTGAAGCCCGGGTTGACATTGGCCCAGGACCGCGCCGAATTGAGCGCGATCGTGCAACGGATACACGAGCTCGATCCCAAGGCATCGAGCGATCTTTCGTTTCGAGCCGTCCCTTATCAGGAAACACTCACCGGGCCGGTGGCTCCGGTATTCATCGCGCTGGTGGTGGCGGTGGGCCTGGTGCTGCTGATCGCGTGCGCGAACGTCGCCAATTTGATGATCGCGCGCTGCCTGGTGCGCCAGCAGGAGTTTGCGGTGCGCGCGGCGCTTGGGGCGGGACAGTGGCGGCTGATGCGGCAGCTCATCGCCGAAGGAGGTTTGCTGAGCGCGGCGGGCTGCGCGTTTGGATTTGGGCTCGCGGCGTTTGCGATCGCGCTGGTGCACAGGCTGCCTACGGACACGATCCCGCGGGCCGAGAATATCGGTTTACGCTGGACGGTAGTGCTGGTGTTAGGCGCAATTGCGACGGCGACGACGATGCTTTCGGCATTTTTGCCGGCGCTGCTGGTGTCGCGATCGGATCCGCAACGAGTGCTGCAGGGCGCTTCCCGCGGGGTGGGAACGCGGTCGGTGCGGCACCGCCTAAGCGGCGCGGTGGTGGCGGGCGAAGTGGCGCTATCGGCGCTGCTGCTGGTTGCCACCGGTCTGTTATTCCACACTTTGTGGAACCTCGAACATGTGCGCCTGGGGTTCGACGTCACGCGGGTGACCACGTTTACGGCTATGCCCGCGGATGCTTCCGGCTTTTCGAACATGACCGTTTCAGCGGACACCACGCACGCACCGACTTCGGTGGCCGCGCTTGTTTATCAGCCGGTGCTGGAAAGAATGCGAAACGTGCCGGGCGTGCAGGCGGCGGCGCTGGATACCGCGCCGCCATTTTCGGGAATCGATATGCACACCAGCTTCGCTATCGTGGGGCGCCCGAAAGGCAACCGGGACGACCAGGCGGCGCGAATTACGGCGGTGAGCGGCGGCTACGCGCAGTTGATGGGAACCCCGGTGATTCGCGGCCGAATGATCACGGATGACGACACGGAAAATGCTCCGTATGCGATCGCCATTAACGAGGCTCTGGCGCGGAAGTATTTCTCCGGGAAAGATCCTTTGGGAGCGCAGCTGGATCTGGGCGGCAAAGGCACCGGAATGATCCAGCCGTATACGATTGTCGGAATTATCGGCGACCAAGTGGATACCGCTACATCCCAGCCGCCACAGCCGTTTCTAATGATTCCGTACCGGCAGGTACCGAGCACTTCGCTTTTTTACCAGGCGCTGATCAAGACGATCGTGAATTTCGTGGTGAAGACCCGCGGCGAGATGCCGGTAGCGCCGGCGATGCGGTCAGTTTTTCACGAGATCGCTCCGGATTATGCCCTGGATGATTTCCAGACGATGCAGACCGCGGTGGACAAAAGCAATTTCAGTTCGCGAATCGGGCTGTATCTCACCGGCGCGTTTGCGGGAATGGCGGTGCTGATGGTGATTGCGGGATTGTATGGGGTCCTGGCGCAACTGGTGAGCTATCGCCGGCGCGAATTTGGCATACGTCTGGCGCTGGGGGCCACGCCGGGCGGGATTTTGGGAATGGTGCTGCGGCAAGGATTGGTGTTTGTCGGCGCGGGCCTGGCGATCGGGATGGTGGGCGCGGCGTTCGCTGGAACGCTGGTGAAAAGCTTTCTGTATCAAGTGAAGCCGGCGGATGGGTGGACGTATTCCGGCGTGGCGGTTCTGTTGCTGGTTGTCGGGAGCGTCGCGGCGCTCATTCCCGCGCGGCGGGCCGCGGCGGTGGAACCGATGATCGCGCTGCGGGATGAATAAACGGCGTCGATTCCATTTTTCCGACAGGCACGATTATCATTGGGTGAAAAATATTTTCGCGGGCGCCCGCTCCCGGCGGTTCTACAAGAAGCGCAGCCAGCCCTCGAAAACGTCAGACCATGCGTGAGCGAGGATGCTGGCGCGCAAGTTGCACCGCCACGCGACGAGTGCCCCGTAGAGGATCCCCAGAGGAACGATCACGATCACCTGTTTCCATCCCTGGTAAGCGTGGACCAATCCGAAAACGGCGGCTTGCAGGAGGACTGCCGCGACGATGCTGCGCGTTGCCCAGCGGAATTGTTGCTGCAAGTAACCGCGAAAAACAATCTCTTCGCACACTCCCGCCGAGACGGACAGCAGGATCCACAGGAACACTTCTACGAACCCGGCCGGGGGTTGATACGGCGTGGTGGGCATTTGAACCCGATCGACGGCAAGATGCATGAGCTTCGCGGTGAATTCCCATAGGCCCCAGAAGGGAATTGCGATGGCGATATCCAGGGCCAAGCTGCGCCAATTTGCCCATCGGCCGCCGGTAAGATCGCGCAGTTGGCCGCCGTTCCAATGCACGCCGACCCAGGCCCAATAGGCCATGCCCCATTCGAAGGCGATCGAAATGAGATACCCGCGGAGGATCGCGCCGTGGGAGGCAAGCGCCTGGAGCGATTCCGGCGCATGAGCGTGCTGTGCGTCGTGAAAGCTGAAAAATCCGAAGATCAGCAATATCGAAAGGGTGTGCCACGGCGCGGCAATGCGCGAGTGTTGGGCGGGGGATGCTGGGGGCGTAGGTGATTCCAAATGCATGCAATTCCCGGGAAAGCTAGCCAGCGTAAAATCGCAGGGCTAGCCGGGCGGACCGCAGATGCAGATAGCGGTCGCTCCGGCGACTCGTCTACTTCAGGTGCTCCACCAAAAATAAATCGGACAAGGTGCGGGTGTAGCCGAAAACGTAATGCTGCTCATCAGCGGAAATGAGCGGACAAGCGGCGGCGTTGACGCCCGCCCTGTCGGCGGGGCTAAAGGTCTTCCATGGTGTGCGAGCGCCGGTTTGCAGATCCAAACGCGACACCGCACACGAAGTATCATTCGGGTTTCCGACGAACAGCGCCTGTCCATCTTTCGTCCAGCGCACCACCTGATCGCCGGGTTGCGAACCGCGTGAAAGTTGCGGTTCGCCGCCATCGATGGAAACCAAGGCAATTCCATCGGCGCTTCCGAGAGCGATGCGCTTGCCGTCAGGCGACAGCGAACGCCCCCGCAAGCGGAACCCTTCGGGGCTTATGGCGCGCGGCTGCCCGCCATCGACATTCATGACGTAGACGCGCGAGGCGTGGCCGGGTTCGTGGCCCTCCAACAAGATGCTTTTGAAATCGGGCAAGAATTCGCCACGGTTGGGACTTACGCTGCCGGTGGGAAGTGTCCGCTGCTGTCCCACGCCGGTGGGGAGGAGCACGAAGTCTGGCGGCGACATGTTCTGCCGTAGCACTAGAGCCCACTGGCCATCGGTCGAAAGCCCGCGCGAAGTACCCTGGCCCAGGCGGACGGCGGATCCGCCGTTGGTATCGCGAATGAACACCGCATACTCGCCGCCACCTGCCTCACCCGCCTCGGTAAATAGCATGTGCTTTCCATCCTCGGTGATGGCGGAAGGGGTGGTCCAATCTTGCCAACTCAGGTCGCGTTCTTTGGTTTCCCCTGGCGCGAGGCCGATGACGCCGGAGCGCATGGCGTCACGCGAAATCAGGGCGCGGCCGCCGGCGCCCACATCATGCAAGGTGAGCGTCCCGGGGGCACTGAGCAATTCGCGGAGTTTGCCGGACAAAGTGACGCCGCGCAGCGAACGGCTAAAACCGGTGGCGGTAGCGGTGAACCAAATTTCGTCGCCGGAGGGCGACCAAGCCAAACCATAGGCACTGGCCCAGCGCTCAGTGAGTTCCGATTTCTTACCGGCAAGATCGACGACGCTGATGATACCGCCGTCGTCGCGGAGAAGTGGATGGTCGATGAACGCCAGGCGATCGCCTTTTGGAGAGAAGCGGAGGTGGCTGATCCAGCCCGCGGTTTCGTAGAGCACTTTGCCGATCGGGAACTCCAAGCGGGTCTTGCCGCCGACGACATGGACCGCCGCGAGTGAGCTGCCATCCGGAGTCCAATCGGCTTGCTCGACGCCTGCCAGCAGATCCCTGGGCGCATCCGCGCCGATCGAAAGTTGAGCCAGTGTTCCGACATGAGTGAAAGCATTGTCGCTGCTGCGAAAGTTACGCAAGACAGCCATTTGCCCGGCGGATGAAATCGCCAGCACCTCTGTCTGCGGCAGCCCCAGATCGCGGGATTCGGTTGAACTCGGCGAACTGATGAAGACTGCCTCCGGATCGCCTTCCCAATCCGCGCTGTAAATGGCTGAGCGCGGGTCCGGGGCAAACCGGGCGGCGATCAGGGCGCCCCGGCGGAAGGTGAGTTCGCGAAACGTGGGCACCGGCCGCGTGGCGGACCGCTCTCCGATTTGGAAGCTGAGGAAACTCAGTACGAGCAGCGCGAGCGCTACCGCGGCGGCGATGAGCGGGAGCCGTTTGCGGCTGATGTTCGACGCGGCGGGCTTGGCGCTCACGATGCCCGGCGCTGCCGCCACGTCTGGCACCGTTGCCACGCCTGGCCCGGTGGCCCCGCCCGAGGCTGTGGGTTCGACGAATTGCTTCGAGGACGGAAGGCGGTCGCGGTGCAGGCGTTTGAGATCCGCGCGCATATCGGCGGCGCTCTGATAACGCAGATCGCGGTCTTTTTCGAGCGCCTTGTCGACGATGCGCTCGAGTTCCGGCGGGAGGTCGGGGTTCAGCCGGACCGGTAGGGGAGGAACTTTGTTGAGGATGGCATTGAAAATTGCCGCGGACGTGGCGCCCTGAAATGCCAGGTGACCGGTACACATTTCGTACAGCACTACGCCGAAGGAGAAAAGATCGGTGCGCGCGTCGAGCTCTTCGCCGAGCGCCTGCTCCGGGCTCATGTATGCCACCGTGCCCAGCGCGGAACCCGGCGAAGTGAGTTGCTCGGGCCTGACTCCAGCGGTGGGGCCAGCGGTGGCATCCCCTTCCTGGTCATCCTTGCCGCGGTCCGATACCACTTTGGCCAGGCCGAAATCGAGGATCTTGGCGTGCCCGCGTGCGGTGACGAAAATATTCGCGGGCTTGATGTCACGGTGAACGATGCCCTTGGAATGGGCGGCGTCGAGGGCGTCGGCAATCTCGATGGCCAGACTCAGGAACAGGCCGGTTTCGAGGGGACGGCCGGAGATGCGGTGCTTGAGCGTGGAGCCGTCCAAAAATTCCATGGCGATGAAGGATTTGGATTCATGCTTGCCGATCTCGTAAATTGTGCAGATGTTGGGATGATTCAGGGCGGAGGCAGCGCGAGCTTCGCGGCGGAAACGCTCGAGAGCCTGGGAGTCCTGAGCGAGGTCGTCGGGCAGAAATTTCAAGGCGACGAAGCGGCCGAGCTGGGTGTCTTCGGCTTTGTAGACCACGCCCATACCACCGCCGCCCAATTTTTCGACGACGTGGTAATGGGAGATGTTCTGTTCAATCATGGGCGCGAATTTTCCGGTGAGCGTATGTTAGGGATTTGGCGGATCGAAGTCAAAGTGTTCGTCGAATCGGCGCGCCGGGCGAGCCTAGCGGACGCCGAAGGAAACTAAATTTTACCGGCGGGGACCGGAATCGTTCCGGATGGAAAAGATGAGAGAACGTTCCGACGGCGGTTGGATGTACCATCGACAGCGGCGAGATAGCAAAAAGGAAATCCTGCCCGAGGGAATTCAGTTTCTAGTTTTCAAACCAACTTACAAATTATTTGGAGGAACCATGCCTAAGAAGCCGACGCACGCCGATGCACAATTAATTCTGCAAATGTACGATCTCCGCCGGGAATCGGAAATGCGGAAAGCCCGCAACTGGGCGACCACGCAATTCTGGCCGCAAAGCGCGGACGACTACATGAAGGTGGTATCCGCGTTCGGTACGCAGGAGAACGCGTGGCTGCGGCAGGTGACGACTTACTGGGATATGGTGGCGGCGATTGTGCTGGCCGGCGCGCTGAATGAGGAGTTATTTTTTGCGCCGGGTGCTGGAAGCGCCGAGATGCTGTTTATTTTTGCCAAGCTGCACCCGTTCCTGAAGGAAATCCGGGAGAAAATGAAGAGCCCCGCTGCGTTTTCGGTGGTGGAAACGATCATCAACAAGAACAAAACCGGGCGGACGCGATTTGCCACGATCGCCAAGAACGTAGAGGCGTCGCGGAAGGCACAAAAGACGTAGTGCTGGTGGTGCAGGGACCGATTCCGCCGCGAGTCTCTTGACGCCATAATGCTGAGTGAAGCGAGCGGAAAAACGCAGAGTGCCGAAACAAAATGCGGCGCTGTGCGGTAAGCACGTTACGAGGCGCGTGGGCACGAAGTGCGCGCGATTATGCGCGGACTTCCCAGGTGTCGCCAGTGCGCAGCAGCTTGGCGAGATCGCCCTTACCCTTCTTGGCGATTACGTCCTGAATCTGCGCGTTGATTACGTCCTCGTAGCGGGGAACATCCTCCCAGGAGCGGAGAACGCCGATGGGAGTGGGGAATCCGGGGCGCTGTTCCATGTGCGCGAGGATGAAGGCGTAGGCCGGGCGGGGATCATGGTCGTCGTGAACCAGCAGGTCCGCTTCGGTGATTCCATTTCCGAGGGTCACCACTTCCAGTTCCAGACCATTCAGGCGAATGCCTTTGTCGCGATTCTTGCCGAAGATCAAAGGCTTGCCGTGTTCGAGCTGCACGACGTGCTCGCTGCGCGCTTCTTTCTCGGTAACGTCAGTCCAGGCGCCGTCGTTGAAGATGTTGCAGTTCTGCAGGATTTCGATATAGGCGGAGCCTTTGTGGGCCGCGGCCTTCTTCAAGGTTTCTTTCAGATGTCCCTGGAAGACGTCCACCGAGCGTGCGACGAAGGTAGCTTCCGAGCCGATCGCGAGTGAGATGGGATTGAACGGGCGGTCGGTGGTGCCGAAGGGAGTGGATTTGGTTTTCTTGCCCATCTCGGAGGTGGGCGAATACTGGCCCTTGGTCAAGCCGTAAATCTTGTTGTTGAACATGAGCACTTTGATGCCGACGTTGCGGCGCAGCATGTGAATGGTGTGGTTGCCGCCGATGGAAAGCGAATCGCCGTCGCCGGTGGCCACCCAGACATCGAGATCCGGCCGGGCAATCTTTACTCCGGTAGCGACGGCGGGCGCCCGGCCGTGAATGGTGTGAAAGCCGAAGGCGTTGACGTAATACGGAAAGCGGCTGGAGCATCCGATTCCGGAGATCATCACGATGTTCTCGCGCCGGATGCCCAGTTCGGCGAAAACCATTTGCACCGCGGAGAGGATGGCGTAGTCGCCGCAGCCCGGACACCAGCGGATTTCCTGGTCGGTCTGAAAATCTTTCTTGGTGTAAACGGGTAAAGTGGCCGAAGTCATTTCGATTCTCCTGGGGTCGCCGGGGGCATCAGCCCACCAATTCCTGAATCTTCTCTTCGATCTCGGATTGCTTGAAGGGACGGCCTTGAATCTTATTGTAGCCTTGCACGTCCACCAGATACTTCGCCCGCAGGATCATGGAAAGCTGGCCCATATTCATTTCCGGGACCAGCACGGTCTTGAAGCGCGCCATCACCTCGCCAAGATTTTTGGGTAGCGGGTTCAAGTGGCGCAAATGGACGTGGCCGATGCGATGGCCTGCGGCGCGCTGGGTTTTCAAGGCGGCGGTAATCGGACCGTATGTGGATCCCCAGGCGATGATCAGCACATCGCCTTCCTGATCGCCCACGGGAATGGCCGGTGGAATATCGTCGGCGACGCGTTCGACTTTTGCGGCGCGCATGCGCACCATGTTCTCGTGATTCAGCGGCTCGTAGTTTACGTTGCCGGTTTCTTCCTGCTTTTCGATACCGCCGATGCGGTGTTCGAGGCCAGGCGTGCCGGGAATCGCCCACGGACGCCCGAGCGTTTCCGGATTCCGCTTGTAGGGCTGGAATCCCTCGGGATTGGTTTCGAAATGCACCGGAATTTCGGGCAGATCGGCAATCTCAGGAATGCGCCACGGTTCGGCGCCGTTGGCCAGATAGCCGTCGGAGAGAATGATCACCGGAACCATATGCTTGATGGCGATGCGCGTAGCTTCGAGGGCCACCCAGAAACAATCGCCGGGAGTGGACGGAGCAATCACCGGAATTGGCGCTTCGGAATTGCGTCCGAAGAGCGCTTGCAGCAAATCGGCTTGCTCGGTCTTGGTGGGCAGGCCGGTGGAAGGGCCGCCGCGCTGGATGTCGCAAATCACCAGGGGCATTTCGGTCATCACCGCCAGACCCAGCGCTTCGGTCTTCAGCGCCATTCCGGGTCCGGAAGTGGTGGTGAGCCCGATGCAGCCGGCATAGGCCGCACCAATGGCCGAAGTGATGGCGGCGATTTCGTCTTCGGCTTGAAAGGTGATTACGCCGAAATCCTTGTACATCGATAGCTCGTGGAGAATGTCGGAAGCGGGGGTGATGGGATACGAACCCAGAAACAGCGGGATGCCTGCCTGCTGCGAAGCGGCGACGAAACCCAACGCCAGCGCGGTGTTTCCGCTGATATTGCGATAGAGGCCGGGGGTAAGTTTGGCCGGAGGAATTTCGTAGCTGATTTGGAAGGCTTCAGTCGCTTCGCAATAACTGTAGCCGGCCATCATGGCGAGGCGGTTGGCCTCGATCAGCAGGGGCTTGTTCTTGAACTTGTCCTGCAACCAGCGGTTGGTAGTGTCCAGCGGGCGGTTGTAGAGCCAATAGCACATTCCCAGGGCGAAGAAATTCTTGCAGCGATCCATGCTCTTGGCGTCGAGACCGAGGGAGGCAAGTGCCGCGCGGGTGAGGCGTTCCAGATCCACCGCAAACAGGCGGTAGCCATCGAGCGAGTGATCTTCGAGAGGATTGGAGGTGCTCTGCGCCTTGCGCAGGTCGGTTTCTTTGAAGCTTTCCGCGTTGACGATGAGGATGCCGTTTTTCTTCAGGTCGGCGAGATTCATCTTCAGCGCGGCGGGGTTCATCGCGATCAGCGCGTCCACTGAATCACCGGGAGTAAACACGTCGGTCGATGAGAATTGCACCTGGAAGCCGCTGACGCCGGGAAGGGTGCCGGCAGGGGCGCGAATTTCGGCAGGGAAGTCCGGGAAGGTGGAAAGGTCGTTGCCGAACATGGCCGCGGTATTGGTGAACTGGCTGCCGGTGATCTGCATGCCGTCACCGGAGTCGCCGCAGAAACGGATAACCGCGCGGTCAATTACTTCACGCCTGCGATTGGGGAGTTCCAGTATCGTTGCCATTGGTCCGGGCTGATCCTCGAGTTGGTTACGTTCGTTGAGCTCGTTGAGTTCGTTGAGTACGCCGGCCGTATGTATCTGTATCGTCCAGTTAGATGTACAGCGCGTGCTGCCGGGTGGCCCGGGCCGAATCGGCGGAATCGAGCACACGACGTTCCGATATGCCGTGCGCAGAGAGGAGCGAACGCGGCTGGACCACCAAAAAGCCTAGCATAGAGGAGGGAATCCGCGTACTGAAAATCGAAAAAAGCGAATGCTGGATATGACACAGCGGGGGACTGGTTGGTCCGCAGCAGAACCGCGATGAAGCGATAGCAACGGCTGAGCTTAGCGGCGGCCCGCACTTATCGGAGGAATTCGCCTGGGCATCCGGTATCACAAGGCTTGCGGCACGTAGTTTCCCGCATTCCCGGCCGGCCAGAGAATTGCTGTAATGTGGTGCGGGTTATTGGGGAAAAGGTGGTGGTACCGTGCGCGTGGTGAAAACCTATGACGACAAAGTACTGGCA
>Ga0302325_10003932_pt1 | contig 34641 bp, 26 predicted proteins | sample Palsa_T0_2_FD_201948 | JGI IMG/M metagenome (GOLD analysis project Ga0302325, IMG submission 201948) | Peat permafrost microbial communities from Stordalen Mire near Abisko, Sweden - Palsa_T0_2 | ecosystem: Environmental > Terrestrial > Soil > Palsa > Peat permafrost | place: Sweden: Abisko...
TTGGGCATCTGATCGATCACGGTGTTCGCAAGCGTGTTATCGTACCGACGCACCAGCGTCACCGCGAAGCCGGCCTGCTGCAGCGTGCTCTGGGCGTCGTTGACCGTGTAGCCTCGCACGTCCTCGAGGCCGCGCAGCGGCTTGCCGTTGCTCACGACCAGCTCGACGACTTGATTTCTCTCGACTTTCGTTCCCGCAGCGGGCGATTGCCGGATCACGTGATCGGGCGCGACCGTTTCGCTCGCGCTCTTGGTAAAGCGCGTTCGCAAGCCCGCATTCACGACGGCCTCCTGCGCGTCGGCCTGCGTCATCCCGGTGTAGTCGCCCACTACGATGCCGCCCGCGAGATCCGGGAAGGGCTTTGCGAAGATCGCGTAGCCGAGCGCGGTCGCGGCGATGAGCGCGGCGATCAATGCGACCGCGATCCACGGCGAACGGCGCGGGCGCGCGTCGTGGTCGAAATCCGGCTCGTGGCGGTCGGGCATCGGCGAGCGCCGCGGCGGCAGCCGTTGCGGCGCAACGTGCGCGGCAGGCGGCGCATCGTCGGCGATGCGGTACCCGGGGACCGTCGGCCGTTCCCGCGCTTCGCGCAGTGCCGTCGCAAGTTCGCTTGCGGATTGGAATCGGTTCTCGGGCTTCTTCTGCAGCAGGCGATTGACGATCGCGGCCAGCGCCGGGCTTACGCCCGTTTCGCGCACGTCGATCGTCGGGACCGGATCGCCGATATGCCGAAGCGCAACCGTGACGGGCGACTCGCCGCCGTACGGAAGCGTTCCGGTCAGCATTTGATACAGGACCACCCCAAGACTGTAGAGATCGGCCGTCTCGTGAACCTCGTGCTCCTGCGCCTGCTCCGGCGAAATATAGTAGACGCTTCCCATCACGAGCCCGGGTTTGGTCAACGCCATCGTTTGCTTCGAGACGGCGCGCGCGATGCCGAAATCCGAGAGCTTCACCACGTCGTCGGCCGTGACCAAGACGTTGGCGGGTTTGATATCGCGGTGGAGCAGCCCCATGCGATGTGCGTAGGCCAAGCCGCTCGCGATCTGTACGGCGTAGTCGATCGCGACCGGCTCGGGCAGCCGTCCGTCGGCGGCGATGATCTCGGCCAGCGACGGGCCGTCGACGAGTTCCATCACGATGAAATACGTGTCGTCCTGGCGTCCGACGTCGTACGTGTTGACGATGTTGGGATGCGAGAGTTTCGCCGCCGACTCTGCCTCCTGATAGAAGCGTCGCACGAACTCCTCGTCGGCGGCATACTGTTCGCGCAGCACTTTGACGGCGACGCGGCGGCGCAGCAAAATGTCCGTCCCGCAGTACACGGTGGCCATTCCGCCTTCGCCGAGCTTGCGATCGAGACGATAGCGGTTGTTGAAGATACGCTCTTCGGTCAACTCCCGGCGCTCTCCAGTGCCGCGCGCAGCACCTCACGCGCGATCGGCGCGGCGTAGCTTGCGCCGTACCCGACGTTCTCAACCACGATCGACACTGCGACGCGCGGATCGTCCGCCGGCGCAAAGGCCACGAACCACGCGTGCGAACGGCCGTGCGGATTGGTCGCGGTTCCGGTCTTTCCGGCCACGGTGACGTTCGGCAACGCCGCCGGTGTGCCGGTCCCGCGCCGAACCACCGCGATCATCATGCGCGCTACGTTCGCGGCGGTCTGCGCGGATACCGGGCTTGCGAGGGTCCCGGCCGCGGAGACGGTTGCCGGCGTACCACCGCTGACGACTTGACGAACGATGAACGGTCGCGGCTCGCTGCCGCCGTCGGCAATCGTTGCGCCGAGGAGCGCCATCTGCATCGGCGTCATGAGGAGCGCGCCCTGTCCGAAGCCCATTTGCGCGAGTTCCCCCGGAACGATGCTCGCCTTCGGCGGAACGCTGTCGCGGCTCGCGGGCAGTTGAAAGTCGGGCGAGCCGCCGATATTCCACCGCCGCAAATAATCGTAGAAGGCGTCGACGCCCATCTTCAGCGCGATCTGTGCGAAGTCGACGTTGCTCGAAAGGGCGAACGCGGTCGTTAAATCGGCGTTGCCGGTCGCCTCGCTCTCGTTGTCGTGCAGGGTAAAATCCCCGATCGTGAGATAGCCCGGGTCGTCGAACCTCGAATCCATCTCGACGGTGCCGCTATCGAGCGCGGCTGCTGCAGTGAAGATCTTGAAGGTCGAGCCGGGCGGATAGAGGCCGTCGAGCGCGCGGTTGAGCAGCGGCGACATCGGATCGCGACTCAGCGACCCGAACTCGTCGTCAAGGGCGTTCGGATCGTAACTCGGGACGCTCGCGATGGCGAGCACCGCTCCCGTACGAGGATCGAGCACAACGCCGGCCGCCCGCGGGTAGCGCGAGAGCTGCTCGAAGAGTGTCGCCTGCACCGCCGGCACGATCGTCGTCACGACGTCGGCGCCCGGCATGGCGACGCGCGCGCCACGCAGCGTGGCCGCGATCTCCCGCAGCTGCGCGGCGGGATCGCCGCTTACTTCGGGCGATTCCAACGCACGATCGAAGCTCGCCTCGATGCCGCTCGCACCGTAGCGAGCCGACGCGTAACCCACGGTCTGCGCGAGCTCGGCGCCAAGCGGATACCTGCGCTTGCCCCCGGTCGTGGCCGCAAGGACGGTGCCGTCGGTCGCCAGGATGCGTCCGCGTCCGGCGTCGAGCAGCGTATGTCGCGGGTCGTTGGGACGCGATGCGATCTGCGGCGCCGCAATCACTTGAACGTAGGCTTGGCGTAGCCCAAGCGCAATGAAGAGCAGCACGAAGAACGTCGCAAGGTCGCGAATTGCGCGGTTGGTCATTTCTCCCGAAGAACCGCCAGACCGGCTTCGGTTTTCACCGCCATGTGCGGGCCGCCCGCATGCGCGAGGAGCGCGTTGGCGAGTCCCTGTGCCTCGGCGTGCGCGGATGCGCCGATCGTCAGCACGATCTCGACCCCGAGCTCGGCCAAGAGATCGGGCACGAGGTACGCGCACGATGGCAGCGTTTCAAAGTGGTGCGCCTCATACGGACCTTCGCGCCAAGGGCCGCGCTTTCCGAAGACTTGCGCGTGAAAATCCCACGCGCAGACGTGCTTCTCTTTCCAGACGAACTCGCCGCTCACGCAGAGCCGGCGGCAGACGCCGCACGCGACGAGCGGCTCCGGCGCGCGGCTCAGCGCTTCGACGAGGTCGTCGGGGACGTCTTCGATGTTGATAACCGCCGACTGTTCGAGCGCGGCCGGAAACGTCGAAGCCCAGCCCACGCGCGCGAGCAGCTCGAGGTCGCGAATCGATGTGACGAACGCACGCTCGTCGTCCGATGGGAACGTCCGATCGATCCAATCGTAGAGCCCGGCAACCGCCACCCCAACGTCCTGCGCGCCCGTGCCGACGACGCTGCCCGTTGGGGTCCAGGCCACCGGTATCAGGCGTGCCGTGACGATGGTCGCACCGTTCTCGAGGCTGCTGATGACTGCGAGGGTGTTGGCGTTGGCGCCGAGGACGAATACTTGGCCCTCGTCTGGCGTCGCTACGGGGCGATCGTCGTCCGAGCGCTGCGGTACTCTTGCAGACTTCGCGGCGGCCCGGCTTTGCTGGTAAGCGCCTCCGCCAGCGCCCGCGCGGTATCGAGACTCGTCAGACACGCAATGTTCGCTTCGACTGCCGCGCGGCGAATCTTGTAGTCGTCGGAGATTTCGCGCGGTCCCTTGGCGTCGTTGATGACCAAATCGACGGCGCGCGACGCGATCAGATCGAGCACGTGCGGCGATCCGTCGGCAATTTTATTGATCGCCTCGGAAGCGATGCCGGCCTCCTCGAGCGTCGCGCGGGTACCCGGCGTGGCAACCAGCGTATGGCCCTGCGCCGCGTAGGCGCGCAGGACCGGGATGGACTCTTCTTTCTCCCCGTCGGCAATCGAAACCAGAATTCGGCCGCCGCCGAGCGGCAGGCGAATGCCTGCCGCGAGAAAGCCCTTGAGCAGCGCGCCTCCGAACGACTCGTCGATTCCCAGAACCTCGCCGGTGGACTTCATCTCGGGCCCGAGCACCGTTTCGACGCCGCGCATCTTCGAGAATGAGAAGACCGGAACTTTGACGACCACGTAGGGCACGTGCGGACGCAATCCGAGGCCGTACTCCATATCGCGCAGCGATTCGCCAAGCGCCACCCGCGTCGCGGCAGCGACGAGGTTGATTCCCGTTGCCTTCTGGATGATCGGTACGGTTCGGCTCGCACGGGGATTCGCTTCGATGATGTACAGTCGGCCGTCGTGCAGCACGAACTGGATGTTGATCAAACCGCGAATGCCGAGTTCCGCGGCGATCGCGAACGTTACGTCGGCGATCCGGGCTTCCATTGCCCCGTCGATCGATTGCACCGGATAGACGCCGATCGAATCGCCGGAATGAACGCCGGCACGCTCGACGTGCTCGAAGACGCCCGGAATGAGGATGTCCTTGCCGTCGAAGACCGCGTCGACTTCCAACTCGAGGCCGCGCAGATACTTATCGACCAAAAGCGGCGCTTCGGGAAGAATCGGCGGCGCCGATTCCGCGTAGGCGGCGAGCTGCGCTTCGTTGTAGACGATCTCCATCGCGCGCCCGCCGAGAACGAACGAGGGGCGGACGAGGACCGGAAAACCGAGTTCGCGCGCAATCGCCCGAGCCTCGCGAAAACTGCGCGCCGCCTTCCCTTCCGGCCGCTCGACGCGCAGCCGCGCGAGCGCCGCGTCGAACTGCTCGCGATTCTCGGCCATGTCGAGCGATCGCCGGTCGCTCCCGACGATCGGAACGCCGCGGCGGCTAAGTTCCCCCGCGAGGTTGATCGCGGTTTGCCCGCCGAACGCGAGCATCACGCCGCGCGCGTTGGTCGCGCGATACGCGGCTTCGACTTCGTCGGCGCCGGGTGGTTCAAAAACGAGCGTATCGGAGATGTCGAAGTCGGTCGAGACGGTCTCGGGATTGTTGTTGACCATGACCGGCGAGCGGTTCGCGTTCTTGAGGGCCCATGCGGCGTGCACGCAGCTGTAGTCGAACTCGATGCCTTGGCCGATGCGGATCGGGCCGCTCCCGACTACGACGATTGCATCCCGCGGAGTCGGACGCATCTCATCCTGCTCGCCGCGCGATAGATAGTAGTACGGCGACTTCGCAGGGAACTCGGCAGCGGCCGTATCGACCATCCGAAACGCGACGTTCGCGCGGGACTCATCGTTGGGCCGCGCCCGCCCCGGGCGCAGGCGTGCGACGCTTGCCGTCGAGTAGCCCACTCGAAACGCCTGCGCGATTGCCGCGTCGTCGCCGGACGCGCGCAGACGTTCCTCGAGCGCGACGAGCTCGGCCAGCTCGTAGAGCCAGAACCGGTCGATCGCAGAGAGCGCGGCAACGCGTTCGATCGCGTCGGCACGCCGTGCCTCCCCGGCACGTGCGAGCAGCTCGCAGACTGCAAAGAGCCGCTCGTGGGTCGGACGCGCGACGATCGCTTCGAGCTCGGCATCGCTCCACTCGCCCAGCATGCCGGTCAGCGTTTCGCGCTCGAGATCCAGACCCCGGACGGCTTTGAGCAGCGCGGCGCCAAACGTTCGCCCGATCCCCATCGCTTCGCCGGTCGACTTCATCTGGGTGCCGATCGCCGTATCGGCGATCGGGAACTTGTCGAACGGCCAGCGCGGAATCTTTACTACCACGTAGTCCAGCGTCGGCTCGTAGGCCGCCTTGGTCACGCCGGTGACGGGATTCGGTATTTCGTCGAGCCGCTGTCCGAGCGCGATTCGCGTCGAGATCTTGGCAATCGGATAGCCGGTCGCTTTCGACGCCAGGGCCGAGCTGCGGGAAACGCGCGGATTCACTTCGATGATCGCGTATTCGCTGCGATCGGGATGGAGGGCGAACTGAATGTTGCAGCCGCCCTGAACCTCCAGCGCGCGAATCACATTGATGCTCGCGGTGCGAAGCATCTGATACTCCAGATCGGAGAGCGTCTGCGACGGCGCGACGACGATCGAATCCCCCGTATGCACGCCCACCGGGTCGATGTTCTCCATGTTGCAGACGACGATGCAGTTCCCGGCGCCGTCGCGCAGCACTTCGTATTCGATCTCCTTCCACCCGAGCAGCGACGTTTCCAGAAGCGCCTGGTGGATGAGGCTGGCAGCCAGACCCGCGGCAAGCGTTTCGCGCAGCTGCTCCTCGTCGTACACGACGCCCCCGCCGGTTCCCCCAAGCGTATAGGCCGGCCGCACGACAAGCGGATACCCGGCCGATGCAGCAAACGCGAGACCTTGATCGATTGAGGTGACGACCGCGCTCTCCGGCACCGGCTCGCCGATCTCGATCATCTTGAGCTTGAAGCGCTCGCGGTCTTCGGCGAGGCGAATCGTGTCGATCGGCGTGCCGAGCAGCTTGACGCCGTGCTTTCGCAGCACTCCGGCATCGTCGAGCTCCACCGCGAGATTCAGGCCCGTCTGCCCACCGAGCGTCGGCAGCAACGCATCGGGAGACTCGCGCGCGATGATCGCTTCGAGCGAATCGACCGTCAGCGGTTCCAAATAGACCGCGTCGGCGATCTCGGGATCGGTCATGATCGTCGCCGGATTCGAGTTGACGAGCACGACGCGGTGACCTTCCTCGCGCAACGCGCGGCACGCTTGAACTCCCGCATAGTCGAACTCGGCTGCCTGACCGATGACGATCGGCCCCGAGCCGATCACCAGGATCTTTCGAGGCGCGAACGCGCTCAGTGTCCGCCCCACGCCCAGGCGGTGATGCGCCAGCCCGCCGCCGTCTTCTCTAGCGCGAGCGTCCACACGGCACCGGTCTCGTTCACCGGTTTCCCGCGGCTCTTATACGCAAACGATGCGGGAACGACGACGTACGCAACGTTGCCGGTTACGTCGTCGTGCCACGGAGCACCGATCGTCACCGTGCCCCACGTGTTTCCGCTCGCTTTGTCGAACGTGCCGAGAGTTTTTGCCCACGCGGCGCACGATTGCCACGTGTGGGGTGGAAAATCGTCGAGAATCGCCGTTTGCGGGGCGCACGTCGCCGCCATCGCGGCTACGTCGTCTCGGTTGAAGGCGTCGAGGAACTGGCGTACGATAGCCATCGCGCCGCTGCCCGACGCGGCGCTTCCCGGCGCTTCGGCGACGACGAGGGCGAGCACGGCGGCCCACGCGGCCGAAGAAAATCTGCGAAGCATCATCTCCTCCTCCCGATTGAACGTCTTCGATGCCCGGCGTTCGGCAGCAGGTGAGCGCCTCCCGTCACGGCTGGAGCCGCACCGCACTCCACGTGTTGCCGATGCGCGCGTATGCGATGCGGTCGTGCATTCGGTTCGCGCGGCCTTCCCAAAACTCGATGCGCGACGGCTGCAGTAGGAAGCCGCCCCACGAATGCGGCCGCGGCACCTCTTCACCCTCGAAGCGCAGTTCGAAATGCGTAAAGCGCTCTTCGAGCACGCCGTACGATTCGAGGATCGCACTCTGTTCCGACGCCCACGCCGAGATCTGGTGCCCGCGCGGCCTCGACGCGAAATACGCGTCGGATTCGCCCTCCGGGAGCTCGACGACGGAGCCTTCGATCCGGACTTGCCGCTGCAAACGCGCCCAATAAAGAACGGCGGCCGCGCGCGGATTCTCCTGCAGTTCGCGTCCCTTCCGGCTCAAATACGAGGTGAAGAATTGCAAGCCGCGCGCGTCGAGCCCGCGCAGGAGCACGATCCGCGCCGATGGAGATCCGTCCGCATCGGCGGTCGCCAAGCACATCGCAACCGCGTCGACCGAATCGAAGCCACCGGCGTCGGCGATCCACTGCTCGAGCCGTACGACCGGATCGTTCACGGATACCGCCCCAATCCGAATCCGACGAGAAATGCCGTCAGCATACCGATTGCTCCGGCGACCGCGAACCCGATCGACGCGTCGACCGGCTTGCGCTGCATCGCCGTGACGCGCCCGAGCCGAGCGAGCGCGCCGCGAAGCTGCGCCGCATTCTCCGCGCGCGCGTACGCACCGCCGCTCGCATCGGCGTACGCGCGTAGCGCCTGTTCGTCGATCGTCGCTTCCTCGTTCGTTCCGGGAATCAAACCGCCGTTCGGCGTTCCGATGCCGACCGTATAGACCGGAACGTGATGCGCGCCCAGCCACTGCGCGATCTCCATCGGGTCGGTTCCGGAGTTGTTCACGCCGTCGGTGATCAGAATGACGACCCGGTGGCCGCTCGGCGGAAGCATCTGCGCCGCGACCTTGAGCGCGTCGCCGATGGCGGTGGCGCCGTTAGGCGACGGTACGTCGTCGAGCGAAGCGATCACGGCTTGACGATCGGCAGTTAGCGGCGAGACGACGCCCGCGGCCCCCGCGAACGAGACGATCCCGATCTTCGTCCCGGGCGGGCTCTCGCGAACGAACGCTTGCGCCGCCGTCTTGGCGGCCTGCGCGCGTGTCGGGAAGATATCGGTTGACGACATCGATCCCGACGTGTCGATACACATCACCACGGCCCCGTCGCGCACCGGAACGGGCAGCGTCAGGTGCGGTCCGGCGACCCCGAGCGCGACCGCACCCGCCGCGAGAATCCAGAGAGTTTGCAGCGCGCGCGGTATCCAAGCTCGCGGCGCAATGGCATGCTCGAAGAACGCAATGCTCGAATACGCGCGCGCCTCGGCGGTAGCGCGGCGCTGCAGCGCGCCGTAGAGCAATGCAAATGCGACGACGGTTACCAGTCCGGCCGCGAGACGCACGGGATGGTCTATGCTCATGCGTGTCGCAGCCCAAACGCCGCCGCGAGGGAGCCGGCGCCGTCCTGCTCGCGCAGAATGCCGGTACGCCAGTTCGCGCGCTCGAAGCGGGCGGTCAGCGTTGCCTCTCGCCGCCGCACCGCCGCAGCGAACGCCGCGCGCTCGCGTGCCGACGTACGCGCGCAGGCCGCCGCCCTCGGCGCCCCGCACGCGCACCATCCCGCGCAGCGGCAATCCGTCGTACCATGGGTCGCGGGCGATCAATGCCGTGCAATCGAACCGAGCGCCGAGATCGGCCAAATCGGCATCGAGTCCGTCGTCGACGTCGAGCCAATCGCTCACGGCGAGCACCGCGCTGCCGCGCGGCAGTGCGGCCCGCGCCGCGCGCAGCGTCCGCACGGCGTCGAACGGTTCGCGACTCGGCGCAAGGGTTGCGCGACGATGGCCGGCCTTGCGCAGCGCCGGCGGCGTCACGCCGCCGGCGGTGACGCGGATGCAGCGATCGTCGCCGGTCGCCGCACCGAACCACGCCGCGAGCGCTTCGCGCCCCGCGTCGAGCAGCGGACGCCGTCGTCCGACGCACATAGACGGCGAGTCGTCGACGATCGCGGCCAGCGTCAGCGCCACGTCTTCGAGCACGACGCGCGTTTGCAGGTCGCCCGACCGCGCGGTGGCCGCCCAATCGATCCGGCGAACGTCGTCGCCCGGAACGTACGCGCGAAGCTCCACGAACTCGTAGCCGTCGCCGCGATGGATCGTCGGCGATCCGGCGCCGAAATGGCGCGGGCGCCGGCGTCCACGGAGCAGCGCGTCGCGCAGCGTCACGGGGCCGGGACGGCCTCGATCATTGCATCGATCGCGGCGTCGGCCAAAACGCCCTCCGCGGCGAGCCGGTAGTTAAAGCCGACTCGGTGCCCCAACGCATGTGGGGCGATCGCACGAACGTCGTCGGGCAGCGCGAAGTCGCGCCCGGCCAGCAACGCGCGCCCGCGCGAGAGAAACGCCAGCGCCAGCGTTGCACGGGGACTCGCGCCGTAGTCGATGAGCTCGGCGACGCGCAACGAGTCGCCGCTCGGGGCGGAGACCTCGACGCCGCCCGCGGCGCGCGTTTTCGTCACCAGATCGACGATGTAGCGCTTGACCTTTGCGTCGAGGTGCACGTCGTGTGCCTGGGCGCGCCAGGCGCGCACGTCGTCAAGGCTCGCGACCGCGCGCGCGGGCTGCGTGTCCGCAATCGCAAACCGATCGAGGATCGTCAGCTCTTCTTCCCGCGACGGATAGCCGACGTTGACTTTCATCAGGAAGCGGTCCATCTGCGCGATCGGCAGTGCGTACGTGCCCTCCGAGTCGAGCGGATTCATCGTCGCCATCACGACGAACGGGTCGGGAAGCGCGTAGGATTGCGGCCCGATCGTCACCTGACGCTCCTGCATCGCCTCGAGCAGCGCCGACTGCACCTTGGCCGGCGCGCGATTGATCTCGTCCGCGAGCACGACGTTGGCGAAGATCGGACCGAGGACGGTTGCGAAGGCGCTCTCGCGTTGGTCGAAGATCCGCGTGCCGACGATGTCGCTCGGAAGCAAATCCGGCGTGAACTGAATGCGCTTGAACTCACCATCCAAGGCGGCCGCTAGCGCCCGGCACGCCAGCGTCTTGGCGAGTCCTGGCGGACCTTCTAAGAGAACGTGCCCGTTGGCGAGCAGCGCCAGCAGCAGCGCCTCGATTACCCGGTCCTGGCCGACGATCGTGCGCGAAAGCGCCTGCGCGAGATCGTTGGGGCGCGCGGCGCTCACGCTGCCGACTCCGCATATCGCTCGAGCGAACCGCACGCGTCTTCAATAGCCGCCGGAAGATCGGCGTCGTAGGTAAAGGCGCTGCGCTCCAACGCGATGACGAGTTCGCGCGTCACGGAGTCGGCGCAGGCGCGGGTACGCAACACGTCGGCGAGCGTCTCGCCGTCGCTCGCGCCGACCATTCGCCAGATCGCGGCGCGCACCATGACGGCCGCAGCGCGCGTTCGCTCGGCGCGAAGAACCGCCAGCGCGTCGAGCGCTTGTTGCTTGTGCGTGCGCGCGACGACTGGTTGGGGCGTTTCGACCGGCGCCGAAGCCGCCGGCCGCTCGATGACGGGCGGCCGCTTCCCCCGTCGCCGCACGAGCAGAGCGACGAGCGCGGCCACGAAAGCGATCCCGGCTAGCCAGAGCACCGCGCTCAATACCGCGCCGCCGGCAGCGCGCAACGTCCGCGTGGTGTCGCCCGCGACTCCGAGCGTGACGCCGTTGGTAAACCACTGCTTCGGCTTATTGTCGCGTGCGTCGATCGCTTGCAACGTAGCCGGGGCGACCGCAACCGTCCCCGGCGCATGTGCGACGACCGTGACGGTTTCTCGATAGAGCGTGCCGCGCGGGCCGGCCGTGGTTTCGCGCTCGTCGCCGAGCAGTTCGAGCTGCGCGAGCATCGGCAGGTTCAGGTTTTCGATCTGCGCGACGCGCTCGCGCACCCGCAGCGTTACGATGAGATGAAACGGTTGATCGGCCTTCGGCGACTGCGTATCGGAAGCAAGGTCGAAGGACTCGACGCTCAGTCGCGCCAGCGCCTGTGCCCGCGCCGCCGAGCCGTCGAATGCGGCCGCGAGGGCGAGCACCGTTACGACGACAGCGAATCGAGCCATTGTGCGAAAATCCGTCGTGCGTCTAGCGGCCCCGGCGAGGCTTCCGGGTGGAACTGCACTCCGGCCACCGCGAGCGTGCGGTGCCGGAACCCTTCGTTGGTTCCGTCGTTGAGGTTGGTCATCGTCGCCTCGAGCTCCGCCGGCAGTGACGACGCATCGACGGCATACCCGTGATTGTGCGCGGTGATGAGCACCTCGTTGGCGCGCAGATCGAGAACGGGCTGATTCCCGCCCCGGTGTCCGTACGGAAGTTTGAACGTGCGGGCGCCGCAGGCAAGTGCGAGCAATTGGTGCCCGAGGCAGACGCCGAAGAGCGGAAGCCGCCCGACGAGGCCGCGCAAGACGCCGATGGTCGCTACGAGATCGGTGGGATCGCCGGGACCGGGCGAAATCACGACGGCGTCCGGCTCCGCGGCCACAATATCGGCTTCGCTCGCGTCGTACCGAAGAACCTCGACCCGCGCGCCGAGCGCCTCGAGTTGCTGGAGTATAGCGCGCTTTACGCCGCAGTCGATCACAACGACGCGGCGGCCGCCGGTTTCACCAACGGCAAACCGCTTCCGCGTTGCGACGCTCGGGACGAGCTCTTTCGTACCGGCAACCCGTACGAACTCCGTGAGCCGGCGTTCCGCCTCGTCGATCGCCGCCGCTCCGGCCGCAAGCGCCGCCCAGATCGTTCCATGCTCGCGCAGTGCGATCGTGATCGCGCGCGTGTCCGCGCCGATGAGTGCCGGTACGTGCTGCGCGTCGAGCCACGACGCAAGATCCGTCGTCGCGAGATGGTGCGACGGGTGGCGGGAGATTCGTTTGATGACCGTCCCGGCAACGCACGCGCGGCGATACTGCGCCGCGCTTCCCGAAACGCCGTAGTTTCCGATCATCGGATACGTGAACGTGAGAATCTGTCCGGCGTACGACGGGTCCGTCAGCGCCTCTTCGTAACCCGTCATGCCCGTGTAAAAGACGGCCTCGCCAAGCGCGACGCCTTCGTACCCGAGTGCCTCACCGTCGAACCGGCTGCCGTCGGCGAGAAAGAGTGCCGCCGGCTTCGCGGGCGCCGTCATGGTGTGAAGTCCTGGGCGCGATACACCAGCGCACCGCCCACGATGGTGGCGAGAACCTTGCGCGGGAGCACGCGCCCGGCAAAGGGCGTGCATTTGCCCTTGGAAGCGAACGCGGCGGGATCGACGGTCCACTGCCGGTCGCCAAAGATCGTCACGTCGGCGCGCGCGCCGACGGCGAGACTCCCCGCTTCGAGGCCTAAGATGCGCGCTGGATTCGTCGTCAAGAGCTCCACGAATCGCATCGCCGGAAGATCCGGCAGCGCCGCCGCGTAGGCCCCGACGGCGACTTCGAGTCCGGAAAAGCCCGGAGCGGCGACGGCCGGATCGCCCGTCTTCTCCGCAGGCGTGTGCGGCGCGTGATCGCTTGCGAGCGCGTCGACGGTTCCGTCGCGCACGCCTCGGCGCAACGCCTCGACGTCGGCGGGCTCGCGCAGCGGCGGATGGACCTTTGCTTCCGCACCGCGCGCGTCGAAGAGCGCCTTCGTAAACGTGAGATGGTGCGGCGTCACCTCGCACGTGACGTGGGTTCCGCGTTCCCGCGCGGCGCGCAGTAAGTCGAGCGACAACGCCGTCGACACATGTGCGATGTGCCACGCTTTCTTCGTCTCGGATGCAACCCGCAGGTCCCGGGCGACGATCGCGTCTTCCGGTTCGCAATGCGCGATGAACGGCGCCGATACGGCCGCGGCGAGGTGTGCCGCTTCGCGCAGGACGCCTTCATCGGCGACCGTGTCGCCGTCGTCGCTGAAGGCCACCGCACCCGCAGCCGACAGCGCAGCGTAATCGCAGGGCTGCGCGCCGGCGCGCCCGCGGGTGATCGCGCCGATCGGAACGATGCGGCAACGAGCCCAGCGCTGCGCATCGCTTACCAGCGTGAGCAGCACGCGCGGATCGTCGAGTGCGGGTTTCGTGTTCGGCATGCACGCAATCGTGGTAAACCCTCCCCGGACCGCAGCCTCGGTACCGGTCGCAATCGTCTCCTTCTCCGGAAATCCCGGCGCGCGCAGGTGCACGTGCATGTCGATGAAGCCTGGCGCCACCACCGCGCCGCGGGCGTCCACGATTGCCTCACCGGTCGCCGGCGTTAGGTGCTCGCCGATTTCTGCGACGCGCCCGGCGCGCAAACGGAGATCGCGTAGGGCGTCGAGCGACGCAGCCGGATCGACCAGCCTTCCGCCGGTGATGAGGATATCCATCACCGCGCGTTGACGAGCAGGTCGAGAACCGCCATGCGGACTGCAACGCCGTGAAAAACCTGCCGCGCGTATCGCCACCCGGCGAACTCCAGAACCGCGTCGTCGAGTTCGATTCCACGGTTATACGGCCCGGGATGCATCACGATGGCGTCCTTTTGCAGCAGCCCGAGTCGCCGGTCGTCGAGCCGGTATCGCTCGACGTACTCTAGATCCGAGATCGGTGCCTCGACGAATCGTTCGCGTTGAATCCGCAGCAAAACGACGGCGTCGGCGCCCGGGAGCACCCGATCGAGGTCGCGTTCGACGCTGATGCCGTTGCCCGCGTAGGTGCTGGGCAAGAACGACTCGGGACCGACCAGCACGATGCGCGCGCCCAAACGCGCGAGGCCGCGCATCGCCGAGTGCGCGACGCGGCTATGCAGAACGTCGCCGACGATCGCGACCGTGCGGCCGTGCAGGCTCCCGAACTCTTCGATCATCGTATAGATATCCAGCAGCGCTTGCGTCGGATGCGCGTGGACGCCGTCTCCCGCGTTGACGACGTGGCCGTCGAACGCCAGCGCCATGCGCTGCGGAAAGCCGGCCTCCCAATGACGGACGACGATCACCGAGATCCCCAGCGCACCGAGCGTGAGCGCGGTATCCTCGAGCGTCTCGCCCTTCGTCGCCAGGCTGAGGTTTTTCGGCGCCAAGTTCACGATATCGGCGCCAAGCCGCAGTTCGGCGAGTTGGAACGACGCGAACGTCCGCGTGCTCTCTTCGAAGAACATGTTGGCGCATGCCGTACCCGCGAGCAGCGGTCCCGGCGGAGTGCGCTCGAAATCGCCCGTCCGTTCGAAAACGTAGGAAAGCTCCTCGGGCGTGAGATCGTCGAGATCGATGAGGCTACGGCGAATCCGCACCGGCTCGTCCGATGACGGCTATCTCGTCGCCGGGCGCCGCTTCGGGCGCGAGCACGACCTTGACGCGCTCGTCCGGCGTCGTTGGAGCGAAGCGGCCGACATAGTCGGCCTGGATCGGAAGCTCGCGCAGGCCGCGATCCACCAGAACGCACAACCGAATCGCCGCCGGGCGGCCGAGATCGGTCACGGCGTCGAGGGCGGAGCGAATCGTTCGTCCGGTATAGAGCACGTCGTCGACGATGACGACGACGCGCCCCGAGAGTTCCAGGGGAATCTGCGAATCCGGAAGCTCGTGGCTCACGCGATCGTCGCGATAGAGATTGATGTTGAGAAAGCCGAGTGCGGGCGCGCGCCCGCTGATCTGCTCGATGGCGCGAGCCAGCCGCGTTGCGAGCGCCTCACCGCCTCGCCGCACGCCGAGCAGCACGATGCCGTGCTCGACGTCGTTGGGCTCCAGGATCTGATGCGCGAGACGCGCGACGATACGATCGATTTCCGCCCCGCGGACGACGATGCGCCGCGGCGCCGTTGCGGTCATGCCGGCTCCTTGCGCTCGCGCTGCGCGGCCTGGACGCGCGCGAGCTCCTCACGATAGCCTTCCAACTTTTCGCGCTCCTTTGCGACGACGTGCGGTGCGGCTTTGGCGACGAAGGCCTCGTTGCCCAACTTCTTCTCGCCGCGTTCGATCTCCGAACGCAAGTGTTCCGCCTCCTTACGATACCGCTCGACCAGGACCTCGCGCGGCGCCCGAGCCGCGATCGCGGCGAGCGCCTCCTCGATGCTCTCGCCGGCGTTGGGCGCCGTCTCGACCGACCCGGCGGTCAGGAGCGCGATGAGCTCCGCCGCTTCTTTCGGAACGTTTTCCGGAACGTCCAAGGTGAGCGGCGCGCGGGGATGGAGACCGATTTCGGCGCGCAAGTTTCGAATTCGCTCGACCGCGCCCACGACGCCGGCAAACTCCTGCGCCGCGCGCTCGAACGACGGAACTTCCAGTGGATCCGGCCAGTTCGCCGTCACGATCGTCTCGCCGTCGTGCGGCAGCCGCAGCCAAACCTCTTCGCTGATGAACGGCGCGAACGGATGGAGCAGGCGCATCGCGCCGTTCCAAACGTAGGAGAGCACCGCCGCGCGCGTCGCCCGGTTCGCATCGGCTTTCGTCGCCTCGAGATACCAGTCGCAGAACTCGTACCAAATGAAACGCCAAATCGTTTCGGCTGCATTGCCGAAGTCGTATGCCCCGAGCAGCTCTCCGACACGCGCGATCGTCTCGCGATAGCGTGTGAGAATCCAACGGTCCGCAAGCGTAAGGTCCGCGTGTGCGGGCAGCGTCATCGGCAACGGGAGGCCTTCGGGCAACGCGAGCAGGTAACGTGTGGCGTTCCACACTTTATTGTTGAAGTTGCGCGCCTCTTCGCAGCGCGACTCCTGATAGCGCATCTCCTGGCTCTCGAGCCGCATTTGGCGCAAGATCGAAAGCCGGAATGCATCGGCGCCGTATTTCGCCGTTAGGTCGATCGGGTCGATGACGTTGCCGAGGGATTTCGACATTTTGCGCCCCGCCGCGTCGAAGACCAACGGCGTGATCACGACGTCGCGGAACGGAATCTCCTTCATGAAGTGCAGGCCCAGCATCACCATCCGCGCGACCCATAGGAAGATGATCTCACCGGCCGTGATCATGACTTGCGACGGATACCAGCAGCGCAGCTCCGCCGTCTGCTCGGGCCAACCGAGTATCGAGAACGGCCACAAACCGCTCGAGAACCACGTGTCGAGCGTATCGGGGTCGCGCGTTAGTTCGGTGGTGCCGTGCGTGCGAGTGGCGATCTCGCGCGCCTCCGCCTCGCTCTCGGCTACGACCTCTTTGCCGTCGGGCGTGTACCAGACCGGCAGTTGATGCCCCCACCAGATCTGCCGCGAGACGTTCCAGTCGCGGATGTTCTCGAGCCACTGTTCGTAGGTGCGGCCGTAACGTTCCGGGAGGATCCGAATGCGGCCGCTGCGATACGCTTCGAGCGCCGGCGCGGCCAGCGGCGCGGCCTTGACGAACCACTGCAATGAGAGTAGCGGCTCGACGACGTCGCCCGTCCGTTCGCTCGTCGCGACCGAGTGCCGGTGCGGATCGGCCGAGAGGAGCAGCCCGAGCTCGCGCAGGTCCTCGACGATCCGCGCGCGCGCGTCGTAGCGGTCGAGTCCCGCGTAGCGCCCGACGTCGACGTCTGCGCCCGTGATCCGCGCGTCCAAGCCGATGACCGACGGCATGGCCAGCGCGTGGCGCGTGCCGATCTCGTAATCGACCGGGTCGTGAGCGGGCGTCACTTTAACGGCGCCGGTTCCGAACTCCGGATCCACGGCGCCGTCGGCAACGATCGGAATCGCGCGCTCCAACAGCGGGGGCACGAAAACGCGGCGCCCGACGAACGCGGCATACCGCGGGTCGGCCGGATGGACGGCGATCGCCACGTCGGCGAGCATCGTCTCCGGGCGTGTGGTGGCGATCTCGATACCGTCGCCGCCGCCCCGTTCGAAGGGATATTTAATTCGCCAGAGCGTCCCGTCCCGCTCGACGTGATCGAGCTCGGCATCCGAGACGGTCGACTGCGCCGTCGGATCCCAGTTGACCAAGCGTTTCCCGCGATAGACGAGTCCCTCGCGGTAGAGCCCGACGAACACGCGGCGTACGGCGGTGGATAATCCCGCGTCCATCGTGAACCGCGAGCGCTGCCAATCCGGTCCGAAGCCCAGACGGCGGAATTGCTCGTCGATGGCACCGCCGTAGGTACGCGACCATTCCCACGCGCGCTCGACGAAGCGCTCCCGGCCGAGATCGTCCCGGCGGACGCCTTCGCGCGCGAGCTGACGCACCAGGACGGCTTCGGTCGCGATTGCCGCATGATCGGCGCCCGGCAGCCAGTCGGCATTCTCACCCAGCATACGGTGGTAGCGCGTGAGGACGTCCATCGGCGTGAAGGTTGAGGCGTGGCCGAGGTGCGCGCGCGCGGTGACGTTCGGCGGCGGCATGCAAATAATGAACGGCGGGCGCGCGGGGTCGGGCTCCTCGTGAAAGTAGCCGTTCCTCTCCCAACGTTCGTAAAGACGCGGCTCGACCGCCGCCGGGTCGTAATGCTTGGGAAGACTCATCGGCGTATGTCGAGATCAGGGCTCATATTTGGCCGAAGGCGAGGAGACAAAATCCGAAATTTACGCTGGTAATCGAGGATTTTGGCGACGATGACTTCGGCCAAATATGTGCCCTAAGCGGGCATGTCCTTCTTCTGCTCGTGGTAGACGAGCGTCGGCGACTCTTTCTTTTCGATAACGTCTTTGTTGACGACGCATTTCTTCACGCCTTGCAGCGACGGCAGATCGTACATGACCTCGAGCATCGTCTCTTCGAGGATCGACCGCAATCCGCGCGCGCCGGTCTTGCGGCTCTGCGCCTTTGTTGCGATTGCGACGAGCGCCTCTTTCGTAAACTGCAGGTCGACGCCGTCCATATTGAGGATCTTCTGAAACTGTCGAACCAGGGCGTTGCGCGGCTCGGTGAGGATGCGCCGCAACGCCAACTCGTCGAGCGCGTCGAGCGTCACCACGATCGGCAAGCGCCCGATAAACTCGGGAATCAGGCCGAAGCGCAGCAAGTCCTCGGGCATCAACTGCTGGAGCAGCTTGCCGACCCGCACGTCGCGCTTGCCCTCCGGCTGCGCGCGGAAGCCCATATTGTTTGCGGCCACGCGCGACTCGATGATGCGCTCGAGCCCGTCGAAGGCTCCGCCGCAAATGAAGAGCACGTTGGTCGTGTCGATTTGAATGAACTCTTGGTGCGGGTGCTTGCGTCCGCCCTGCGGGGGTACGTTGGCCGTCGTACCTTCGAGAATCTTGAGCAGCGCCTGTTGCACGCCCTCGCCCGAGACGTCGCGCGTAATCGACGGGTTCTCGTTCTTGCGCGCGATCTTGTCGATCTCGTCGATGTAGACGATGCCCTTCTCCGCGCGCTTGACGTCGTAGTCGGCTGCCTGAATCAATTTGAGCAGAATGTTCTCGACGTCTTCGCCGACGTACCCGGCCTCCGTGAGCGACGTGGCATCGGCCATCGCGAGCGGCACGTCGAGAATCTTGGCGAGCGTCTGAGCGAGATACGTTTTGCCGGAGCCGGTCGGGCCGACCAGCAGAATGTTGGACTTCTGCAGCTCGACGTCGTCGCTGCTGCCGCCCGCGTTGATCCGCTTATAGTGGTTGTAGACCGCGACCGCCAAGGACTTCTTAGCGCGCTCTTGACCGATCACATACTGATTGAGGATGTGATTGATCTCCTTCGGCTTGGGGATATTCCGCAGCCGCAGGCTCTCGTCAACGTTCTTATAGAGCTCCTCTTCGATGATCTCGTTGCAGAGCTCGATACACTCGTCGCAGATATAGACGCCGGGGCCGGCAATCAGCTTGCGAACCTGCTCCTGCGACTTCCCGCAGAAGCTGCACTTCAGCTGGCCCTTATCGTCTCCGAAGCGAAACATGGCGCGCGGGATTCCCCTTCACTCTTACGCCGGTAATGGCAGGCCTTGACGGTTTTCGATAATCTGATCGATTATCCCGTATTCCTTGGCCTCGGCGGCGGTCATGTAATAATCCCGCTCGATATCCCGCAGGATCTGCTCGAGGGGCTTCTTGGTGGTCTCCTGATAGATCTCGGCTACGGTCATGCGGGTCGCCAGGAGGTCGCGGGCCGCGATTTCGACGTCGGTCGCCTGGCCGCCGATTTGGGAGACCCACGGCTGATGGATGACGACCTTGGAATGAGGCAGCGCAAGTCGTTTACCGGGGGCTCCGCCGGTCAGGAGAATTGAGCCCATAGAGGCGGCAAATCCCATACAGATCGTCGCGACGTCGGGTTTGATGAAATGCATCACGTCATACATCGCCAACCCTGCGGTTACGCTGCCGCCGGGGCTGTTGAGATACATGTCGATGTCTTTTTCGGGATCTTCCTTCTCAAGGAAGAGCAGCTGCGCGATAACGAGGTTGGCGAGGTGGTCGTCGATCGCTCCGCCGACGAAGACGATCCGGTCCTTGAGCAGTCGCGAATAGATATCGTACGCGCGCTCGCCGCGCGCCGTTTGCTCGACCACCATCGGTACTAAATGTCCCATGCCTACCCCTAACTACGACGCCGCCGCAGAGGTTTCTTCGTCGATAGCGACCGCCGCATTGTCGACGAGCAGATCGATGGTCTTGTTGCGAACGATGCCGTCCATCAGCGAAAGCACGTTACTACCGAGGATTTGCCGTATGCGAGCGACGGGCTGACCGTACCGCCGCGCTAAACTTTCGAGCTCCGCCGCTACGTCGGCGGGCGTCGCCGTAACGTTTTCGGCCTTTGCGATGGCGGCAAGGAGCAGCGCGGTCTTCACGCGCGATTCTGCCTCGCTGCGACGGGCGTCGCGAAGCACCGATCGGTTCTCCGTGCCGGCCGCGCCCGTTGCGGCGGCCTCCTCCACCAGCTGGTCCAGCTCGTTTGAGACCAGCGAGGCCGGCAGCGGAAAGTCGTGCGCGGCAAGGAGTTTTGCGACGATCGCGTTCCCGGTGTGGCGGCGCCCACGGCCCGATGCCGCGGCCTCGAGCCGGGCCCGGATATCCTCGCGCAGCTCCGTCATCGTGGCCTTGGTCGAGACGGCGGCCGCGAAGGCATCGTCGAGCGTCGGGAGCTCGAGCTCTTTGAGCTCTCGGAGCGTCACCTGGAACTTCGCCGGCTTCCCCGCCAACTCGGCTGCGGGGTATCCGTCGGGAAAGCGCAGGTTGATCTCGCGCGTCTCGCTGGGCACCATGCCCACGATTCCGGCAGCAAAACCGGGGACGAACCGCTCCTCGGCCAGTTCGACGACTTGCGCTTCGCCGCGCCCACCGTCGAAAGGAACCCCGTCGATAGCGCCCTCATAATCGAGCGTGGCGACGTCTCCGAGCCGGGCGGCCCGCTCGGCCGGCACCAGCGTGGCCCGCTCGCGCGCCAGGGCCTCGAGGCCGCGCTCGACGTCTGCGTCGGAGACTGCGAAGGCCGGCCGGCTGACCTCAATCCCTTTGTACTTGCCAAGCGCGATCGTGGGGCGGACCTCGATGGTGGCCTTCAGTCGCCTGGGTCGGCCCTCGGCCTCTTCGAGGACCTCGAACTTCGGGTGGTCGACCGGCTCGAGCTCGTGCTCGCGAACCGCCTTGGCGTAGACGTCGGGAACCACTTCGTCGACCGCCTGGCTCGTCAGGGTCTCGGCGCCGTACGTCTGCTCGAAGATCTTCCGCGGTACTTTGCCCTTACGAAAACCTGGAATGCGCGCGTTGCGAACCAGACGCTGAAAAGCCCGCTCTTCCGCCGCGGCGAGCTCCGCTTCGGTCACGGTGAATTCCAGCGCCACCATAGTGGGCGCGAGCTGCGTTACGGTCGAATCGCTCATATAAATAATTAGCGGAAGACGAGATTCGAACTCGCGACCCTCGCCTTGGCAAGGCGATGCTCTACCACTGAGCTACTTCCGCAGGTTCCGCTCGCCGTTCCGTCACGGTTCGACGATGCGGCTCTTGCGGGCGCTTGGCTCGCGCATCCCGCGCTCACCTGCGCTCGGCTTCGGCGCGGCTCTCGCCCTCCTTGGCTGCGCCACGCCTCAGACGCCGCGCAACCCGCATCATCGAACCTCACAAAACGACTCGCTTGCTATTTCTATATTGGGGCAACTCACCGAATTTGGGCAAGCAGAGACTCGAACTCTGACGGGTCGCCCCACTGGAACCTAAATCCAGCGCGTCTGCCAGTTCCGCCACTTGCCCCGGCGACCCCCATAGATAGAACGCTCCGGGTGCATTTCCTCCTAGGAGTGTGCGTCACGTGCTGATGAAACGCCCAACCGTGTACGATGACGCGCAGCCGACCATTAGCCGACGCGGACTCATTGCGGCCACGCTCGCCGCAGCGGCGACGTGCGCGGTTCGTGCCCCCGCGGGCGCCGTGCCGGCAGTGAGTCTTGCTGCGGCCGCCCGGCACACGGGGCGGTTTTACGGATCGGCCGTGCGCATCGATCAGGTCAACGCCGAGCCCGACCTGCGCGACGCGGTGCTGCGCGAATGCGCGTACGTGGTTCCCGAGATCGAGATGAACTGGGATCAGATCGAGCCGACGCGCGGTCAGCTCGAGTTCGCCAAGATGGACGATCTGGCGGCGTTCGCGCTTGCGAACGGCAAGCGCGTGCGCGGCCACACCCTCCTCTGGCATCTCGCCGTTCCGGATTGGGCCGTCAGCCTGCTGCGCGAGACGCAAGACTGGAGCGTGATCGCGCGCTACTTCGGCTCGGTCATTCCGCGCTACGGCGACGTTATCTCGCAATGGGAGGTCGTGAACGAACCGATCGATCCCGGTCATCGTGCCGACGGCTTGCGCGACGACATCTTTCTCGCGGTCTTCGGCCCGCACTACATCAACCGCGCGCTCGCGCAGGCACGCACGTTCGCTCCGCACGCACAACTGATCGTAAACGACTACGGATTGGAATACGACATTCCCGAAGAGCGCGAACGGCGCTACCTGCTGCTCAAACTGCTCGAGCGCCTGCGGCGCGAGAACGCGCCGCTCGACGCGCTGGGCATGCAAGGGCATCTCGATCTGCGCAAAGGGCACGTCTCCGCACCCTCCATTGCGGCGTTCATGCGTTCGGTCGCCGGCCTCGGGCTTTCCATCGTAGTTACGGAGCTCGACGTGAAAGAAGCCGACTACGTAGCGTCGGTCGAGGAACGCGATCAGCGAGCGGCGGACGAGGTTCGGCGGTATCTCGACGTCGTGCTCGGCGAGCGGGGCGTGCTCGGCGTAACGACGTGGGGGTTGAGCGACCGGCATTCGTGGCTGCAGCTCACGCTCGAGGATTTTGCGCGCTTTCCGGGCGCGTGGAGCAGCGGCGGCGGCCCCGGCTTCAACCGCGGGCTGCCGTTCGACGCCGCGATGGCGCCGAAGCCGATGTTTTACGCAATGCGCGACGCGCTATGGTCGGTGCGAGGGCCGAAGGCTCACAAACGGGAGTAGATCATCGCGCGGAAATAGAGCCGCGGCTGCGGGAAGCCCGATTCCCACGCCTCGCCGGTGGAAAACTGCAACTCCGACGCTTTGCTGAAGTCGACCGCTGCAAACGGCCCCACCTCGGCGAGCGTGTAGTTCGGGTTCCCTTCGCCGTAGCCGAGTACGCCGAATCGCCAAATCGGGGAGAGCGAGTGCGTGACGTCGAGCCCGGCCTCGTAATCCTGCAGGCGCGTTCCGTAGAAACCTAGCCAGTCGGCGCGCCACGGGCCCGATGCGGTTCCGCCATCGGTAGTGATCCGCAGTTCCGCCTGGTTACCGGAGAGCGGATTGCTCGAGTCTGCCGGGTTGAGCGTGGTGTACGTATCGTTTACGCCGACACCGAAGTCGCCCCAAAAGTTCTTGTGCGTCACTTGGTAGAGCGCGTCGAGTTCGCCTCCGCCGAAACTCGCTTTGACCGTGCCGACGCCGTTGAGATAGTCGTATCCGCCGGTGTCGCCGAGGAGCCGAAACGCCACTCCGCTGCCGATCGTCGAGCCCGGCAAGGCGATCGTTACGCCCGCAAAAACGTAGTTCGCAAAGTCGAGTTGTCCGCCAGCGAAGACGGCGACGTTGTTTGCAGCCGCGGCCGCAAGCGGCGCGCCGAGCGCAAACGAGACGAGCGTACCGGCAAAGACGACGAGCCTCGTCGCGTTCCGGAGGAGCGAGTTCGGCACGGTGAACGTTCCCTTCTTAGACAAGCAGCTTCTGCTTTTGCAGTTCGTCGAGGCTCGCCTGGCTCCGATCGACGGGCGCCTTCGTTGCGGCGACCCAGCCGATGAGTTCCTGCATCCCCTCGTCGAACGTGCGGCGCGGGCGGAAGCCGAACCGCCGATCGATTTTCGACAGATCCGGAAAGCAGTGGCGAATGTCGCCCACGCGGTACTTACCGAGGATCTCTGGTTCGAGATCCTTTCCGAGCATGCGCGCGAGCGTTCGGCCCATCGCCTCGATCGAGATCGGAGTGCCGCTGCCGACGTTGAAGACGTCCCAGACCGGCCGCTCGTCACCGATTACCGTTACGAACGCGTCCGCAACGTCGCCGACGTGGACGAAGTCGCGTTGCTGACGACCGTCTTCGAAGACCATCGGCGGCTGATCGTTGAGCAAGCGCGAGATAAAGATCGCGGCGACGCCGGTGTACGGATTGCTCAACGCTTGGCGCGAGCCGTACGCGTTGAATAGGCGCAGCGCGACGGTTGGTATCTGTAAGGCGCGCCCGACTGCGATGAACATCTCCTCGTGGTCGCGCTTGTTCACCGCGTAGATCGAGGCAGGCTGCAGGAGCTTCTCCTCGGTGGTCGCCGCCGGAACCAGTTCCTCGCCGTCGACCTCGAGCTCCCAGCGGCGAGCGGCGAGCTGCTCGTGGCTGCGCAGCGGCGGCGCAACCGTCGCGCCCGTCGAGGGAACGCGGTATGCGCCCTCGCCGTAGATCGACATGGACGAGGCGACGACCATACGCTGCACCGTGTGCGGCCGCTGCGAGAGCACCTCGAGCATCGACGCCGCACCCATAACGTTGTTGCGCGTATAGTCGACGATGTTGGTCATGCTCTGACCCACGCCGACCGAGGCCGCGAGATGCGCGAGGTGGGTGACGCCGTCCAGGCTCTTGTGGAAGATCTCGGGGTCGAGCACGTCCCCGGCAATGCGCTTTGCGCGCGGGTCGAGATAGATCGGCCAGCCGTCGGCGTCGCGCTCGGCGTCGCCGTGAACTTGCGGCAGCAAATTGTCGAGCACCGTAACGTCGTAGCCCCGCGCGAGCAGCGCGTCGACGAGATGCGAGCCGATGAAGCCCGCTCCTCCGGTGACGAGGACGTGGTTACTCACGGTTGGACCTTTCCGTCTTGACGGCAACATCTTCTTCGGTGCGCCGGAACTTGCGGCGGATCAGCATCTTATTGGCGTCGATCTTCTCCGTCCGCTGCCAGGCCAGGCCTTCGTCGAGCAGATACATGCGGAAGCCGATGAAGAGCGGAATGATCCAAAGCACCCACCAGATGATGATCGAGATGGGATTGACGCGGATCATATACCAGACGCGGTCCTGCCAACGCGTGCAGACCAGTCCCGTGCGCTTCCAAGCGTTGACGTACAGCAGCGTCAGCGTGATGGCAAAGAGCGCGATATTCAGCAACGTCAGCCAAACCGTCCAGGTCGGCACGACGTGCGTCTTGGCCAGGTACTGCCAGAGCGCCCACACGCCGACCGGGATGCCGACGATGTTGAGGCTCAGCGAAAGACACGGGAAGAAAATGAGCCAGCACTTGAACCGCTGCCACGGGCTTAAGCCCATAAAGCGGAGCGGTCGTCCGAGTGACTGGAAGAAACCGCAGACCCACCGCTTGCGCTGCGTGATCCCTTGAAGCCAGGTCCTAGGCACTTCCTCGATCAGCGAGCTCGCGAGAATTCCAAGCCGCTTGCCGTTTGCCCAATACCGCAGCCCAACCTCGGGGTCTTCGATGGTGATCCACGGGTGGAAGCCGCCGAGCGGAATCAGATCTGAAACGCGATAAAACAAGCCCTTGCCGAGCACCCAATACGGCTGACGGCCGTGAGCGGAGAGATGCGGATACTTGTATCCGTCCCATGCCATATGGTCGAACGCGTGCCACGAGGTCGGAAGAGTGGCGTTCAAGTTGCCGACGACGTTCTGCGCCTGCAGGACGTCGTAGTGCTTCAATCCGATCGCCGCGCCCCGGAAGTGATCGACCGGCGGGCAACTGTCGGCGTCGATGTAGTTGATGACGAGGTTGCCTTCGTTCTTGTACTTTTCGGCGGCGTGGTAGAGGCCGTAAATCAGTTGCCGCGTCTTCTTCGGCGGAAGGTCTTTGATGCCGGCGCGCTTTCCTTGATGCCACCAGTAGGCCTTCGGGTTGGCATCCCACGCGTCCCAAACGATCTGCCACGACGGGTCGCTCGTCGGCGGGATCGGCATGATTTCCAAGAACGCAAACTCTTGTGCGAGCCGTCGCAGGCTCGCGACGGTCTCGTCGTCGTTGCTGTTGGGAATCGCGACCACTCGGCAGCGCTCCGGCGGATACTCGATCTTCGCCAGGGAGATGAACGTCGTCCGCATCGTCGCTTCGAGCTCGCGTAAGACCGGATAGAACAAGACGATGAACGGCCACTCGCTCTCCGGCTCGTTGAGCGGCTCGCTCATGTCGACCCAGTCGACGGGCAGACTGAAAAAGTACGCGTCGATCAGGAACGTGAGCGTGTAGAGCGCCTGCGTGACGATAAAGAGGATGACGAGAACTTCGGTGACCGGATCGACCGTCGTATAGAGTGTTGTGGAATCCATGCTGGCCTACTTCGTAGTCACGGTCTCGGGCTGCCCCATCCGCGTCTTGAAATACTCAAGGGTGGGCTCGAGTCCGTCACGCAGCGCGACCTTCGGCTCCCAGCCGAGAAGTCTGCGTGCGAGCGAGATGATCGGCTTGCGGCGCGTCGGATCGTCCGGCGGGAGGTCGCAAGCCACGACGTTCACGGGGACGCCGGCGATGTCGCACACGATGCGAGCGAGCTCGGCAATCGTGAACTCGCCGGGATTTCCGAGGTTGACGATGCTCCCGGCCAGTCCGTCGCGCTTGGCCAGGCGCACGATCCCTTCGATGAGATCGCTGACGTAGCAGAAGCTGCGCGTTTGGCGGCCGTCGCCGTAGACGGTCAACGGTTCGCCGCGCAGCGCGGAGAGGCAGAAATTCGGGATCACTCGACCGTCGTCCGGCGCCATCCGCGGCCCGTAGGTGTTGAAGATACGGACGATGCGCGCGTCGATGCCGAGCGTCCGGATCGCCGAGGTCGTGTACGCCTCGCCGTATCGCTTCGCTTCGTCGTAACAGGCGCGCACGCCGACGGGATTGACGTTCCCCCAATACGTCTCCGGTTGTGGGTGTTCGAGCGGATCGCCGTACACCTCGGACGTCGACGCAAAGAAAAAGCGCGCGCCGCTCGCGCGCGCCAGATCGACCGCGTGCATGGTCCCGAGCGCGTTGACCGCCATCGTCGCGAGCGGCTCGCGCCCGTAATCGACCGGGCTCGCGGGTGAGGCGAGATGCATGATGAGATTCGGGCGTTCGATCTTCGCCGCCCAGGTCCACGGCTGCGATACGTCCGCTTCCACGAACGTAAAGCGCGGGTCGCCGACGTGCTCGAGATTCGCGGACGTACCGGTGACGAAATTATCCACGCCTACCACGCGATCGCCGTCCGCGAGCAGCCGGTCGACGAGATGCGAACCGAGAAAGCCCGCGGAGCCGGTCACGAGTACGTTCAAAGAATCATTCGCTGCACGCTTCGGCGTATGCGACATCGAGTGCCGGCTCTTTCGAGCGACCGACACCAATGTACCGCAGCCCCTCCGTGACGACCTCATCCGCGTCGAAAATGTTCCGTCCGTCGAAAACGAGGTTCCCTCGCATCAGCTTGCGGACCATCCGGAAGTTGATGCTCTTGTATTCGTTCCATTCCGTCGCGAGCACCAGCGCGTCGCATCCGTTCATGGCTTCGTACATCTGGTCGCAATATACCGCGTCGGCCCCCGCGCGCGCGCGCGCCGCCTCGATCGCGATCGGATCGTGGGCCGTGACGCTGGCGCCGGCTGCCTGAAGCAGTTCTATGAGATGCAAAGCCGGGGCCTCGCGAACGTCCGACGTGTTCGGCTTGAAGGCCAGCCCGAGAATGCAAATCGCTTTGCCTTCCACCGATCCCCCGAGCGCCCGCTCGAGCTTATCGAACGTACGCCGGATTTGCGCCCGATTTACGCTTTCGACGGACCGCAGCAGCGTCGCTTCGTAATCGCGCGCGTGCGCCGTGCGCTCGAGCGCGCGAACGTCTTTCGGAAAGCACGAGCCCCCGTATCCGATGCCGGGGTTCATGAACTGGCTCCCGATGCGATGGTCGAACCCGATGCCGCGCGATACCGCTTTCACGTCCACGCCGACGAGCTCGCAGATGTTGGCGATCTCGTTCATGAACGAGACCTTCGTCGCCAAGAACGCGTTGGCCGCGTACTTGATCATCTCGCTCGTGCGTACGTCGGTCATCACGTACGGCGCGTCGAGCGGCGCGTACAAGTCGCGCATGATCGCTTCCGCGTGCGCGCTGCTCGTGCCGACGACGATGCGGTCGGGATGCATGAAGTCGGCGACCGCGGAGCCTTCGCGCAGAAACTCCGGGTTGCTCACCACGTCGACGCGGTAGGATTGCGGAGAGTTCTCGGCGATGATCGCGGCGACCATCTCGCACGTCTCCACCGGCACCGTCGACTTGACGATGACGACTTTCGGACCGTTCAGCTCGCGGCCGATCGTCGAGGCGACGCTCCAGATTGCGGAAAGATCGGCGCTGTCGTCGTGGCGCATCGGCGTACCGACCGCGATGAATACGATCGAGGCGTCGCGCACGCCGCCCGTTACGTCTTCGGAGAATGCCAGCCGTCCGGCGTGGCGATTGCTGATGATCATTTCGAGCAGCTCGGGCTCGAAGAACGGCACTTCGCCTCGGCGCAACGTTGCCATCTTCGTCTCGTCGTTATCGAGACAGACGACCGAGTGGCCAAGTTCGGCGAGGCACGTTCCGGTAACGAGTCCGACGTACCCCGTTCCGACGATCGCTATCCGCCGGTGCCCGTTGTGCGAAGGCACCGGGAGCGGCTCCAAGCCGCTTAACTTGTATACCCCATTCGTCGTCACCGAGATAGACGAGGGAGGCGGTTGTGACGGACCAATGACTTCCATCAGCGTCTCCTAATTCCAGATGGAGTGTCGACGATCTCTAGAGGGCCCACCGTTCGCTGGCCTTACTACCCGACCTGCCTCAATCCGAGTCCGGCGGACGCAGATCGAGCGGTTGATTCAAGAAATAACTACGGTCATAGTGGGCCTTAATCGGCGTGAATTTGCGTGGTTGTTGTTTGAAGTTGAAACAGTCGGCCTCGGGCGACTTCGCGCGGGTGTCGCTTGCAGCCAAACGCGCTAGCCCAAATTGGTCCTCGATGAACTTCAGGATGCTTCCGTGCTCGTAGTGCACGTGTGAGACGTAGCCCTGTTTTGCGTAGGGCGAGATCACCACCAGCGGCAGCCTGAATCCAAGCCCGTCGTTATCGAGGTAATCCGGCGCGGCTGGATCGTACCAACCGCCGGAGTCGTCCCAGAAGATAAAGATGGCCGTCGAGTCCCAGTACGGGGATTCCCCGATCGCGTTCACGACCGAGGCGACCCACGAGGGTCCGCTCGTGGATCCCGAACCGCCGTGATCGGAGTTTGCATACGTCGGCGTGATCCACGTTACCGAACGCAGATTCGACGTAATGTCGGTTAGGAATTTCGACGACGGCGAGACGACGTCGGCATCCCAGTCGGGACCGTAGCAGATATGTTTGATCGCCTGATACGCGCTCCAGATTCCGGCGCGCCCCTTCGACACATCGTTGCTCGCTCCGCCGCCGCATGGCTTTCCGCCGGTGCCGTTGACGGGCGATGCGTAATACGCCCACGAGATGTCCTTGTGGTCGAGCTCGTCGGCCAGCGTTAGCGATTTGGGATTCCAGCACGGAACCAGCTTGTTTAGTAAGAACGAGCGGTTCTTGCCGAGCTCGTCGATCTTATCGGAGTTTCCGCCGGGGCAACCCCACGCCGTCTCCGGGTAATCCGCGGACGAATCTGGATTCACCGCGGCGATGATGTACTGGTGCGAGATGAAGCTGCTCGTATCGAAATCGGAGGCGAACATCTCGTCGGCGAGCACGTACTGGTGCGCCATGTCGAAGTACGGTTTGACTTCGTTGTGCGGGACGTAACTATAGGGCGGATATTTGTCCGGGCACTTCGGTTCCGAACCAGTGCCGCAATACCACTTCTGCAAGTCGAATCCGTTCATCTTGCAGTCGCTCCCGGGCTTCGTTTTGCTGCCGTTGCACGACCTGATGAAGCCCTCACCGTTGTGTTGTAAGTCCCACGTCGTCGCGAGGGTCACCGGCTCGAGCGTCACCTTCTGTCCGGTCGAGATATAACCGTAGGATTGCGTCTTCGCGCCGGGATAGCCGTTAAAGAGATTGTTGAGACTGCGATTCTCTTGCACGATAACGACGACGTGTTGGATCTTGCCGGTTGGCTTGCCGAGGCGTTCGACCGATGCCGCGCGCGCTCGAAACTCCGCAGCGGGCAAACCCGACGTCGGCCCAAGACCCGCGTTCCCCCGGCACGCGGATAGCAAGACCGCTACGGCCGCTACTGCGAGCGGCCTGCTCCAGGGCGGAAGACGACGCATGAGCGCTCTCCTTAGCGAGGGGGTGGCAGTGAGAAAACCCTACGACGAACCAGCAGTTAAATCCCGCTGCTTACAGCATCCGGCGAAGCTGTCGCGGGAGTCCGAACCGACCTTCAACGAACGTTAAGATGCTTCGGCGCTCTCAACACGTGCGATCGCGTTAGTCGGTATCCGGCGGCCTCAAGTCCGGCGCTTGGTGCAAGAAGAACGGCAGGTCGTACTTCGATTTGATCGGCACGAACTTCCGCGGCTTCTGCGAAAAATCGAAGGAGTCGGCTTCAGGCGAAACCGCACGCTTGTCGCTGGCGGAGAGACGTGCCAAGCCGAAGCGATCCTCGACGAAGCGCAGGATGCTGCCGTGCTCGTAGTGGACGTGCGAAACGTAGCCCTTCTTTGCGTACGGTGAGATGATCAGCATCGGTATCCGTCCGCCGAGGCCATCGTAATCGAGATACTTCGGGGGCTCGGGATCGTAAAAGCCGCCATAGTCGTCCCAGAAGACGAAGATCGCGGTAGAATCCCAGAACTTCGACTCGCCGACCGCATTGACGATCGAGGCTACCCACGACGGACCGGTGTCGGAGTTGCAGCCGGGGTGATCGGAGTTCACGCAGGTCGGCACGATCCAGGTCACCGAGCGCATGGTGCCGTTTCCGACGTCGGTCAAGAATTGGGTCGACGGCGAGATCACGTCGCTGTCCCAATCGGGGCCGTAGCAGATATGTTTGATCGCCTGGTAGGCGCTCCAGATGCCGTTGCCCTCTTTGTACGTATCGGGGCCGGCGCCGTTGCCGCACGACTTCCCAGTACCGCCCTGAACCGGCGAAGCGTAAAACGCCCACGACACTTTCTTCGCGTCGAGCTCGTCGGCCAAGGTCGTGTTGTCGAAGCAAACCGGAATCTCTTTCACGAATCCGCGCTCTGAGTTCGTCGTCCAAATCGTGTCGGGTTTTCCGCCGGGGCAGCCCCAGTTCGTCAGCGGATAGTTGATCGTCGAGTTCGCCTGCGCCCCGATGATGTATTGATGCGAAACGAAACTGCTCGTGTCGAAGTTCGAGGCGTACATCTGATCGGCGAGCACGTACTGCTTGCCCATGTCGAAATATGGCGCGCTCTCATCGTGCGGCACGTAACTGTATGGGGGATACTTGATCGGGCACGCCGGGTTCGCACCGCCGCACGTCCAGATCTCGTTGTTGAACCCGTTCATCTTGCAGTCGGTGCCGGGCACCTTGCCCGTGCCGTTGCAGGCCGCCTCAAATCCAGATGCATTATGCTCGAGGTCCCACGATGTGGAGAGGCCGACCGGTTTCAGCGCGATCTTTTGATTATGGGAGTCCAGTCCATACGTTACGGTCTTCGCGCCCGGGAAGCCGTAAAACAAGTTGTTCAGGCTGCGGTTCTCCTGAACGACGATGACGATGTGCTGGATCTTGTCGAGCGGATGGCCGTTGTGCCGATCGGCCGTCTCGATCGGCGAACGCTCGAGGGCCGGTAGCGCCGACGGCGCCCCGGCGGTAGCGCCTCTGCACCCCGAGACCAGCGCCAAGGCTGCGATAGCAACCAGCCCGCCTCCTAATGGAACGCGACGCATGAATAAACTCCTTAGCGGTAGCGTGGGCAAACCCAAGTTATGATAATTCCGGATTGAAATCCCGTGCACCAGACCAGTATAAGTGACTTCGGTTAACTTTTGAATCCACGCGCCGCGGCGCTAAGTCTCGGGTCATCGCTAAAGATAACGGAGAAACGCGATTCGCCGTTCCGGCGCGACGGCATTTGTGCGGCCGCATAATAGGGGGGAGCTCCCTTCCCGGGTGAATAATGAAGGCTCCAGCATCGCGATGCGGAGCCCGCTAGATATGGGCGGCTCCGGTGCCCTCAGCGCGATGTTGCGTATAGGCTAGCTAGTTAAGTTCGAACCGTTGCTTCTACAGAATGCAGTTGCTATGAGGAGGTCCATTCCATGACCAATTGCCGTTTCTCGCGTGGCGAGATTCTCGCGGGAGCGGGCGCGGTGACAATAGCAGGTTTAACCGCCTGCGATCATTCTGCGTCATCGTTACTCCCTGGCAGCGGAAACTCCCAGGCATTTGGTTCGCAGTATCACGTTAAAACGCCGGATGTCGAGGTGAAAAAGCCGACCGGTGCCGCCATACAAAAAGCGATCGACGGTTTGCCGTCGAGCGGCGGTACGGTACAGCTGACTGCGGACGTGCCGTACGTGATCGACAAGGCGCTCGTCATCAACAAGCGCCAGAACATCACGCTGATCGGTCGCGGACCGATCGTTACCAGGCTCCAAGCCAAGAGCGGCGCCCAGCTCAAGGCTCCCGGCCAAAACGCCGAATGTATTTTGGCGATCGACAGCTCGACCGGCATCACCATCCAAGCCCTCGAGTGCGACACAAACAACGAGAACAATAGCTCGGGCCTGCCTCGATACGGCATCGGCGCTTGGAGCGCCAAGTCGCTGACGATCAGCGCGGTGACCTTCATCAATGGGCAAGGTTCCGACGCTTCCAACGAAGGGCTGAGCGTCAACGATTCATCCAAGGTCCAGATCGAGAATTGCAAGGTGCTCGACTCGCGTACCGGATTTGCGCTCACCAACGTCACCAACTTCACGGTGACGTCGTGCCTGGTGCAGGATTGCCAAGGCGTCGACGCCTCGACGACCAGCGCCGGCATCGCGATCGTCTCGTCAACGTCGGGAAGGGTCAGCGGGTGCTACCTGACGCAAAACCAGCTCAGCGCCTCGATCTATCTCCAGCGGACCTCGTCGGTGCTCGTCGGCTCCTCGCGCGTCTCGTACACGCAGCCGTTCGGCTCGACGGGCAATCCGGGAATCCTGATCGACGGCGGCAACGACCGGATCAACGTCCGCCGCACGCTGCTCGCGCATAACAGCGGCTCCGGCGTGGTGCTCACGAACTCGACGATCGTCACCGTCAAGGCCTGCACGATCTTCGAGAACGGCAAGTTCGCGACCGGCGGCAACGGCATCAACCTCGCCGGCGGAAACAGCAAGGTCGAGCTCTACGGCAACCGGGTCCTCAACAGCCACCGTCCGGCGCCGGATGGGTCGTCGGGCATTGCGGCGGGCTTCGGCGACAGCATGGACAGCGACACGCGCGTCCACGACGTGACCGTCCACGGCTGGGACGCCGGCGTTTCGCTCGGCCAGAACAGCAAGTCGATCGACGTTTCGTACAACGATCTGCGATTCAACAAAAAGTGCGTCAACAATGGCGGAAGTGGGAACCAGGTCGGCGACAACCGCTGCTAACCTGCCCCCGAGCCGGCACGACCGGCGAATGATACGACCCCTCGCTCCGGCGGGGGGTCTTTTCGTTTGCGGCAGGGCGGGCCGCTCGCATGCGGAAGCTCGCTTACTTCAACTAGGGAGGGACCAACTATGATTCGCACTGCGGCCCTCGCCCTGTTCGCGGCGGCAGCGATACCGACGGGCGCGCTCGCCCAGGTCTGCGCCGGCGCGGATACGGCAGTCACCAAGATCACCGTCGTCAAAGTCACCCACACCCAGTATGCCAACGTCTATCACGTTGCGGCGACGGTCACGAATCTCGGCAGCGAAGCGCAATCGAAGAATGTTTTGCAGTTCGTCGACGTGCTTCAATACGGCAATCGCCTCGACGACGTAGGGATGCCGCCCCTCGGCGTCGGCGAAAAGTATACCTACAACTATCTCTTCATGCGCTCGCGCGACGCTGGGCCCGGCACGACGACCCTGCTCTTCCACGTGCGGTTCGCGCAGCCGGTGCCGCCGGGCCGCGAGGATTGCAATCCGAGCAACGACCACATGAGCATAAGCTTCTAGCTCGAAATCCGGCTCGCGGAAAGGCCTCGCGACGCAAGCCGTTCGCGAGGTCTTTTTCGCACTCAAGCTGGCAACCTAGCGCTCAGCTGTGAACGCGAGCGGCTCTCCGCGACCCTACGAAAAGCTGGGTCGTTATCCGTGCAAGCACAGGAGGAGGCCGGCGTTAGAGACAACCGTGGAATTCGGCGCGACGGCGCGATTCCTCGGCATCGCCCGCGCCCGCTTCCCCGGGCCGGCTGCGCGGCCTCGAGAAAAAAGCTGCCACCTCTCGCATTCCCAATCTGTACGTTGTAACTATTCCGTTTACTTCACCTCGCAAAGGAGCGGCAATCCAGATGCGTTATCTAGTAACAGGACTATGCGCGGCGGCTCTGATCTTAGCGGGTTGCTCGGGAACGAATACCACCTCGTCATCCGCGCTCCCGAACGCCGGCGGGCAATCTCCGTCGGCAAGCCGTCACGGTCATTGGCTTCCGTACAATCTCGTCGGCACCGTTGTGCATCACGGCCTCAAGCAGATGCACGTCGAGGGTCCCGGCGATGCGCCGCCCGGTCAACGCGGCGGCTACTATGCAAGCGAGTTTCTCGGCTCGGGCATTCCCGCGTGGGCGCCGAAGCCGAACAATGAGAACTCTCCGCCGGTGTGCACCGTCTCCGGACAAACCTATTTCGTCAACGGTATCGCGGCCGACCAAAAGGGGAACTTGATCGTTCCCGGTTCGGACCCCAGCGGCTACACGTCTACGATCCAGGTCTATCAAGGTCCGCCGGTGTGCCCAGGAGGGGAGCAAGGACCGCTCTTGGGAACGATTACCGACCCCTACGGCCAGGCCGTGGATGCGGCGGCATTCAACGCCGGAGTCGGACCGATCGCCGTCAGCGAGATCAACTACGACACG
>Ga0302325_10003933_pt1 | contig 34640 bp, 33 predicted proteins | sample Palsa_T0_2_FD_201948 | JGI IMG/M metagenome (GOLD analysis project Ga0302325, IMG submission 201948) | Peat permafrost microbial communities from Stordalen Mire near Abisko, Sweden - Palsa_T0_2 | ecosystem: Environmental > Terrestrial > Soil > Palsa > Peat permafrost | place: Sweden: Abisko...
TACGCTGGTGACAGCACTACATTCGCTCTCACCACTACCGGCAAGGTTTACGGATGGGGCACATTCCGAGTAAGTGTTCTTGATCTAACAATTGTATTTGTTTCTAACCATCTCCAGGGAAACGAAGGTGTTGTTGGTTTCCGCCCAGAAATCAAGGAAAAGCAACTTACACCAATGCTCATTCCAGAGCTCCAGAACATTGTTGACATGGCCTGTGGTACTAACCATGTTCTCGCTCTTGATATAAAGGGCAAACTCTACGTTTGGGGCACCGGCGAGCAAAATCAGCTCGGTCGTCGCGTCATCCAACGTACATCTAGATTAGCTCTCAAACCAACTGAGATCGGTTTGAAGGGCAGGAAGATTATGACTATTGGTTCTGGCGACTACAACAGCTTCGCTATCGACAATAAGGGCAATGTTCTCTCTTGGGGCCTTAATTCATTTGGCCAGACGGGCATTCCCAAAGAGGGCGAAAACGTCGACGTCGTCGGCAGTCCCACTTTGGTCAAGAGCCTTAACGGCATCAAACTGAAGCAAATTACAAGTGGATCTCACCACACCATTGCCTGCACCGAGAATGGACAGGTGCTTGTATGGGGACGAGTCGAAAATAGTGAGGGCGGTATGGATCTTTCTCAGATGTCAGACGAAGTTGTTTACCGAGAGAACGGAAGGGCACGTTATCTTAAGAAGCCCACTGTCGTTCCAGACATCGAAGGTGCTTGCGTTGCGACTGCCAATGACACCAATCTCGTCATTACAACCCAAGGAACGGCCTACTCCTGGGGGTTCAGCGAGAACTACCAGACCGGTCAGGGAACGGGCGAGGATGTCAAAATGGCCACACTTATTGATAACACTGCAGTTCGGGGAAAGAAATTGATCTGGGGTGGCGTTGGTGGTCAATTCGGCATGCTGGGTGGTGTCCCAGAGGAGATAACTACCAACAGCATTTGAATGTAAGATTATAATAGGTTGTACGGATATTGAAGCATGAGAATTAAGACGTTACGGACTGTCACATAGATGATGCATAAAAATGAAAGCGCTGTTCTATTTTTCATCATAGTCTACTCGATCTTCCGAGATTGCAGAATTATGTTCTAGGTCAATATGGTAATCTTATAATCGCGAAGTATCTCGATCTCGTCGTCTCATTGTCTCTACTAAAGTTGGTACAATTCCCTCGCCGGAAATGACAATGCACCCTGGAATCACGGACACCCTTTCTATAGCACCGGATCTTGCCTTGGAATGTACAGGTTTCATTAGGACTTTCAACAGCGTTCACCTTTCCATCCTCGCGTCTCCTTGGCACACAGGCGTTCAAGCATTCCAATGGTCTACCTCTTCGGGGATTTTGGGAGATTGGGTCTTGTATGACCCCGAGCATATTTAATGTCTCAATGTTCCATTTGTCCAGGGTCATTTCTGAAGCAGGGCTTCAAGCATTTCGATGTTCTACTTATTTCAGGACATTGGGAGACGCGGTCTTAAAAGCAAGTCCTCACGAAGTTTTGAAGCCTCAATGTTCCATTTATTCTGGGTCAATTTCCTGGCTATTCCTCTTTCCTGAGCGAGACTTCCTGATTTGGATTATGCGTGGGTGCAAAATTACATGGTGAATGACATTATATGGTGAATGACTCCCAAGTCCAGGTACGAAGTGAGTCACTGCGTTGCATGCCGAGTATATAAAGGCCCCTTCCCTATGTTTGCAAAGCTTCAACTAACTACTCCTGGGGATTTTGCGAAAACTATCAGACCAGCCAAGGGACCAATGAGCATATGAAAGTTGCTACCCATGTCCACTCTCATTGACAACAGAGTTGGGTCATGAGCGAGAATCGCACAAATATATGGCAGGTAATTCGGGATTTTGGGCTGTGTTCCAATTTGACAGCAGGTAGGCAAATGACAACGGCAGTCGAAAAAAAAGGACAAAAGCTCGGAAGCAGTAAAGTTGAGTCGAGATCAAGTAGTGATGAAAGCTTTTCGAAAAGTCCTTTCCGTTCTTGGTCCTCTACCTGAAAATGTCCCAAGGATTGCTATTCATTACTTTTGAGTCAAGAAACGCAGGCAGATTCTGGTTGGAAAGTCCCCAAACATCGTCAGAACCGGGGATGATTCACGCATTTGGGAACATTAAAAAGGTATCTGGCTCTTGCATAAAAATGAACACAGTCTAGACTTTCGTGGTTGGACTGTGATTATTTTGGCCCGGAGACCAATGTTAGATTAGGCAGAGCTCCCAGATGGCCTTTGAATTCTTGCTAGAAAGATAATAATTTGATACGAAAGAATTTTGCTAATATGCAGTAAGTAGACATATCCAAATAGCGCCGATACTTCAATCCAGACTCTTCAGCCATGTAAAGAAAACGCCATCGCAATGTCACGATTCCAACCATGTAAGCTTCAAATAAGACCACACGAAGGTGCCTACGTCTCGTATTATTCGTTTGCTGATACGCCGGATAGAAATTTTTAATGAGAAACGTTGATATAACCGTGATTCATCGCAAATACCTTCCGCTGGGTTGAAGTGAGTCACCACGAGGATTTCGAGTTCGGAGATAAGGCCCAAGGAAAGTTGGATGCGTCGAAAAGAGTTGTGATAAATGCAGGTCGTTATGTCAGAGGTAGACATTACCTCGTGAAGCCGAAGACCAGTTCATGGGGCTTGCCAACTGCGGACTGGGCCTAGTTGTTATAAGTTAGTTGAAAGGAGGATGAGCATGGAGGCCGACTTACCGGTGACTTAGTTCTCCCAAGTCCACCGATTTGGAATCCTCAAGATTGAGATCTTGTGACCGTTCCGCAACTTGAGAGTTGTGCCTCTGTGGAACTTGACGATGTACTTCTTTTGTCTAAGGACGATACGGTTGACAGTGACAGAAGGAGCAGCCTCGGCCCATTTTTGGATCTTCTTTTTGTTCCAACAAGTGGCCCGGGTCTTGCGGCTGAGGAATTGATCGAAGGCGGCTTTGCAGACTGGACAGGAGGCTTTGACATTTAATATGATTTTGAGGGACGAGAGGTCAGGCGCATGCCCTGGGTTTTGTGTGCGAGGTTGGTCGAGAGGTGTCTTGCAACTTGGACAGTGGATCTTGTCCTTAAGAAGATTTGTTTTGACAGGAGAGGCACCTAAAACCTGCCCTGAGCGGGTCTGCATCGTTGCGGCCACCTTGTGGAGATTTATCTTGACGGCTCCGTGCGGGTAGACCCACCGGGGGAGCCAGGAGTTGTTGGAGAGGAAATTCGAGGATAATTGAGCGTAATAACTCGCAAAAACCGTCGTATTTCGTAGACGTTCTTGGCAGGTTTGAGAGTTTCTGTTTTTGTGTGTTTTCAGGTTGTAGGATGCTCTTGAATAAAAATTCTACGATGATTCAGTTCTGTGCGCACCCTCGCGGCCAGCCATGCCCAATTGGCTTAACTCCCGCAGTCCATATCCCAATGGTATTAGCTCCAGCAGAGCTTCCCCTTTCAAAACAGAATATGGCGATTCGAGAAATGCAAAGACTTTCGAGGAGGGTTAATGCAACTTTTGATGCTAGAGGGGTGTAGAAATTTGGTATAGAGGAAGATACGTGAAGAGAGGGCCAGCTGGCGTGCAAGAGACTCTGCGTTTGTAGAGATATCAGCTCTGTTATCAAGCCTGAAGGAGAGACTTAACGTTCTGCGTTGGCTGACGACTGTCTCCCTTTTCTGCACAGTGCCATGACCGTGTAAAAGCTGTGGGGGAGGAGTTCATGTTTCTCTCCAGGCGATGGTAATACCATCCAAACTATTGAAACGATCAATGCTAGTGCCGTTTGTCCGGGCTGTCAAACAAACGTTTAGATTTACGGTGAGGTATCGGTGGCCGGGCAGGTCAAACTTTAGCGGAGCCTCAGGGCGTGACAGAGCCAATTGTCATCAGCTTCGCAACTGCTGTTTTGGGTTTCCTCGAGAAGGAACCCGAGCTGCAAGTCTTGGTAACGAGGAAAGAACGAAGCACAAGTAGGATCAAATTTTTCAGAGGAATGCTGGGAAACTCTAGGACTCTCAGTGGAGTCCTCCTTTAAGAATGCGTCTCGATTCACACGAAGCAGCATTTATGAGTTAAATCTATCATCCTGGAAGCAGACAGCTTTAAGTCAAGGAGAACGTCGCCCACGGTAGGTCTCTCGTTACAAAACTAGAGGGTCTTCTTCTCTTCATGGGACTTCACTTGATAAGGATTTGAAGGCGGTGACCAGGAGATGATAGCTAGATAAGTGAATCACGATACAATGGAAAAGCGAAGTCGCTTGAGAAAACAACAATAAAACGTGGCCACAATAGCAAAAATGACAACGACAAGCAAAATGGGTGAATAGAGGCTTCCAATTCATTCGGATATAAAATCCCAAGAAGCCTCCTCTCCCAAGTCTACAACACCACATCCCACAAACCTTAACAAAGAAAAGATACAGATAACACTTCGCACGGTCCGCAAGGTCTCTTCCACTATGGAAGTCAAACAACAGCAGCCGGTTGCAGCTCAGACTGACGCCGATGGAGTCGATATATTCAAGTTCGAGATTGCCGCGGTAAGCGTCGAGAAGGTGCTCACCTGGAAGGACTTGGATGCTGACGAATCTGCAGAAGGTCGATATCAAGAAAGAGATCCAGGAGATCAAAGATGCATCCGCTCACCAAAAGAGATTGAAGGAGAAGTATCCCAAGCTTGATGGTACGTGAAGTCACCCAGCTGCTCGCCAACTCACCTTCGTGAGACTAACGTCAATTATGCAACTGATGAGAGCTAACTTTTTTCTAGGCACACCAATCTACCTTCTCGATGAAATTGAGCGCCTTCAAGACGAGTATTGTAGATTCATCACCAGAGATCCCTTTCATTGTTTCGCTCGCTGATTCGTCGCAGCTGAAGATGGTTGTGATGATTACATCGAGGTCTCCGACGAATGCCGTGGCAAACTCAGCTTGAGCAAGTATGGCCCATGGCTAAATCTCACTCGCCTGAACTTTCCCCGACGTAAGAAGGGTAGGTTAAACCATTCCTAGAAGGAACCCGCATATGCTGACTTTGGAACCAGATGCCAAGCAAGCAGTCAAAGAGTACATCATTGTGCCACTTATGAAGGATGGTACGTATGTCAATTGGGATAAATATTCCCATCGGCGTATCTTACGGGCCGTAAGACAATCTCCTGATGCATCACTTGCTGACCCGATTTCTAGGCCCCTTTGGTAGTTGGAAGGCGTACGACAACGACGCAAAGCCTGAGATCACTACCCATACTCCGTACAGGGAGAAGCCAGTCATTGAGGAAGAGAAGCCAACAAAGCCAATGACATATCAGCGTCTGAACGGAGAGATTGTCGAAGTAAACAGCGTCGTCGACAGGCTTGAGGAATTTGTTGCCGAAATGATGGGACGCAGTCCACCCTCGACTTCTCCACCCTCAATCAAGCGCGAGGACTCCACCTCGGAATCTGAGCTCAGCGAAGCAAGGAGTATGGAAAGCATCGAGTTTGACGAGTCTTTCAGCTCCAGTGCTAATTGCAACACCGTGGCCCCGCCCTCTGGCACTAAATCGATGGCGGCTCAGCTCAACGATAGCCCGACAAATCCTCTGCCAGCTACTCCAGCGTCTAGCCAGTACACTCAGGAGTCGGCATCACCAAGTCCAAGTCCCGGTAGATCCAGGTCACAAAAGACTCTCTCTAAGACGCGAAAGTCCTGCATGCACTGCGGAACCGTAGCTACCGCAGCATGGAGAAATGGTCCTGCTTCCAAACGCAACAAATGCCAAAACTCCAGCTGCAACAAGCCTCGTGATCGCTAGAGTATGGACACGGTCTCGACCGATATGCAGGCTCACCAAGATTGGTATAGGCATCGTAGGGGCGACTTATCAAATAAGGGAACTCTGAGCTGGTGGTGATGAGCATATCTGGAGCAGCCCGTGGGTCTAGTTTATCGGAACGCAATATCTTTGTTTTATGGACTGAAGCTCCTGGATCAGCGAAGTCCGCATAGATAAATTAGAAGGTTTTCATCAACTTATTGCAAAACATAACAGGATGTGCTCAGCAAATTTCTCTGAAACTGCTTATTTTTATGATAAGCAGGTACTCGTGGTCAACACGCATTTATACCTTCTCATCATGCTGAAGATGATAAACCATCGGACAAGTAGGAAGCTCTCGCCTGCTCCTTGATTTCAAGGCCAGCTCAACTGCCATGATTCCTTTCGGGATGGGTCGGACGTTCCAATGATCTATCTAGTGGATTCGGTAATGAATGGGATGAGGCTGGATCTCAATCTTCAAAGATTAGTGAAGTTACAAATAGAGGAAAATCCTGAGGCAATGTTCGTCCAAGCCCCTGTAAAGGGTGGACCGTGCCGCCTACATTTCATTACAGCTGGTGCAGTACAGCAGGTGTGACATAAGCAGAACGACGTCAAGATCTAGCCCCCTGTCCGGAACCGTTCCGCTGTGGTTCTCCTGACTTTTCCGCTCCCCATATTTTTGAGCCGAGATGTGCTCCTCGTGGGGAAGTTGGGAACGTGGTGGAAGAGCTTACATTCCCGGCCATCAGGTTTGTATCACGGGAAGTGGCACGAGAACTGGACTCGAAACTTCTTAGATTCTCATAAAACTCACTCTCTTCTCATCGCAAATGACCAATTAACCACACCTGAAGCAGAGGCCACAAAGCAACATGCCAGTCACAAAGTTCAGCACACCAGAGAAGTACAAGTACCAGAATGGCTTTGGCTCTTATCATGAGCCAGTTTCCCCTTCTCCAGAACACAGCAACGTAACTAACGACTTGACAGGTCAGAAGCCATCACGGGCGCCCTCCCAATAGGTACCAACTCTCCCCAAAAACCTCCCTACGGGCTCTACGCCGAAAAGCTCTCAGGCACAGCATTCACAGCCCCGCGACACGAGAACCAACAAACATGGCTCTACCGTGTCCTGCCCTCTGCCGCACACTCAATGTTCAACGCACGCGAATCTTCCTCCTACAATACAAACCCAGATGGGAATAAGTTACACCAGATCCCCAATCAACTCCGCTGGGATCCCTTTGACTTAGATGAGAGCGTGGACTGGGTACACAGTCTGAAGTTAGTCGCAGGATCGGGTGATCCTACAATGAAGCAAGGAATTGGAATCTTCATATTCGCTGCAGGCAAGAGCATGAGCAAGAACGAAGCATTCTATAGCGCAGATGGAGACTTCTTGATCGTGTTGCAACATGGCGTGCTGGACATCCAAACAGAGCTCGGCCACATTCTTGTCCGTCCGAACGAGATTTGTATTATCCCTAGAGGTGTAAGATACAGGGTTGATCTACCTGAAGGTCCCGTTCGAGGTTACATTTTGGAGCTCTACCAGGGACATTTCCAATTGCCTGAATTGGGACCCATTGGATCAAATTGCTTGGCCAATGCGAGAGATTTCCAAGCTCCAGTTGCATATTTCGAAGAAGCTACATCTGGCGAATATACCATTCTGTCCAAGTTCAACGGGCACCTTTTTGCGGCGAGCCAAGCGCACACTCCGTTCGATGTTGTAGCTTGGCATGGTCTTTACTACCCATACAAGTACGATCTGGGACGATTCAACACGATCGGCAGTATCTCCTTCGATCACCCGGATCCATCTATCTTCACAGTTCTTTCCGCACCTTCAGATCATGCCGGCACTGCCGTCGCAGACTTCGTCATCTTCCCTCCTCGCTGGCTAGTTGGCGAAGATACCTTCCGACCTCCTTGGTATCATCGCAACACTATGTCCGAATTCATGGGTCTTATCGGCGGAGAATATGATGCTAAGACCGGAGGAGGATTCCAACCTGCTGGAGCAAGTCTACACAACATCATGTCTGCTCACGGACCCGATGCCGGCACACATCAAAAAGCCTCGAACGCTGAGCTTAAGCCAGCGAAGGTTGGAGAAGGCAGCATGGCTTTTATGTTCGAGAGTTGCCTGATGATTGGAGTGACTGAATGGGGATTGAAGCAGTGCAAGAAAGTACAAGAGGATTACAACGAGGAGAGTTGGACACCTCTGAAAGCTCATTTCAAGTTTCCTGATGGGGCTAGAAGAGTAAGTAATCTTGTGGGCGATGCCGATGGTAGCGCCGGGATCGATATTGATAAGAGCGTTAATGGGAAGGAAGCAACAGTGAGATGAGCCAGGGGACTTTGTGCCACACTATATGTAAAAGCTCGGTGCTATTGGTAGAGCTCTCCGTAACGCGAAAATGTATGATGTATATATCAATGTCCAAAAAATTTCCGAAACTGCCTCTCAAAATTCCTTTCAATAGTCCACATCTGTTCAGTGATTGATCAACATAGCAATCAACTTCAGCACAGTCACCGCTTCTGCTCATAGCTAACGTTCATTAAGATATTCTCAAATGTACCTCATGTCATCTGAAGGAAAATTGTTACTGCCTAGGCTGCTGTCGGGAATGAATGAGACAGGATTATATCAGATTGCTAGTTTAGCTGGATAATTTCCTGACAGTAGAGCTCCAGTTTGACAGTAATTTCTTGCTTTTCATCGACTGGATCTTGGTGGGATCCATTGGACCGCTTATCTTGAGGGCTGACTTGCCTCACCGTGACTAGAATCGATGAAATACTCAAGAGTCCAATAACAGACTAGCAGAAGATGTGATTCTAGAGAATGAAGTTCCGAAGGGAAAAGAGATACTTTATCATTTTTGAGAATATGCTTGTCCCTGCGCTTAAATCAATAAATTCTCTTGCCAGGGGAAGGTAAAGGATACTGCAATTGAAGCGCACTCTCATTGGTGAAGACAAGCACCTCTCAAGCGAAACAGTAGGAGGAAGCATTCCGCAACTGAACTCGCGGGGTATTTACCACTTTGAAGGGGCGGAAGAGGTGGGGTTACAACGCAGGGATGATGGAATTGACACTTATCGTGATGAAACAAGACGAAGAGTGTTATCTGGGAAGCAAACCTGCGACTATTGGATAACTGTTTGGAGGTGTGGAAGAGAAGACGATATGAGTACAGTAGTGGATAAAGCGGTATGATGCCGTGACATCAAACCGGGTTCCATGCAGAAGAGCCGACTCCACAACCCTCAGAGCCACTTGAACGCGTCTTCGTCTCAATATTCAATGGCTTCGTATGCAGCCTTCCCACGAACTTTTTCTTCAATCTCTCATCACTCACCTTGAACACTTCAGGAAACCAGCTTCCAATCTTCTCTTCCTCGCCTCTCATCATAGCAACTAGCGCTCTAGCACACATGAAGCACAGCACCATTCCATGTCCTTGGAAACTCGCAGTAATCCAAAGATCTTTCTCTCCTGGAACTTTCCCAACAAACGGGAAGCCATCAGGACTAAAGCCCATTACACCACTCCATTCTTTCCTGATTCTGCCATCTTCATGATCCTCTCCCCAGTTGCTGCCAAAGTATCGTGAAGTAGTTTCCGTGAGATATTTGCTAACATCTTCGTTGATCGTGGTATCGTCGGTTGTGCCAAATTCTTCCATGCCTTCATTCTTAGCCATTGCCAGGCCACCACCTATAACAATATCGCCAGCGAACTTGCTTCCTTGTGGCCTCGGGATCATGTATTCGTACCCGTTCTTATAGATAAACGAGTACGTCGTCGACAATCCATTTTCTGGCATATTCTTTCCCGGCCTGTGTGCCGTGATCTGACCCCTCAAGGGCACAATCTTTCCCTGAAACCTCTTGCACAAGAATCCAGTGTATCCATTGGTAGCCAATACCACTCTTTTGGCTTTCACCACCCCCTTCGGAGTGTCCACGCTCCATATCCCATCATCCTCTTTGTTGATGTTTGTAGCAGGTGTATTCGTAAAAAGCTCCAATCCCAACTTCAACGCGATTTTTAAAACCCCAATCACGAACTTATACGCACTCAAACTCCCCGCCTCGTAACTGATAGCACCCACGCACTCCTCTCCCTTCACGAAAAACTTATCTCTCGCTTCCTCTTTACTCCAGCACTTGTATCTGGCAACAGTATCCAAAGAATTAGGCATAGCTTTCCGGATCGCCTCTATAGCCTCCACACCACTGTCCCACTGCACCTGATCATAAATAATATCAACCGTATCCCCACTGTATAGATCGCAGTCTATCTTATGCTCTCGTGCAAAAGCGTGTACGGCTTTTATGTTATCGTACTCGAGACGTGCGATCTTAACTGCAGCTTCCGTGCCAAGAGAATGGGCGTTGTTGAGGAAAGATCTGTAGGATGCTGCCTTTGTATGCCCACCTGTTTTCCGTTAGCAATTGGCATCTGTGGATTTGAGAAGGGAGGAGTTACCATTCCGGCCAGTGGCTCCAGAGCACGCCTGGCGCGCTTCGAGCATCACAACGCGACCATTGCCTTGCGATTGGAGTAGATTCCACGCAACGAGAGAACCTGTGATTCCACTACCTACGATCAATGTATCTGCGGTTTCCGGCACTTGCTCGGAGCTGGAGTAGTCCGTAATCTCGGTATCCGGCGGATCTTGCCAATAGCTGATTGTCGGGTTTGCTCTTGGGAGCGTAACTGGAAGCGCAGCGCGGTCGTCCATTGTGTGCCAAGAGGGAGAAAAGAAAGAGAAAGGGAGAAGAAATGAGAAATAGGAGACCTGGAAAGGAGATAATGACCTACACAAAAGTATATAGTTGAGTTCCTTATCACTACATAGTGCAAGTGAGGCGGAAAGTCAAGAGTGGATGGTGTCGGCAACGCTTTCTTGTTTGGGGTTCGTGAGATTTCTAAGAAGTGGGTCTAGAGATACCGAGGATTGCGCACAACGAGATGAAACCTTCAACTATTCTCTTTACAGCAGAGGTTTACGACCACTTGCACTCGAGTGAGGACGGAACATAACGATATCTAAGGCACGAAGTCCGGGCTAGGATATGCGACACAAATCAGGATCGAAAGGACACCAGTACAAGAGGCTCGATATAGGGAGACATGTCAATTCGGTGCAAATCTATCTCAGCTAGTCGAAGTCTACCAGCCATAGACAGCCATGCAAGAATCCCATATGATAGTCCCAGGCAAGCCTGCCGGGTTCGGTATATTACCCGCCGAGCACCATATTCCGAGCTAGCAAGCCAGCTTAGCAAATCAATCACCCATCCATATCCGCGCTCTAGTCTATCAAACGAGGGAGACATCGTGGAGCATGAAAGCCCTTGGATGGGAAGAACCTAAAGTTCATCGCCTTCCTGACCCTCTTGTCCCTTCTTGGCCTTCTTCTTGGGCTGTGGTGCACCTTCCTTCTTGCAGTGGACGATCAACCGAGTCCAGGAGTCTTCCTTGTCCCACTCGAAGCCTGCGAGGACCGGGGTCTCGAGCTCATCATCGGCCTAGATACAAAGATGTTAACATTTACCATTGCTTATATCAATTAGGATGTTTGGTTTGTGCCACGACAACGAGGCTGTGAGGAAAAGGGCGACGGAGAGATGGAATACGAGTATACCTTCTTTCGGAATTGCTTGTAGATTGCATCTAATGCATCCTTGATTGTTACACCCTTCAGGTTTCGTGCGGTGACCTCGAGTCCGAGGGGGAAGTGTAAGTCAATCTTCTTGACAGGTGGGGTGGTGAGCATCTTCTTGAGTGCACTCTTCTCAGGCTCCTCCAGTGTTGCTGGGGACTTGTTGATACGCCTAGGTTGCAATCACGCATTAGCCTGAGATCGTTCATCATTGTAGATGCGATTCGACAATGAATGTCAAACGCCGAGCGGGGTAAGGCGAGCCATCTGCGACGGTGGATTTGAACACACCAGTTCAGCTTTTGCGTCTCCTTTGCAATCTGCAGCTCCTTTCCTTCCTTTTCTATTCAACGAGCTATGTCAGCGTTTGCTTGGATGGAATTGGGCCGGCGGCTCCGGACGCTGATAGCGGCTGTGAAGGTGACGGAGCGACATACCTAAGTCGGCGATGTTGAAAACACCAGACACACTCGAGCTCGCACGTCGCTTGGCATCCTTGGGCGGGCTTGAGGACAGACCTTGGACAGCAGAGTCGACCTTGGATAAGGGTGCGGGTCCGGCGTCGGCAGACATGGTTGACGGGGGGCTTTACTCGTAATCGACGAGATTGAAGTAAGGCAGGGTGCAGTTAGTATCTCACGAATGGGAATCGCAAGATAGAGTATTAGATTGCGGCTTGGGGAAGCTGTTGATGTTGAATGCAAGAGTGTTTGTGAGTGTTATCGAGGTGGGATCAGGAACGATGCAGGAGGGTTGGGGGAGCTCGTTTCAGCGATGTGCGGGGTACGTACAATACAATGCTCACGTTATTCATCGCGTGACCCTGCACCTGCCGTGTCGCCTGAGCTGCATTGAATGAGGAATTCGCCTCGGGAGCCCGCTATGCCCATTCCAGCCTTGGTTTTGCGGGGAAGGCTCCGGCGGAAATCTGGGGAAAGACGCTAGTGATCGTGCAGTCCGAGCATTTCTTTCGCAGAATATGGATTTAATTTTTCTGAAGACAAGGGATCATCATAAGGCCTTTCATCAAAGTTTGCAATTACAAGTGCTGCTTCATTGTGGTGCAAAAAGGGGTTTGAGATGTTGCCGCGAACTCTAATTACGTAGTAATTTGCTGATTGCGTCCGCTTCTGGCGAGTCGATCAGAGCTTAACTGCCACTGGCTGAGCCAACCAAGAGTGCCCTGAATGCCATCCAATTACCATTCAGACTAAACTGCCCCCAAAGGCTTTGGCTTTACCCTAGGGTTTTCTTGCAATGGAAGAAATAGAGCTTTGCTTATGATCTTTTTGCAGGCAATTTTGCATCATCTGAATGTCCAAGGCTCGTAGAGACATTGTCATATTGTGTTGCAATTTCTACCGTCTCTCAACCTTGGCAAAAATATTCTTGGCTTGCTTTTGTACTTCCTTGGAGGCTATAGAGATTTGCAATATTCCGGCTTTTCTTAAGGGTTTCCTCAAGAATGACCAGCAATCGCCTTCGCTTGGTACAATTCTTCGAGATACTTCTCCTCTTCCTCCGTCAAAGTCTTCCCTCTAACGTCAATTGCTTCATCTATCCTATCCACGCTACTGAATCCAATAATTGGGCTGCTGATTCTCTTATTGATCCAGGCCAAAGCAACTTGAGACATCTTCCATCCCTTCTTCTCTGCAAGTTCTTGCACGCGATTTATGATCTTCGTATCAGTTTCCGTAAGGCCCTTCTCTAATTCTGGCTTGCTTCTTGTCGTTGTGCCGAAGGCCTCGACTGGTCTGGCTAGATGACCACGGCAGAGAGGAGCCCACTGTTTTTGTCAGATACTTCCATTTAAGAGACGAGAACAGCTTCTGAAAATATAAGACAACATAGAAATCGACTAACCGGGATCAACCCAACGCCAGTATCATTACAGAATCTATTCATTTCCCTCTCTTCCTCGCGATACAGCAGATTGTAATGATTCTGCATGCTAACAAATTTGGTCCAGCCATTTTTTTCTGCTGCAAATTGCAGCTGAGCAAATTGTGTTGCCCACATTGAACTCGCTCCAATATATCTGACCTTCCCACTTTTGACTATATCGTGGAGAGCCTCCATTGTCTCCTCGATAGGTGTATGGGGGTCAAAACGGTGGATCTGGAGGAGGTCGATGTATGTCGTATCCAAACGGGCCAGGGAGGCATCAACTGCATTGAAGATTGCTTGGCGAGAGAGACCTATGCTTAAGTCAGAGATTGAAATAAACAGCAGCATTGAGTAACCCGCCTGCTTGGTTGACGTAGTCCTTTGAAGCTCTAATCTCCGTGGGGTAGAAGATTCCCCTAACACTCGGCTCCTCACCAACAGCTCCAAAGCACTTCGTCAGAATGATAAGCTTGTGGCGCGGGATGTTGTATTTCTTGATTGCCTTGCCAATTATTATCTCAGAAACTCCATTCGAGTAAACGTTCGCGGTATCCCATGTATTCAAGCCTCTATCGTATGCAGCTTTGAGCAGAGGAAGTGACTTTGGTAGGTGGTCAGGATTCTGCAGAATTTTGGACACGAGGTTGAATAAGTACCTTTTCCTCGTCAAGCACCCACGGAGCCCACTCTGGGTGTCCTATCGACATCGCACCCAAAATCGGGATTGAGACACGCAAACCGCTCTTCCCAAGGTTCACATACTCGGCCTTGCTTTTCTCCACCGATTCCTTCAAGGACTGTGGGAGTGCTGGTGCTCTTGACATCGTGTCTGCAAACCACAAGCTATTGAGGTTAGAACTGATGAGGAACTTGATGAGTGGTTCGGCAGAAGTGTGTATAGCAATCAATTCAGTCAGCTTCGTGTGCGACAGCTGGATTTTTGTAGTCGACCCCTCGTTGATCACTAGGTATTCGACCTCGGGTTCAAGCGGGGTTAAACCGATAACACCGTGAACCAAGCACGTCAGTTAAGCCTTTGAGACAGCATTTTGATGTTGCCCGCGTCGGGGAGCCCCAAAGGCGGTCACTGCATCCGGCGATTGGATGAAATTTGTCAGCGACTGCACCTGCGGAGCGATTCTCCCGAGCGAAAAATCACCATTTGCTCTTTGGACCGTGCCTGAATGACTGGATAAATTCAGACTTGTTGAATTTGTTAGGATGAGGTACGGCAGTTGCGGGTCTGTCGGCTTATGATGTAACAGGCAGCGCGTTCAGTAAGGGCGAAAGAGGGGTACAGTAGAACAGGGCCTGAATGTCACGGTTACAGGTGTGAACTTAAAAGAGGTGCCGCGATATCGACCAGTGTTGATATTAGAAACAATCATCGCGTAAAGGCGCGCGAACGAGTCAGAGAAGAATCTCCTTCAAAATTCTTAGTTATTCCTACGCTTTGGGTACTGTACATCATCTAGATATGGTTCTGAAGATTTTCTCACTTGCCTTTCTAGCTGTCTTTGAGAGGACATGATAAGAGAGGCTTTCTCATTTAACCCACCAGTACTAGAGCGCCTGTATGGTGTATTTGCTTGTTCATGTTCCTTCTAAAAGCCACCCCCATCTTTGCTGCAATCCGGTGTGAGACCATCATGTCAACAGATGGCCTCTGCATTTGGGTCCAAGACGAAACGCGGCCCTCAAGCTGGAGGTGTCATTCATTTTTCTGCCAGGAGCCCAGGGATACGGGAGCCTCCCCGTTGGCGGTGATGTTTGATTTCATTATATCAAACTTCAAAATTTGTCCGTATGAGATCCGGTCTGCTAGTAGAAGCCCTGCCTACCAAGGATACCGCATACAAAGATATCCCAGATCCTTTCTTTTCTTCTCTCCACAGTCAATTATAATTCCTCACAAGGTTATCCCTCTTCAAAGTCGAAAAACATCAGCTTCCCTCATCACCTAGTGTCTACCCCCACGATCACAGACGTTATGCGACAGCCACCAATTAAGTCACAGCTTCTCAGGCTTCCCACGGAAGTACGATGCGTTATATATGAAAAACTATTGGAAAATCGAATCATCGATTTGGTGGAGGAGAAAAATCAAGACAGGGCCTACAATTCCAACATTTCTAGAGCAGTTATCCATATCCCACAAAATATTAGGAGAAGAAATCAAATTTTGGCTTGGGTCAAGGAAACATCTTCGCCGAGAGCATCTTAAATATGGCATTTTCGAGCCTAGTACAACAATGTTCTCTGTCGACCTCACGGCTCTGGGGAGAAGTGCACAGACGACGAGCTCAAGGAGTATCTTTACTTTTCAGAAGCTGCACCAATGCACCCTGCCTCGAAATCAAAAGTGCTGGAGTAATAGAACATTCTTAGAGAACGTACAGCATCTTCACATCGATATTAGAACTCTGTCAAGGTACTATAAATTCCTCGACCCTGCTCAGCTCCTTTTTCTCCCCTGGGCACATCTTGAGAAATCCTCGATATCAAGCTTCATATTCCGGATTTGCGTCTCAGGCTCGATTGGAGATCCACGATCTTGGCAGATATTTGGGTGTGGGTAGGACTTTGCAAATGGTAGAGGAAATGTAATTGTACCCAAGCCTGCAAAATCCCGACGATCAGGTATCATGATGCTGGGAGCAAGGAGACAACGGAGGAATAGACTCCTCTAAACTTCGTAAAGACGGCGACAGAATGGCTTTCAACACCAAATATTGGAAGAGGAAGCAAATGAAAAACTTTAGTCTTGTGGAGTAAATCTGAGTCTTCGAACGGTGGGATGATGACGCTGAAGCTTTTAGATGGTGCTTGGCCTTCCAAGATATTGAAAATCTTCTCGAAAGTGATTAAATACTCAGATGACCAATGAACACTAACTATCAGAATTTGTGGGTAACATCTATAGTACAGCTTAGCAAAGTAAGTATAAAATAGCTCACGATGAAAACTGGGCCAGCAGGTAAACGTCTGAACACGTCTTGGACATTCAGACACGTCCGATGTGTAAAAAAGTCTCAGCATATTCGAAATGATTCTCTAAATATCGATGTATTCTAAATTCTAATACTATTCCTGTTCTTCACGCCAGGACCCCACTTATCGGGGCTGAAGCCTCAAGTGTTTTACGAAGACGACCCGGCTCTTTCTGATTGGCCCAACGCACCCCTGATCGCCAAGCTGGCGCCGGGAGTGTCCCGAACTTGTACCCCACCCCCTCGAGCCTCTCTTCCGGAAACATAATAAATAGTGTACTCGAAAGCTCAAGCAAACAGTTGAACTCTCGATGTCTTCAGTTCCTCGAAGCCCTTCCATGCTCTTACGATAGTCACACAGATCATTCAGCACGCCCCACCCATCTCCCCTGCTTTTCCAAATGGCACTCAATGTCCACCTTCGCATCCTCCACGAACTGGGTCTCCACTCTCTCCACAACTCACCGCGAGACACCAAGATCCTAATCTTGCAGCGGTTCATCCGATTCTTCGCTTTCGGGGGCTCAACAATCGTCCTCGCTCTTTACCTCCATGCTATCTCCATCTCCGACACTCAGATCGGGTTGTTCATGTCCTTGACGCTCGTCGGCGATGTGATCAGTTTCGCGCTCACGTTACTTGCTGATGGAGTCGGACGGAAAATCGTGCTTGGAGGAGGAGCGCTATTGATGGTGATGAGTGGAGTCGTGTTCGCAGTCACGGGAAATTTCTGGTGTTTGCTTGCCGCGAGTGTTTTTGGCGTAATAAGTCCGAAGTATGTCATTTCTTTTCGTCTGATCTTGATTTCATCTATATTACTTATGCTAAAATTAATAGCGGGAGAGAAATTGGCCCATTTAGCGCCATTGAGGAATCAACGTTGGCACATCTTACTAAGCCAGAGATCAGAAGTGATATCTTTGCTTGGTATGTAGTCATTGGGTCTGCAGGTAGTGCCGCTGGAAAATTGGTCACTGGCTGGGTTGTGCAAGAATTAGAAAGCTGGGAGGGGTGGAGTCCAGTGAGGTCTTATCGGGCTGTGTTTCTGGCCTATGCTGGGCTTGGATTCTTGAACGTGTTGTTGGCCTGTGTCCTAAGTTCGCGGGTTGAACTTCACGGATATGAAGGGCGGGTGGCTGGGATAGATTCAAGTGTGGAGGAAGAACCACTCGTGTCGAGAAGTGAGACTGACTCCGGCAACGACATTCCTGTTGCGAAGGAAAAGAGATCTTTACTACCAAGGATAAGTAAAGAGAGTCGAGTAGTTCTACTCAAGCTGTGCTTGTTATTTGCTGTGGATTCTCTAGCGTCTGGTCTTGTGCCTGCGTAAGTCTCTTTATTCCCATAGATCTTTTTAAAGTCCTCTTGCTGACTGTGATCTAGCTCCTTGGTCACCTATTTCTTCAATATCAAATTTAAGCTTCGCCCGGGCGACTTGGGGACCCTCTTCTTCGTGGCCGGAATCCTCTCGTCAGTCTCATCTTTGGCGGCCGTGTCGCTTTCTAGACGGATTGGTCTTATCAATACGATGGTCTTCACACATTTCCCGTCCGCTCTCGCTCTCTCACTCATTCCAGTACCGCAATCTCTATCTGGCGCCATATTCTTTCTGCTCCTACGCTCTTCGCTAGCTTCAATGGATATTGCGCCTAAGGCTGCATTCCTCTCTATGGTAGTAATGCCAGGGGAGAGAACAGCTGTCATGGGATTCATATCGGTTATCAGAACGTTTAGTCAGAGCTGTGGACCAGTAATCACAGGGGCATTAGCGCAATCTGGGAAATTCTGGGTGACATTTGTTGTTGCGGGAAGCTTGAAGGCTTCCTATGATTTGGGGCTTCTGACCGGGTTCAGAGGTCATAAGACAGAGATTGATAGAGTTCAACGAAGAGCCGGCAGAGAAAACAACGAGGACGAATGAGACACGGCAAATACGTGCATGGAAAATATCTCCTCTATCAAATAGAACGCGCATCTTAGCGAGTCACGTTGAGATGAGAAGCTAGAAGCAACCAACTATCCATGTGGCACGCGACCACGGCTCGACTTCACCGCTGAGGATGTGCTTCCGGTCACACCGTTTCCATCTTATCTTCAAGCTAGAGAATCTTATTTTCCGCCAACCAATCTGGGCCGCCCATGCCATGCACGTCTGTCGTGACCACAAATGTGCTCTAAACACGCAGACTTGCATTATGCAGTGTGCACTTCGCTTGTAGCAAGAGGCCTTGCCCAAAGTTCAAATAAGACGATATACAAACTCCCATGGATTCCCCATTCTTGGTCAACTTGGACTTCCCGATCCTACAATTCAGTCTGCTCAGAACATTTCACGCTGAGTAAAATCACATTGCCAACATACAATTTCCCCCAATAGAGCTCAATATCAGGTCCACATCCTCGCAATCATGGATATCGAGAAGGACTGGAAAGAGGAGCTCGGGGCATTTGGAAAACGTCTGAAGGCACGAAAAGCGGCAGAGAAGTACGCTCCATGGCATCCGAGAAACGTTCTGCTCCATCCAACTCGAACTTGGCGACTTGCGTTCGGCATTGTCGGTGATGATGAGATGGAGAAAGCTTTGGCACATATGGATTCTGGAACTGCGGGAAGCAAGGATAAGCCGAGACCAAAGCCGAAGCAGAAATGAGAGGGCACTGGTGATAGCTCGTGTGAAGCATGAATATGATTTGTTCGAATTGTGTTTCTTAGGAACATTCAGGGACCACTATTCAAGGGCACCGAGAAGTAATTATGTTGCGAACTATCATGAAGATATACAACAAAGCTACTTGCTCAATCATCTTCCATTCTGCCCGGTCTCTTCTCTCAAGAACTAGCTCAGAGAGCTCAAAAGCATCTACGTATTACTTCCAAAAGAGTGTAATGTGAGGGACCCAAACATAAGTGAGCCCTACTAGATAACCAAGCTTCACATTTTTTTAGCTGCCCACCTAAGAGGACTATCCATACTTCAATGATGAGCATCTCTAACTTTGGAGAACTGGCTTGTAACCTGCACGTGATACGGGTGAAAACAGGAGGCAACCAGGGCTATCCCATTGGGCCTAGCGTCCCGACCATCCCCGCATCTCAACTTATTCAGATTTCCAGACCGACCGAGTGGTTCTTTTGTACTCTATGCCATAATCCGAACCCTTCCCGTTATGTGTGACTATGAACATTCTTGAAAATCAAGTCACCGATCTCACCTATCTGGCCGACACCCCAATAGCCTCAATCTCTCCCTTCGCAGTGTCGGGCAGCATGAATGGTCAACGACAGTCGTCGAGTGCGGAGAGTCCCGCGGACGGTGGAAATGGGAGCGGAAAGAAGAGGAAAAGCGACGAAACAGATGCCAACGGCAATACACACACGAGAGCAAAGAGGAACAGATATATTTCCATTGCTTGGTACGTCTGCCAATTGAATCAGAATGTCCCAGACTAACAACGTCCAGCAATGAATGTAAGCGGCGCAAGATCAAATGCAATGGAAACACGCCGTGCCAAAGATGTGGGAACCTCAACCTCGAATGCCAATATGCGCCGAACTGCTGTACAAATGGGTTCAAAGAGTCCGAGGAGTTCAAACAGATGAACGCGCACCTTGCTTCACTGCAGGAACAAGTCGACAATCTGTATGCGAACCTCAATGCTTTGCGCACCAGTGGAGATTCCCTGAGCTATGTTCCTCCATCCGAGAGCTCTTTGTCTGTCTCTCAGCCTCCACCAATCTCGCCAGCAAACAGATTCCGACCTGCCTTTAAACATCCATCGTTCCGGGGACCAACCAGCTCGGCATTCAGTCTGAATGTTGCGAAAAATACTCTGCATTCTATGGGATATCAGGGTCTTGGTGTGGACGAAGGAATGACAACGCAAGATGCAACACCAATGGCTTCTCCACCTGCCATGCAACTACCGACTTCAGCCAACCTTAATGGCCACCCAGACCGGGATCCAATATGGGCATTGAGTAAAGAAGAAGTAATTCGCCTCTGTCGAGTTTACGAAGAAGAAATGGGGCTCATGTATCCTGTTGTGAACATTGAGCAAATTATTGTTCATGCCACGAATCTTTACCAATTCATAGATGCGGCCCTCCGGACTGGACTAGCAAGTTTCAATAGTCCTGGTAAAGGAGTCCACGATGAGCAATCACTTGTCCTGAAGATGGTGCTCGCTTGTGCTACAGTAGTCGAGGGAAATGGTCGAAGCGAAATTGGTCACCGTTTGTTTGAGAGTGTTAGAGAGGCGGCAGACCGAATTTTGCATAGCGAGGCAATCGAAGTCAAAGATCTGCCGCTTTTAGCGATTGTGGTAAGTCGCATTAATTTCGTATGTCTGCAAAGGACGAAAAACATCCAAGAAATTACAAAATTTAGTCCCATTCCACCATTTCTGGGCGGGACGAAAAAGCTACTCCTTTGGAAGCAGAGGCTCAACCCGAAGATGTCTTCTTCAGGATTCGAAGCTGGGTTATCTTCAGCAACCCTCAATCCTTAGTTGAGTAGAAATAGCCGGAGGATGCCACTTCCACTGGACTAAGAGGGTTGTTTTTTTGTTCCAAATTTCTTATTTAAGTACATAACACCCTTTCGAAAATGCGGGACTTTAGTTAGACCACTAAAAGGGGGAGGTCGTCGGATTTGAAAGCATTTCGAAAGGACTCAAGCGAGTTCACAGTCATCTAGGCTTTATTATTTTCTTGTTATGACGTATGTATGATTAGAGGGTCCCCGTTCCCCATCCCTGCTCTCGTCTGCCCGCAATAAATGTCAAGCAGCAGAATGTTAACAGTGTCTACAGTCAATGTATCATTTCCATTGCGATGAGGAAGCTCTGGCATGGCGGATCATTGGTCAGGTCGCTCGAATGTGTATCGAGCTTGGCTTGCACCGACGAGACTCACTATTCAAAGTAGTGACCGATGAAGAGGAACGTTCCAATGCCATCAAGTTGTTCTGGTCGATATACGTTTTAGACAGGAGATGGAGTTTTGGTACAGGCATGCCTTTCGCATTACAAGATTCTGATATTGATCCGAACTTGCCTGAGCCAGTAAGCGTCTCAACATGATTTCAACAGCGGTGGAGACTGATGTGTCCTCAGGATCTAAATATTCCCTATCTCAACGTAATGATCGCCTACAGCCGAATCGGATCCAAGGTCTGGAAGTCTATCTGCTCTTTCTCGCCTATAACAAACCCAACTTTGAATCTCGAAGAGATTGGATACCTCGACTACCAGATCATTCAATGGCAGAAGACAATTCCCCTTGAACTCCAGCTGCCTACAGCATCCGCACCTCAAACCTCATCACGAGCTATTCACCGACTTCAGATCCTTCTCTACCTCCGCGCCAATCAGATGCGCATCCTAATCTACCGCCCAGTCCTCCACACCGCTTCCTCAATCCAAGAGAACCCCAACTACGCCGGCACCGTGGTTGAGCTTGCGAAAGACACCATCCGCGCTCTTACCCACCTCAATCAGACATCCGATATTTACCGCGCCCAACAAGTCTGCTTCAACTACTTCCTCATCTCCGCTCTAGCGGTCATCTTCCTCGCAAGTTGCCATGCACCAGTACACTTTAGCTCTATCTGCCGCGAAGAATTTTACATGGCTCTCGACCTCGTTAAAGGCTTTAGCACTAAATCATTCGTCAGCAAACGTCTGTGGAAGACCATCAAGGGCCTAAAGGAAGTCGGTCCAAAGCTCGGCCTATCCCCAGATATTGCTAGCAATGGTAACATGAATGCTGAGGATCCACATTCTTCCGCGGCCCTCGCCATGGCTGGCCTTGCGGGGCACGAAATTACTGGACTAGGCAGTGCCTTTGGGCAGGACGGTGTTAATGGATTGACGGACGCGAGTGGAAATAGTCCTATGAATGGATTTCAAATGAGTCATGAGATGACGAACTTATTTGAGGCAGCACTGGGAAGCGTTGGGATGAATGGAACGAATGGGGCAGGCCCTTATGTGCAAATACAGGATGGGGATGCGTTGGCAGGAATTGGTAGCAACGTCTTCGGTGGCGATGAGGAGTTGTATAGGCAATTAAGGGATCTGTTCTAAGGGACCTGATCTGGTTGGAGTAATGGTGGTTGGCGTCGCTGCGTAAGCAAAATGTATGAGATATGACAATGAATGAAAAGCGAATTGAGCTTTGTTAATAGCTTTGCACCGCTGTGGATAAATGAACACTACTTCTACAGATCATGGAAATACAATCGCACTCTCGATCTTCCCCACACACTCCCCGAAGCCAACCAGAGCTCCAGACTCACCTCCGCATACTCCCCGGATGGTGATAGTATCTCCATCTTTCAAAAACTTACGGACATCCATCCCCTTCAACATAATCTCCTTCTTCCCACCTCCACTCATCTCTAATAAACTTCCTAAATCATCCTCTCCTTTCCCACTAATAGTGCCACTGCCTAGCAAGTCACCAGGCTGCATCGAGCACCCACCAACAGAATGATGAGCAATCATCTGCGGAAAACTCCACACCAAGTTCGCAGCACTCCCCCTTGATATCGTTGTCGTGTCTCCTTCCGGCGTCGTCAGATCCACCTCAAGTTTAATATCATAAACCGTATCTTCTCTCTCTTCCACCAAATAAGGGAGGAGCTTCGTCTCATTCTTCAACTTATTCGCCCGAAACGGCTCCAACGCATCAGCAAGCACAACCCAAGCACTAATCGTCGTCCCAAAATTCTTCCCATTGAAAGGACCCAATGGCACATATTCCCAAGCTTGGATATCCCTCGCAGACCAATCGTTCATCAGCACGAAACCGAAGATGCTCTGTTCCGCATCTCTGATGCGTACTGGTTCTCCAAGGGGATTGCTTTTGCATAGGAGGCAACCGAGCTCGAGCTCGATGTCTAGACGGCGTGAGGGTCCGAAGGTGGGAACTTTTGGGTCGGCGGTGGGATCGAGGAGAAGTTGGCCGTTGGGGCGGCGGATGGGCGTTCCTGAGACGATGACGGTGGAGGCACGGCCGTGGTAGCCTATTGGGATGTGGTAGTAATTTGGCTGCAAAGCATTTGCTGGTCCTCTGAACAAGGTCCCTGCGTTGATGGCATGGTTCACGCCTGCGTAGAAATCCGTATAGTCGCCAATTTGCATTGGAAGGTGGGTTTTCGTCTCATGTTTAGGGAGGAGAGCGGATGTTTGGAGGGAGGCGTTGTCTTTGAGAATTTCGGGGTGGGAGGTTGAGTCTGAGAGGATTTCTTGAAGGTAGGCGCGAACTGAGCGGTGGACTGGTTGTCCAAGGGTTGCGAATGCATTGAGGGTTGGTTGTGAGAAGACGTCGAGATGGTCTTTGAGTGAGGAAAGGGCGGAAAAGCCGTTACCAGAGGCAAAGGCTTTCAAGTCAAGAACATGATCGCCAATTGCAACTGCTGGACGTTTCTCGACTTGTGAGTTTTTGGAAGTGATAATGCCGAAGGGGATGTTAGAAAGGGAGAAATGGCTCTCCGCGGGAATCGAGAGCCAGGATTTAAGCGGTGCCATTGTGAAGGGTCTGGATGGGGGAATGAGGTGTAGTCTTTTTGGTTGAAGCTTGAAGGGAGGACGAGAACATATTCTGAGCATTTAAAAAGGGTGTCGCTCAACTACATGCAAAAATGAAGCTACCCAAAAGGTCCAGGAACGGCAAAGCAGGGGTTGAGAGAATGGCGGGGTTGCTGCGGGTGAATTCCGCACCAACCCCCGCCATCCGCTTTTGGACAAATTTCACCCGCTCAAAGTTGATGAACCGTTTCCCCATGCTCCGCATGCTCCAGAGGGGCGCGGAATGGGAACGCCGTGGGGCGTCTATTTTCTGGGGGAGGCGGGTTTCGCGGGACTCGTGCTCCAATCAGACGAGACTCAATCTTTCTTGCTATGATCGATATGTGATTTTAGTAATCTTACACCCTCTCTTTGTGTAGCTTCGCTCGCGCTTGCCATATATGAAGTGAATTCATCTTCCTTAAAAACAGGACCCTCTTCTCCATCTTGCTCAGTACCATCATGTCTTTCCAAACCACCAGCATCGCCGTGATCGCGGTCATCTACTTCCTCATCCGCTTCTTGAATAGAACGGATACTCCCAAGGTCAAGAACCTTCCTGAGATACCCGGTATCCCACTTTTTGGCAGCCTTCTGCAGTTCGGTAGCAGCCATGCAAAGGTAGCCGCGCAACTGGCACAAAAATATGGTCCGGTATTTCAAGTCCGACTTGGAAACAGGGCAAGTCTCTACTCAGCGGAAAAGTCTGAACCAAAATACTGACGGAGAACAGCGGATCATCTTTGCCAACACTTTTGACTCCGTCCGTCATCTGTGGATCACGAACCAGTCGGCGCTGATCTCTCGGCCGACGTTACACACTTTCCATACCGTTGTGTCGAGTTCCCAGGGATTTACTATTGGCACCTCGCCATGGGACGAGTCATGCAAACAACGCCGAAAGGCTGCTGCAACCGCCTTAAACCGACCTTCAGTTCAGACTTACATGCCAATTATCGACCTGGAGTCCAATGTCTCAATCAAGGAGCTCTTGGAGGACAGTGGAAATGGCAAAAAGGACATTGACCCAATTGCCTATTTCCAACGATTCGCTTTGAACACCTCATTGACTCTCAACTATGGATCCAGGATTGATGGCAAGATTGATGATGAGCTATTAAAGGAAATTTGTGATGTGGAGCGCGCCATTAGCAACTTCAGATCTACCAGCAACAACTGGCAAGATTATATTCCGCTGATGAGATTACTACCAAAAGCCAGTGATGGAGCTGTTGAGTACAGGGAACGGAGAGATAAATATCTTACGTTCTTGTTGAATAAACTCAAGAAGCAGATTGGTGAGGGAACGGACAAGCCGTGTATTACGGGAAATATCTTAAAGGATCCAGAGGCGAAATTGAATGAGAGTAAGTCTTCTGCAATTCTGGGCCGTGAGCTTCGAAGCTAATTCATACTAGATGAGATCAAGTCTATTTGCTTGACCATGGTCTCGGCTGGCCTCGACACAGTCCCTGGAAACCTCATTATGGGCATCGCATATCTCTCCTCTCCTCACGGCCAAGAAATCCAAAAGCGAGCCTATGAAGAGATCATGAAAGTTTATCCAGACGGAGATGCCTGGGAGCGCTGTCTCGTTGAAGAGAAGGTCCCCTATGTCACAGCATTTGTTCGAGAAGTGCTCAGATTCTTCACCGTCATTCCTATCTGTCTGCCCAGAACTAGCATTAAAGACATCAAATATGAAGATGCCGTCATTCCTGCTGGCACAACATTCTACATGGTAAATTTCATCTCTCGGCCCTCCATGCACAATTCTGACGGTTGCATAGAATGCATGGGCCGCCGACTTCGACGAGTCCCACTTCAAAGACGCCAAGTCCTTTCTTGTCGAACGCTATCTCGAGAACCCCGAAGGATCCGGAACTCCTCACTACGCCTACGGTGCTGGTTCGCGGATGTGCGCTGGCTCCCATCTTGTGAACCGAGAACTTTATACTGCGTTCATTAGACTGATCACTGCATTTCACATTGACCCACCGAAGAACAAGGCAGACGAGCCAATCCTGGATGCGCTGGAGTGCAATGCCATTCCAACAAGCTTAACGGTTGATCCAAAGCCATTCAAATGTGGTTTCCGAGCGAGAAATTTGTCGAAACTGGACGTGTGGATGAGAGATAGTGAGGAGAGAACGAGAGATTTGTAGATATGGAGCTAGGAAAGTCTGTGGGATGGATCTTTGAAGGGAGACGTTGAGTTGAGGGGTCGTAGGTGGGACTGTAAATAGTGCATTGGGTTGGTCTTGCATCTTTGGGGTTAATAATTTACAATCAAGTTTCTCAAACATGGCCATAGTCCATGGCGTGCCCCAGTCATCTATCTCATGCTCCTTCATCTTCACCAACGACTGCACCAGTCCCAGGCCATTTTCCAGACTAACGGTCCCAAATCACATCAAGGGACTCACCGTAGCCAAGCCGCATATGAGAGCCATGAAGCAGACCAAGTGCCCCACGAGCACAAAGTGTAAAGAGTTCCAGCATTCACCACTATCTCCAATCTATCTCCAAGAATCGAACTTCTCGACCCCTACCTGTCTCATTCCCCGGCAATCTAACTATCATTCACCCGGTGAATGGTGAAACATTTAAGAACGCTGCACAACGCACCACCCGTTTCCCCATCCTCTCTGCACAACGCACCATCCATTTCCCCACCCCCTCTGAGCGAGAGCGCTAGTGTTGTTTTGCTTTGCCATTTTGATTGTATGGTCTGTTTAGTCTAGGCCTTGTTTGAGTTTATAAGTTGAATAGTAGTAGAATATTGTAATGTATTGTAGCAGAGGAAGGGGGAGTATATTGCTGCTTTATAAAGATTTAAACATGGAACAAATTGTGGAACTTTGTTTGGGTGGAATAAAGAGGGACGGAAAGCTCGGAAGAAGCTCTGCTATGAGACCGAGGTTAGATTGAGTGTTGAGGTTGACAAGGGGAGAAGGGATAAGAGAGAAAGGTCATTTATTTGCTTCGGGCTTCGAGAAGCTGCCATGTCTCTCTTCATCGACATCATGTTACCGCTTTACTAATATCTCGCCACATCGAGCAGGATCCTCGAGCCTCGGCGTCGGGGATGAAAGAGACTCTTGTGCGGTCCTCAAGAAATAGGAAATTAGAGTGGTGCGGATGAAGTGCAGCGTGGGGTGTGTGAAAGGCATTCTTAATATTGTTCTCGGTTTCAAGAAAGGAGGGGTGAAAGGGGGGCTTGATATTGTTGAAATAAGCGAGCCCCTTGGTCTTTGCAACCCAACGAATCGTAAATGATTCCGTATTTGAGACCATTCACGAATGGCATGGACTTCCTGGCTCTTTGGGCGTCTTTGACAGCAAGTAGATCCAGACCGATAGAGCGTGTTCCAAAATATAACATCTGACTCGATGTCATGTCCTATAATCCCATAAGCTCGCTTAGCTCCCCTTTCATGGATCACAGATTGCAGACCGGATAGGACATCAACGCAGGACAGAAACTAATGAATATTTCACTGGAGGTAGGTTTCAAGCAGAAATGGTAAGAGAGTGATTAGTCTTGAAATTGGAGAGCTGCTTGTTCTCTATAAATTAAGCTGCATGCCAGCACGCGCGGAGAGGATGATCCAAACATAGATTGACTTAGAAATTAGTCTGTCTAGATTCGCACTTGCGAATCAGTTATCATTATGGTTAATATTGAGGTCATCAACATCATTTTGAGAGCCTGGATATTCCGTTGTTCGAACCAAGACTTCAAGCATAAATTACCAAACACGTGACTACATTAGAGCCTAGTAGGTGATTCTGCTTTTTGATCTTCATGGGAACTTTCGTATTCCTCACGGCAGATCAAACAGTCGCGATCCTGCAGAGCAATTTCTTCCATTAGCACTAAAACTGCGAGAGGAGATTCCGGATCGAGCTAACGATCGGCCCTCACGCCAGAGCCATCCTTCTCCCATCGTTCTCTCAATTCGAAGTAAAGTCTAGCCAGCCTTGAGATCTGCGCTCTTGTTTCTAGATCAATGATGATATCTTCTCTCAAAATTTCCGACTCACGGGCGCTTGCTCCAGACTAGTATTTGTCTTTCTATTAACGCTAAATTGATTTCTTCGGGCTGACCGTAAGGAAACGTATCGTAAAGTAATTCGTTAGTGTCTCTATTCAAAACGCTTTCTTTAGACAATGCTTGAATCCTGAGTGCTTGGAAAGATAGGTCCTGCAAGAGCCGCGGTGACGTTCTGGCGAAGGCTCGTGCCATCCAATACCACTGTCGTCTTTGGCCCTTATGTAAGCCGGGCTCGTGAAAGCCTAAGCCAAATAGTGAAATGAGAGTGCTCAGGAGTTCGACTTGCACGATAGTCAATGACTCGGGTCGTACATTGCACAACTCATGTACCTCTTCATGCCTCGCGTGATGCTATGATACTCTGCACGCCCTAGTTTCCCGCAATTCAGTCAATGCAACATGTCGCTCCTCATCGTAGTAAGCCATTTGAATTCAGAATTCGGTTCTCTTCTGCTTAAAAAACTCGAGCGGCAGAGGTTGGGAAGCACCAAGTGGCATTGCCCACAGAAACTTTCTGCTTCAATAGGCGAATGTTTGATCACTTCGCAACAGCAAAGAACTGTAGTTCGATGAGCTTCGCATATGATATAGCTACGAAATGTCCAGAAGTAGTACAATATAAATGGGCGCATAGTAATGGATGTGCTGTCTAGGATTTCAAGCGACCCGGGTGCAGTAGCTATGATATGAAAGTTTGTTGACGGTGCTGAAGTGTTATATGGTATAAAAGATGACTAGTTTGATAATGAAAACGATATAATATTCAGGAACGATGCAATACTATTCGTAAAGGTAATGCACACAACGCTACTGTTCAACTAACAAAGATGTTTCGAGAGGCAAAAGCTGCTGTTCGACCGAACAAAAAAATTCTTGTTCCCCGGGCAAGCGTTTTGAGAGATCACCCTTCTTCTTCTTTCAGAGCACGATTGCTCTTACAAATTTGAGGTGAACAATAAAAAACAATGCTCGGACGTTCATGCCGAGTGAGAGTACATTTTTGCATGTTGAGCCTTGATTGAAAGAATGATAATCCGCGGTCTTTTAAGAGCTGAGATTGCAGAAGCCCAGCCCTGCAACACGGCACCGCAATATCGCAGTGACCACATTTCAAGACATCTATTTTCTATTACGAAAATATCACAAGGAGTTGAGCTATTAACATTCAATCATAAAAAGCAAAGTGTTAAGGAGAAATCTTATGTGATTCATTCAATTCCCCTCAATTCTGTAAATATATACCGAGAACGTTTCGAGATTCGGGAGAGGCTCTCAAACGAATTCATAAAACCATGAGAGACTCGCGATTTTTGGAAGTGAAGATAACTTAATGGTAAACTTAATGATATTGTACTTTTAGAAAGAAAGAAAATGGGAATGGCCTTGTTCTCGCTTAGTCACGTGCCGATTAGCAATTCGAAAGGGGGTTGCGGTGTTAGGCGATATCGCCCGCCGTATTCAGGGGCTTGACCCAAGCATGAGTTTTGGGGAGCTCAGCTAACAAAACACCAAACACCGGAGATATTCAGAAACATGTGGTCATTCTTTTCACGATAGGTTATTCAAGTAATAGGACAGAAATTCATCGGAGATGGAAGTTTGGAACGATGAGTGAAAGTTTAAAATTTGAGAATGTGCTGAAATATCACTGTCCTGTAGAATGAATAATCAATGGACACGAAACAAGGCAGAAATTTCTACTAAGCAGATCCGCACTTGCGAACAGGTTACGGTGTACGTCTTCTGCGCCGCATCCAAATCTATTCACTAGCGGAACCACTTGATCGCCATGGTGCTGGTTGACGCAGTGGGCTCCTGTTGCTTGCAGCTTTGTTGGGTAATATATCATCGGTATGCTCAGACGGTGGTGGGAGAGAGGCAGTCAGAATCCTGTTTGGGGCGATTGAGTTACCAGTTGAGAACAGCTCCTTTCCTGCGTTGGACCTCGGAAGATGATCGAACAATGCCACAGCTATACTAGGGAACGAGTCTAGAAGTAGCCCTGCAGCAGATCGTGCTGTTAAGATTAGGAGAATAAGAGGTGGTGATAAATGGGGATGGATTGTTATTATATTAAATGATGCTGTGGGTTGATGCCCAAGATAAGCTTTGCTAGCTTACTCAGCACCTAGAATACGCTAATTCTAACACGTGCGTCAACTAAATTTGAGAAAAGATCAGGTCGTGCGGAAGACTGTGGAAGAGAGGCTCTGTACGGTTTTCGCAAAGTATTCATGGACTCTGGTTCAAGTTTTCCAGAGATCGAACATTTTCTGCGTCACATTGTGGGAATAAGGGGCAGTGAAGTAAACAACGGTCTTGTCGCTCATTTTGTACCAGTCGCTTCCCCCTTGAAATGAAGGATATTGTTGTGCCTATAAGATTCCATACTTGCTCTCTGCTTGTGAATTCAACGTCTCGGATTGAAATATACTCGTGCTTGTTTGGTTTATTTGCTAAGCCGCGTCCTTCATAGGTGTAAGTGGTGCCGCGATGGCATGTCTTTCGAGTCGTGGGATGACAACGAATTTCCGATATTTCGAGTTGACAATTCCAAAGTTGGACTGTGTATGGTTTACGTTTGTAGGATCAATTTGTCCTTGCCGGAAGTGGGGTTCACGTATCGCGGTGCTGAATATGGTACCCTCCTGGAACTCTTTAGGATCACAGAATTCTACGACTCTGTTAGCTTCGATTATATATCTAGAAGAAGATATATTGTTAGTCGATCTTTCATTTGAACCATGGATGATTTGCGGTGGATACTTCTCTTACACTTAACTTCCATACACAGATTTTACATCTAGCAACTGTGGCGGTTATCGTAGTATTGCTGAGGAAGGAGATGGCCAAGTGAGATTCTGTTCCTGGCACTGATTCCCAGATCACGTGAAGCCTTTACCGTACCTAGGTAGGTGGGCCAGCCTTAAGCTAGCCAACATTTACCCTCCAACTATTTAAACAGCCTCGCCTTAGATTTTGCTAGCAAATTCAATCAACTTGGTTGACCCCTAGACGCTCTCCAGCTGCACCATTACCCAGCAAGAGTTTCTTGTAGTCCGAGCTTGCTGCTTGTTGAGTATGTTGTCGGCCGATGACGACTGATTGGATGGCTTCCATTTTGTATCTTGTTGCTTGCTCTGGTGCAACCCTTGTGTTGGAAATTGAGGGTTCCGCATTTTTTTCTGCCCAGACAGTCACTATTCTCGCCGCAGTCAAAACAACGCCCTACTCCCGTTTGTTTTTCTGGGCACCTATAATCTGCTTTGACAGCACAGAATCTAGAAGTCGTCACACTCCAAGGAAGCGATGGCGAGGTGAGCTCAGCACTCAAGCTTACGGATACCTTAATATGGCAATTGAATAAAACCTTCCGTTGTGAATTCAAGATTGCCAAGTGTCGTGAGAGGATTTCGGCAATCGATAATCGGCACTCAGAGTTAGATAAGAAGGTTCAAGACCTGAATGACTTACTCCAGCTTTCAACAGACGACGACGATCGAGCTCCGCTTCTTCGAAGATTACAAGACGCTGAAGGCATGGCCAGATGTTTCAACCAGGTTATTGTAGCTGTGGAAAGGAAGTTGAAATACTGGAGAGAACTGGAGCTTCCAAAATCGCAAATGTTTCACGATGTACAACAAGTCATGGCTAAGAATAATATTCTTGATCATATCTCGAACCAGAGCGATGGCTGCCAAACTGAAACTGCACCATCTAATGGAACCGAAGAGCAAGCCCAGATAGCGCCCACACCGAGCGAAATAGCCAGACGAGCGCTGGCCAACGAGCACGACGCAGCAATCGCGCGTGTGAATACGATGCAGCTTCGCCTCCAAAAATTCAATGATAAATTTGACAACTGGAACAAATATTAGGATACGGAATACAAGGAGTATTGTAAGTGGTCAGTGGAAGGGCAAGTAGGAGTGTCGAAGAGTGAATTCGACGTCATTCTTCTCCGCGAGCAACAAGGGGTCATAAGAACCTTTGTGTAGGCTGAGGCGGATCTTGAAGCTGCAATTTCTTACGCTCGAAGTTTCAGAGTCATCGTCAACGAGGTTGAACAGCAGTCTGACTTTGTTGACCGCTCCGATGGGTACTGAAATTCCATGGAGGCGACTTGGATTTCTCAAGTGGATCGAGGATGGATCAATTCGAAGACCCTCCAGAGCAAGTCGCCGAATGCGATGACTGGGCTTCCAGAACTGTTGAAATATCTGACAGTACAGTGCGACCAACGAAGCTACGAAGGAGAGGAAGCGTATCGACCGCTGGCAGTCAATGTGCGAATTACCAGAATTGGAAACAAACGCCGAAGGAGGAATATAGATAAATTCTAAGCATTTAGTTTACAAATTAATGGTAATCTTACAATAATGAAAACATGCTTCAGGAACTTTAAGACTTTATAATCGAGTTTTCTCTCTTGACTTTACCTGCGGAGAAGTGTTGCACATGGCGAAGCTCAAAAGTCATAAGCTCAAGCTTGCAACAACCCTTCTTTTGACATTCTCTATGAAAGGGATTTTGGTGGGCTTGTATTTGAATATATTAAACTTCTTTTCTTTAGCCAAGGTCAAAGACCTTGCGACACTTACAATAAATGGTCGAGGGACTAAAGCATTGATCTTGACAGACACAATGACCAACGATTTGAATACCTTCTTCAATGCATCCTCCATAGCGGCGCGCGTTACAGAACTCTCATAGAGGAAGTAGAAAGAGACTTGACCCAGATTAAATGACAACAAGAGATACTAGCTATTGTGGAAGAAGATGGAGCTCTTATGTATGGATCATGCATGAAAGCAGAAATGGACGACCGACAGATAACTTAGCGAGCAAGACGGAGCATCGCACGTGGTAAATGGATAATGTTTGATGCCATTTCAAAACGACGTGCCATGAACCTGCAAGAGACGATGGGCTGCATCTTGACAAGAGGCGATTTGTACAACGAAAATGAAGAATAGATTGAGGACTGCGAAGAGCTTAAATCGGTCGATTGGAAGTACGAACCCGAAGAGGAGCACGGTGTCATTAGGGAATTAGGCACATATGCCTCGTTCTCACCCTAATCTCGACAGGCCGAAGATTAGCTGTCTTGATTGATGTGAAGGCGCAAGCCTCAGAGCTGGACAGTGTGTTTAGTTCGTCCCCAATTAGGTAGCATTGAGAAGTTGCGGGGATGGGAATTTGGGAAATGGGTAGATACGCGACGGAATCTTACATGAAAAATGACCACCTCATTGACGGACGATCTAGGCACTGATGCAATCATCTTAAATCAAGGGTCTGAGGCCAGGTATTCCTTTTCAGCGTATCAGATATTGTCTCGCAATTTGGCTAAAGCAGAAGCAATGCCTCCACTAAGCTCATCGTCTTTCCTAACCATTTCCTTTCTTTTCTCTCTGGCCAATCTCTCTTCTTCTGCCGCCGCTGCTATCAAGGCCTCTTCGTCATTGTCATCCGGATCCCATAAATGAAATTGATCTTCTGTCTCTGCCGGTTTGGCCGTTTCTCGTGATCCTCTCGACTTCTCCTTTTCTGCTCCCAAAGTCTGGGAATCTGTTGATCGTTCTTGCTGGATCGCTGGCATATCTCTCAATGGCACCCTACTCAATGGCAAAGCACGATCCAAAATTCCCTCTCCCTCCTCTCCACCCTCAGTCGTCTCCTTCCTGAGTAATACCTTCTTAGCAGCCTTCCTAGCCCTGAAGGGTTCGTCAACAACGGCACACCATCTCCTAACTTTCTTCTCACCCCAGCCACCTACCACAGCAATCTCTTCCGGCCGAGCATTGACGGCGGCTCTTATGCTGCCAAAAGCACTAACCAGGGATACCGCATCCGTTTTGTTGATGCTCCTCGGCACCGTCACAAAATCCACCATCTTGTCTGCATAGCCCTTGCTCTCAGTCCCTCTGATCGCACTAGCATTCGCATGTTCATAGCTCTTATACAGCTCTAGATACCTCGCTGCCTCTGCCGCACTCCAACATAGTATAACCGTCACATTATTGACTAAGCTCGTTTTCGACAATTCGTTCAGACTGTCTTCGTGATTCTCAATATCAACAATCGTAAGCAGAACTCTAAGGTTATATTTGCCTTGTAGACCTTTGATACGATTGTAGATATATTCAGGATGTAAGCGGTGGTATTTGAGAGACAGAAAGAGCGCGCATGTTGTGAGTCCAAGGACGTAGTCTGCGGGGATGTCGGAGTATTCCCATGCGAATGAACGCAGGTTTGCGAGGATTGGGTTGCCCTTTTGACGTGGGGATACGAGAATAGATGAGCTTGTTGACTTGGAGGCTATTGCTTGGGGAGTTGGTTGAACGACTTTGGGGCTGTTCGAAGTGGTAGTGGGAGGAGCGCGATCGAGTCGTTGCGGGGTGGGTTGCTGGATTCGCTGGGGAGTTGGCTGTTGAACACGCTGAGGGACTGCTGGACGTGGAGCTGAGGCTTCTGAGGCAGCAAGAGCTGCCAGGAAGTCGGCATCAGTGCCGAACTCATCGTCGTCGTCCATGTTGTTCTGGCATTGATAATGTTGTCGATGCCAAACGCCAGTAAGGTAGGCGCGTGCCT
>Ga0302325_10003935_pt1 | contig 34633 bp, 29 predicted proteins | sample Palsa_T0_2_FD_201948 | JGI IMG/M metagenome (GOLD analysis project Ga0302325, IMG submission 201948) | Peat permafrost microbial communities from Stordalen Mire near Abisko, Sweden - Palsa_T0_2 | ecosystem: Environmental > Terrestrial > Soil > Palsa > Peat permafrost | place: Sweden: Abisko...
GTTGAGGCACACGGCAGAATTCCGGCGGCGTTTGAGGCTGATGCACAGATATCGACCAGGTGGGGCTGTTGATTGATCGAACACAAACCGAACCAAACCCCGAATACGTCTGGTCTCTGCCGGTGCGCAGCCATTTAGAAAACGTGTAGGCGTCAGTTATCGGGCGACCGTCGGATTGCTGGCCCTGCCACCAAAATTCGAAATCATCTTTAATGAGATCGGCGACGATCCACTCCGACGTTGCCGCTCGCGCTTGACCCAGCAGCCGCCACCGGCCGAACTCGGTAGTGCCAACAGCAGCGACGGCGACGGTGAGGGTCAGCAGAACGACCGAGTAGGTGCGACCAGCCGCGACGATTTTGTCCACCTTCGCCATAACCTGCTCTGTGGGGCAGCGGGGAAGCTGCGCGAGACATTATTCCGTAGCGTTCTCCGTCAAATGCCGGTTGCCCAACAACGATTCAGCCACCGCCAGCGCCAGAACCGCGATCAGCACGTACCACCAAAACTCCAGTGTCCTGGGCGCTTCGGCTTCCCCGCCGGAACTTGCATTCTGCTGCCCCTGAGCCGTATTCTGCCACAACGCCAGCGTGTCCGCGGAGATTACATCCAAGTCGGACTCGCGGCGGTCCGCATTGACCGCTGCCAGTTCATGGCGGCCATTGGGGCGCTTCACGTCGTAAAACCCGGCCATGGAGAGCGGCATGTTCTGCGCGCGGGCGGCCTCGTCGAGGGTCAGGGCGCGCGCGCCTTTGGGGTCGAGGACTTCCACAGCCGCGCCCTGCTCCTTGGCCTGCCGCAATTCCAGATACGATCCAACCAGGTAATTGCCGGGGCCTTCCTCCTGGCGCGCCAGGTAGTTCGCGGTGTGCTCGATGAACGGCACGAAGGAAGCGTGCAGCGGGAAATCGTTCGAGATGTTGTCGAAGGTGGAAGCGAACACCAGCACGCGTCCTTCGCCAAGCTGCTTCTCGAGCAGCAGCGGGGTATCGTCGCCGAGGCGCGCCGCCACTCGCGCGCCGCCCGGAGTGACGCGCACGGCTTGATAGAACTTCACGTCGTCCCAACGTTGCGCGTTGTGAATCGACGGGTGGCCGGCGTCCAGCCACGCGGCGGATTGAAAGAGTGCGCCATCGCGGCCGTAATACCGCGGCTCGACGACGGCCTCGTCGAACACCGGCACGCGATTGCGCAGGGCCGACTCGCGACCCAGGGCCACCAGCAACGATCCACCTGCGCGCACGTAATCGCGTAGCGCGGCTTCGAAGCTGGCGGGCAGCGACCCAACATCGGAGAGCACCACAAACGCGAATTTATGCGGATCGAGATTGGCGCTTTGTTCCACTGGCGCGGCATCCAACGCATAGGCGGATTCGGCGGCAGCTTCCAACGCAGTGCGGAAGTAGAGCGCGTCGCGCTGGTTCCGGCCTTCGTGTACGAACAGCACGCGGCGCGCTTCGGCGCGTTCCGTCGAGAAATAGAAGCGGTCGTCGTCGGGCAGGTTATCGCCGGAATCGATATGGACCTCGCCGCGATTCAGACCGAAGGGCAGATCCGCGGGCAGAAATTCCGCAGCGGCGCGTCCACTGGCGGGGACGTCAATGGTCTTGTTGTCGATTTCGCGTCCGTTCACCACTAGGGACACACGGCGCTTGGCCTGATCGGTTCCGTAGCCCGCGATGGTGGCCTCGACGCGCGCTTTACCCGAGCCATAGACTCTGCGCGGCGCGTTGACACTCTCGACGGCGAAGTTGGCGGCGCGCCGGTCCGCCACGGGATGCGCGATTAACCGCACACTGTCGCCCAGGCGCAGGTCCGCGAAATTGGCGGGCAGCGACGATTTCTGCATGTCGGAAAACAGGTGCGCTTCGACCGGCATGCGGGCAGATTGAGCGATAGACCGCAGCGCGCGGGAAAGCTCCGCGTAGGAACTGCGCGTGTCGGTAGGCTCGATCGTCTGAATGGCCGCTGCGGAATCGCCCATCACATGCACTTGCGAACCGAACGCCAGCACCTGCAGCTTGTCCTGGCCGCGCAGCTTCGAAGCCACCTCGGCGGCTTCGCGCTTGGCGCGTACGAGGCGATCGCCATCCCGCATGCTGAAAGAATTATCGATGGCGAGTACGGTGAGTTTGGGGCCGCCCGCCAAAGCCGCCAGACGCGATTGCAGGTACGGGCGCGCGAAAGCCAAGGCCAAGAGAGCGATCACCGCGGCGCGCAAGGCGAGCAGCAACAGATACTGCAACCGGCGGTGCTTGATGGAGCTTTGGGTGCGGCGCTCGAAGAACATCAACGAGGCGAACGGCAGCGGCGTGGTTTTGTGTTTCCGGAGCAGGTGCAGCCAAACGGGCAGGCCCACCGCCACAAGTCCCGCCAATGCCCAAGGCGCCAAGAATCCCACTTACATCCTCCCCTGACGCACTCCCAGATATTCGCGCAAGCCTTCGTCGAGAGGCCGGCCGGTGTCCATCAGGAAATAATCCAGGCCCGCGCCTTTGGCCTGGTCGCGCAGGGCTTGTATGTGGGCGTCGATCCTGTGGCGATATTCGCCGCGCGCATATTCGGGAGAGACTTCCAGAGTGCCGCTAGTCTCCATGTCGGTGAGCAGCACAGGCTCACTGAACTTGGGAGCGATCTCCTGCGGATCGAGAACGTGGAAGAGAATCACTTCGTTGCCGCGAAAACGAAGCGGCTCGACGGTCTTGACGATTACGTCGGGGCGCTCGTAGTAATCCGAGATGACCACCACCAAGCCGCGGCGCCGGGTAAAGTCCAGGAAGTGCACGAAGGGTTTGGCGAAATCTGTGCGGGTGCCGGGCTGGGCTTTCTCGATGGCGTGCAGCAGGCGAAACAACTGGCCCTGGCGGGCGGAGGGCGCGACATAGTTCTGCACATATTCGTCGAAGACGATCAGGCCGGCGGCGTCGCGCTGCGCGTGCGCCAGATAGCAGAGCGAAGCGGCCAGGAAACGCGCGTAATCCAGTTTGTTTACGGTGTGCGAGCCATAGGCCATTGAGGCGCTGGTATCCAGCAGAATGAGCAACTGAGTGTTGGTTTCGCCGCGGTAGCGCTTGATGTAGAGGCGCTCGCTGCGCGCGAAGACGTTCCAATCTACGCGCCGCAGGTCGTCGCCCGGGGTGTAGGCACGGTACTCGGCGAACTCCTGGCTGAAGCCGTAGTCCGGCGAGCGGTGCAGGCCCGATATGAAGCCATCCACCACGGTCTTGGCCACTAAGTCGAGGCCGGAGATGGAGGCTAGGGTCGCGGGATCTAGGAAGCGCTGTAGCATTGGGGGACAAAGAATTCAACCGCCGATGCACGCCGATAAGAACAAGAAACAAAACTGATTCCTGGTTTTGTCTGCGTGCATCTGCGTGCATCGGCGGTTAAATTCATTCCTTCGGCGCTCCTTTGTATTCGAGTAAGCGCTGCAGTATGTCGTCTTGTTTGAGACGGTCGGATTCCGCGTGGAAGTTCAGCAGGATGCGGTGGCGCAGGACTGGGATGTATAGCGCGCGGATGTCTTCATAGGTCACGTGATAGCGGCCCTTCATCAGCGCCCTGGCTTTCGCCGCCAGCACCAAAAATTGCGCGGCGCGCACGCTGGCGCCGTAGTTCACGTATTTCTTGACGAAGTCCGGCGCGCTTTCGTCGCTGCTGCGGCTGGCGCGCACCAGCTCGATGGCATACCGCGCGATGGATTCGCCGATGGGCACCATGCGCACCAGTTGCTGGAAATCCAGGATCTCTTCGGCGGTGGTCACCGGGTCGGCCTGCGCAATATGAGTGGTGGTGGTCAGATCGACGACCTGTAACTCTTCATTCGCGCTTAGGTAGCCTAACACCGTATTAAACAGAAAACGGTCCAACTGCGCCTCGGGCAGCGGGTAAGTGCCCTCCAACTCGATGGGGTTCTGCGTGGCTAGCACGAAGAACGGCGCAGGCAGTTTGTAGTTGTTGCCGCGCACCGTGCAGGCGAGTTCCTGCATGGCCTCCAGCAGCGCCGATTGCGTCTTGGGCGGCGTGCGATTGATTTCGTCCGCCAGCAGCACGTTGGCGAAGATGGGTCCATTGACGAAGGTCCAGGTGCGACGGCCGGTAGTGGGATCCTCCTCGATGATGTCGGTGCCGGTGATGTCGGACGGCATCAGGTCGGGGGTGAACTGGATGCGCTTGAACAGCAGGCCCAGGGTTTGCGCCATGGTGCGGACGAGCAGCGTCTTGGCGGTGCCGGGCAGCCCCGTGATGAGGCAATGGCCGCCCACAAACAGGGCGATCATCACCTGCTCCAGCACCTCTTCCTGTCCGACGATGACGCGCCGGACTTGGCGCACAATTTCCGCTTGCACTTCGCGGAACCGGCCAATGCGGCCGCGCAAGACTTCGGGTTCTAACTGGGGTGTCACAGTAGTGGGCATATGGGTTTCAGTAATTGACAGAGCGTCGGCAAGAGTGCCGACGCGGCAGGCTGAGAGCCTGCGCCACGAGGAGGCCGGGTCATTTGGATAGCTCCAACAGCATTTTCTGCGCAGGCCGGAATCCGGGGGCGGCCTCCAGCGAGAGCAATAATTCGTCTTTCGCGGCGTCCGTACGATTCGCCGTACGGTAAGCCTTCGCCAGGCTGAAGTGCGACGCCGCCGGGTCGGTGGGCGCCTTGGCCAGCACCGCTTGATACTCGCGGATGGCACCAGCGGTGTTTCCCAGACTGAGCCACAAGTCGCCGAGCCGGCGATGCAGATCCTCGTCAACGGGATAAATATAGTTGAGCCGGTCGAGCACTTCGGCCGCCTCCTTCCGATTGCCGGCCTCTTCGAGGAGGGTGGCCAATTGTTTCAGTGTATCAGGGCTGCGCCCGCCCTCATTGGCGTAGCGTTCCAGTTCGGCGATGGCGGCCATTTTGTCGTCCTTAGCCAAGTAGGCATCGGCCAGAAACTGGTAGACGTTTCCAACTTCAACGTAGTCCGGATAAATGTCGCGAATGCCGGACGCGTCTCGAATCATCGCGCCGTAATCGTGGTCTTTGTACTCGGCCGCCACTGTCTTCAAATTTTTGCGCCACTCGTCGAATCCGTCCACGGTCTTCTTGGTCTCGGCGGTTAGCGCAGCCATGAAACGCTTGTCGAACTCTTCCGGCTTGATGCCAAGCTCTTTTTCGATCACCTCGGGAGTGGATGCGCCGCCGGCGAAGTCATGGATCATGGCCAGCAGCTTCGGCCAACCCCACTCGCTGTCGATATAGTCGCACATGCGGCCTGCCTCGAAGTAGGACACCACCACCTGAGTGGGATATTCGGGGCGCACAAAGCCGCGGTCCAACTCCGCTACGGGCAGCAGCTTCTTATCCTTGATTGCCATGATGACATGCGGATCGAGACGGTCGCCCCATTCTGGCGACACAGCCGTCTCCTCATGCACCGCCAGGCCTTCGGTAAACCAGCGCGGCACGCGGAAATTGGTCATGTTCAGGACATACACGTGGCTGAGCTCGTGCCACATGGTGCTGGCCCAATGGAAAGTGCCCGGCGGGCGGCCCGAGGGGCTGTCCATGGCCACAACGTAGCCGAAAGTCACTCCCAGCGCGCCCAGGCCCGGCATGCCCATCGTGCGCACGGCAAAGTCTTCATGATCGGGGTAGACTTCGACTTGCACCGGCCGATCCAGCTTATAGCCGTACTTCTTATCGTAAGTGTCCAGCGCGCGCAGCATCTCGGTTTCGAAGTAAGGATGCAACAACTCGGCTTCTTTCTTATGGAGACGCAGGATGGTTCTATCCGTCTTGTAAGTGATGAAGTTCTTGTAGCTATCCATTAAGCGAAGCGTATTAACGGTGGGCTTATCTTTATAGCCGTTCTCGAAGCACATCTCGAGATCGGCGCGGGCTTCGTCTTCCAGACCCAGACGCATCAAGTTGATGCCCAATTGCGAGCGAACGCTCCATAAGTCCGGCTGCACGGCGATGGCTTTTCGAAATAGCAGGATGCCTTCTTCATAGCGGCGATTCAGGACGAAGATGCGGCCGGCGGTTTCGTACGCAGGGCCGTCATGTGGATCCCAGGGCGTGTCGGACTTGTCATTAAGCCAGTCGATGGTAGCGAGGATGGCTTTGGCCTGCGTGGCATTCGCCGACATGTCGAGGGCCTTGTGAGCTTCTTCGGCCGCCTTGGCCGGGTCGTTATCTTCAAGAGCCAGGCGCGCCAGCAGTTCCTGCGCCTCCAACATGTGGGGATCGGCCTCCAGCGCCTGGTGCGCGAAGTGCGAAGCTTGCGCCTCGAAGCCATCCGCCGCCACTAGGGCCAGACCCAGCAGAGCATCTGCCTGCTTCGGCTGGATCTCCAGGGCTTCGTTGAAGAGCTTGGCGGCGTCGGGTGCGTTAAAGCGCTCCAGAAACAACCGGCCCCAGCGAACACGATATTCGGCGTTGCGCGGATGCGCCGCGACCAGCGCGCGAAAGGTATCGTTCGATTCGACATAGCGATGCTGTTTCCACAGCGACTCGGCCTGATCCAGAGTTGGAGTCGGAGTTTGCGCCGGAAGGGCGGCGGCAGTAAGGAGCAGCGCCAGGAGCAAGCTTGTGGCGCACGCACTCATGCCGACGCCGGGTGCCTCCAGGCTGGCCGTATCGCCGCAGGGTGTCGAGACGAGTCTCGACACGGCACGCACGAGTGCGTGCGCCACAGGGCTGGGGAGGATCATTTGTCGATCTCCTCCTGGGTCTGCGCCAACTTCAGCAGGAGCGCGCCGAGTTGCTTCTTATACTCGTCGGGAGGGATGGCCGCTTTCTCGTACTTGAGCTTGTCGATCTGCTGTTCCAATTCGTCTTTCTTCGCGAGTAGCTGGAGCTTGGCCGGATCCTGCGCGGCGGCAGCGGTTGCGCCTATGCGCAGCAGCGGGAATTGCGCGGCCAGCAATCCTTCACCGTTTTCAGGCGAGGGCGCGCGCACACCTTCGCCCTTGCCGGTGTCTTCCAGCACGGCGTGCTCGGTAGCCAGGCGGTTTTGCGATTCGTAAAAGGCGACCGTCTTCTTGTCCGCAAAGCGGAAGGCTTCGAGCGCTGAAACGATGTCGTTCTTGTCGCTGTCGGCGGCGGAATCGCCCAACGCCTCCACCCAGTAGCGCGCGAAAACGGTAGCGTTCTTTTCGGTGCCGTTCTTGGTGGCGGTAATGACTACGCGATTGGCCTTACGCAGGAATTCTATAGCGCCCCCGCTGGAGCTGGTCATATCCACGACGAGCTGACGCGAGGCTGGAATGCGATCCAGCATGGTGGCCAGCTCGGATGCAGTCAAATCCGGACCGGGCAGGTTGATCTTATACTCATATCCATCGTAGCTGCCATGGCCGATAAGCATGAGCACGAAGGCGTCCTGCGGCTTGGCCTGCCTGGCGATGCCATCCAGCGCGGCGCGCACTTGTTCACGCGTGGCGGTTACCAGCGTTTCTACTTTGGAATCCGGAGCGGCTTTGAGAGCTTTTTCGATGTCTTTGGCCCACATGCCGAAGTGTTGTTCGTAATCGGGCTCGCCGCCCAGACCGGTGACGGTGACATAGTAAGTGGTGGCAGGCAGGGAGGCGGCGGTGAGAAGAAGTGTCGAGACGAGTCTCGACGCGGCACGCATGAGTGCGTGCGCCACGTGACTCATACTACACCCCATCGGCGGCGCAGCACCCACTCCGAGCCGCGCAATAACAGCGCCAGCAAGAAGACAGCAGGCATGTCCCAGAGATCCTTGGTTTCGCGCGTGGTGATGCCGGCTTCCGAGTACGAGATTTCGTCCGCCAGCCTGCCGGCGTTGGAGGCGCTGTAATATCGCCCGCCGGTCTGGCTGGCCAGCGTTTGCAGCAACTCCCGATTCTGCGCGGTGCGGAAGTTTTCGGCCACGCCATCTTCGCGGCGGAAGATCGCGACGTCGCGCCCGAGCTCCTCCTTGTCGCGACCGGCCACGATTTCGGCCACATACGAGCCCGGTTTTTCCGCGTTCCACTCCGCGGTGTAAGCGCCTTCTTCGGTGGGAAGCGGCGTCAGCTCGACGCTGCTGGCGGCTCCGTCGGGCGCCACGACGTGGGCTTCGACTACCGCGTTTGGCACCGGTTTGAATGCCTTATCGCGCACCTCGACGCGCAACGTGACCTTGGTTTCATCCGGCAAGACGGCGCGGGGCGTGGAAGCAGCGACGCGGCCGGGGCTATCGGAAACCAAGTAGCGCATCAACTGTTGCCAGAACGTGGCGTGCGTGACATCCGTGTGATCCTGCCACATGCGCCAGCGCCAGCTTCCGGATGTGGCGAAGACCGCGGTGCGGCCCCGCCCGTAATTTTCGGTGACCAGCAGCGGCATGTGGTGGCGGCCGGCGGGAGCGACGTCCATCAACACGATTGCGCCGGGCTTGGCCTCGCCGACATCGTTGTAATTGGCGAGCTGCGGCATGCTGGCCCAACGCGCGGCGTTGCGTTCGGGATCTTCGACGAGGCGGCAGATCAGGCTGGCGCGGCCTTGGGCGGTCAATTCCTGGTTTGAAAAATCGCGGTGGAACGTGCCCTTGTTTTCCGGAATCTGCACGGGCAGCAACTCGGCTAAAGGCGAATGCGCGTATCCACCCTCGGCCAGCGCGAAGCGTCCGCCCAGAAACAGAATGCCACCGCCGCGGCGATTGGCGAATTCGCGGATCAGGTCCTGCTGCGTTTGGGTGAAGTAGTTGGCTTCCACGCTGCCGACGATTAGTCCGTCGAAAGCGAACAGCTCTTCAGGCTTGGCGGGGAATCCATCCGCGAGCTCGTGCTCATCGGAAAAGCCCTGCCGGTAGATCCGATACTGGGTGGTGCGCAGCATGGAGGCAAGCTGCAGGCTGCGGTCGTCTTCCGCAGCGCGGCGGATGAATTTGAATTCCCAGCGCGGCTCGCCTTCGATATAAAGGATGCGCGGCTTGCGCGTTTCCACGTTGACCAGCCGGCGCAGCGAGTTGTTGTTGCGGTTCTCTTCGCCGGGCAGCGGATCGATGGAAATCTCCAGCGTCTTCGGCCCGGCTAGGCCGGCATTGAACAGCAGCGGCTCGCTTTGCGGGGCGCCGTCGGGTTTCAGCAGCACTTCGCGCGAGGCGATTACTTTGCCGGCGTCATGCACCGAGAGCAACGCCTTCTGGCCCGCGTAACCATACTGGCGGAAGGTGACCAGCGCGCTCAAGCGGGAATCGGCCAGCGCGTGGGCGGGCAGCACGGCGTCGATGATTTCGATATCTTTTTCGGCCTTCTCGCGGCCGAATCCGATGGTGTGCACGGGGATGCGCCGCTGGCGGATCTGCGAGATGGTGTCGAGATCGATGCCGCCGGAGTTATCCGCGCCATCGGACAGCAGCACCACCGCGCCCAGCGGCAATGTGGACGATTCCGCGAGCACCTGCTGCAAGCTATCGCCGAGGCGGGTGGCGGGCTCCGATGCGGTGAGCTGACTCGTTTTCTGAATGCGCTCGGCTTCCTTGCCGAAGCGATAGAGGCGTACCTGAAACTTCTGCCCCAGCGCCGCGAGCAATTTATGGTCGAGCACGGCGGCGGCCTGCGCACTGCGCGTTTGGGATCCCTCCTGGATGGCCATGCTGCGCGAATCGTCAACCAGCACGGCGACCACGTTCTGCTGCGGCCGCAGCGTGGCGATCGAGATGGCAGGGTGCCAGAGCAGGAACAGCAACAGCGCGATCATGGCGGTTTCGAGCAACCAGATCACCAACGGACGCGCGCCCGTGAGCGACCCGCGGTTGCGCCGCACGTGCCAGAGCAGCAGCCCGCCGGCCGCGATCACGCCCAATCCCAGAATCCACACCGGCCAGGACGCCAGCAGCACGAACTGCCCCTTTTGGAAAACCGCGCCGGGATATTTGAAGAGAAACTCGAGCATGATGGCCTTGGGATTCCAGTGCGTCGTTAGTGCGTCGTTAATGCGTCATCGCGTAAATGATGTAGTTGATCCCCATGCGGTAAGCCTGCGAAGCGTAACGCTCGGGGTAGCGCGGATGGTCGGCCCATTCCCAGGCGTCGCCGTTATCCTGATTGAAGCAGATGGCCACCATTACCCGGCCGGCATCGTCGTAGATGGCGCGCCAGTGGGGCGTCTTGCCGTCCTTTTCCCAAATGCGGCCAGTGTACCAATATTGTATGCCGGGCACTTGAATTCGGTCGCCTATGTCGTATAGGACGTGGAATATGGGGTCCTGGTTATCGATTTCGACAATAGGGCGGTCGGGCAACACCCGCCGGATGCTCTCCAAGAAGACGTTCCATTCGCCGCTGCCGTGGAAGTCGTCGCACATGAAAAAGCCGCCGCGCAGCAGATACTCGCGCATTTGGGCGCACTCGGCGTCGGTCAGATCCGAGTGACCCATTTCGACCGCGTAGAGCCAGGGCCAGTTGAAAACTTCATCGCTGTCGAGGTCCACTACCTGTTCCGACGAACGAGTGTGGATGCGGGTGAGGCGGCGCACGCCTTGCACGAACTGGCGGTCGGCCTTGGGATAATCGGTGGGCCAACTACCTACCTGGCCAAACACGCTGGCATGCCTGCCGGATGGATACATCAGGCGAGTGAAGGCCCATTCGGTCTTTTCGTAGGCGTCGGGCGGCACGGGAACGTGGTCGTCTTCCATTTGGGGGAACTGGCGGAAGGTGGCCTGGAGGGCGAACAACGCCGTCACGGAAATCGCCACAAGACTACCGCGGATGAGCAAGCGGCGCGCATTTGGACGAGGCCCTCGTATGTTTTTCAGGATAGCATGAGCGTGGCGGCTAGCTGGAGTTCACAGGGAGGACTTGCGGTCATTCGTAGACCGCGCGGCGGTGTCCGATGCGCGTGATACTGACGAGCTTCGCCGCGTCGTCGATGATGTACACCACGCGCCAGTCCCCGACCGGGGCCGTGGATCGTCGGCCAGCGTCAAAATCTTCCGGTCGATGCGGGTGAACAGCGGATCGCCGAGCGCATCCAACTCCTTCTGCGCCGATTGCTTGATTTCGAGAGAGTATTTAACCCCGTGGGCGGGTGCGCTTCAGGCGGCCAGCGCGGTACCGCTCGTAAGGAATGCCCTTTTCCTTGCGGCACGATTCCGAGATCAGCCCGTCCGAGAAGTCCTCCCAGACGGCACCGTGCGTTTTCAGGTCTATTAGAACACCACCTTGCGGCCTTTCTCATCGGTGACAAACTGGATTCCGGTCATGGCTCTATTTTCCTTCAAGTGACGGCATATCGCGCAATGTACATGTAGCGCCGCGTGCCGGCAAGCGTTCGGACTGCCAGATGCCGCGCGCAGCACGACGGGCGTCGGCAGGAGTGCCGAACGCGGCGCGCACGCGTGCGCGCGCCACAACGGAGACGCGCGCTGTACCCTATAATAGAATGTTAATTTTCCACTTGAAGGAGCATGAATGCCTGCGAAGCGGATCGGTATACTCACCGGCGGCGGAGACGTGCCCGGCCTGAATTCCGTTATCAAGACCGTGGTTTACAGAGGCAGCGAAATCGATTGCGAAGTCATCGGTATTCGCCGCGGCTGGGAAGGCCTGACGCATGTCAATCTGGACGATCCGGCGAGCCGGGCGCGCTATATTTTGCCGCTCAATCGCGAGAATACGCGCACCATCGACCGCACCGGCGGCACCTACCTGCATAGTTCACGCACCAATCCGGCCAAGATGAAGACCTTGCCGCCGGTAGTGAAGGGCCTGGAGTTCCCCAAGTCCGAAGTCACCAAGAAGGGCGTTACTGCGGTGGTCTACGATATGACCAGCCGCGTGCTGAAGAACGTGGAGACGCTGGGTCTCGATTGCCTGATCGCGATAGGCGGCGACGACACGTTAAGCTACGCCGCGCGGCTGGACTCGGAGGGATTCAAGGTGATCGCCATCCCGAAGACCATGGACAACGACGTGCGCAACACTGAGTATTGCATCGGGTTTTCGACGGCGATCACGCGCGCGACGGAAGCCATCGAGCGGCAGCGCACGACCGTAGGATCGCACGAGCGCATCGGCATCTTCCGCATCTTCGGACGCGACGCCGGATATACTGCGCTATACACGGCCTACGTGACTTCGATGCGGTGCTGCATCCCGGAATACAAGTTCAATCTCCAACACCTGATTGAGCTGCTGATTACCGACAAACAGTACAATCCGAGTAACTACGCACTGATTATTCTTTCGGAGGGCGCCGAATGGGAAGGCTACCAGGTGAAGGAAGTCGGCGAGGCGGACGCCTTCGGTCACAAGAAGAAGATGAATGTGGGCGAAGACCTGTCCGATGAGATCAAGAAATCCACCGGCGAAGAGACCATCGTCAGCGATCTGACTTACGACCTGCGCAGCGGCAGTCCGGACTTCGTGGATAAGATGGTGGCGTCCACGTTCGCCAGTATGGCGATGGACTGCATCCAGCAGGGCCAGCATGGCGTGATGATGGCCATTTCCAGCGGGTGTTATGCGGCGGTGCCCATACCGGACCCGAAGTTAGGCTCGCGGCGGGTGGACCTGGAGACCATGTACAACACGCGGCGGTACCGGCCGAACTACGCGAATAAGTTGGGACTGCCGATTTTTCTTACGCGGGCGTAAGCCGGCTATGGTGTGGGGCGGGCAATTCTGCCCAATGCCACTTAGTTTTCTCAATTTCGGGAATGCTGCATAATTAGTGGGGCAGACCCCCCGGTCTGCGCGGGTCCCCCTGAACCCGCTGTTTTGTTCGGAAGGAAAACTAAGGCTTTCGTCAATCGCGAGGGGCCGACGAGGGCGTCGGCCGCGGTCCAGGGGGACCGCCCCACAATTTATGCAGGTGTTCGGTTATGGAATAAGTAAGCGGCATTGGGCAATTCTGCCCGCAGCCACTAGTTACTCCTTCAGTTCGACGATGGTGGCTCCAGTCCCGCCTTCCTGCGGCGGCGCCTGGTAATGCTTCTCCACGTGGGGATGGCGTTCCAGCAGTTCCCACAGGACCTTGCGCAGGATTCCCATGCCGTGGCCATGCACGATGCGCACGCGACTGGCGGTGGCCATCACAGCGCGGTCCAGGAATCGATCAACGTTGTCGCGGGCTTCTTCGGCGCGCTGGCCGATCACGTTGATCTCCTGGTGTACTGGCGCAAGCTCGGGCGCACGCTGGAAGGTCACATTCTTCGGCAATTTGGAGGCGCCGCCTCCTGTGTCGGGCAAAACCTCCAGGACATCATCCACCGAGACCTGCATCTTCATAAAGCCGGCTTCCACTTCCAGGCGGTCGCCGGCGAGCATGCGGCGCACGCGCGCCGGCTCGCGGATACCCTGCAGACGCACGCGCGCGCCTTCCTCGATCTTGGGGCGGCGCAGATCGCCGTGGCGGGACTCGTCCTGGGTGGAGAGCACGGTGGTCTGGAACTCCTCGCGCAGTTCGCGCTTGGTCTTGGCCACGCGGCGCTGGGCCTGCTCCGCGAGCTTGCGCTGCTCCGCGCCTTGCACGATCTGGCCGATCGCCTCCTGCGCCTGTTCATCGAATTTGGCCAGCATTTGCTCGGTGCGGCGCTCCAACTCTTTCAGCTTGGCCGACTCGCGCTTTTCCCATTCGGCGGCCAATTCTTTTTCGCGTGCAACCAGAGCGCCTTGCTGCTTGCGAAGGTCCGCCTCCAGCGTCTGCACGTCTTTGAGGCGTTGGTGCAGCTCGCTGAGGAAGCGCCCGAGGTCGCGCTCGCGGTCGCTCAGGGCCGCGCGCGCGCGGTTCATGATGTCTTCCGGCATGCCCAGGCGCGTGGCGATTTCAAGGCCGGCCGACTTGCCCGGCATGCCCGTGTGCAACACGTAGGTGGGTTCCAGCGTCTGCTCGTCGAAGCCCATGGACGCGTTCAGCACGCTCTTGGTGTTTGCGCCGTAAATCTTTAGCGCCAGCAGGTGCGTGGACGCCAGGGTGAACGCTCCGGCGGCGCGGAAATGCTCCATGATGGCCACGCCCAACGCGCCGCCTTCCTCGGGATCGGTGGCTGCGCCCAGCTCGTCGAGCAGCACCAGTGAATCGGGAGTCACGTCGAGCGCCATCTCGCGGATGTGGGAGATGTGCGCGGAAAACGTGCTGAGGCTTTCCTGTATCGACTGATTGTCGCCGATATCGGCTAGCACCTGGCCGAAGATGGGAAACTCGGCCTCGGCGGCCGGCACGGGCAGTCCGGACTGCGCCATCAAAGTGAGCAGGCCGACGGTCTTCAGCGTTACGGTCTTGCCGCCGGTGTTTGGGCCGCTGATAAGCAGGGTCTTGGAGCGCTCGTCGAGTTCCAGAGAGATCGGCACGACCGGCTTGCGCTGGCGGCGGAGCACGTCTTCGAGCAGCGGGTGGCGCGCGTCGCGCAGCAGCAGGCGTGCGCCGAAACGGGGGATGGCGCAATCGAAATCGATAGCGAAGCGCGCCTTGGCGAAGATCATTTCCAACTCGCCGAGGGTGTCCATGGTCTGGCGGATGGACTCGGCGTAACCGCGGAGGCGCGCGGTCAGCTCACGCAGGATGCGGTGTACTTCTTGGGCTTCTTCTTCGGTGAGGCGGACAAGCTCGTTGTTCAGGTCGATAGTTTCGAGCGGCTCAACGAAGAGCGTGTGGCCGCTGGCGCTGGCGGCGTGGATGACGCCGTCGATTTTGCGGCGCGCGCCGGCGACGATGGGAACCACGAAGCGCTCGTTGCGGATGGTGACGAACTCCTCCTGGAGGACGCCCTCTTCCTGATGGGATTTTAGGAAGCGCTCGAGGGACCCCTGGATGGACTTGCGCTGGCGCTCGATGTCGCGGCGCAGGCGCGCGAGGGCCACACTGGCGTGGTCGGCGACGGAGCCATCGGGCAGGAGCTTGCCTTCGAGATCCTTGAGCAGCGCGCGGAAGTCGCCGATGGACTGGGCGCGCGCGCCGAGGCGGGGGAAGCGCTCGGCGACGGCGTTGAGCACGCTCTTGGCGTCGGCGGCGCGGTCGAGCACGCCGAAGAGGTCGAATATTTCCTTGCCTTCCAGGCTGGCTCCTTCGATGCGAAGCTTATGGACGGCTTCGGTAAGGTCGGGGAAGCCGCCGAATTCGATGCGGATGGCCGCGCCGCGGCCGGCGGTTTGCGGGCGGGTCGCGGAACGCAGATATTCGACCGCCTCGCCGGCGTCGGCAAGATCGGCGGAAAGGCGGGCGGCATCGGTATGCGGCGCAATGCGGGCGAGCTCCGCTTTGCCGGGCGGGCTGGATACGTAGCGGCCGAGCAAGGCGCGGAGCGATTCGTATTCGAGGGTCTCGGCGCTGGTGGCCTTCATCTGTTTCTATTGTCGGACTTGTTGAGCGAGAATAGGAGAGGAGCTATGCCGACATTCGCGGAGTCGATTGCAGAGTCGTTCCATTCCGAGGCTGATGTGAACTGGAGCTTGAAATCCACCACGCATGCCGTCGCTACGTTTTCGATCAAGACAGTTGCGGTGGAGGTGGATTTCGAGCAGCGGGAGCGTCGCGGGCCATGGCATGTCGCATTCAACACTCGGCGCGCCGACATTACGGACCGGAGCAACGTGACGTTGGCCTTCCGCATCTTCAATGGAGTGTTTCAGGCGGTCAAGGAATTTACGGAGACACGCGAACCGGAGATCCTGGTGTTTATCGCCAAGGACGAGGATCTGGCGTCGAGTTACCAGACCTATTTGCGCCGGGAAGCAGCGGATCTGGAACAACTGGGGTATCGGTTGGAAGGGCCGCATAAAGTCGAGCCGTACACGGAATGGACTCTGCGCCGGATCAAACCTGCGGTATGGCGCGAGTAGTCCGGAAGCCTTTCTGGATGACAGGGCGGGTGCCGGCGGTGATCCGATAAGCGGGTAACTTGCTTCGCGCGACCCACGCAACCTGGCTGGCATCGTCGGCGGCTTGGAGGGTTCCGCCGGTTACCCGGCAGATATAGTCGATCACCACGTAGTGATATTCGGCGGCGCCCTGCGCGTCGCGGATGATGCGCTCGAAGATTTCGAGAACCTTCAATGGCTTGACCTCCAGTCCGGTTTCTTCGCGTACCTCGCGGATGACCCCTTGTTCCAATGTCTCGCCGGTTTCGAGCACTCCGCCGGGGAGCGACCAGTAGCCTTTCAGCGGTTCCCTACCGCGTTCGACCAGGAGGATCTTGTCCCGGTTGAATATGAGCGCGCCGACTCCGAGGACAGGGCGTTTGGGGTAGCGGCGGTTATTGGGCATTTCAGGTTGTCGCTGCCGCTCAATCAGCCAATGTCTGCGCTTACCGTGCGTAACGCCTTGGCCGCCGCCGCACGAAGTAATAGATCAGCGCGCCTACGATGTAGGTGAACACGATAATAACGATCCAAACGACTTTGTCGTTTCCCGTGCTTGGTTCGTTGGTGGCGCAATCGACGATCATCGAGATCCAGAATGTGAAACCGGTCAAGATGAGCAGCACGAAGACGAATCCTAAGGACACGGTTTGGAACTCCCAGCACACTTACAGGATAAAGCATGCAAGGGCCTTGCAGCGATGGCTATTTGAGACGGACGCGATACAACGACGTCCTCGCGGTGATATAGAGGGTCTGCATGTCGGAGTCTCCAAAGGCGCAGTTGGAAGGCGTCTCGGCCACTGGAATCGTTGACAGAAGTTTGCCTTCGGGGCTGTAGACCGCGATGCCTTTGGCGGCCACATACAGGTTACCCTTATCGTCGGTGCGGATGCCGAGCGGAATACCGTCGATGGTGGAAACGGCCTGGCGCTCGTTGGAGGCATCGCCATCGCGGTCCACGTCGTAGGCGCGGATGTTGCGCTCGTCGGAATTTGCGACATATAGAATGCGCCCGTTCGTCGACAGGGCGATCCCATTGGGGCGGCCGGCGGGTTTGGCGATCACAGACAACTGGCCTTTGGGCGAGATGTGGTAGATGCCGTAGAAATCCAACTCGCGCGTGTCTTGCTGGTTGCCGAATGCCGGATCGGTAAAGTACGCGTGCCCGGACTTGCTCACGACAATATCATTGGGCGCGTTGAGCCGCTTGCCATCCCACTTATCGGCCAGCACTTCGATGCGGCCCTTCTTATCGGTGCGGGTTACGCGGCGGGCGTGCGTCTCGCAGGTATACAGGCGGCCCTGCGCGTCGAAGGCGTTGCCGGCGGCGCCATTGGAGTCCGCGCGGTATACTTCGGTGTCTCCATCCGGCGAGTGCTTCATGATCTTGCCGCCGGGGATGTCGCTGAACAGCAGATAGCCGTCGTGCGACCAGACAGGGCCTTCGGTGAAGCGGAAGCCGTGGGCTACCTTTTCCACTTGCAACTCGGGGGGGGCTTGGGCGGATATTGGGATGGCCAGCAGCAGCAGCACAGAACAGAGCCGGCTGAAAGCCGGCTGCGAGCAGGATTGCCCGCCCTCCCAGTGAAACCCCATCAGCGCTGATTGCCCTTGCCGGCCACGGTCAGTTGGTTATCGACGCGCTTAACGCCGGAGACTTTGCGCGAGAGCTTCTCCGCTTTGATCTTTTGCTCGTCGTATTCCACTTTGCCCTTCAAAGTGACAACGCCGTCCTTGACTTCGACTTCCATAGCGCCGCCCTTCACCACCGGGTCGTCGGCCAGCTTGCGCCGGACCAAGTCGTAAATTTGATCGTCGGAAACGTGCTTATCCGCCGCCCAAACGCCAGCGGCGAACGCCATTATCACGAGTAAGGAAATTAACGTTTTAATTTTCATCTACACCGGCCATTGTACGCCAGTCGAGGGCCGCCAGGAAGGCCGGCTTCTCGCGCCAACGTGGCTGCACCTTGATGTGCAGGTCAAGGTAGACATGGCGGCCGAAGAGCCGCTCCATTTCGCGGCGCGCCAGGGTGCCGATGTTTTTCAGCATGGCGCCGCCGGCGCCGATGATGATGCCCTTCTGGCCGTTGCGCTCGACGTAGACGGTAGCGTAGATGCGAATGAGCGTGGGGGTATCTTCCCAGGAGTCCACCACGACGGCTACGGAGTGGGGCACTTCTTCGCGCGTGGCTTGCAAGATTTTTTCGCGGATCAACTCGGCGGCCAGGAAACGGTCGGGCTGGTCGGTGATGTGGTCCGGCGGAAAATAGGCGGGACCTTCCGGCAGGCGCTCGATAATGGCTTGGCGCAATTCAGCGACGCCATCGCCGGAGCGCGCCGCAATGGGAAGGTAGGCGGCGAATTCGTGCAGCGCGCGGTATTGCTCGATCAGGGGCAGCACTGCGCCTTTGTCCTTGTGCAGCAGGTCGGTCTTGTTCAGGAGCAGCAGGGTGGGAGTATCGGCCTTGCGGATAAGGTCGATGGCGCGGCGGTCTTCGACGCCGAACTTGCGCGAGACATCCACCACCAGCAGCAGCAGGTCGCGCTCGCCGAGGGCGGCGCGCACGGTGTCCATCATGCGCTTGGTCAAGAGCGAATCGGCCTTGTGGATGCCCGGCGTGTCCAGGAAGACAATTTGGGCATCTGGGACCGTGAGCACGCCCTGGATGGAGGTGCGGGTGGTTTGGGGCTTATTGGCGACGATGGCAATCTTGGCGCCGATGAGTTGGTTCAGCAGCGTGGACTTGCCGGCGTTGGGGCGGCCGAGGATCGAGACGAAACCGGATTTCATAACCTAGAGTAGGCGTCGGCAAGAGTGCCGACGCGGCACGCTGAGAGCGTGCGCCACGGGGATTTCATGGCGCCACCGGCTGGGAGCGGCGCACGCGCACCTGAGCTACGCGCAATTCGTCGCTGGCCAATACGTCGATGTGGATGCCTTCGCGCTCGACGGACTCGCCGGGTTGCGGCACGCGGCCGAGCCATTCGCTGACCAGCCCGCCGACGGTGGTGGATTCGATATCTTCCTCTGGGTGGAATTCGAGCAGATCGCCGAGGCGCGCGACATCGAAGCTGCCGGAGACGATGAAGCCGCCCTGCCCATCTTCCTGGATGTCGGAATTGGGCTCATGCTCATCGCGGATTTCGCCCAGGATGACTTCGACGAGGTCCTCCATGCTGGCGAGGCCGGCGGTGTTGCCGTACTCGTCTACCACGATGACCATGTGGGTATTGTCCTGCTGCATCTCGCGCATCAGGTCGTTGACGGGCTTGGTTTCGGGCACGGCGCGGATGGGGCGTATCAGCTCGCGGACGGTGCGGTTGACGCGCTGGTCTTCGTCCAGCTCGAACATGTCGCGCACATGCACGAAGCCGATGATCCGATCGATGGTCCCTTCGTAGACCGGGATGCGCGAATATTGCTCGTTGATCACCAGTTGGCGCAGCTCTTCGAGCGTCGCGTCCGCGGAAATGGCTACGATGTTGGGGCGCGGCGTCATGACCTCGCGCACCACCTTGTCGCCGAACTCCACCACGGACTGAATGAGCTTGCGATCTTCCTCTTCGATGAGGCCTTCCTCGGTGCCGGCGGAGATCAGCGCTTCAATGTTTTCGGCTTGGGTGGGCGGCTCTTCCGCGCCGTTGCCGTCGTCGGTTAGCTCCACTAGCGATTGGAAGAAGGCAAGCATCGCGACGAACGGTTTGGCGAGCAGGCCCACGGCGCGGATGAGGCGCGCGAGCGGGGCCAGCCATCGCGCATCGGTGCGGCGGTAGAACACTTGCGGCAGCACGTAAGCCATCACGATCATGGTGAGCCAGGAGGCCACGGCGGTTTCCAATACTTCCTGCCAGGTCCACGCCTGACCGTCGGCGAAGGCCAGGAAGTAGAGCACGCCGATCAGAAGGATGGCAGTGTGTTTGACCAGGGTGAAGGAGCCGGCCCCGTCTTCGGTTGGGAAGCCGATTTTGTCTTCGAGGGTTTCCTTGAAAAATTTGATCGCGGGGAGATCGCGGGTGCGCAGACGCAGGCTCTCGAGATAGAGCAATTGGACAAACGTGACCAAGCCCAGCAGGAGGGAGAAGATCGCGATGAGGATGGCTAGGGCCAGGGTCATGCGTGCACCTCGTGGCGCACGCACTCGTGCGTGCCGCGTCGAGACTCGTCTCGACGCCTGCCGGATGCGCGCACCCGTTCAATCAGGCCCTCGCGCAGGCTCAAATGCTGTCGCCAGCGGGCTTCGGCGCGCTTCATTTGGCCGCGGTCGGTTACGTGATCCATGCCCAGCAGGTGGAGCAAACCGTGCAGCATCAGGACGCGGATTTCGTTTTCGAGGGAGTGGCCGAAGGACGCGGCTTGTGCGCGGGCGCGCGCGGCTGAGATGGCCATTTCACCAAGCATCTTGGGCGACGATGGGTCGGGGAACGACAGGACGTCGGTGGGGTAGTCCTTGCCGAGGAAGTCGCGGTTGAGGCGGCGGAGTTCGCTATCGCCGGCGATGAGGCAGGAGAAGCCGGCGCCCCTGGCGACTTCGGCGCGCAGAGTCCGGGCGAAGCGTTCCAGGCTACGGCGGTTCAGTTCCGCCGGAGCGCGGCGGAACAAAACTATGTTGTCGTCTGCGGCGGACATGTATCGGGAGCCGTTTCGGCGGGTGGTTCGGTCAGTTTCAAGCTAAGCTGGCGGCCGGCGCCCACAGCTTCGTTATAGCGCTCATAGGCCTTCACGATGCGCTGCACCAAATGGTGACGGACGACATCGCGGTCGTCGAACTGCACGAAGCTGATGCCTTCGACGCCACGCAGCACCTCAAGGGCGTCAATGAGGCCGCTGCGCTTTCCGGGGGGCAGATCGATCTGGGTAATGTCGCCGTTCACCACCATTTTGGAGTTGAATCCGGTGCGCGTAAGCACCATTTTCATCTGCTCGGTAGTGCTGTTCTGGGCTTCATCGAGAATGATGAAACTGTCGCTCAGGGTGCGGCCGCGCATGAAGGCGATGGGCGCGACCTCAATCGTATTGCGCTCGAGCAATTTGTCGACTTTCTCGGATTCCATCATGTCGAACAAAGCGTCGTAGAGCGGGCGCAGGTAAGGATCGACCTTTTCCTGCAAGGTGCCGGGAAGGAAGCCCAAGCGCTCGCCGGCTTCCACTGCGGGGCGCGTAAGGATGATGCGCGACACGCGTTTGCTGAGCAGCGCGGACACCGCCATGGCCACGGCCAGATAAGTCTTGCCGGTGCCGGCCGGCCCCACGCCCAGGACCAGGTCGTTGCGCTCGATCGCTTCCAGGTAGCGGCGCTGGTTCACCGTTTTGGGCGCCAGCATCTTCTTGCCGAAATTGCGCTGGCGGCCGCTCTGGACGAGCGCGCGGAAATTCACCTCGGGGTCTTCGGTGACCACGCGCAGATAACTGTTCAGGTCGCCGTTATTGAAGACATGCCCTTCACGCACCAGCGCGACATAATCTTCCAGAATGTTTTCGGCGCGGGAAACGGCTTCGGCTTCGCCTTCGATTTCGAGCAGGCTGTCGACGAGTTGAGTGTTCACTTTGAGTCCCGATTCGATCAACCGGATGTTTTCATCGCGGGTGCCGAACAGGCTTTCGACGCCTCGGCTGATTTGCACGCTGGCTTTCATTGAGTTGGTGTGTGGGTACCTCCAAGAGATGCGAAACGCAAACGGGGGATAACGACCGGTGCTACGCGGCCGGTTGGTAAACAGGATGTCCGCGGTGCGGGGTGGTCAAAAACCATCCAACCTTAGTATAGCAGGGTTCGCTGTTAGCAGGCGGAACCTGTGGGCGCACGACTCTAGATGTGATGCGGATGAGGTGCTGAGTAGGGCGGCCCCCCTGGTCCGCCTCGGTAGTGGGTCAAGTTTGCAGCTTGTGGGGCACCGTCGAAAACCGCCCTCCAAGCGTTTTCAACGACTGCCTCGGCTTCTCGCGACCGTCAGGGACTTGATCCCGAGGGCGACGAGCGTCCGTAGCGGACGCGCAAACAAGGGGCCTGCCCCGCACTACTTCGGCTGGAAGCCCACCAGCGACACAACCACTCCCAACTCCCGCCGGTCGGCCGCGCTGGGCGGAATCGTCTTGTCGAGGGAAAAATCGACCCTGGCCTGATCTCCCACCAGCAGGTTGGCGGGAACGTCGCGGCTGTATATAAAATCGCCAGCCTGCCTGTAGGTCTCCGGAGTGAGCGCGGTGCCGTTCACGTATGCGGAGAGCGATAGGGCTTTCGTCTTCGATAGCGCCGCCGGCGGAATCGTGAATTTGAGTTGCAGGACGGCGCCGTTCGCCGCGGCGGTGCGCGGCGGGCGCAATATCACCGAGAATCTGCCGGCGGTCCAACGCCAGGAGTTTTGTTCCACACCGTAGAATCCGCCGATCAACTGCAGTGCGGCATTTGGATCCGCCGTGGCCACCACGCTCGCCAGCGCCGGCGCTTCTTCAACGGTCCGCACGGTTACCGGCTTGTGCCGTTTGCAGCCAGCCGGCGCAATGGCCAGGCTCAATACCAGAATCGCGGCCGCTATCGCCACGTGATTGGCCGGCCCGCACCGGCCCGCAAAGGAAATGGTCATTAGTCTCCGCTCTTCTCTACTTGTACCAGGCAACTAAAGAACGTAGGTCCGCCGCCCTTGTCGGTCAGCCGCTCGGAGGTGAGCGCATTCACGCTCCGGTGGTCCGGCGCCATCCTGGCCCAGCGCACGGACGGCACGCAGACCACTCCCCGGCGCACCACTCCGTCCACTTGGGCGCGCAGCAGGCAGGCGCCCCGGTCGTTGTATACGCGCACCTGATCGCCCGTCGAGATGCCGCGCGCCGCCGCATCGGCCGACTCGATATGCAGCGTGGCGGTGGCCGCGTCGTTTTCCGGGCGGTTGCCGAAGGTCGAGTTCATGCTGTCGTCGTGTTTGGGCGAGATCAATTCCAACGGGAAGCGCGCGCGCAGGTTTTCATCTCCAAAGCGGGATTCGACCGGCGGCGTGTACTCGATGGACTCCGCGCGGAACTCGCATTTGCCGGAAGGCGTGCCGAAGCCGCCATTGGCGAACGGCAGGAAGGGGTCGCCGTTGGGCGCCACACGCAGCCGCACGAAGCGCTCGCGCTCCAACTCCTCCAGCGTGATGCCGCGCACGAAAGGATGCTCGGAATCGAGCAGCGTGCGGATCATATCGTCGTCCGAATCGGCGAAGCACGCATCGTCGAAGCCCATGCGCTGCGCCAGCGCCCGAAAGACCTCCACGTTGGATCTGGTCTCGCCTGGCGGCGCCAGCGCGGGGCGCGCCAGTTGCAGGTAATAGTGGCCGTAGGCGAAATATAAGTCGGTGTGCTCCAGGAAGGTGGTCGCGGGCAGCACGAAGTCGGCGTAATCGGCGGTGTCGTTTTGAAACTGTTCCAGCACTACGGTGAATAGGTCGGCGCGCTGCAGGCCGCACCGCACGGAATTCTGGTTCGGCGCGATGGCGGCGGGGTTCGAGTTGTAGACCACCAGGGCCTTCACTGGCGGATCGGCGGCTTCGTTCAGCGCCTGACCCAGCGACGACATGTTTATGATGCGCGCCTCGCGGCCCAGCGCGCGCCATTGCAAATCGGCGCGTTCCAGGCCGGCTTTGTTCAAATGAAACGCTTGCGAAGTGGAGAGCTGCAAGCCGCCGCCCACGTCTTTCCAAGCGCCGGTCAGCGCCGGCAACAGGGCAATCGTGCGCACCGCCATCGCGCCGCGGTCGCTACGCTGTACGCCGTAGTTCAGGCGGATCGCGGCGGGGCGCGTGTTGGCGTATTCCCGCGCCAGCGCCACGATGTCGTCCTTCGCGATTCCGGTCAGCGCGGCGGCGCGCTCCGGCGGATATTCCTTTACACGCGCCGCCAGTTCGGCGAACCCCGTGGTGTGCCGCACGATGTAATCGGAATCGTAAAGCTTTTCGCCCACAATGACGTGCATCATGCCCAGCGCCAGCACCGTATCGCTGCCCGGATTGATGAAGAAATGCTTGTCCGCAACCGCGCCCGTGCGATTGCGGCGCGGGTCGATGGTATAAAATCTGGCTCCGTTGCGGCGCGCCTCCACGATGAACGGCCACAGATGCACATTCGTGCCAAGCACGTTCGCGCCCCAGGCGATAATCAGCTTGGAGTGCCGGAACTGCTCGGGCTCGGTGCCGTAGCGAAAGCCCAGAGCGTCGATCAGCCCCGCGCCGCCCGCCGACGAACAGATGGTGCGGTCGAGGCGCGATGCGCCCAGCCGGTGGAAAAAGCGCCGGTCCATCCCGGAGCCGTTCAGGAATCCCATGGTGCCCGCATAGCTATAGGGCAGAATGGCCTCCGGTCCGAATTCCGCGGCGATGGCTTTCAGGCGCGCGGCGATTTCGTCCAGGGCTTCGTCCCAGGTTACGCGCACGAAGCGGCCCTCGCCTTTGGCGCCGGTGCGCCGCATGGGGTAAAGTAGGCGGCTGGGCGCATACTCGCGCTCCAGATACCGCGCGACTTTGGCGCACAAGAATCCGCGCGTCACGGGATGCGCCGGGTCTCCTCGTAACCGGGTGGCCTTGCCGGTGGCGTTGATCGTGACCAGCACGGCACAGGCATCCGGGCAGTCCAGCGCGCACACGGAATGGCGGATTTCAGGCATTTATGAGGATTATAGCAGTGGCCGCGCGAAAAATCGAAGTTTGACATCGTTGCATCAGTGCATCAACATGTAATCGTGAGGACCACGGTAACTCTGGATGACGAGTGTATGCCGCCGCCATGCATCTGGCGAACATGTCCGGGGAGCGCCTGGGCAGGGTCTTATCGAAACTCGCCCGCCGTGGCTTGGCCCCGCCGCCATCGCCGAAAAGACGCACCCGCCGATTTTCTGCTCTTGAGGTGCCCGCAGACGCCCCAATCATTCCGGCATCCCGGGTGCAACGTGTAATCGACGATGAAGGCTACTTCTGACCTTTTCCTTCTAGACGTCAACGTCCTGCTGGCTATGGCGTGGCCCAACCACCAGTTCCATCAAACGGCCATCCGGCGCTTGGAAGCGAATCGGAACCGCTAGGCCACCTGCGCCATCACACAACTCGGTTTCGTTCGACTGTCCTCGAATCCCGCGTTGGTACCCAGTCCGAGGAGCCCCGCGGAGGCGGCCGCTGTTGCGCATCATGGTTCAGGATGCCCGGCACGTGTACCTGGACGCACTGCCGTCGCCACTTGCAGGGGACTTCGGCGCGGTGCTTACTGGGTTGCTTGGCAACGAACAGGTTACGGATGCTTATCTATTGGCGCTGGCGCGGCACCACGGGGCGGCCTTCGTAACTTTCGATGCCAGGATGAAGCACCTGAAGGCATCCGGCGCGGTGCTGGATGTTCTCGGCCAGCCTGCCTAATACCAGGCGAGCTATGGCCGGCGCGGGTTTTCATGTCACTGCAGATTCGCCGTGGCCGCGCCGATGCAAGCGATATCCGGACGGCCGCAGCACACATTTTCCATAGGCCTCGGATCGGCCCCCGGAGTCCGGCTACTCCCGGTTTGGCGGCATCTGAGGCGCAGATCCCAGGTTTTCATACCACTTCAGATTTGCAGTGGCCGCGCCGATGCAAGCGATATCCGGGCGTTCGTCGCCGTTCAAGTCCGCGATGGCGCAGGCCGCTGCTGCCATGTTGCTGTCCAGCACCGTCTTTTTCCAATCCCCGCCATTGGCATCCTGCGCGTAGTAGACGTTCACGCCCTTGCCGCGATAGCCGGCGATCACTTCGTCGACGCCATCGCCGTTCAGATCGGCGGTCAGAATCGTGTGGCCATCGGCGAGCGAATCGTCGATCACGTGGCGCTGCCACGCTCCGCCGCTTTCCCGGTAGATGGCCACCTCGTTGCCGTGCCATGGCTCGATGGCGGCCAGGAAGCGCCGCTTACCCAGGTGGCCCACGGCGACGTCGCTGGACCCGCATTTGGGCCAGGGCGCGGGGTCGCCCCTCGCGATTTCGGTGCGCCCCCAACGTCCGTCCGTGCCAAGTTTGTACAGGTGAATGCCAGTGAAGCCGGCGGTCAGGATTTCGTCGCGGCCGTCGCCATCCCAGTCCACGATGTAGATGCCGTGGACTACGCCCTCATCCTGCTCCGAGATGGTTTGGCGTTTCCATTCGCCTGGCCGGTAGAACACCAGCGGCGTGTGCGCGTGGTCCTCGGGGTGTTCGACATTGGCGCCGGTCAGCGGCTGGTTGACCAGCACCTTCTTGCCGCTGCCGTCGATATCGGCCCACCGCAGGCGGTGCGAGGTTGGCAGCCGGTCGATCTCCCGGATGGTCCAGGGCTGGCGCGGATCTCCATTGTGGTGCAGCACGGACACGATGCCTCCGCTCTTCTTAGCGTTCATGGAAAAGCCGGAGGCCAGCACGATTTCGGGAATGCCGTCGCCATACACATCCCAGGCGGCCAGATTGATCATGCCGGAGAGATTCGAGGCGATGACGTGGCGCTGCCAGCCGGGATTTTCGAACCATACCAACTCGGACGTGCCGCTCGCGAGCGCCACCAGGTCGATCTTGCCGTCGTGGTTCACGTCGACCGCGACTACCTGATAGCCGCCGGTGAGGCCGGTGGCGACGGTGTGTTCCGCAAAGCGCACGGGAGGCGCGGCGGAGAGGGCCGTGCAAAGGAGGAGCCACGGGATGGGCCGCACGCACCAAGTATAGAACACGCGCGGCACGCATTGAGGCTTGGATCAAAAAACCAAAAAGGGAGAGTTTGCAACCTCTCCCTCTTGAAAGCTTTACCGCCGGGAATGTGCCTTGCGGCAGGGATGCTCTCGGCAGTCTCAAAGAGGTCGTACGCCAAGCGGACCACTACGCAGATTTCACTGTGATCGCACGCCGGCGCCGCAAGCCCTAAACCGTGGCGCGCTGGAACGCCAGAACCTTACCGGTGAACACCTGCACCGCCTCCCCATCCTGGTTCAACGTGGTGCTGCGTACCTTCACCAGGGCCTGGTTCGGTTTCGACCGCGACGGTATGATTTCGACGATCTCGCTTTCCACCCGCAGCACATCGCCGGCGCGCGTGGGCCGTGGCCAGGCGATCTCCCCGCTTACCCCGATGATGCCCGCCGCGAGGGGCACGCCCCCGGTGACCATCAGCCGCATGGCGATCGCGGCGGTGTGCCAGCCGCTGGCAGCCAGTCCCCCAAAGATGGTGGCCTGGGCAGCCGCCTCATCCAGGTGGAAGGGCTGCGGATCGAACTCCGCGGCGAACCTCTTAATTTGGTCCCCATCGATCCGATAGACCCCGGACGTGAACCGCTGCCCTACGTGAAGATCCTCCAGATATAATGGCCGAGGTGTCTCGCTTGCCTGATCCATCGAACCAATTTAACTCGATTCGCGGTTTGGGTGCCGCCCTGATCGCCGTGAACCTACTTGCTTCCGGCACTCTCGCCGCGGACCCTTTTTGCCCAGGCTTCTAAACTAACCTGGCGTCTGGGAGATCGCCTCGGCGGTGGTGGCGCCTCGCGCCGATCCTGCCCGGCCGAATGAGATCGCGGGTCAAGGACTCTGGCCTGTAGAGGCCCGCGAAATCGCCTCAGGTGGGCAGGAATCGCCGCGTCGCCCCTTCGCCGTGTCGCCCGCTCCGACATCGACTCTTTTTGTCGATGTTGGCGTGCGCAGCTCGCCCCCCACCACACTAGACAACGCCCTGCGTTATACTGTAGGAGCATTTTGACTCTCATCTTCGTGTCGAGACAGGTCTAAGGGGGGGCTGCGTGAGTTGGCCGCGACCCCCTTTTGTGTTTGTGACGCCGCGTCGCGGGAGATTGATCTGCAACTATTTGAAGAGGAAACATCAATGAGAGAAAAAGGTACAGTGAAGTGGTTTAATGCGGCCAAAGGATACGGCTTCATCCAAAGGGAGAACGGAGAAGACGTCTTCGTGCATTTCTCGGCCATCCAGACGGAAGGTTACCGAAGCCTGGATGAAGGCGCCAGTGTGGAGTTCGAAGTAACGCGCGGTCCGAAGGGGCTGCAGGCGGCCAACGTCACGGCCGGCTAGGAGCAAATGCGGGCGGGGCCGCCCACGAAACGGAAACATCCGGGCAGCCCCCCGCCGGCGAATCCCCCCACGGAGGTTTATGAGCAAAGAAGACAATATCGAAGTAACCGGTACGGTTTTAGAGAAGTTCCCAAGCGGCAAGTTCAGCGTCCAGATCGATCATGACCGCGTGGTGCTGGCGCATCTGGCGGGACGGCTTCGCCGCAACCGCATTCGCGTGCTGGCGGGCGACAAGGTCACCCTGGAGTTGTCCCCCTACGACCTGACCAAGGGCCGCATCACCTTCCGCCACAGGTAAGAATTCCCCCACCCTCTCCGGCGCACCCCGCGTCCCCGTGCGTTATGTTACATACAATGCCGCCCGCGCCATGCTAATAATTAGATAGAGTTTAGCGTCCTTGCGGGCACTAATCGGTAGCCGGTCACTGGCCCTCTGCGAAGCGCCTTTTGGGACTTGCTTCCCGCTGCAGTTAGGGTGATTAAGAGGAACTCCGGAATGAACGACGAGATGACCCCTGAGGAGCACCCTTCGCGGCGCGCCAGAAGCCGCCGCCCCCGCGTAATCAAGGCGGAGGGCGCCGGCGAACGCGGCAAGAGCGCCCAGTCGGCCGGCCGGTCGCGGAAGCCGGCGGCCGATCCTGCCGAAAACCTAGTCGCCATCTTGTCCCAAAAAGTCGTCGGGCAACCGGCTGCCACGCGGGTCATCGTCCCTTACATCCAGATGTACCAGGCCGGGCTCGCCCCAGAAGGCCGGCCGGTCGGCGTCTTTCTGTTGCTGGGACCCACCGGCACCGGCAAGACCAAGACCGTCGAAGCCCTCGCCGACGTCCTGCATGGCTCGGAAAAGAACGTCCTGAAGATCGACTGCGGCGAATTCCAGATGGAGCACGAGGTGGCCAAGCTGATCGGCGCGCCTCCCGGCTACCTAGGGCACCGCGAAACGCAGCCCATGCTGACCCAGCAGAAGCTGAACGGCGTGACCACCGAGAAGTGCAACCTGTCCCTGGTCTTGTTCGACGAAATCGAAAAGGCCGCGCCGTCCATGACCCGCCTGCTGCTCGGCGTGCTCGACAAGGGGATTCTGCGGCTAGGCGATAACACCATCGTCAATTTCGAAAAGAGCCTGGTGTTTCTCACCAGCAACCTCGGCGCGCGCGAGATGCTGCGCGAAATCAACCCGGATTTCGGTTTCCAATCCGTGAGATCGCCAGACCGCACCGATCTGACCGGCAAGCTGCAAAACATCGCCCTGGCATCCGTGCGCAAGCGCTTTTCGCCGGAATTCGTCAACCGCATCGATTGCATCATCACTTATCAGCCGCTCACACCGGAGTCGCTTTCCACCATCCTCGACCAACAGATCGCCGATTTGCAGAACCACGTCAACACCCGGCTCGGCGCACGGTCGTTCACGCTGGAAGTGCCGTTCGAATCCCGCCGCTTTCTGCTCCAAAAAGGAACCAGCTCCGAATACGGCGCGCGCGAGTTGAACCGCACCATCCACCGCCACCTGACCCAGCCCTTGGCCACCCTGGTCGCCACATCCCAGGTCAGTCCCGGCGCGCGCGTGCGGGTGGACTTGGCGGACGATGGCGAGAGCCTCCGCATCCATTCGCTCGAAGGCGACAATGCCCGCCCCCCGCAACACCCCACCGTGCTGCTGGTGGACGATAACCGCGACCTCCTCCATTTCCTGGAACGTCTCATGGCGGATGCCGGTTGGAAGCTGCTCACCGCCGAATCCGCCGCCGAGGCCAGCAAGCTGGTGGCCGCCGAGAAGCCCAATGCCGCGTTGCTCGACTACATGCTACCGGATGGCAACGGCGTCGAGTTGGGCGTGGAGTTCCTGCAAACTCAGCCGCGCATGCTGGTCATCATGATGACCGGCACCATCCTCCCGGCGGAAGAGGAAGCTCTGTGCGAAGAGCACAACTTCCCGGTGCTCCGCAAACCCTTCCTGGCCTCCGACGTGATGAACCAGATTCGCAGCCGGCTTACCGCCACCGCCACGCGCGGCGCATAGTTAAAAAGAGAAGATGGGTATGTGCTTGACTCAGGTAGCTGCCTCGGCACCGTCCTGTGTGGGGCAGACGATCGGTTTTTGTCGTCTGCCAACTGCGGAGCCGCTCCTGGGGCAGGCAGGCCACAGAAAACGATGGCCTGCCCCACGAAGCAGTTCTGACGATCACCTGAGTGAAGCACATACCCATCAAGGAGAGTTTGGTGGGGCAGGCGCTTCCGCCTGCCAACTCCGGCCTCTAGGGAGTGCTCTCAGCGAAAGTAGATGTCATGGCGCTAGGGGTGGTCGTTTCCGATGCCACGCGCTTCAGTTGCCGATTGCCAATTGCAGCACCTGCGTCCCGGCCACGCCGCCCACGGTTAGTGTGAGGGGCGCGTTGCCGGAGGCCACGGACGGCACCACGATGTTGAATTGATATAGTCCCGTGTAGTTGGGCGCCAGCCCGTCGTATAGCACCTGGCACTCCATCCCTCCCAGCGAGATATGGAAATCCGAGGCAAGCGTGTTCTCTTCTTGGACGAGCTGTCCCGCCGGGACGGCCGGCGTCACCGGCCCGAAGCCGACGCCGTAGATCACTATGATGTCTCCCGGGTTCGCCGGCCTTGAGTCTATGCCTGAAATTGCTCCCGTGGGAAGCACGTATGTGCCGTCGCCGAACTGCGCGACCACATATTGCGTACCGCTAATGTTGAAACTCGGGGGAGCCAGCAGTCCCGGCTCATAGCTATTGACGATGAGGCTGTAGGGTGGAGTTGTGCCGGCGGAAGTGGTTACGGTGACTTGCTGGGCGCCTGCAGGCACGTTGGAGGGAATCAGGGCATTCACCTGTCCGGGGCTGATAAACTCGACAAATGCCTGCTGGCCTCCGATGGTTACGTACGTTCCTTCGAGTGACGTCGGAGCGTTGATGCCGGTGAAATCGCCTGGCATCCAGGAGCGTGTGTCGGCGGCGAGGTTTGAACCATAAATCTCGATCCACGTTCCCGGTGCGGCGGAGGTGAACTCTCCGAAAGCGCTGGCGCTGACGACGCCTCCGGGATTGATCGATAACGCTGGCGGGCTGCCGCCCAGAGTGAGTTGATAAGCGGTTCCGCCTTCCGTTGCTCCGCCGTCGAAAGTGAGACCGTATAGGTTTCCGTCCTTCCCCAGAATTAGCCCCTCGGGAGCGTACCCATCGTCGCCGAGGCCAAACGTATACACCGTAGAAAATGTGCTGTCGGGAGCCAGACGAAACACGCTTCCGTATACATTGTTCTGGCCGTAGGCCGTCCCATAAAAACTGCCATCCGGGGCCTGCACTAGAACCGACTTTGTCCCGCTTGAAAGCGGAAAGGCATAAACCAGCGTATACTCGCCAGAGGGAGTTATCTCGAAAATAGAGCTTTCCCCGTTTTCCCCTCCAGTCAGCGTGCCGTAGAAGGATCCGTTGGCGGCCTGTATCAGCGCCTTGCCATTGGGGACTTGGCCGTCTGGTGCAGTGAACTGGGGCAACGTCGTCAGATCGCCTGAAGAGGTGAGTTTGTAGAATAGCCCGTAGCCGCCCGTTCCTTCACTGCCATAGAAGTTGCCATCGGTAGCCTGAACAAGGTAGCTTGCACCCCCGACACCGTCGGCGAATGTGAAGTCATGAAGAACGGTAAGCTGGCCTGAGAGCGTGACTTTATAAAAAGTCCCCAGGCCATTCGGAGCCCCGCCCAGGAAATTCGTGCCGTAGAGATTGCCATCCGCTCCTGGGATTAAGGAGATTGGGAGGTATCCTTCACTCAGGTCGCTCGCGAATTGATGGATCATGGTAGCCGCTCCCCCCAGTGTGACTCTATAGATCGCACTGCCTGTGGTTGTCTGGAGGACGGTGTAAAGGTTTCCATCGATGGCCTGGACTAACCCCGTTGCGCTGAAGCCGGTCCCGAAGTCGTACAAAATAGTGAGTGAGCCCTCGGGGGTTAGTTTGAGAACAGCGCATGGAGCGACGAAAGTACCGGCCGAAATGACGTAAAAGTTGCCATCCGTGCCCTGCGTCATAACGCCGGCAGGGTTGTAGGTCGAAGGAAAAGTCGCGAGCGTCGTAAAGGTCTGAGCGGGCGAAACTGCGCAGACCGCGCAAAAGCAGGCGAATGCGCATAGCAACCGGCGGCCGATGCGTGTTGAAATCGCCGCTGACGGTATTCCATTGGTTTTGATAAGCATTGAAGTTTCCCGGCCTCCGCGCAGATAGTTTCTTATTAGTTTAACCCTGTTTCTGCCGAGCGGCAGATCGCGATTCTCTCGCAAGAGCCGGCCGATGCCGCAAATCCCTTCCAGGGTACAGTACGTGCAGCCGGCCTAAAACTGGAACGTAGAAGTCGGGAAAAACTCGACTCTCAACCCGGTAGGAGACGCCCCGTTTGGGAGATTGCCATCATATGTATTCTGCACAACAAAATACAAGGCGGCCGGACTCGCGACTGCAAGCGGTTGGGAGTTGGTGAAGCTGAACGGCCACCACTGCTGGAAGTCACCGTCCCCCTGGCCCGCGGGATTGACCGGAAACGGCTGGCCGGAGACAAGGGAACAGTTGTCGGCACCCGCTGGAGTCCCAAGGTAGATGGCAACCGTTGAATTATCGGAAGCCAGTTGGCCATTGATGGTGAAGCCCGTGGGCGCGGGCGAGTCGCCGATTGGGAGGAAAGTCAGGTAGACATAATATCCCGCGGCCCGGCCACCCTCTCCATCATAAGGCGTAGTCCATTCCGATGCGGTGCTGGCGCTATTCGGCAACCACGGGGCGTTAGGCGTGTCTACAAAACTCCGGATGAATTTCAACGAGCAGGGATTCTGAGATTCTGCAAGAGTAAGGGGATACGGGTAAGCCACGTACCAGTTGCCGTCGCGGTTGGCGCCGCCGCCGGTGGGATTGGGGGGCACCAGGACGCCTGAACATCCGGCGAGATTCTTGGCAGTTTGGCCCGTATTGCAAAGGCGCGGAATCTGTGCGGTTCCCGCGGTACTAAACAGCAGCATCGCTCCCAAAGCTTGCAGAGCCGCTTGAGACCATATTCCAGGAGGGATCATCTTTTCTTCCTTCAGCCGATATTTTATGCGGGGACCCAGATCGGATTATAACAGTCCCGGCCTGCGCGGAAACGCCGGAAGGCAGACTCGAAAAAAGGACTTGACTTACGAATTACGCGTAATTACAATACTCGTATGGCACCCTCCGCCGCCCCGCAGCTCAGCATCCGCCAAGCCCTCGCCATCCCCGGCTTCCGCAAGCTGTGGCTGGCCACCCTGGTCAGCATCTTCGGCGATTTCCTGGCGCTCTACGCCATCTTCAGCGAGATGACCTTCCGCATGCACGCCTCCGCGCGCGCCATCACCCTGGTGACGGTCTTTTTCCTGCTGCCCCTGGCCTTCGTGGGACCCGTGGCGGGCGTCTTCGTGGATCGCTGGCATCCCCGGCGCACCATGGTGATGAGCGACATGGCGCGCGCCGTTCTGGTGCTTGGACTGGTCTTTACGCGCGTCCCATGGCATATCTACGCCGTGTTCCTGGCCCTCAGCACGTTCTCCAGTTTCTTCACCCCCGCGCGATCCGTCGCCATCCCGCAACTCCTGCCGCTAAATGGATTGATGAGCGCCAATGCGCTGATCCAGCAGACCGTGCAGATCCTGCAAATGGCCAGCCCCGTCCTGGCCGGCGCGCTGGCGGGGTGGGCCGGCCCAAGCTCCTGCTACTACCTGGATAGCGCCAGCTTTGTGTTCTCGGGACTCATGATCGCCACGATCGCCATCCCCGCGCGGCCCGCCCACGCGAACAAGGAAGTTAAGCCGGTGCTGCGCGACCTGGCCTCCGGCGTGCGTTTCATTTTCGGCCATCCCGTGATCGGCTTCGTGATCCTGTCGATCGCCGCCGGGACCTTCGCCATCAGCGCCTTCGGCTCCCTGATCGCCGTTTACGTGCGGGACGTGCTGCACGCCAATTCGGTTCTGTTCGGCGCGTTGGGATCGGCCATCGGCGCCGGCATGCTGGCCGGCGGATTTGTAGTGATGCCGCTGGCCCGCCGCATCCAACAGAAGGCGCACCTGATCACGGCGGGAATCCTGTTGTGCGGGGTGTGCATCGCCGCCATCGCTCGGATACCCAACAGCGCGGCCGCACTGGTTGGCTGCACGGGCATCGGCGTCGGCGCGTCGCTGCTGACCATTGCCGCCGCAACTCTATTGCAGGGGCAGGTCCCGGTCGAGGTACGGGGGCGCGTCAGCAGCAGTTCCATGTCGCTGATCTCGATATCCCAGGGCGTCGCGCTGCTGTTTGCCGGCGACTTGGCGTCCCGGTTCGGCATCGCAGCCGTTTTCTATGGCAGCGCGGCGCTGCTGCTGCTGATTGCCATTGCCGGCACCTTCCGCCTTAGGAAACCGCTCGCAGCAGCGAAAGCCCAGGCGGCTTGAAACTTGAAAGGAGTGCAATCTCATGAAGAAGATGTTTCTGGGTGGAAAAGTCGGGATCGTCGCCACGGGCAAGGGTGACCTGAAAGATCTGCTGCTGCAGTTCCACAAGGGCGATGGCCGCGGCAACGTGGTAATGGTTCGCGTCAACGACGAGGCTTTGGCCCGCATGGACCAGTTGGTGGAAGCCACCCTGTTCGGCAGCCGCTCGGAATGCGCCGCGTTTCTGATCGGCGCGGGCATCGCCGGCCAAAAGGAGCTGTTCGACCGCCTGGGCGCCCACACCGACGAGATCCGCAAACTCAAGGAACAGCTTCGTCAGGTCGCGCTGGAGGCCCTGAAGCCGAGTGAGTAGATAC
>Ga0302325_10003936_pt1 | contig 34625 bp, 33 predicted proteins | sample Palsa_T0_2_FD_201948 | JGI IMG/M metagenome (GOLD analysis project Ga0302325, IMG submission 201948) | Peat permafrost microbial communities from Stordalen Mire near Abisko, Sweden - Palsa_T0_2 | ecosystem: Environmental > Terrestrial > Soil > Palsa > Peat permafrost | place: Sweden: Abisko...
GCAGGCGTGCGGGGTGCTTTCACATCATCTGCTTACCGTCGGGCGCGTATGCCTCTCACCAGTCGCCGCAGCAAAACCTGGTACTGGAACGTACCGGTGAGGTGGGTCACTTTTGGCGAGCAAAGTAGGGTCATTTCTCGCGAGCGCCGAAGGCGCAGCATTAGCCCGCACACCACCGGCGCCGCCGAGGTCGCTGTGACGACGCTGCAATCGACCAGTTGACAACCCGAGATTATATGCAGAGCTTGGCGGCCGATATGCCAAAATGGATCGCGCGCAATCGTACCACCTCACTCGGGACGCGTCGTCTGCGACTACCAGCAGGGTACGTGAAGCAGGTCATTGACCTGACCAATGCGGGCGAGATTAGCTTTGGAAAGGCAGCCGAGATGTGGATGATGGACCGCTATACTTTTGCGGAAAGATTCGGTGATTCGATCACAGAGCCGACTTTTGCGTGATTCCGGGCAAGCCAGCAAACCCACTCTTCATCATCATCGATACCTCGGTTTTGCTTCAGCTAATCGTCACGGAACAGCTTCCACTGCTCCGATGCTTACGTTCTGAATATAAGGTTCAGCCAGTAATGGTGAGCGCCGAGGAATCAGAGACCATGCATATCCTCACAACCGTTCGAAAGTTTATGGGCCGACAGGAGGGATTCAAGAGGGCCGTATCAAACAACACGATTGGCATAATAGATCGTCAGTTGCTCGGTGCTGTACTTGGGACTGGAGTTGATGCGATCCTCAGGCAAATAGGACGCGGAGGGTCAACGGTTTAATCTCCGTGTTGATCGCGGTGAAGCATACACTCACGCCGCGGGTTCAGTGCTAAACGCCCCGGTTGCTACAAACGACTACAGTGCGGTGAATCGTCTTCTTCGCGACGATGAGAACATCCCGTCCCATCCTGCGCTTTTGGGATTTGGTCGTTTTCGGCCATCAGATCGGGCGATTGGATGAGTCGGATTGCGATAAGGTCCGGCAGAGCCTAGTGAAGATACAGGAGAGCGTCCCGCGCTGCTTTACTGGGAAAACGTTTAGCGTCGGCTTGGCCGAGTTTTATCCCCGTCTTGTGGACGGAGTTGCGAATGTGATCGGGGCACAAAACCCCATAGAACGTCTCGATGATAGGGGCGTGATATTCAGCTATGGGTCTTGATCAACCAAGATTAACCAAGATTTAGCGGGCTACCTATGCTTCGGGCCGGCGCGGAAGATGTAGAATGAAAGAAATTGGACAACCTGATTGGACCAACCTGGATGAAAAACTCCGTGGAGACGCGCTGATTGACTGTTGACCCCTGCTCCACCGATTATCCCAGCGTTTACAAGCTTCTGATCGGATCGGTGGTTCCTCGCCCGATCGCGTTCGTTTCAACCTTGAATACAGAAGGCGGTTTCAACGTGGCGCCGTTCAGTTTTTTTACGGTCGCCAGTTCGAATCCGCCAGTACTGGTCTTCACGGTAGGGAATCGCGCGACGCCCGATCCGCGAAAAGATACCCTGCGCAACATCACGACCGCGCGCGAGTTTGTGGTGAACATCGTGTCGGAGGAATTCGGAGACAAGATGAATCTCTGCGCGGGCGACTATCCGCCGGAAGTGGACGAATTCCAGATCTCCGGGCTGACGCCGATTCCAAGCGATCTGGTGAAGGCTCCGCGCGTTGCCGAGTCCCCCATTAACATGGAGTGCCGCTTGCTCTACACCATTTCGATGAGCGGCCTGGTGAACGGCGGTAATTTGGTGCTGGGCGAAGTGGTCCGGTTTCACATCGACGATGCCTGCTTCAGCAACTATCGGATCGACCAGGACAAGCTTGCCGCCATTGGCCGCATGGCGGGCAACAGCTACACGCGGACCAAGGATCGCTTCGACATGATCCGCCCGGCGTAGAGTCAGCCCGCAAACAACCGTTCGAAAATCTCGCGCGTGTGGTTCTGGATCCGCGCGAGTTCGGCTTTGAGCGGCTGACTGTTGCGATTCTCGGGAGTCCAGCGGTGGACCAATGCAGTGAGGGCCTGCAAGTGCGATTCGGAATGCGGCAGGCTGGTTTGGGCGTGCCCGGAGTAAACGCGCAGGGCGTGATCCACAGCTCGATAAAACGTAGCCGCATCCAAGAGAAATTCCGCGTCGGCGCGTTCGAGATGACCGGTGGCTTCAATAATATCGATGCGCTCCGGCGTGTTCAGCACCTTGTAGAAGAGGCCGCCGGCTTTCAAGCGCAGAAACAGAAGTGAAAAATCGATATCGTAAAATCCGCCGTGGCCGGCTTTGAGCGGATGGTCCGGACCTTGCTCCTTCTCGAGGCGCATTCGCATTTGCCGGAGATCTTTTCTGGAGCGGCCGCTCTGGCCGTAGCGCCGCCAGTCCACCTTCTGCAGCTCATTGAGAAATGTTGTGGCGTGTTCGATATCCCCAGCCACGGCCCGCGATTTCATGTACGCGATGCCTTCCCACGCCTCCGCGCTCTTCGCGAAATACTCATGGTAGGAAGTTTCCGATTGCAGCAGCGCCCCAGCGCTCCCGTTAGGCCGGAGGCGCGTATCCACGGTGAACATGACGCCCGATCCGGTGTATGCGGTGATCAAGTCTACAATTCGCTCCGCTACACGAGTCCAGAAGAGATGCTCGGTGTGATCCCGGTCCGGCAACACAAATACCAGGTCGGCGTCAGAAGCCAGGTCGAACTCGCGCATGCCCAGCCGTCCCAGTGCGATCACCATGAGCTGCCGGCGCGGCCGATATCCGGGGCTGGCAGGCGGGTGCAACGCCGCGATGTAATCCACCGCCATCCGGTAACACGCGGCGATCGCTGTGTCGGCCAGATCGGAGGTCTGCTGCAAGGTTTCGAACACCGGCACACGCCGGCATATGCCGGCGGTTTGGATGCGAAACATCTCGCGGCGGAAATAGCGCCTCAGGTCCGAAATGTCGTCGAAGTTCGCGGCGCTGCGATCCTCCCAAGGCTCCCTGAGTTGTTCCATCAACTCCGGAACGCGAACCAGCTCTTCGCCGAAATAAGGGCTGTGCTTGAATATGTCGAGGGTGCAGCGCGCCACACGCGGGTCTGAATCGAGCAGCGCAAGCAATCTCGAATCCGGCATCAGCTTCTCGAGAAAATGCTCGAAGGCCCCTTCGCCGCGTCCGAGCGGCAGGAGCGAAACAGCCCGAGCCAAAGCGGGCGCGCGCTCATCCAGAAAACGGATCAGATTGCTGGAGGCCGGCTCCACTACCTCCGGCGCTTCGATTTGAGGCGCGGCCGCGGGCGGCAGGCTGTAATAAATCGGCCGTTGGGCGTGAATGACACGCTCGTAGATTTCTTGCACCGCTTCCAGGTGTCCGTTCAGCTCCTGCAGCAGTTTCTCTCCCGAAGGCATACTGCCGAGCTGCACCGCGGGCATCTTTCTCGCCAGCAGGTCCAACTCGCGCGCCGAGTCCGGCAGGGTATGAGTTTGACGGTCCTCGGCGAATTGCAGCCGGTGTTCCAGATTGCGCAAAAAGCGATACGCGGCAATCAGCCGCCCGAACTCGGCGGCCGAAAGCAGGTCCTTCTGGCTGAGACGCGAAAGCGCCAGCATGGTGCCGCCGTGCCGCAGCCATGGAACGCGGCCCCCATGCAAGCGCTGCAAACACTGCACCAGAAATTCGACGTCGCGAATGCCGCCCGGAGCCAGCTTGACATCGAACGCGGACTTGCCCAGCCTCCGCTTGCTCAGCTTTTCGCTAATGCGTTCACGCGTCGCCGAGACCTCCTCCACGGCCGAAAAATCGAGCGTGGTGGAGTAAATGAGCGGCTCCGCGGTGCGCAGCAGCTCGCGGCCGGCCTCCGGATCGCCGGCAGCCACGCGCGCCTTGATCAGCATCTGCAATTCCCAATCGCGCGCGCGCGTCCGATAGTAAGTCTTCGCGCCGTCCAGCGAGATGCAGATCTCGCCCAGGCTTCCGTCCGGGCGCAGACGCAGATCCATGCGGTAGCACAGGCCTTCGGCCGTATAGGTGGACAGCAGTTCGGTGTATTGGTTGGCGACCTTTTTGTAAAATTCCTTGTTCGAGATGGGATGCTCGCCGCCGGTTTCCCCGTTAGCCGCATACACGAACATCAGGTCGATATCGGAGCTGTAGTTTAGCTCGCGCCCGCCCAGTTTGCCGAGTGCGATCACGCTCATTCCGCACTCCCGCACTTCGCCATCCTCATCCACATAGAGCGGTGTGCCGTGCCGCGCAACCAGTTCCGATCGAATGCGCTTGTAGCTGATATGCAGAATCGCGTCGGCCAGGTTCGAGAGCTCTTCCGCCGTCTCCGATAGACTGCCGAATCCCAGAACGTCCCGCAGCAGGATGCGCAGAATCTGCTGGCGCCGGAACAGAGCGAGCGCCAAAGCCAGAGCCTTGCCTTCCGGCTGATTCCTGAGAAATCTACCCAGGCGCTTCTTATACTCGGCAGCCGTCAGCACCCGGCTCATCCCACTCACTTCTTCCAGCCACTGCGGATTTTGCAAAAGTTCTTCGGAAAGGAAGCGGCTAAAAGAAGCAACCGCGATCAGATACTTCAGGACGGCGGGCGAACGCATCAGCCGCGCGAAGATATCCGGTTGCTTTTGCTTCAAACTCACCAGGTAGTGGATGGCTGCGTCGGGATCCGCCGCGGATGCCAGCAACACTCTTACCTGATTTTGTTCTTCGGCCGGAAGACCCAGCGTAACCAGGGCCGCCTCTCCGCGCGCGGGAGCGGGCTCCCGGAGGGGCATCTTTTCGAGCAAACTGGGCATTCGCATTTAGGAGCCTGTGTCTAAAGTCCGCAAAGACCGCTTGCTCACGCGCGCGGCTCAGTAGATTTCGCACGTTACAGAGCCGCGACCGTAAGGAAGCCGGTTCCGACACAGCCTGTTAGACGACTTGGTCTACTAGCTCGATTATATCCTTGGGGCGCAGGAAACCGCTCCGCAGCACCCGGGCGTAGAATCCAGCCAGCCCCCAGCGCGGCGACGATGCGTCGCCGGCTTTTACGCGGGCGTCGTAAACGGCCTGTTTGATCGAAGGGCCATAAACATCCAGGGAAGTGCAGGGAGCGCGCATCTTGGCGATCTCGAGCATCACGTCACCGGAGCGATAGCGCTGGCCGATACGCATCTCCCGCCGATCCAGCCCCAGGGTGGTCAGGTTCTCGCCCAGCGCGCCGGGAAAGAGCGGATAACCCAGAGCGATCAATTCGTCGAGGCCTTCGCTCGCGATCAGTAGTATTGCCTGGTTCGGGCCGCCGTGGATTTGCGGATTCGCCCATGAATCGCCACGGATTCCTTCCGGCGTAACCTCGGCTTCCGCGACGGGCCGTTTGGGAACCCCGCCCGGCGAAATGTTGATCTGAACAATGGATCCTGTCACTGCCTCTATTCTATTTCCCAAGCTTATCGACCTGCCGCAGCGACGGAAACAGCCAGTTCCATGCCAGCACGATGGCGATGGTCCCGGCCCCGCCCAGTACCACGGCGGGAACCGCGCCGAACCACTGCGCCGTGATTCCAGATTCGAATTGCCCCACTTCGTTCGACGCGCCAATGAACAGCATATTGACCGCGCTGACGCGGCCGCGCATTTCGTCGGGCGTGGTGAGCTGAACCAGCGTGGAGCGCACAATCACGCTCACCATGTCGAATGCGCCCGTCAGCATCAGCGCAATCAGGGACAGCGCAATACTGTGCGAAAGTCCGAAAACAATCGTAAAAACACCGAATCCGCACACGCAGTACAACATGGCGAAACCGGCCTTCCTCCGCAGCGGATAGTGCGCCAGCAGAATCGCGACCGCGACAGCACCCACGCCGGGCGCCGCGCGCAGAATGCCAAGCCCATACGGGCCGGTGTGAAGGATCTCCCTGGCATACACCGGCAGCAGCGCCACCGCGCCTCCCAGGAGCACCGCGAAAAGGTCCAGCGACATACACCCGAGGATCAACTTGCGTCGCCAGATATAGCGCAGCCCATCCAGAATCATCCCCACTGGCTCCTCGAGGGCTTTTCGCACCGCGACGTCCACGCGAATAGCCGCTAACAGAATCAGCGCCAGACCGTAGGCCACGGTCGCGCAGGCATACACCGGCGCCGGGCTGCCCGACCAGCCATAGATCAACCCGCCGAACATGGGTCCAAGGATGGTCGCGGTTTGGAAGAACGAAGATCCCCACGTCACCGCGTTGGCAAAATGTTCCGGCTTCACCAGTTGGGGCAGGAACGCCTGGCCAGCCGGTCCATTGAAGGCTCGTACCGTGCCATTGGCGAGCAGTACCGCGTAAATAGGCCAGACCGACGACAGCCCGCGAAAACTCAGCGCCAGCAGGAGCGCGGAACAGAGTGCGAATGCGCCGTAGCAGGCCCTGAGAATCGATTGTCGCGGGAGCCGGTCCGCCGTATGTCCCGCAACCAAAAACAGCGCCACGCCAGGCGCAAACTGTGCCAGACCTACCAACCCCAGATCCAGTGGGCGATGGGTCAGCGCATAAATCTGCCAGCCCACCGCAACCGAGATCATTTCCGACGCTACGACCGACAAAAATCGCGCCGACATGAACAAGCGGAAGTTTGGATAGCGGAAGGCGACGCGCGCCGGCGAGCGGGACGTGTTCTGCACCAAGTGACAGGGTTACACACCTGGCATCCGCACAGTGGCATGGCGTTTGCTCAAGATCCGGATGGAGGAACTATGTGGAAAAAAAGTGGTAGAAATTTCCTGGCCGGCGCCGCAGCCTTAGGGATCTTTGCCGGGTTAGGTCTCGCGAGCAATCATCACGTTCTCAATGGAACCTGGCAACTGGCGCCTGCAAGGAGCGAACTGCACGGCGAGCCGGCCATCCAGACCGGTACTGTGACTATCAACGACCGGGAAGGCAACATTTACGTCCAGCGCAATTTCGACTTGGATAGCGGGAACAGCTCCACATCTTCCAGTTTCAGCACCGACGCCCGCGCCAATGCCACTATTAAAGAGCCTGGATTCAAGAGCAAAGCGAAGTGGGAAGGCGCCGTCCTGAAAGTGACGACTCTGCACGATGGAATCACCACGGTAGAACGCTACAGCCTTCGCGATGACGGTGCGATGCTGCTCGATATCGAGCGTACCGGGCATCAGCCAGAGATCTTGTACTTCCAGCGGCAATAAGCGGCCAACCGGCGCGCTGCGGGACTGGTCCTAATCTAACAGGCTTTGTCAAAAGTCCGAAAGCACCGCTTGCTCACGCGCGCGGCTCAGTAGATTCCGCGCGCCGCAAGCCGCGGCCGTAAAGAGAGCCGGTTTCGACACAGCCTGCTAAATATCGTAGTAAAGCGCGAACTCGTAGGGGTGCGGCCGCAGCCGGATCGCGTCCGCCTCATTGCGGCGTTTGTAATTGATGAAAGTTTCGATCAACTCTTCGGTGAAGACATCGCCCTTCAGTAGAAACGAGTGATCGTCCTCTAAGCATTCCAGCGCCTCTTCGAGCGACGAAGGCATGGAGGGAACTTTCTTCATTTCTTCCGGGGATAGATCGTAGATGTCCTTGTCCAGCGGCTCGCCCGGATCTGCCTTGGTAAGAATTCCATCTATCCCAGCCATCAGCATGGCGGCGAAAGCCATATACGGATTGGACGACGGATCGGGCGGACGAAATTCCACCCGCTTCGCCTTGGGACTCGCCGAGTACATCGGAATGCGAACGGCGGCCGAGCGGTTGCGCCGCGAGTAAGCCAGATTCACGGGCGCCTCATATCCGGGCACCAAGCGCTTATAGCTATTCGTAGTCGGAGCGATCAGAGCCGACAACGCCCGCGCGTGCTTCAATAACCCTGCGATGTAGTGCAGCGCCATGTGGCTTAAACCCGCGTATCCATCGCCCGCGAATAGCGGCTTGCCATCCTTCCATAAGCTCTGGTGTGTGTGCATCCCACTGCCGTTGTCGCCGAACAGCGGTTTTGGCATGAACGTAACCGATTTGCCGTATTGATACGCGACATTTCGAATGACGTATTTGTACAGCATCATATTGTCGGCCGACTTGATCAGAGTGTCGAAGCGCTGATCGATCTCGCATTGTCCGCCGGTGGCCACTTCGTGGTGATGGCATTCAATGTCGATCCCGCACCGGATCATCGTCTCCACCATTTCGGCGCGCAGGTCCTGATAATGATCGGTCGGCGGGACCGGAAAATAGCCTTCCTTGTAGCGCGGCCGGTAACCCAGATTCTGCCCCTCGCGCCCCGAATTCCAGCGGCCTTCATCGGCATCGATGAAGTAATAGCCCGAATGCTGGTTCTGATCGAACCGCACGTTGTCGAAGACAAAAAACTCCGCCTCCGCGCCGAAATACGCGGTGTCCGCCAGGCCGCTATTTTTCAGATAGCTTTCGGCCTTGCGCGCGATCCAGCGCGGGTCCCGTTCATAGTGCTGCCGCGTGATGGGATCGATCACGTCGCTGGTCATCACCAATGTCCGAATTTCGCCAAACGGATCGATGAACGCGGTGCTCGCGTCCGGGATTAGTAGCATGTCGCTTTCATTGATGGCCGCCCAGCCGCGGATACTCGATCCATCGATACCGAACCCCTCCTCAAACGAATCTGGGGTGAGTTGGCTGATGGGATAGGAGACGTGTTGCTGCAAACCGGGCAGATCCGTGAAGCGCAAGTCGACTTGGCGCACTTCTTTGCTCTTGGCAAACTCCAAAACTTCCTGCGGATTCATTTGTCCTCCTTAAAAGCGCAAGGGGATGCGGCGCGCACCACCAATTGAACCACGAACCGCTTCGGGCCGCACTGCGTTTTGCGCGTTCCTCAAAGATAGGATACTGTTTTGCTCGCGGATGTTGACAAACGGGCATTTCTAAAGCAACCATCGTTCGAGGTTCCATGGGCGACGATTTTGGCGACGGCGGCGATTTTGGAGACTTTGGAAATGGGGACGACGGCGACGACGGAGGTTCCGACGATCAAGGCCAAGGTGACGATCAAGATCAAGACGATCAAGGCGGCGACGATCCAGGCGATGGCCAGGACGGCGGCCAACCGCCCGACGACGATCGAAACGGCGGCGACAAAGACGGTGACGACAACGACAACCTGGACGACATGTTCGCGTCCAGCGACGATCTGCCGCCGGTGGACGACAATGTTTTCGCCAATGCGTCCGATTTCCCTGGTGCGGACGCATCGGACTTTGAGGACGATGCCGGCGATTGGTCGGCGTCGGATTATCAGGAGTCGGCCCAAAATCTTTTTGGCGATCGTCCCTTCTTTGGCGACACGCTAGTTCAACAAAAAACCGACGAAGGGTTTCTCCCCTATCAGGACACGCGCTTCGATCAGGCCTTCGATCAGATTGCACCCGGAACTTCGGACACCGTCCAGTTGTTTGAACGCGAGGGCAAGCTGGTTGCCTTCGGCTTGGTATCGCAAGCCGCGCTGGAACTGCTGATGGCCCGATACACCGGAATCGATTGGAACAATATGGAGGTGGCGGTTCCCCCGAAAGGCGACCCAGTGCCGCCGCAGCCGCTTCCGCCCGCGTTCGCCAACATTGCCGAGCAGGATGCCGTGGATCTACGCAAATATGCGACGCCGGTCGGGGATCAGGGCCAAACCGGCCGCTGCTCGGCGTTCGCCTGGACTCACGCGGCGGAGATGTCGCGCAATATTCTGAATGCGGAGTCGCCGCGCCTTTCGCCCAACTTCACAATGCTGGAGTTCCAGCGCATGCAGGGCGATGCGCGCGACTACGAATACGCGTACGAAGGCGGCGATGGCACCGTCAGCGGTCCCGACCCGGGCCAGGTTTTAGTGCAAAATGGAACCTGCCGCCAGGAGTTGTGGCCGGACGATCGCCCCAGCCCGCTCACGCGCGAAGAGCAACTGGAGACCGACGCTCAGCGCTATCGGCTGGAAGCCGTTCCGCTACCCATCGCTATCGACGATGTGAAGAAGGTTTTGAGCGCGGGGTGTCCCGTGCATGTCTCCATGAATACCGGGTCGGCGTTTTCCGATGTCGGACGGGATGGCGTGTTCAATGCCGCGGAAGCAGCTTCCGGAAGGCATGGACGGCACGCCATGTTGATCGTCGGCTACGTCGGGAACTTCTTTACGTTGAAAAATTCGTGGGGAACCGGATGGGGCGACCAGGGCTTTTGTTACATTCCGAAAAACGTCCTGGCCGCCTCCGACCCGGACTTTGTTGCAGTGTTACTCAAGAAGCCAACCTGATGCCCAAGCAGGGCGTTTGTTCGATCATCCTGGCCGTGGCCCGTACGGCAGAGATTCGACTTTGCGGAACATCCGCGACATCACTTTTGTCCGGCGACGCTTCGAGTTCTTTTCGCGTGGCAGGCTTTAGCTCGACGGAGTAACTAGTCACGCAGCCGGCCGCGCTTCACAAGATCCGCCTTGATCTTCTCAAGCGGTATCCCCTTTTCCTTCCGACGCGATTCGGAAATCAGGCCGTCCCAAAAATCCTCTAACACCGCGCCATACTTTTTCAAGTCGATTTGAACCGCCACTTTGCGGCCCTTCTCATCGGTGACAAACTGGATTCCACTCATGGCTCCATTTTCCTTCACGTGACCGTGTCGGCGCGTTGTAGGCGCGGCCGCCCATACCCCGCTGTTACTTGCGCTCGATGCGCATGCCGTAGAACGATCGATAGACGAAGAACAGCGCGATCGCCAGAAACACTGCCGCCAGCACGTCGGTGAATACCGCGCTCTGATCGTGCGTCAGCGAGACGGCCAGTTCCACGGCCAGCAATCCGAACAGCGTGGTGAACTTGATAATGGGATTCAGCGCCACCGACGACGTATCTTTGAACGGATCGCCCACCGTGTCGCCCACCACCGTGGCATCGTGCAGCGGCGTTCCCTTCTGCTTCATCTCGGTCTCCACAATTTTCTTCGCGTTATCCCACGCGCCGCCCGCATTCGCCATGAAGATGGCTTGATACAGGCCGAACAACGCGATGGAAATCAGGTACCCGATAAAGAAGTACGGCTCTACGAACGCGAAACCCAGCGTGGCGAAGAACACGGTCAGGAAGATATTGAACATGCCCTTTTGCGCGTACTGGGTGCAGATCTCCACCACCTTCTTGCTGTCGGAGACGGACGCCTTCTCCGAGCTTTCCAAATTAATGTTGGCTTTGATGAATTCCACCGCGCGATATGCGCCGGTAGTCACCGCTTGCATGGACGCGCCCGTGAACCAGTAGATCACCGCGCCCCCGGCGATCAATCCGAGCAGGAACGGCGCGTAGAGAATCGATAAATTCTTGAGCATTTCCGGCTGCAGTTTGTCGGTCAGGGCGACGATGATCGAAAAAATCATGGTGGTGGCGCCTACCACCGCGGTTCCGATCAACACGGGCTTGGCGGTGGCTTTAAACGTGTTGCCCGCACCGTCGTTCTCTTCCAGATTCTCTTTTCCCTTCTCGAAGTCGGGCCTGAATCCGAAGTCTTTCTGGATCTCGGAGGAAATGTTGGGAATGGTTTCGATGGTCGAAAGCTCGAAAACAGATTGTGCGTTGTCGGTGACTGGCCCGTAGGAATCCACCGCAATGGTGACCGGGCCCATGCCGAGGAACCCGAACGCCACCAGGCCGAATGCGAATACGGCGGGCGCGAGCATCAGCGCCGCGAAGCCTTGGGTGCTGATCCAGGCTCCGATGGACATCAGCGCCAGCATTGCCATGCCGAGCCAAAAGGCGCTGAAGTTGCCCGCCACTAAGCCGGACAAAATGTTGAGCGACGCCCCGCCCTCCTCGGACGAAGTGACCACCTCACGCACGTGCCGCGAGTGCACGGAAGTGAAGACCTTCACCAGTTCAGGGATGATCGCGCCCGCCAGGGTACCGCAAGTGATCACCGAAGAGAGCTTCCACCACAGTGTTGTGTCGCCGCCCAGATTAGGAATGATCTGGCTGGATACCAGATAAGTGGCGGCGATGGAAACCGCCGAAGTCAGCCATACCAGCGAGGTCAGCGGCGCTTCAAAGTTCATTTTCGCTACGTTGCCATAGCGGCTTTTGGCGACAGCTTCATTGATGAAGTACGAAATGGCGGAGGAGACCACCATCATCACGCGCATCACGAAGATCCAAACCAGCAGTTGCACCTGAACCAGCGGATCGTTCACGGCCAGTAGGATGAAGGTGATTAACGCAACGCCGGTAACGCCATACGTTTCGAATCCGTCCGCGCTCGGTCCAACCGAATCACCAGCGTTGTCGCCGGTGCAATCCGCTATAACGCCGGGATTGCGCGCGTCGTCTTCCTTGATCTTGAACACGATCTTCATCAGATCCGCGCCGATATCGGCGATCTTCGTGAAAATGCCGCCCGCCACACGCAAGGCCGCCGCGCCCAGCGACTCGCCGATCGCAAATCCGATGAAACATGGGCCGGCGTAGCTGCCGGGAATAAAGAGCAGAATGAACAGCATCAGTAACAGCTCAATGCTGATGAGCATCATTCCGATGCTCATGCCCGCCTTTAGCGGAATCGAATTGCAGGGATACGCTTTGCCGGTCAGGCTGGCGAACGCCGTGCGCGAGTTGGCGAACGTGTTCACGCGGATGCCGAACCAGGCCACGCCGTAGCTGCCCGCGATGCCGATCAAGCTGAACAGGAGGATGACGAACACCTTGACGGCGTCGTAATGCTCCAGAAGCCCGAAATACAGCACGATCACCACGCCGATGAAGGCTTCCAGCAGCAGCAGAAACTTGCCCTGCGTGATGAGGTAGGTCTTGCAGGTCTCATAGATCAGCTCGGAGATCTCGAGCATCGATTTGTGTACCGGAAGATTGCGCAGTTGGGTGAACGTGACAAACCCGAACAGAAGTCCCAGCGCGCACACCACCAATCCCCACATCAACAGCGTGCGGCCGTTCGTCCCGCCCAGGAAGGTGGCTTGCGCCAAGTCCGGCAATATCAGGTTGGCTTCGCCTCCCGCCGGGGATTGGGCCCACGCCGGAGCCGGTAAGCTCATCAAAATCAAAGCCGCTAACAGGAGCGACGAGATAATCAACGTGGCGCGCCGACGAGCAGACACGCAGACATTCAGCATTCGTTCAAATCCTCCATGAGATCTCGGAAGCCTCCCTGCAAGGGAGACGAACAGATGGGTATTACGAATCCCTTAAATACCTCCGATCACCATACCGCACTGGGGGCAACGGCGCAACCGCGAACAGGCGGCTAGGGCTGGTGAGCCGATCAAATAACCTCTAGAATCAGGCACTTAAGATAAAGCGTCTCCGGTACAGTCAGTAAAACCGGATGATCCTGTGCCTGCATACGCCGCTCCAGCACGCGCAGTTTTCGGCCGGTATCGAGCGACGCGGAGGCGACAAGTTCCAGCAGCGCCGCTTCGCTCAGATGCTGGGAACAGGAGCAGGTGACGAGAATTCCACCCGAGCCGAGTAGTTCCAGCGCGCGCCGGTTGATTTCCCGATAACCGCGAATGGCGGCCTCCAGATTTTGGCGCGATTTCGCGAAGGCCGGAGGGTCCAGAACAACGATATCGAAGCGGCGATGGGCCGATGCATGACCCGCCAGCAGATCGAATGCATCCGCCTCGCGCAGATCGACATTGCTTATCCCGTTGGCCTCGCAATTCATCCGCGCCGTGCGCAGGCTGGATTCCGAACTGTCCACCGCTTCCACGGTTTGACATTTCGCAGCCAGGTGCAGTGCGAAGCCGCCTGTCGATGTGAAACAATCGAGAGCCCGGCCGTGGGCGTAGCGCGCTGCGGCCAAGTAATTCTCTCGCTGATCCAGGAAGATCCCGGTCTTCTGCCCATGCAACAGATCGGCGTGCAGAGTCAGGCCGTTCATTCGCACTTCCACTGTCTCGGGAACTTCGCCCGCCAGCACGCCAGACTGCAAGAGCAGCGCCTCCCGCTTGCGGACCGCCACATCGTTGCGCTCGGCCATGCCTTTGGGAGCGAAGAGCTCCTCGAGACAACTCACGATGTCGGCCTTGGCGCGATCCATGCCTTGATCCAGTGTCTGGAGGGTGAAGTAGCCGCCGTAGCGGTCGATCACCAAGCCCGGCAACTGGTCGCCTTCGCCATGCACCAGACGATAAGCTTCCGAATCCGCCACCACGCGTTTGCGATACGCTTCAGCCGCAGCGATGCGCCGCAGATAAAACGAACGGTCTATCGTCTCCACGCGTTCCGACAGCAGCCGCAATGATATTTGGGAGGAAGCGCTGTAATGCGCCGTGCCGAGCGCGGCCCCGCTCGGATCCACCACCACAACGGCTTCGCCGCCTACCGCCTGTCCGCGATCCAGGACGTCGCTGGAGAAAATCCAGGGATGTCCGGATGCGATGCGGTTGGACCCTTTTCGATTAACCCGGACGGTGTGCAATTCGTTCCATGGTCTAAACGGGGATGGGAGCTTGTTCGCGCCACAGGCCGAGAGCCTTTTGTGGGGGGCGATCCGAAAAGCTGAAGAGGATGGCGTTCTCAGCCGCCGAATGCGCGACCGGGCACCAGGAAGGCACGACGAAGATGTCGTGCGTCGACCAGTTGAACGATCGATCGCCGATGCGGCTGCTGCCCCGGCCTTCGGCCACGCAATAAACCGTGGAGTCGGTAGAGCGATAAGGCGCTCCTTTGAATTCGGATGGCAGCGATTGCAGGAATGCGCCGAGTGTCGGCGTGACGGAACCGCCGCCGGCGTTCAGGTACTCGATCTTAGTCCCGTGACAAGCATGTACCGATTCGTTCCGGAGAAGCGCTTCGCGGGCCGTTGCGTAGGGAAAGGCAAATGCCGCTGAGGTGGAATGCATGGCGGTCTGAGTGGCCGCTTCACCTTCGGGGAGATGCTCGGCGAAACTGGTGTCGAAGAAATTCACGATGGGAATATCCAGGCCGTCCAGCCAGACCACGGGCGAATCGCCGGGGTTGCCATGATCGTGGAACGTCCAGGAAGGCGTGAGAATAAGATCGCCGGGATGCATGGTTACCCGCTCGCCATCCACAGCCGTATACGCGCCCTGGCCTTCGATGACGAAGCGCAATGCGGATGCGGCGTGGCGGTGGCTGCTGGTGAATTCCCCAGGCAAAACCAATTGCAAGCCGGCGTAAACACTGTGAGAGATGCGCGATCCGCCCGGGAACCCTGGATTTTCCAGCATCAAAACGCGGCGCTCGGCCTCCCGGGCGGTGATTAACTCGCCGGACTCCATCAGGAAAGGCCTCAAAACGTCGTAGGGCCACAGCGCCGGGACGGAAGCCGGATGCGGCTGCGCGCCGACGATCTCTCCGAGCACTTCCCATAGCGGAGCGGCGTTGAGCGCACCGATGCGCCGGTAAAATTCGCGGCGCGCCTCCGTAGTCTCGGGTTTGGAATGAAGAGTCGTCGAAGTCATGGGAGGCCCTAACCAAGAAAGCCGATGGCGCGGCCCGCCAGGCCGACACCGAACCACAGGCACAGCGCGACTGCCGCGGCGATTTTCCCGCCCAACGGCGCAGATGCGCCTTCTTTCTGCACAATACGATTGTAGATGGTGAACTGAAACAGCAGGGCGAAGAAGAGGAAGAACATCTTTACGCGAAATGGAATGTTGCCGTAACACTTCATCGCTTCCGACAGGAAGAGCAGTATCCCTGAGGTAAGCATCACGGCGAGACTCCACCGGTTCCAGGGACGCAACGCCGTGGCGACTTCCGAAATGAGCTGCGCCTGGTAGACCAGACCGAACTGCCGCAGCGCCACGACCACCAGCGAACCGAGCAGCACGGTTAGCGCGAAGAGATGGAAGTTCTCGATGATCGGGAAGGCCACGCGGGAGTTACGAATGGCCTGCGAGATCGCGGCACTGTCGCACCATTGGAAGAAATGGACGATCGCTGACATCAACGGGGTTTCGACTGCGCCTCTTTAGAAAGTGTACGCCATGGTGCGGCCGCAAGTGATGATAGCGACCCAGAAAATCAGCGACACCCACCCGGCTAAGCGAGCCTCCATGGGTGGGACCAGTGCGTTGTCCCACTTATCCACTCGGCGATAGATGCCCCGCTCGAATGTCAGCGCGTTGACCGCCGCCAGCACCAGCAGGACGACTTTCGCGCGAAAAAAGATACTGTTGTATGCTTTGACGGCCTGGCACCAGAAGAGGAAGATGCCGGTGACGGTCATGATCCCGAAGCCAACAAACATCCAGGGTTTGATTTGTTCGTAGATCTCCGAAGACGGCCGGCGCCGCATGATGTAGCCCATCAGTCGCAGATCGGAAACTAACAGCAAGCCGACGGATATGGAAAGAGCCAGAACGTGAATCGTTTCGATGATGGGAAATACCCAGATCGATTCGCGAATGGACGTGCCTATAGTAGTGTCCTGGAGCCACTGGCACATGCTCAAGATAGACATCAAACGGGAAAGCCCCCCAGAAACTACGAGCTATGATTACACGCCCAGGAACGGCGTAGGGATGAGGCTTGAGGTTACAACTCCCGCCGGGGAGACGCGGTGAAAAATCACACGACCCGCCGGAAGCCAGGACGCTATGCGTGGCGTCCGCGGCTTCTGTCGGGTGTAAATTCCGCCGGCTTCCTTAAGCAGGCTGTGTCGAAAGGCTGAAAAGAACGCTCGCTCACGCGCGCGGCTCAACAGATTATCGCGTTACAGAGCCGCGACCGTGAGGGAGCCGGTTTCGACGCAGGCGTTTAGCGGGTGCCGCCGGCTTCGATGGCGGCGGAATCGGTCATCATAATCCTGGACTTTGTCCCGCCCAAGTCAAGCTCTCTCAACTTGGCCTGACCATTTTCGGTTTTGATATCCATCTGGGTATCGGAAAACTTCGAGGCATTGGTCTCGACCTTCGCAGCGACCGCGATTACATTCTTGCCTTGTTTAAATGTGACTTTGTCCCCATCCACCTTGACTTCGTACTCGCCCGGTTTCAGTTGGGTTCCGCCAACCCACGTAGGATCAGCGATCTTAACGTGATAGGTGGAGGCGGCGGTGGCGATTCCAAGCGCAAATACACAAACTCCCAGCATCAATTTGTTCATCTTCATTTTGTTTTAGCTCCTTAGATTTTCAGCTCTTAGATTGATTACGTGTGGTACAGCTCTACGAGGAGTGTGGGCGTTTCTTGATTACAGGCCACACTAGTTACAACGTTGGACCGCGACGAAAGGTTACTTCCGTCCGAGGAAACTTAACAAAGGCTTAATAATGTTTCACTTAGGCTCTTTGCCAAATTGGATGAAAGCAGGCCGCCGTTGGTCGCAACATAAAATACGTCAATTGCTTTTCGGCCTTCCGTATCGATCAGCACGACGTTTATGTTACAGCCGGCTGTCGAAATTGCAGAAGACAGATCGAAGAGCAGCCCAGGGCGGTCTTCGGCGATAATTTCGATCAAAGTGGCGCTATCGCTTGCATGGGGGTCGAAATGAACACGCGGCTCGACGGTGCGCTTCTTCAATCGATGGTGAGCCATTCGGCCTTGCAGAAGTTGTGCGGTGTCGAGGCGGCCTAGCGCAACGTCTTCCAGCGTCTGCCGCATGCGATCGTTTTCGGTGGGATTTAACTCCAGCGTCCGTCCGGGATCGCTGAATACGAAGGTATCGAGAATCAGGCCCTGCTCGTTCGAAAATGCCTCCGCTTTCACGATGTCCATGCCGAAGCTGGAAATGGCGCCGGCCAAAGATGCGAAGAGCGCCGGCCGGTCGCTTGCGACGATGGTGGCGCGGTAAACGGCCCCGACTGCGTCCATCTGTACGGCCACGCCGCTCGACCTGCTGAGTTCATAAAGTTCGGCGTGGGCTCGGACGTCTTCCGGGGTGTGAGTGCGAAGATAGCGCGAAGGGAAACCTTTAATAAAATCGGCGGGTTCCGATAGACCTTGGAGTTCGGATGGGACATCGGCGATCCGCTCGGTTTCCAGTTCCTTCAGCAACTGTTGGTGGGTGACGCGGTAGGCTTCCCAAAGCTGATCCAGCCGCCAGGGAGTCATCGCGCCGGGATTCACGGCGGAGATGTCCGCGTAGGTGAGCAGCGTCAGCAGTTTCAGCCGTTCCAGTGTTCCGATACGCTGCGCCAGGAGCCGGGCAATGGAGGGATCGTGGAGATCGCGGGAACTCATCACCGCAGAAAGATCCAGGTGATGGTGGATCAGAAACTCCACCGCGCGCTGTTCTTCCGCGCCCATTTGCAGGCGTTGCATCGCGGCCCGCGCCAACTCAACGGAGAGGCGCGCGTGATCGCCGCTCCGCGCGCCTTTTCCGGAGTCATGAAACAAGAGCGCGAAACGCAGCAGGGCCAGGTTCTCAACCTCGGAGAGAATGTCGCCCAAGCGCCGCTCGGTGGGATCTTTGCTCACCGCCAGTTCGGCCAGCTTTTCGATGGTGACGAGCGTGTGTTCGTCTACGGTATAGCGGTGATAGTAGTCTGGAACCACCAGGCAAAAGATGCCGTTCAACTCAGGGAACATGGCCTGCAGGAGTCCGGTATCGTGCATCACGCGGAGCGCGTCTGCCGCGTGCGGAAGCGAGAGGATGCTGTGCAGCGCGGGCCACAACGCCGGCCCGCGCTCGCAATATGCGGCAAAACTTTCACCGGCTTGTTCCACGCGCCGCTCGGTTTCCGCCGACAACGGAATGCCGTGACGCGCGACAAATTCCAAAAGACGAAGGAAAATGGCGGGATCGGCGGTCAACTGCCCGGGCGAGCGGAGATAGATGCGCTCGCCGGAAACCGTGAACTCGGAGTTGGAGAGGCGGGAGCGCCAATCCTGGAAGGGCCTCGCCAGCGAGCTTTCGCCTCTCTCGCTCAGATCGAGCGCGCGGCGCGCTTCCTTGAAAATGGCGCGCGCGTTGCGGAAGTACTCGCGCATCAGATCCACCGGCTCACGATACGGCAGGTAGGGCTGCGTGGTGAGCGCCTCTTGCGCGTCGAAACTCAGCAGATTCTGATCCCGACGTGTCTGGTAGTGGAGGAAGCAGCGCAGGGCATGCACGAATTTGGCGGGCGCCACCAGACGGCCGGCCACATCCTCATCCGGCTGGCGCAGTTGGCCCAACCAACCGATCAAATGAAGGTCCCGTAGTCCGCCCGGCGTTTCCTTCACGTTGGGCTCCAGATGGTAGAACGTACCTTGGAATTTTTCGTGGCGCTCGCGCGCCAGCCGGCCCAGGTTGCGGGTGAGCGCACGGCCCTGGCGTTCGAAAAATCCCGGCAGCTTGTTTTCGAGTTTAGCGTAAAGATCGGGCGAACCCGCCAGCATCCGGCGGTCCAGCAGGCTGATGCTCAGCTCGACGTTGCCCTCATGGATTTCGGCGCAGTCGGCTAGCGTGCGCACCGAATGGCTCAAGCGCAGGCCAGCGTCCCAAAGCAGACGAACGAATTCGGAAAGCGCGTTCCGGATGCCGGCGGCTTGCGATTCGCGATCGATCAGGATCAGTATGTCGACGTCGGAGAACGGGAACAACTCGCGGCGTCCGAAGCCACCCACCGCGAGCATGGCGAGGTTGGGATCCGGCCGCTTTGCAAGCGACGCGTGGAAGGCTTCGATGGTCATTCGTTCGATGAGCGCGGAAAGTCCCGCCAGTACGGGCGCAGCGTCGCCGGTGGCGAAAAATTGCCGATGAATTTCGTGCCATGGAACGAGTGAGTGCAGCTTCTGCATGAAGAATCTTGCGGCGCTTCGACTTTAATTGTATCGTCTGACTGTGATCGTCACATCGCAATTCCTGGTCTTCCTGAGCGCGGCGCTGATCCTGGCCATTACGCCGGGGCCAGGGATCTTTTACGTGCTGGCGCGTAGTTTGCGCGGCGGACGACGGGAAGGCGTCTTATCCGCGGCCGGGACTTTCCTGGGCGGATTGGCGCATGTCGCGGCGGCGGCCTTCGGACTGTCGGCGATTCTGGCGGCGTCCGCGATCGCGTTTGAAACGGTGCGGTACGCGGGCGCGGCGTATCTGATTTATCTGGGATACCGAATGATCCGCAGCCGTCATCAGGCGGATGCGAACGCCGAACTGGAGGCGAGCGCCGGCCGCAACACCCTTGCGCAGGGTGTGACGACCGAGGTGCTGAACCCCAAGACCGCCCTGTTCTTTCTTTCGTTCATCCCGCAGTTCGTTTCCATCCAACAAGGGCATGTGGCCGAACAATTTCTGCTGCTGGGAGCGATTTCGGTGACCCTGAACACTTGCGCCGATCTACTGGTCGCATGTTTCGCCGGACCCTTGGGCGTAAGGATGCAGCGGAACGCCAAGCTTCGCAGCCGACAGCGCTCGGCCTCGGGCGCTGCCATGATCGGATTGGGCGTTTATGTGGCGACAGCGCGGGGCCGAAGCTAAGGTCTAGTAATACGCCAGCGATTCCACGCCTGTGCCGCCGGTGAAAGTGGAAACCACGCGGTTTTGCGACAGATCGATTACCGATACGGTGCCGTCGCCGTGGTTGGCCACCAACACGGTCTTGCCGTCGGGCGCGAGAGCGAATCCCATGGGGTCCTTGCCAACGCTAAGCACCTGCTGTTTGCCATGCGGATCGGACATGTCGATCACGTTCACCAGCCGTTCCGCCAGATTGCAGACCAGCAGTTTCGAGCCATCCAGCGAGAAGCGCGGCTTGAACGCGGCTTTCGAATTTCCTTCCAGCGGAATGACGCCGGCTACCGTGTCGGTAGCGGTTGCGATGAGCAGCAGCTTGGGTTCGGAATGATCCACGGCTACCACGCGCTTTCCGTCCGGAGAGGCGGCAATACCTTCCGTACCGTTTGGCGCGGGAATGCGAGCGACGATGCTGCGCTTCTTCAAATCGATGACGGTCACAAACAGCCGGTCGCTCTTGTTAACCACATAAGCCTTGCTCGCGTCCGGCAGGACGGCGGCCCAGTGGCCGGTTCCTTCCGTATCGATCGCAGCTTCGATGCTGCGGCTCTTCGGATCGATCACCAGCAGCTTGCGGCTCAGATCGCAGGTGACGTAGATCTTGCCCGCATCGTCGATTTGAATGCCGTGCGGCGCCTGATAAGGCGAAACGTCGATAGTTCCGGCGACTTGCCGCGACGCCAGATCGATGATGGCGATGGTGTGGCCGGGATGCGGATTCTTGCCGTAAACTCCGTCGCCGTAGACCGGAATATAGGCCGTTTTGTGATCCGGCGAGATGGCGACGTCGTGCGGCGCCACGCCCACTTCCAGGCTGGAAATTTCCTGAAAGTTGGACGGATCGAAGAAACGGACGTGCCTGCCGATCTTATCGATCACGATCAATCCGCGCGTACCGGTGGGATTGTTGGGGTCCACCCGCCCGGCGGCAAACACGAGCACGGCCGCGGCGAATCCGGTAAGAGCGAACGGAAGTTTCTTCTGAAGTGCCATGCGTGGATTATATACCGGCTACAGAAGCCCGGCGTAGGCGGCGCGCAGCCGGAGAGCGCACGCGGTTCCACCACATCAGGACGCCGGTGCCGAATAGAAACGCCGGCGCGAGTCGGACGAGCACCCAGAGCGCTTTGCCGGGCCAGCCGCAGAAGTTGCCGAGATGCAGATAGCTGAACCAGCGGATGATGTTGTCGCCGGTGCTGAATTTGGGACGGAAGCGCGGGCGCGCGGTGGTTGTGTTGGTTGGAGCGCTCACCGCGGGGGCGACGGGCAAACTCCGCGTTTCACGGCCCAAGTAATGCCTTGAAAAGCCGGGCCAAGTCACAGTATTGCTTTTATAGCCACAAAATCATATGATCGTCGTCGATACCCCCTCAATCTTCGGAGGGAGGGCGCGAGCCGCCGTCCGGCGGCTTTGCTTTTTTGAGGGACCATTCTCCCCATTCAGACAGCCCGGACAAACGTATACGTCGATGGCTTCAACCTCTATTACGGAGCCGCCAAGTACACCCCCTACAAATGGGTGAACCTTGCTGAGCTGTGCCTTCAGGTCTTGCCCGGCGTTGATGTCCATCGCATCCGTTACTTCACCGCGCTCGTAAAGCCGCTTCCTTCCGATCCGCACATTAGGCTACGGCAAGAAATCTATATCCGCGCCTTGTTGACACTCCCGAACCTCACGGTGCATTACGGCCACCATCTGCGAAGCGAGGTTTCCATGCCGCTAGTCACACCTCCGTCGGGTGGACCGCGCTTTGCGGAGGTTATCGAGATGGAAGAAAAAGGCTCCGATGTGAACATTGCCACCTATATGCTCGTCGATGCCTTCCGAAAGGATTGCGATCAACTCATCGTGATCACAAACGATTCAGACCTTGCTGAGCCTGGGCGGATCATCAACAAGGGAGTTGTACAGCTCATTGCGAAAGACAATGGCGCCGGCGCTGACGCCGATGGCGAAAACGTACAGGCCGAGAGCGATGCCAGTCCAGAGGTGAACCTGAAATAGCGCCTTCCGCAGCCAGACGCTTTTGGGACGGCAACCATCGCTCCCAAAGATTCATGCGCACGGTCTCCCTTGCAGCCGCGGCTCTGTGACGCTGGTTTAGCTAGCGACTTTCTGGACGATCTGAGAAGGATCTGCGCCCACGCGTCCGGAGCCGTAGGCGGCAGCGGCCGGGAGTCGAAAATCGAACTTGATCGTGGGCAGATTCGGAATGGGCGAAGCGGAATCGTTGGCATTGATCCCGGTGACCAGCGATGCCGTCACGCCGAACACAGTGTCCGAATCGATATGCTCATCGCCTTGCAAATACAGCGCCGTCACCACCTCGCGATGCCCCGGTGCGCCGATGATGAAGTGGATGTGCGCAGGCCGGCAACCGTGGCGCTTTTGCGCGCGGATCATGTCGCCCACCGGGCCGTCCATCGGGATCATATAGCCCAGCGGCGCGATAGTGCGCAGGTAGAAGCGGCCGTCGGCGTCGGTTTGGAACGTGCCCCGCAGGTCCATCTCGGATGGATCGTGCTTTTGGAGATCGTAGTTGCCGGTTTCATCCGGCTGCCACACCTGCACCGAAGCGTCCGCAACGCCACGGCCGGCGGCGGTGAGCACGCGGCCATAAAGGCAAACTTCCATGCCGTTGGTGGGCTTCGTGACGATGGTATCGCCGAGCTTGAGTTTGGGAGAATCCTGGCGGTAAAACGGTCCCACCAGGCTCGACTTGGTGCCCTCTTCCGCCGCGCGGCGATCGTGCAGCGCGTTCACCAGGCTGCTGAGGCCCAGCGTATCGGACAGGAGGATGAACTCCTGGCGGTAGGGCGTGCATTTCTGGCCCACCGCCGTGAGGAACTTGATGCCTTCCAGCCACTCGTCCGGAGTAAGATCCACCTCGCGCGCAAAGTCGTGCAGATGGCGCGTAAGCCCGGCCATAATCTCCTTCAGCCGCGGATTAGGCGTGGATGCCATCTGCTCCAGCGCAGCTTCTGTAATGGTGTATTCGTCAATTGCACGCATGTGTGCCTCCGTTGTCACCGAAAATGAGGTGAAAAATGAGTATACAGCACCAGGCTGCGACCGCGCTTTACACTGGACACTTATGCCCAATGTCCTGGTGACGGGTGGCGCGGGTTACATCGGTTCGGTGACTGCCCATCTTCTGAAGCGGCGCGGATACGGCGTAACGGTCGTCGACGACCTGTCGCGTGGATACGAACATAACGTCCGCGGGCTCGCGTATCACCGGCTGCATCTGCTCGAAACCGCCGCGCTGGCTGAATTGTTGACCCGTGAGCATGTGGACGCCGTGGTCCATTTCGCGGCTCATTCCATGGTTGGAGAATCCACCCGAAAGCCCGAACTTTATTTCCTGAACAACGCGGGGGGCAGTGCATCGTTGTTCAGCGCGATGACCCAGGCGAAAGTTAAACGGCTGGTGTTCTCGTCCACCGCGGCGGTGTATGGGACTCCGAAAACGGTCCCGATTCCGGAGGACCTGCCTTTCGATCCGGTGAATCCGTATGGCGAGTCCAAGGCGATCGTGGAGAAGATGCTGAAGTGGCTGGACCTTTGCGGTGGATTGCGCAGCATCGCGTTGCGATACTTCAACGCGTGTGGGGCGGATCCGGAATCGGGACTCGGCGAAGAGCACCAACCGGAGACGCATCTTATCCCGTTACTGTTGCGCGCCGTTGTCTCCGGCGAACCGATGACGATTTTCGGCGACGATTACGAGACGCCGGATGGCACCTGCATCCGCGACTACATTCACGTGAGCGATCTGGCGGAAGCGCATGTGGCGGCGATCGAAAGGCTGCTGGATGGCGCGGCGTCGGGCGCGTTTAATGTAGGCACCGGCGCCGGCCACTCGGTACTCGAGGTGCTGCGGGCTGTGGAACAAGTTACCGGCCGGAAAGTGCCGCACAAGATCGGCCCCCGCCGGGAAGGAGATCCGCCGGTCCTGGTAGCGAATTCCGAAAAACTGCAACGGACGCTGGGCTGGAAGCCGAAGTTCATCGACATAAAAGAAATCGTCGCGACAGCCTGGCAGTTTGAGAACAGCAGAACCGTTCCTGAAGGCCGCTGACGGCCTGCGCCGAAAGTCCGAAAAGACCGCTCGCTAACGCGCGCGGCTCAGCAGATTCCGCGCGTTAAAGAGCCGCGACCGTAAGAAGTTGTGAAAAAATCAAAACCGCCAAAAAATGCCACTTTCCCAGAGCTAGAGGCCTCGCAGGAAGCGCTACAACGCATTCTGGCGAGGCGTCTAATGCTTTCGAATCCCCCCACGGGGAGTTGGTGTCGATTTTTGGCATTTTTTCACAGCTTTTGAGGTTGAGTAACACGCGCAAAACGGAGTGCGGCGCGAGCCAGTTCCTAATCCGCTTGGCGGTGCACGCCGCGCCCTTTGCGCTTCTAAGGGAGCCGGTTTCGACACAGCCTGCCAACGTCGCGCAGGTTTCAAAATCGCCGCCTCCGGTTGCGGGAGACAACGCTATATGCTCAGGGTGAAGATCGCGCCGCTGGGGGCCCCGTTCGAGGCCGTCACAGAGCCGCCATTCTGCTCGACGATGGATTGCACGACGTAAAGTCCCAGTCCCGAAATAATCGATTTGGTGGAAACGCGCGGCTGAAAGATAGTGGGCAGCAGTTCCATCGCAATGCCGGGGCCGTCGTCGCTGACCACGATTTCAGCGCCGTGCGCGCGAATTCGAATATTTTTCGCGCCGGCCTGCGCCGAGTTCAGGAAGAGATTCACAAAGACGCGTTCCCATCCGGCCGCGTCGCCCTTCAGTCGAAACCCGGCGTCCATCTCGGAGGAGAAATCCAGCTTCGGTCCGTTGGCGCATTCCAAATAATCATGACAAAATTGCGATGCATTTTCGATAATTGGAGCGAGTTCGGTGGCGGAGCGATTCGTTTCGAGAATGCTGTGCGCGATGCGATGCCCGCGGCCGGCGCAGCGCTGCAGGGTATGGGCCAGCTTCTCCCATTTGGGATCGTCTTCCAGCAGCTCCGCACTTTCCGCGATGGTCTGAAACACGTTGTTCAGATCGTGCACCAAGCCCTCCAGCGTTAGATCGGCGACGGCCATTGGGATTATGCGGCGACTCGCTGTAGTGTATCGAAAAATTCGGGGAAAGACACGGAGGCGGCGTCCGCGCCCAAAATTGTGCAAGGGCCGTCGGCGGCGAGCGCGGCAATAGAGAAGGCCATTGCAATGCGGTGATCGCCAAACGAATCCACTTCGGCGGCGTGAAACCGCTGCCGGCCGGGAACTTCGAAGCCGTCTTCCGAGAGTTCAATGGCCAGTCCCATGCGGCGGAAGTTTTCGGCGATGGTGGCGATGCGGTCGGTCTCCTTTACTCGCAGTTCGGATGCGTCGCGCACGATGAGGCCTTGTTGGCTAGCCGCGCCCAACACGGCCAAAACCGGAATCTCGTCGATCAGCGCGGCGGTACGCGCTTTTTCCAACACGCCACCTTGAATCCGCGACGCGCGGATCAACACGTCGCCGATGAGCTCGCCGCCGGAGGAACTGACATCCAGGATTTTGATCTGGGCGCCCATCTCAGCGAGAAAATCGAGCAGCGCGGAGCGGGTCGGATTCAGTCCTACGCCGTGGATGGTGAGGCTGGACTCGGCAAGGATCAACGCGGCCACCAGAAAAAACGCGGCCGAAGAAAGGTCGCCCGGCACGCGCAACTCGCGGCCTGTGAGGCGCGGACGGCCCGTCAGAGTAATGGAGAGCCGGTCCACATCCACATTGGCGCCGAATTCGCGTAACGCCAGTTCGGTATGATCGCGCGTGCGCACCGGCTCATGTACGGTGGTTCGGCCGTCGGCGTAAAGCCCTGCCAGGAGCACGCAGCTCTTAACTTGCGCGCTGGCCACCGGCAGCGTGTAGTCGATGGGATGGAGCGGACCGCCATGAACGGTGAGCGGCGGAAAACGATTGTCTTGCGCTTCGATCCGCGCTCCCATTTGCGCCAGCGGCGTCATGATGCGCCGCATGGGACGTTTCGACAGAGATTCGTCACCGCCGATGGCAGTCACGAACGGTTGCGCGGCGAGAATTCCGGTCAGCATTCGAATCGTAGAGCCGGAGTTCCCCGCGTCGAGCGCGGCGGCCGGCGCGGACAATCCGTCTAAGCCGTGGCCGTGGATGCAGACGATACCGTTCTGTTTTTCGACGCCCGCACCGAGGGCCTGCACACAGGCCAGCGTCGATTGGCAATCGGCGCCGGTGGAATAGTTGGATATTTTCGTCGCGCCTTCGGCAATCGAGGCCAGCATCGCGTAGCGGTGTGAGATGGATTTATCGCCCGGAAGCTGGATGGCGCCAACCAAGCTCGAAGCAGGAAAGATTTGCCGGTGCATGCAAAGTTAGAGTGTAGCCTACCACAACGGTTTGCATTCGCTGGAGTCTTGTGTCATGCAAGATGAGTCTGAAGCGGGGGTTGGTTTCTCACACAAGATGATATTCCTTGAGGCGTTCAGCGGCTACTACGCCGATCTGTCGCCGCTTATGCGGAACGCAATGGGAACACTCCTGCGCGCAGCGTGCACGCTCGCCGGCCCGTAATGAAACCCGTCTGGATGCCCATGGTGTTTGCAAGCGAAAGACCCTGTCCATCCTTTGCGCTGAAGACTTTCATCTCCGAAACGCTCCCGCCACCTGACCCATCGGCGGCGGTACTGGAGATCAGCCAGACGCCGCCATCCGTGAGGGCGCCGTCCACGTCCATAAGGAAGAGTTTTATTTTTCGGGCGCGGGCAAGAACCTCGGGCGAAGCGAGATCGGCGAGCGGGACGTCAGGCATGCGCTCATGTTAGCTCGCCCAGGATGGCCGATAGGCGTCCCGGCGGTACACGCGGCGGGTTGCCTATGCGGATTACTCCCGGGAAACGCGCTCCGCTGATCGCCCGGGCAGCTCGATTTCATCGTTTCGGCGCTACGCAATAGTGACCGCGGGCGGCCAAACGACTAGGAATGGTCAGGCAGGCCGCCCTGCTCCACGGCGGGAAGGCCGCACGCAGGGTCAGCCTGAATGGATCGTCGATTGCCCTATACCTCCCGTACTGTCTATCGTCAGCTTAAGATCATCCACCATTTCAAGGAGCTCCAATTGACTCAACCCCAAGCGACCAGAACCATCATCGACACTCACCGACATATTTTCGGTCCGAAACTGCGTCAGAAATTCGTTGAGAATATAGGATTTGACGACTCAAAGCCGCTGCCGCAAGCCAATGATGGCGAGATGTTTTTCTATCGCGAATCGGTTGACGTTGATTATTCGATGGAGGTTCAGCGGAAGAGTGGGGTTACGGCCTGCCTGAACAGCTATGGCGGCGAGGTGGAGACGTTCGCCCAGCACATCATTAAAGCGAATACCATCGACACGCTCAAGTTCCTGAACGACGAGTCCTTCGAACTTCGGGACAGATTCCCCGATGAAGTTGCTTGCATGGCCAACGCTCATGCGCTTGAAGAGAATACGCGCGCCGTCATTGATCCGCTGATCTCCAACAAAGAAGCCTGCTGCATCAGCATTTCGACCAGCTACGGAAGCGGCGCGGATCAAATCTTCCTCGACTCTCCCAAAGCCGAATGGCTATGGGAGTACGCGCAGGACAAGGATGTTCTCGTTCATATTCATCCGCCCCTGGTATCGATAGGCGCTGCTTCAATGCAGCAGTACAGGCTTATCGAAGCCGTAGGCCGGCCCTTCGATACGGCGCTGTCGGCGGCTCGCATGATCTATAGTGGCGTCTTCGATAAATACCCAAAGCTCAAGGTTCTTTTCGTTCACATGGGCGGAGCCCTCGCCCCCGTGGTTTGCAGACTCGATTGGAACTGGGATTTGAACTACAAAGGCATTCAAAATCCGCCGATCCACAAGGTTGATAAGAACCTTCGTAAGCCTTCGGAATACTTCAAGTCGAATATCTATGTGGATACCATGGGTCCAAGCGCGATCGGCCTCAAGGCCATGATCGAAATGTGCGGCGTTGACCGCATACTGTTTGGAACCGATTTCGGGCCGGTTCCAATGAGCCCAAGGGTGCACATCGATCTTGTAAACGACACGATCACGAACGCTGTAGATCGCGAGAAGATTTTCTCAACCACTACACTTGCTTTGCTCCGTTTGGCTGAAAATGCACCTCGCCTCCTGCCCCAAGCTGCTTAGCTTAGCTAACTAACTGAACGTGCCAACCGGTTGCGTGCCGTATCGGAATAGAGCGCGCTGGGCCACATTCTCATCGAGCAGGCGCCCCATCGCCCCGGCCTCCCAGCTTCGTCGGTGATCTTGTCGGCAATCGACAGAATGCCCGCGTCGATTTTCGACGGCTTATTAACCGCGATTTTACCGCCCGTTGAAAGCGCGCCGCCGCCACTGAATCGGGCTTAAAGGACGATGAAAGGTAGGAAGCACCATGGAGACCTTGGATAGCTACATCGACTGGACGGACTGCGAACTTGTTGAGCGAGTCCCCGGCAAAGTGTCGGGCCGTCCCATGGTGCGCTGCACCGGTATTCAAGCCGACACCATTGTTCAGGACGCCGATGTCGGTTCTCCGCTCGAAGAAATCCACGAAAATTACCGGGATCTGCCGCTCCCCGACATCTAGCGGCTTATCGCCTTCGCTCATTCGCACCGCATCCAGCACGTGCCGTGAAGGTTCTTTTCGATCACAATCTGCCGCACAAGTTGCGAACCGAGCTTGGCGCCCGCCGCCAGCATGAAATCGTCACTGCGTCTTACATGGGTTGGTGGATGCTGAAAAACGGCGAGCTGCTAACTAAGGGAGCCGGTTTCAACGCGACTAACTAAAAGTCGGTGTACCAGAGTCTCATTAACGGACGCGCGAAGAAAGGAAGGCGGATGGGGCCGGCGCCGCCGCATAAGGCGTCAGTTTGGGAGGCGATTGATCTGGTTCCAAAAGCCAGATGCTGCGACCGTGAAAATATTGGATGAGCGGCGCGTCTTCCAGCGGACTCATCTCGCGCGCCCAAACAATGCGGGCGGAATCGATGTCGGCGCGGTTGTAAACCCACTCTTGAAACACGTCGTGGTTGGGAGCGTAGCGCACCAGCACCAGATGGCGGCCGGGCAGCGCTTCCAACTGGCGCACCATAGCGTGATACGGCTGAGCCATGGGCGGCGCGTACTCGCCGTCGGCGAAGAGTTTCCAGACGTCGCGGCCGAATTGAATCGGGATGAGCGCGATGAGCAGAATGGCGAGCCCAGCGCCCCAGGGCTTCTGGGGGGAACGCGCAAAAAGCAGCGCGGCGCGAACCGGGTTCCCATCCGGGTGGTTCGAACCGGGACTCCAGTTCCGCAAACGATCCATCGATTGCAGAAACCGCAGATAGATGAGCGGCATAATCGCCGCGGCGTAGTGGTATTGAAATCCGGCCACCGGAATGAGCGCAGCCAGGCCGCCCGCCAGCAGCACAACGGTGGCGCGCTCCTGAGGCGTTTGGAGCGGGTAAGGCCAGATCAGCGCTGGAAGGAAGAGCGGATAAAAGCAGAAGAAAAAGCCGTACATGGTGGCGAGCTTGAGCAGAAAATCGGGCAGCAGGCGCGCCTGAGCTTCCTTCACCTGGGCGGAATTCACCTTGGTCCAGAAGGTTTGCATTACGGCGTGATGGTAAACCGGCGCGGGATTCGCGCGGGACCAGGCGAACAACGGGGCGGCCCCATATTGGCGCTCGTGAAGTTGGTAAGGCAGTTCGAACGGATTGCCCGTAACGCGCGCGTTGTAATAAAGCATAAATAGAGCGACGGGTATAAGAACCGCCGCCGCGGGCCAGGCGATGCGCGTGACCAGAGTTGAGAGCGGCGCGGTTTTCCACACGACCACTGCTCCCGAAAGCACCGCCAGCACCGCGCCTTCGTAAGGGCGTGAGTTGAGCAAAATGGCCAGGCCAATGGCCCACGTAACGCTGTACGCATATCGCCTTTGGAAAGCGATGCGGGGCACCGCGCCGAGCAGGAGCGCGGCGCCAATCGCCGGGACGGCGCCACCCCAGTAGGAATTCATCCAAGAGCTCAGAATGCCGACGCGCAGGGCCACCAGCAATGCGCCCAGGAACGCCAGGCCGGGCGTAATCCAACCCTGGAACATCCAGCAAACCGCGCCGCACATGAACCCGGCGCTGAGCCAGACGCCGATCCATGGTTGATCGAAGGGTTGATCGAAAAATCGTTCCCCGAAAGCCAGCACCAGGCCTTGCAGCGGCGGGTATTTCGAAGCGTAAGTGGGCTGCTGGATAATGTGAAACGATTCAAAATGCCTCCAGAAGGGATGCGGAGGGTTTGTGAGGCGGCCGGAAGCGTAAGTGTCGGCTGCCAGGAGATAACTGAATTCGTCGTGAACAGCGGGCATCGGAACGTGCAGGACGGGGAGGAGCGCCGCGCGAACGCCGAGGGTGAAAAGGAACACGGCCAGGCAAGCCGGCAGGGGCCGTGAGGCAAGGCGAGCCAAGACCGGGTTCGCGGGAATCGACGCTCCGCCCATGATCTTGGATCGTCCGGTAGGTGGTTTACTTTAGCCGGGCCGCTTGCGCCCGCGGGCGGTTCACGAGAGCCTCTTTTTCGACCAGACGCGCGCGGCAGGCTTCACAGCGGGCCAGATGCTCGCGGAGCAGGATCACGACCGGCGCCGATAGCCCCCTGCCCAGCGCGAAAAGCGAAAGCGGGTCGTCGGCGATGTGCCGGCTGGCGCGGCCGGCCGGGCGCACCAGGTTCCGAATCTGAATGCCAGCCTGGAAGGCGCCGGACACCGCGCGGCAGTAGCGCACTTCGCCGAGGATCACATTATCCTGCAGCTTCACTCTTACTTGCTCGCCGCGGCCGATGCGCTGGGGAAGCGTCACGCGCAGCCCGGAGCGGGAAACGTCCACAATGGTTCCGCGGATCGGCTGGCTGGGACCCGGCAGGATTTCGAATTCGGCCGGATCTTGAGTAACGTAACGGGCTTCGGTGCGGCGCTCGGCGTCCAGATCGGAGGGTGCCGCGGCAGCCACGGCAAAACTGAAGGTCTTCGGCACAGCCTATATTACCCGAGAAATCTTCGGCGGTATTCGTTCTAAGTATATTTATTCGGCCGGAACTCGGGAATGGACCTGAGAAGAATCCCGCTACGGGCTGGACTCGCCTGTCAGCCAGTCCGCAGCTCGTCGCTCGAGCGCGATGCGGACCAACTGGCTGCGGGTACGGACGCCGGTTTTGTCGAATAATTGCTGCATCACGGCTTTGACCGAGCCTTCGGAAACCTGCAACTGGCCGGCGATCTCTTTATTGGTGAGCCCTTCGAACACGCCGTGCAGAACGAACTTTTCGCGGGGCGTCAGCACCTGCGAGCTGCGTTGTTCTTCGGATTTGCCGGTGGCGCCGGCGATGAGCGATCGCATCGCGCGCGGATCCAGCCAAGGTTCGCCGGCTACCATCCTCCGGATCGCTTCCACCAGTTGGGCCGGGGAGCTGTGCTTGAGGAAGATGCCCTCCGATCCGCTCTCGAGCACACGCACGGTGGCGGCGTCGCTCATGCCGGCGGTGACCATCAGGACGCGGCCCTTGAATCCGTGCTTGCGGATTTCATCCAGAGCGACGCTTCCCTGCTCTTCGCCCAGATCGTAATCGAGAAGAACGATGTCGGGTTGCTCGCCGGACTGCTCACCAAGGATGATCGGCAGGGCTTCGGCGATGGTGGCGCAGGATCCCACCATGCGGAAACCGGGCTCAGTCTGCAACAACCGGCTGAGGCTGTCCCGGAACAGGCTGTGATCGTCCACCAGCAGAATCCGGATTTCCTGGGACATGGCTTTCCTTTAGATTAACTGCTCCGGGCAGATTACCCGTTAGTAGCTGCTTACCCATTGAGCTACCGTGGTCGTCTGGCATCCTCCGACCTAAACCTGGCCGTAGCTGGGAAAAGCCCTAAACTGCCGAGTGGGACCTGCAATCGCTCGAGGGCTGGTCGAGAGTGTCCGCCCCACTCAAGGCGCTATTTTTGCGGGAGCGGATCGCCGAAGCGAAGGTTCGAATCCGCCGTGAATTTCCGATACTGGTCGTAATCCACATCATTCTTGATCCGCACGTTGCCTTCCCGCGAACGCAGTTCGAACGTCAGCGGCAGCAGATAATCGGCGTCGCCGATGCGCGTGTACTCGTAGTCCAGCATCAGGCTGATGTCTTGAATCGGAAACGCCGGCGGGATTCCATCGGCGTGCAGCGTGATGCGATGGATGAAATGCTTGCGGTCGTCGATGAAGATCAACCCGTGATAGGCCGTCACCAGATCCTTTTTTTGTTCCGGCACCACAACGTGATAGTCGGACTTGTCGGCTGCGACGCGATACGCGTACACGTGCATCCTGCGGCCGCGCAGCGTGAACCAGGTTTGCCAGGCGAAATCCGTCCCGGTTTCCGGCGCGAAAATGCCTTTCATGACGGAGCCGAACTCGCCCGACGACGAAGCGCCGCCCAGCTTTTCGTGCTCGATGCTGGACGCTATGCCATTGATCTCGAGAACCTTGTAGTCTTCGCGGTGTTCAAAATAGGCCAGCCGCTCTACGATAATGTCCAGCGGCCGCCATTCGTCGCGGCCTTGCAAGTCGCGGCTGGGAAAATCCTGGAAGCGCCGGGTGGTCTGGATACACAGGAAGTTTGGCAGATTGCGCTCGTGGTTGAAGGCGTAATCGGTAGCATCCGCGAGGATCCTCTTCTGCTCGGCGAGATCTGGCGCGGGCGTCTGCGCCAGAGCACACCGCAGGGGAAACGCGGCCAAAAGAACAATAATGGTGGAGCGGCCCAAAGAATGACTGCCCAAACAACGACTATAGAGATTCGCACCCTCACCGCGCAAGATGCCGCGGCTTTCTGGCGCCTGCGTCTGGAAGCTTTAGAAAGCGAGCCGCGCGCCTTTGGCGAGTCCGCGGAGGAGCACCGCTCCATCCCGGTAGAGATCTTCAGCAAGCGTCTCTCCACCGCAGGCGACGATAACTATGTATTGGGTGCTTTCGCGGCCGGCAAACTGGTCGGAACGGTCGGTTTTGGACGCAATACGCGCCAAAAAGAGCGCCATAAGGGCAGGATATGGGGTGTTTATGTGGCGCCTGAGCATCGTGGCCGCGGAATCTCGCGGCGCTTGATGATCGAAGTTTTGCGGCGCGCCACATCCCTTCCGGCGCTGGAGCAGATCATCCTGACTGTAGGTGATCGGCAGGCTGCCGCGAAGCGCCTCTATGCGTCCCTTGGGTTCACGATCTTCGGACATGAGCGCGCCGCGCTCAAATTAGACGGCGGCAGCGCTGACGAATACGTCGATGAAGACTACATGGTTTTCGTTGTACCCAAAGGAGAAGTACTCTAGCGCGAAAGGTTTCCGGTAAAATTTTGCCCCGTGCAGAAATTCTTGCGCGGTAGGCACCCCACCAATCCCTGTTCGGTTCTCCTGTAAACCGTTGTTTTTAAACAGTTTATGGAGCCGAGCCCGTCCCCAACCCAACGTGGTCCCCAAACTGCTTTTCTGGTGAAACGAAGCCGAAGACGGCAAATTGTTCCAGCAAGGGAGCTTAAGGGCGACATGACACGAGATGAATACGGCGCCGCTTACAAAAAGGGCTACAACCTGACAGTGCGCTTTTTGGTATCGCGGGGCCTGTCTTACGATTCAGCACAGGAGACGGCGCAAGCCGCATGGGTCAAAGGCTGGGAACGCCTAGGCCAATTGCGCGATCAGAACATGGTGCTTACCTGGATGAACAGCATCGCGCTCAATATTCATCGGAGTTGCATGCGCCGTGAGCCGTTCCTGCAGACGCTTCCCGAGCTGCCTACGCCCCCCAAGGTGAATCTGGCTGCTATTGACGTCCGCCGGATTCTAAAAACCTGCAAGAAGAATGATCGCATGGTCCTTACCCGCCATTATTTGGAGGGATACAAGGTCCAGGAGATCGCCCGCGCCCACGGATGGACCGAAACGGCCGTTCGCATCCGTTTGTTGAGAGCGCGCCGCGCAGTGAACAAGCGGTTCGCGGCCTAGCAGGCTGTGTCGAAAGTCCGAGAAGACCGCTTGCTGACGCGCGCGGCTCGGTTTCGACAGAGCTGCTAGCCCAAGTTCGTCACGAGAGCGGCTGAGGCTCACCTAAGCCATTGAAAATAGGTTCAGGCTATAGCTGAGTCTGCACTACATTCGCGGTTGAATTGAAGGTGTTCGGGCAAGCGGATGCCAAGTT
>Ga0302325_10003937_pt1 | contig 34619 bp, 33 predicted proteins | sample Palsa_T0_2_FD_201948 | JGI IMG/M metagenome (GOLD analysis project Ga0302325, IMG submission 201948) | Peat permafrost microbial communities from Stordalen Mire near Abisko, Sweden - Palsa_T0_2 | ecosystem: Environmental > Terrestrial > Soil > Palsa > Peat permafrost | place: Sweden: Abisko...
GAGCGCGCGCCCGACCGCCCCCCGTTGTGCTTCTCCGTCGAGCCACGCGAGGCACGACATGCGTTCCTTCACCCGTTTGCTTATGCCTGAGCAGAGCGGCCGGATCACGGCCATCAAGGCGAAGGTGCGGGTTACATGGCGCCCCGACCGTCGTCGGGGCGCCCGACCGCCGGCCCTACCGAAAGCGAACTAGAGAGGAGCAGATGACGTGACCCCGGTTGGACAACCCTTCGCGAGCGCCACAGCGCTCGCATCGATTCATCTGGTTCTTGGTGGCGTTGCTGGTTTTGAACCTCGGCTCGGCGCTTGTCGTTCGTCCGGCCGCTCAGGGCCGCGTAGCCGTGCCGTTCAGTCCCTACGTCCTAACCTCGGTGCGGTCTGGTCAGGTCGCCTCGATCGCGTCCGACGGCAACAGGATCCGGAGCACCGAATCGCCCGGCGGCGGCTCGCACCTGCGGTCCACAAAGCAAGCGTTCAGCGGTCAGCCGGATGAGTCCGGGCGAACCGCTCCCTCGGACGATCAGCGTTCGTCAGGGAACGCATCGCTTGCGGCCGCGTGGATGCAGGATCAGCGCCCTTCCTCGTTGCGGCGAACGACACGTGACACGCCGCGCGTCCCTGCGCGTACGCTCACGTTCATGCCGTGCGTCTTCTGCGAACGTCTGCGGGGCGGGCCGCTGACCGCGGCGTCCGAGGACGCCGCGGCCTTCGCCGACGCGTTTCCTGTCAGTCCAGGCCATACGCTCGTGGTCTCGCGCCGACATGAGGCGAACTTCTTCGCCCTGCGGGCCGAAGAGCGGGCGGCGCTCTGGGCGCTGGCCGCCGTGGTCATTGGCAACCTCGCTGACGCGCGTCAGGCAGACGGCTTCAATGTGGGTCTCAACGCTGGGGCGGCCGCTGGCCAGACCGTCATGCATGCACACGTGCATGTCATTCCCCGCTACGCGGGGGACGTCGAGGACGCGGTGCGAGCCGAAGTGGGCGCCAACTTCGTTGACTCCGGCGAAGAGCGTGCCGCGACTGGGAGTCCTACGTGTGCCGGTTGCGGTCTGGTACGGATGGCTGTCGGATCTCGGCGGAGTAGCGTCGACCTACACGAACCCAGGAGTTACACGTGACAGCCATTGCGGTGGGGGCCTATGAGGGTGATCAGTGGTGTTCGTTGCTCTCGCATCTGACGGCTGTTGATGCGATGGTGTTTGTGCGGCCGATCGGTGCTCTCCCGAGCGTCGCGTCGGCGACGGGCAAGGGGAACAGCGAATGAGGGCCGTCCGCGATGCCCGCTTGCGAGTGCTCGTCGCCGGCGGCGGCGTCGCCGGCCTGGAGGCGGTTCTCGCCCTGCGCGCCCTCGCCGGTCACCTGACCTCAGTGACAGTACTGGCGCCCGAAGCGCAGCTGGTCTACCGGCCAGTGACCGTCGCCGAGGCATTCGGCCGTGCTGAGGCGCGCAGTTATCAGGTCGCTGACATCCTCGCCGAACAGCACGCCGTATACGTACAGGACTCGCTCGAAAGGGTCGATCCGGACGGTTGCGAGGTCGTGACCGGATCAGGCACGCGGATACCGTACGACGCGCTGCTCCTCGCCACTGGAGCCCGCGTCCGGGCGCCGCTTCCCGGCGCGCTCACGTTCGGCGGCCGAGCGGATGTGCCGCAGTTCCGGGTACTGCTCGATGACCTCGTCGATGGGAGCGCCAGGTCGGTCGCATTCGCGCTTGCACGGGAGCAGGTATGGGCGCTGCCCCTATATGAGCTCGCGCTGATGACAGCAGCCCATCTCCGCGAACACGCAAGCGGCGCCCGCGTGCTCGTCGTGACTCCAGAGGAGGAGCCGCTCGAGCTGTTCGGCCCCGAAGCGGCGCATGTACTGCGGCCAATGCTCGCAGCTCTTGGCATCACGCTGCGCTGCTCCTCGATGCCGGCGCTGGTCAAGACGCGAGAGCTCGTGCTGGTCGGCGGCGGCGGCGTGTTCGCCGACCGCGTCGTCACGCTCCCGCTCGCGGAGGGCCCACACCTGAGCGGACTGCCGGCTGATAGGCACGGGTTCATTCCGGTCGACACGCACGGGCGGGTCGCCGCGCTGTCCAACGTCTACGCCGCCGGAGACATCACGGCGTTTCCGCTGAAGCAGGGCGGCCTCGCTGCCCAACAGGCTGACGCCGCCGCCGAGGCGATCGCGGCGATCGCCGGCGCCGAGATCACACCGAGACCGTTTCGGCCGGTGCTCCGGGGCCTGCTATTGACAGCGGGCGCGCCGGTGTACCTGCGGTGCGAGCCGCATCGCGTCGCGCGACAGACATCGGTGGCGATCGACGCGCCCCGCCTTCGGCAGAGCGAGACAGCCGCGTCGGCAGCATCGGACCACCCGCTGTGGTGGCCGCCGGCCAAGATCGCGGGGCGTTACCTGGCTCCGTACCTTGCTACCGCCCGGCCGAGCCCGCTCGCCTCTGAGCCGCTCAGAGACCGAGTCGCGCTACCAGGCTCTGCAATGGCCGCCGCAGAGCGCCAGGATGCGCTCGAGCTGGCGCTCCTGCTCGCCGACGGCGACGCCGGCTGGAGCGATTACCACTCGGCACTCGACGCACTCGAGGCGGCTGAGGCGCTCGAAGGCGCACTGCCGCCCGAATACCAGGCCAAGCGGCGCATCTGGATGGCCCAGGCCGGTCGAAGCGGATGAAGCCACAGCCGCAGCAAACCACGCTCCAAAGCCACCAACAAGAGCACAACGGCCAGCGACGAGCGCTGTGAACGTGTCGAGGACCTCAGGCAGGGAAAGGTCCGCCCGGAGCACGCTGCCGTTCGCTCAGCCGACGACCCCAGCCTCGATGTATCGCATGATGCCTACCCCTAATCCCAGGTCGAGCGTTACCGAGCCGCCAGTCAGGTGCAGCCGACAGGCATCTTCGGTGATCGAGCCCTGCCAACCATGAAGGTCCACGTCCCGACATGCCGCCCGCAGCACCTGCGCTGCGCGCTCGGCGCGGGTATTCGGCATCGGCGGCCCGTTCAGTTCGAGCTGTAGCTCAGTATCGAGCTCGCTCAGCCCCTTGTCGCGAAGGCCTTGAAGGTTGAGGTCAATCTCAGCCGCGACTGGGGCCAGTGCCATATCTCTGGGAACCTTGGGGTGTAGGGCCATCTGCGTCTCACCGTCGGTCGATCACATTGCGCTTGGCTTCCCAATCTACGCGCGGCGAAATTGCCACGCATCGGGACCAACCCCTGAGCGCACGCCCGAGGAACTACCGACTCGGCGCCGCTCGATGACTGCATCGCTCCGCTGTCGGGTCACTTCATCGCGCGAGGTGCGGACACGGCTCCCACAGTGCTGCACAGCCCCGGCAATTCGAGTGACTGGCCGATGTGGCGTAAACTGAGGTGCGGCGAGCAAGCGTGAGCTTGAAGATGGCCGGACGTGCACCACCCGTCGCGCCCGTGCCGAGGAAGTCCTCGCCACTATTCGCGAGGTAGATCACCGTGTCCAGGCCGACATGAATCGGACTCATATGCGCCGCCCCGACAGTCCGTCCGCATGCGCAGCGGCAGGTCCGCAGCTCGATAGGACCGCTGGTCCTGGTCGAAACTTACAGTGTCATCCCGGCTGGGGCGGAACGCACTCGCTGTGCCAGCAAGAATGAGGGTGTGGCAGCGGTCAGAACGCATCGTTATGGGTAGCGCTGGGCGAGCGCCTCGCCGACGACGGAGCACTACCAGGCACCGCTCATCCGCAGCGTGAGCTCCATTCAACTTTCCTGGCTGGCAATCGAACCGGCACGAATCCCGGACCCCCGGACGGAAACCCTCACTGCTGACGGACGGAACCGCCCCGACCAGCCGGTGGATCGAGGCTTAGCGGTCGATGATGACCTTCAGTGCGTAGGTCTCCGCAGCCCGGGCGAACGTATCGTAAGCGTCCATCATGTCGTGCAGCGCGAAGTGGTGGGTTTCGAAGTTGTCAACGTTTAGCTTGCCGCTGGCGACCAGTTTGAGCAGCAGCGGCGTGGTGTTGCTGTTGACCAGCCCCATCGAGATCGTAATGTTGCGAATCCACAGGTTCTGCAATTCGAGGTCGACTGATGTTCCGTGCACGCCGACGTTGGCCACGTGCCCACCCGGGCGGACGATCTCGGTCGTCATTAGAAACGTCTGCGGAATGCCGACCGCTTCGACGGCGACGTCCACACCCCAGCCGTCGGTCATCGCCATGATCTGCTCCTTCCAGTCGGCGTCGCCGGAGTTGACGCCATCCGTGGCCCCGAACTTCTTCGCCTGATCGACCCGGTTGGCGTCCAGGTCAACCGCGATGATCCTGGCCGCCCCGTGCAGGCCGGCCGTCGCCATCACGGCGAGTCCCACCGGACCGGCACCGATCACGGCGACCACGTCCCCGGGCTTCACCTGCCCGTACTGGACCCCGATCTCGAATCCCGTCGGCAGGATGTCGCTGAGAAGCACCCCCTGGTGGTTCGTGACGCCATCCGGCACCTTGTACACGGATGTCTCGGCATACGGCACCCGCACGTACTCGGCCTGCGTGCCATCGATCAGGTGGCCGAACACCCAGCCGATCCCTGACGCGCCTTCGTCACCAAGACAGTGCGCGAAGATGCCCTGCTGGCAAAAACTGCAGTAACCACACGACTTGATGCAGGAGATGATCACGTTGTCGCCGACGGCGAGCTTAGTCACCGAACTGCCGACCTCGGTGATTGTCCCGACACCCTCGTGACCGAGAATCCGGCCGGGTGTGACCGCCGGCACGTCACCCTTCAAGATGTGCAGGTCGGTGCCGCAGATCGTCGTCGTGTCGATCCTCACGATGATGTCCGTCGGATTCTGGATCTGCGGCTCAGGCGCGTCGGTCCATGACTTCTCACCGGGGCCGTGATACACGAGTGCTTTCATGATGTCCTCCCGTCAGACTCGGATCACCGGTTCCGGCGTCCGATTGCAACCTATGGGGGACTTTACCGCCCTCCCGCGAGAAGTCTCAACCCAACATCGGCATGCCCGCACAGTCGGCATTAAAATGCTCATGCCGACGTCGGCATGAACCCTTATTCCGCGGGGGCCGCCCGGAATGGAAACCAGGCATCGTCGCCAGCGACCGACGACGCCCAGCGGCATCCAATAACACCGACTCCATCACACCCTCCTCGACTCGAACAACAACCCGGGCATCGTCCTCGCCGGCCGGCGCGACGACAGACGCCAGACGCCAGACGCCAGAGGCCGGACACCGGCAAGCTTGCCAGAGCGTCAGATGCACCAACAACCATCGGTCTCGCCTCAGGCCCGTGCGTCGCGCGGCGAGGCTCGTACGTGCTAGCCGGGCCACCCGGTCTTGGCTAACCGCACGTCGGCCATCATGCTCGGCGCAGATGTGCTCCTATAGCACCGAAGGGGCAGCCAGGTCGAGGTCCGGGTGGAGTTCTGCGTCGACACGATTATTAGCGTGGAGCCGCAAGCGCGGCCTCGGGCGAGCAGGTTGCTTTCGACGACGGTGTTGACGACGGGAGCGCTGCGAGGATGCCGCCTGCGTCCTGGCTGCTCACGGGAAGGCAGCGGAGGCACGGAACGAGCTCGAGGCCGCGATCGAGCGCTACGACGGGCTCGGCGCGACGTGGCTGATGGCGCGGGCCGTTGCCGCCCACCGGTCGCTCGGAGGCCGTCGCGGGGCCCGCGGCCCGCGCTGTCGCGCCCAAAGCGGCTGGGAGAGCCTGACTCGCAGCGAACGCGCGGTCGCGGAGCTCGTCGCCGAGGGGCTCACCAACCGCGAGATCGGGATGCGGCTGTTCATCTCGCCGCACACGGTCAACAGCCACCTGCGCAACGCCTTCCGAAAGCTCGACGTATCGACGCGAGCGGGATTGGCCGCCGCGGTGTCGGCACGCCGGACGCGCCGCGCACCCGCCTGAACGAAGTTCACTCGAACGAGTGATGTTTTGAACGCGCCGGGGCTGCAGCGTGGCGCTCGTACAGTCGACCCCACTCCCCCCGGCGAACATCGCTTCGAGGTCGTCGGCCTCGATGTAGACGACGGCTGGCTCGCGGCAGCGGCGTCCGGTTCGATCGCATCGCGGGAATCGCAGGGCTCACCACCGTCGTGCTTGGGATTGGGTCATGCGAGGGGCGGTCGGCTCTCGCCAGGCGGCGATGCCGTCCTTGACGAAGTCGCGCAGCTCCGTCTCGCTGATCTCGGCGTCCGCCTTGAGCGCGACCGGCAAGATCCTCAAGCGCGAGATCAAAGCGCCGATCGCGGCCGAGCTGACCTCGCGCTGACCGCCCGAGACGCGCGGGACGATGGCCTGGGCCGCGCTCGACGTCACGGCGATGCAGCTCTCCTGTTCGTCGGCCGCGACATCACGGGCGTCGGGGCGTTCGCATAGCACGGGCGGCCCGCGGTTCAAGGATTCACGTCGCGCCGCCGATGGGTACCTAACCTGAGTAAAGCCTCGACATCAATGCACCCCCGTCGCGAGGCGGGTCCGCATAGCTACGGGGCTCCGCCGGAGCCAGCCGGGCTGGCGCTGCACCGTACAAGCGATCGATGCCGCCGTCGCACGGCTGTGCTCGCAGATGACCGAGGTACTCGATGTCGATATTTCAAGCGCTGCTGGCCTTCACGGGGAGTGGGGGTTGCTCCGTGGACGCTGGCGCCGAGGTGATCTGCTCATGAAGAGCGCAAGGAGCGCGCCGGAGCGGACACCTGTGAGTGGCGCAGATCAGACCGCGAGCCGCTGGGCGAGTCGCGCTTTTCTCGGCACCGTCGTCGCTGTCCTGTGTTGCCTGGCTGGATTCTCGATCTTGACCGAGAATCATGTGGCTGATCAGGCTGCTCAGGCAAGGAGCGTGTCGGCGAAGAGCCAGCTCTACGGCGATGCCTGGTTGTGGTTGGGTCAAGAGCAATCGCTGACGCGCAGATACCGAATGCAGCCCGGGCAAGCGCTCTTCAAGCTGTACGTCCATGCGGAGCGCAAGCTCAGCGGTGACCTGCACAGACTCCTCGACGCCAATCGAGCCCCTGCGTCGCGACCAGCGGTTACGAAGTTGCAGGGACAGCAGGCTGCATACGTACGCGCGAGCGCGAGGTTGTTCGTGGCGGTTGACCGCCACGCCCCGCGCCAGGTGATTAACCACGACCGCGCAATCATCAAACCCATCATCGGAGCGATTCTCACCGCCGTGGACGCTGACAACGTGTCGTCGACTCAAGACATCAGTCGCGAGACCGAGCTCCTGCGGCGAGACACGCGATCGGCGACGCGGGCGATCGTGATCGCATTCGCCCTCGCGCTTGTGCTGCTGAGTCTGCTCGGCCTGATCGCCAAGGGGTTTCGCCGTCGCGCTTTCGTCGTCCACACAGCCGAGATTGACCGTCTTCGACAGGCCGCGCTGATCGACTCCCTCACCGGGCTTCGCAACCGCCGGGCCTTCCACGAGGATCTCGTACGCGATCTCGCCTGGGCGGCGCGGACCGGACGTCCGCTCGCGCTCAGCATGCTGGACCTCGATGGTCTCAAGACCGTCAACGACACACGCGGCCATCAAGCCGGGGATGAACGCCTCACGGCGCTGGCCCGCACGCTGGTCTGCACCTTTAGTGCCAACGACCGGGCGTACCGCCTGGGCGGCGACGAGTTCGCTGTGATCAGCGCCGGGGCACGCAGCTGGGATGCCGTGGAGGCCAGCCAGCGCCTACAGGTCGCAATGGCCACGCAAGGGATTGGCGTGACAGCGGGGATCGCCGAAGGCGCACACCCCGATCGGATCGACAGCATCATCCGCGAAGCGGACCTCGCGCTCATCACGGGTAAGCGCAACCACCAGAACATCACTCTGTACTCACCCGAACTCGAACTCGAACTCGTGCCCCTCGACGGCGCTCGTCGTGCCGAGCACATCACCAGCTTATCCCGCGCGTTGGCACTCGCCGTCGACGCCAAAGACTCCTACACCCGCAGCCACTGCCAGACGGTTTCGCAGCTGTGTGCCCTGCTCGCCACCGAACTGCGGTTCGAACCCCGACGGATCGAGCAGATGCGCCTGGCCGGATTGCTGCACGATGTCGGGAAGATCGGCATACCAGACGCAATCCTCAACAAGCCGGCGGCGCTCACGTCAGCTGAATACGACCACATGAAACGCCACTCGATTCTCGGAGAACAGATCGTCGCCGCGGGCGACCTGCCACAAGAGGCGCGCTGGATCCGCCATCACCATGAGCGCTACGACGGCAACGGCTACCCGAGCAGGCTCGCCGCTGAGGCCATCCCCCTGGAATCACGCATCATTCTCGTTGCCGACGCGTTCGAGGCCATGACGTCAGACCGTCCTTACCGCACGGCTCCCGGCCGTGCGTTCGCCATCGCCGAGCTCCGACTCGACGCTGGCACTCAGTTCGATCCAGTCGTCGTGCAAGCGCTCTGCCGGGCACTGGAACCCGCCCCCAACGTCCCCGAGCCGAGCCCGTCCGAGCCCGTCGATGGGCCGCCAGAATTAGTCTTACCACGGTCACTCACGACCGTGCGAATCTAGGGCCTTCCCCCGCGCCGGCCAGTGACGCGATACTGATGGCGTGGACGACCCTCCTGAGCGCTGGCCGACCGGTGGCTGCCTGTGCGGCGCGGTCCGTTATCAGGTCGACGGGCCGCTACGCGACGTTCATAACTGCCACTGCAGTCGCTGTCGGCGCACCCATGGCCACGTCGCCGCCTACACCGCAGCCCCGTCAGACGCGCTGACCCTCATCGAGGAGCGGGGCCTGCGCTGGTACGTCGCCGACGGCCGCGAGCGGGGGTTCTGCGCCGAGTGTGGCGCCAACCTGTTCTGGCGGCTTACCGACTCAAAGCAGACCTCGATCGCCGCCGGCGCGTTGGACGCACCGACGGGACTGCGCACCGCGTTGCACATCTTCACCGACAGCCGCGGCGACTATTACGAGATCACCGACGATCTGCCCCGTTACCCCGGCAGCGAGGACGAGCCGGCAGAGTGAGACAGCTCTGATCAGCTCGCGCGGCTCGATAGCAGCCGGTTCCCGCGTGACTTGAGCCGCGCCCCCGCGGGTAGGCGCCGACGTAGTGGTCGTCGGAGCCGTTCTTGAGATGCAATCGTTGAGCGTTGGCGCGCTTAGCCGCCGCCGAGTTGTATGGCTTTGACGATCAGCAGGATCACCGATGCCAGAAGGTACCCACGGAGTGTGAGCATCGCGACCTTGCGGCCGGTTGACCATTCAGGCCTCGCGAGCAGCGCGAGTGGGGGCATAGTCCATTGCTCCTTGGGGATCAAGGACGCCGGCTCGACGATCGTCACGCCAGACGCCCCTCGGCGCGAGCGCAGCGTCATGAGTCCGAAGCCCGCCAAGCCGATCGCCAGCGCGATCCCACCGCCGAGCAGCACAGCCATGACGTCGATGCTGGGGAAGATCGTCGTCGCCATCAGGATCAGCGACAGCAACACCAGCACCGCGACGATCACGCTGGCGAGCACGTTCAACCACGATGGGTTGCACCATGGCCCGAGCACCTCGCGGTCGTTGCACAGCAGCAGCAGGAAGACGCTCGCGCTGGGCAGCAACACCCCGGCGAGCGCTTGCACCGCGAGCGTGATCACGCCGAGCGGCGCGCCCGGGATCAGCACGATCGCTGCCGCTCCGCCGATCAGGGCGGCGAAGATCCCATAGAACAGCTTGGCGTCGGTGAAGCTGCGGTGCAGTGAACTGCGGATGCCGGACACATCACCGAACGCGTAACTCGTGGACAGCGTCAACGCGCCGGCGCCGATCAGGGAGGCGTTCAGCAGCACAACCGCGAACAGCGCCCCGGCGGTCGACCCGATCTCGTGGTCAAGACCGGTCGCGGTCGCGCCGGCGTTGGTGAAATGGCCGAAATAGGGCGTGCCCTGAAACGCGAACGCGGACACGGCGATTAGCGCGGCTGCGCCGATCACCACGACGAACGCGCCGATCCACGTGTCGAGCCGCTCGTAGTTGATCCACCGCGGGGTGATCCGCTTGTCGATGATGTTCGACTGCTGGAAGAACAACTGCCACGGCGCGACGGTCGTGCCCACCATCGCGATGATCAACAGGATCGAGGTCGAGTTCACGCCCCCCTCGACACCGGGCACCACGAAGTGATGACCGATGTCACCCAGGTCAGGGTGCGCGAGGATCAGCAGCGGGATAACGAACAAGTTGGCGAACACGAAGATGAACATCGCCCGCTCCCAGAAGCGGAAGCTGCCGCTCGCCGTGATCGCCACCAGCGCCACGGCGGCGATCGGCACGGCGATGTACTGCGAGACGCCGAAGTAGCCGAGCGACAGGCTGACACCGATGAACTCGGTCACGATGGTCAGGAAGTTGAGGACGAACAGGTCCCCAACCGAGAACCAGCCCCAAAAGCGCCCGAAGCGCTCGTTGATCAACTTCGCGTGACCGACCCCGGTCACCGCGCCGAGCCTCACCACCATCTCCTGGTTGACGATCAGCACCGGAATGAGCAGGAGCAGGACCCACATGAGGCTGGTGCCGTAGTTCTGGCCCGCCTGGGAATAGGTGGCGACGCCGCCGGCGTCGTTGTCGCCGACCATCACGATCAGCCCCGGACCGATAATCGCGAGCAGCGCGAGCGAGCGGGCGCGCAGGCCCCGATTCGCCTCGTCGTGCTGGCGGATGGTGCCGAACGCGCCCTGGATGTCGCCCACATGCGCCGAGTCGAGCACGAAACGCTCGCGCGAGGGGAGCGCCGAGGACTGCGGTCCGCGGTCAGCGCCCTGGCCTGGCTGGGGCGCGGCGGGCAACCCGGCGCCGGGATTAGGCACGGAGCTCGGCTCGGGTGAGACTGGCGTCTGCGTGTCGGGGACAGCGCCCGGGCTCACCTGCGCCGGTACTGGCGACGGCGTAGCCGGTGGAGGAGCCGGGGCCGTGGCCGAGCCTGGCGGCGGCGGGCCCGGGGGAGCGTCCGGGCTTGGCTCCATCGTCATCTGCTCAACCTCCTTTCCGGCCCGCTCGCGACATCCGCGACGGCCGTTGAGAAGGTCTTCGGCCCGAAATCAGGCTTCGGGACGCGAGGGGACGCTCACGACAGCAGCCGCGGTCTGATACTTCGCGGCAACTCGCTGTCTTGATAAAGGCTTTGGTCGTCCATCACGTGAACACGGTGTAAAGGCGTCGTGGTCCGACGGGAGGCCGAGGTTACCAACAGGGTTGATCAGCTCGCCCCGAGCCAAATTTATCCCCGCGCCACCCTCGCCCGCCGCCGCCACTCCTCGGGGAGCAACAGCTCGATCACGTCGTCCACGGTGACCACGCCAATTGGTTTCTCGTCACCGTCGATGACTGGGATCGCGAGCAGGTTGAAGTCGGCCATCAACCGCGCCACCTCGGGGAGCTCGGTCTCCGGCGAGACTGTCGGCACCGCCGTTTCGATCAGACTCGTAACGACGGCCTGGTCCGGAGCGCGCAACAGCTCGGACGCGAGGACACCGCCGGCGAGGTGGCCACGCGCGTCGATCACCCACAGCGTCAGCAGCTGGGCGGGCGCAAGTTCGCTCTGGCGCAGCTGAGCGAGCGCGTCGCTGATGGTCGCGTCCGCCGGCAGCGCGGCAAAGTCCGGGTTCATCAGCCCGCCCGCAGTCGACGGGTTATAGCCCAGCAAGCGCTTGATCTTCAGCTGCTTGGCCGGCGGCAGCAAGTTCAGGACGGGGATTCTGCGGTCCTGGTCGATCTCGAGCAGCAGGTCGGCGGCATCGTCGCTCTGCATTCGCGCCAGCACCCCCGCGATCTCCTCATCGGAGCGCTGATGCAAGAACTCGACTTGATGCTCGTCGTCGAGCTCCTCGAACACGTCAGCCTCGAGCTCCTTGTCGTGGCCGACCGCCCGGAGGATCTCCTCGCCCTCATCGTGCGACGCGGCCTCGACGAGATCAGCGATCTGCGTCGGATGGAGCCGCGCCAAGCGACGGGAAGCCAGCCGCAGACGCGACGTCGGGACGTGCGCCACGAACGGCTCGGTCTCAGACCAGGGCACGAACTGCGCGTGCTCGCGCTCGTGGGCGCGGAATGCCCGCGGCAGAAAACGCCGGATGCCGGCCCCGAGGCCGGGAACGATCCCCGCCACCCGCCATGTCCCCTCCCTGGACACCAGCTCGACCTCGCGGACTCTGACCAACCGTGCCGTGGCGACGTTGATCACGCTGCGCCCCAACAGATCACCGCGCAGCAACACCTCGCCCGGACGGCGCTCAAACTGCGCGAGATCGAGCTTCGTCGTCGCCGTCCGCGCTGCCGACTGCTCTAACTGCGCGATCCGATCCGCGGGCACGAACAACTGGCGACCACCGATCCTGGCTTTCAGGCCGGTCACCGGCGGGAGCTCATCGCCGGTGTCGAGCCGAACGATCACGTCCTCGACCCGCCCCAACCGCTCGCCGCCGCCGTCAACCAGCGGACTGCCGACCAACGAGGATAGGTGCAGAACCGCTTCTGGCATCACCGGACTGCTACAGGTTAACCAACCGCGACTCGCTCCGGCCAAGGTGTCGGTGGCCGTCGGGTGGGGGCCGGGAGTCAGCACCGTGGGCTGGGTTGCCGGTTCAGCGCCCTGATCGTGTCCCGGACATGACCCACCTGCGCCATGCCCCAAATCGGGCGCTACTGACGTTTCCGTGGGTGGGTGAGGGGCTTGTAGAGGGGGCGCATGCCGCGCCGTGCCTAGGGTTCTGGCTTCTTCACGACCGGAACTTGAAGGAGCGGAAACGGCATGCGCGGTATCAGGGAATGGGCGCGGCTGCTCGGGCTGCGCCGAGCCGTCGTTGAGGGCGTCAGGCTGGGCAACGAGGGGTCAGTGGTCGTGAGGGTCCAGCCGGGCTTTAGGGAGCGCGATCGTGTGGTGTGTGCCGGCGTCGGTGCCCGAGGTATGACCCGGGCGAGGGCCGTCGGCGATGGCGGGCGCCTGATTTGGGTACGACCTTCGCGTTCCTCGCGGCCGAGGCGCCGAGGGTGCGCTGTGCTGTCCACGGCGTGGTGGTGTGCGCGGTGCCGTAGGCCCGGCATGGCTCGCGGTTCACCGCGCGTTTGAGGATCAGGTCGCGTGGCTGGCGGTGAACACGTCAAAGACCGCGGTGGCGGAGCTGATGCGCGTCGCGTGGCGATCGGCCGGCGGCTCGGCGGTTGGCTCAAGTGGGCGCGTCGCTGCCGACTCGCACCCTTCCTCCGTTGGGACGTTCCCCAGCTGCGCTTCGATCCCGGGACATGTCCGTGCGCCCACCCCCTCGAAGCGTGCCGAGAACCCTGGCGTATCGCATACGGCCGGCGTCCGGTCTTCCCTCCCCGGAGGTCGGGCGCGCTCCCAGCGCCCGAACTCCCTGCCCCACAGCGCGGCGGGCGGCCGCGCTACCCGGCCACGAAGCCTCACCCCGACCCACGGAAACAGCACAAGAGCCCCAAATCGCGCCGGCTGGGCTCGATTTGGGTCATCACGCACCGTGGGCGTGATTGCAGAGGCCGCGCGATCCAATCGCGCTGGCCGCGGGTAGAGTATCCAGGTCGATCGGAGGTTGCTGGTGAGTGCCGTGGCGTGGGTAATCATTGTGTTGGTGGTCGTTGTCCTGGTCGCACTGGGCGGCATCTTTGTTCAGCGGCGTCGGCGAGCGGGTGGCGTGATCGCGACGCGGAGGAAGAAGTGAGGCTGCTCGTCACCGGGTCGGCAATCCGGGGCCTGCCGGTCGTCACGATCGCTGACGGCGAGGACGTCGCCGAGGTCCGCGACCTGATCTACAGCCCAGAAGCCGGTCGGGTCGTCGGCCTCACTCTTAACAAGCGCGGTTTCCTGAGCGGACGGCGTCGCGAGGTGCTGCCCGCCGAGACGATCCACGCGATCGGCCGGAACGCGGTGATGGTCGACGATGAGACCAGCCTGATTCATCCACACGATGCGCCGGCGGACGTGGCCGCGCCGCCCTCCGGACGCGACGTGACCGGAAACGAGGTGCTGACCGAGGGAGGCGAGAGCCTTGGCCAGGTGAAGGACGTCGTCGTACTGGTGGGGAGCAATGGAGAGGTGGTCGGCTATGAGATCGAGACGGCGTCAGGTAAGCCCGGATATATCCCCCTGCCGGCTCAATTGGCGGTGTCCGGCACCGCGCTCGTCGTCCCTGAGTCGACGAAGGATTTCGTCAAGGACGACTTGGTCGGGTTGGGCGCCGCGGTCGACGAGTTCCGGTCCCGGCTGGGCATCCGATGAGCGAGCGGTTCACCGCGGTTCCGGGACGCAGGGTCGTCAGCCGGACGAGCGCCGAGGAACTCGGGAATCTTTCCCACGTCGTCGTCGACGTCAAGCGGCGGCAGGTGGCGTCGCTGGTCCTCGGCAAGGGTCGCAAGGCCCTGCTGATCGACTGGGACCAAGTCAGCGGGTTCGGGCCGGATGCGGTCATGGTCGCCCATGACACCGCGCTCCATCCGGCGGGCGACGATCGCGAGCACGCGGCCGCGGACGGAAAGCTCGACCTGACGGGCAAACGCGCCCTGAGCGACATGGGCAACGATCTGGGCACGATCACCGATGTCGTATTCGACCCGGATACCGGTGCCATCGAAAGCCTGGTGATCGGCGACCTCGAGCAGCCGGCGGCCTCGCTCCTGGCTGTCGGCTCATTCGCCGTGATCCTTCGAGCACCCGCTGAGTAGCCCCTGAGCTGCTACGCGGCCGCGCCCCCTGTCAACCGTGCGCGGGGATTTCGGCGCCAGACGGTGGCCGAGCCCCAGTGTCGGGGCCGCGGGGCAGGATGAGCACGGACGCGTGCTGCGCGCCGCGGAGCACCTCGAGGTCGACGGGTTGCAGCGCGGTGGCCGTGGCCGGATCCTCGCCGGTGCCGGGGTTACGCGCATAGCGTGGATGCGCGCCGGAGGAAACCTGTAAGCGGATGCGGTGCCCGGCAGCGAAGCGGTGGCCCGTCGGCCACAGATCGAAGCCCACCCGCCAGTTCCCGTCGCCGGACGGTTCGAAGCGCTGGGGAGCGACGCGCGCCAGGGCATCGCAGATATTGCGGGAGACGCCCGCGGCGTCGACGTCGCAGACTCGAGCGAACATGTCGAAGTACGGGGAGCTGGCGCGCACCCAGAGCTCGACGCACACGGGACCGATCGCTTCGACGGTCGAGGGCAACGGTTCGGTGGTGTAGGTGAGCACGTCCGCCCTGGCTTCGAGCGCGCGGTTGTCGACCACGGGTTCGCGCTCCAGCATCACCGGTCCGCCCAGCGATGGAGTCGGATCGGTGGGGTCGTAGCGGTAGCGGTCACCGCTCGCCGGCGTCTCGGTCGGTGCTGCCTCCTGCAGGCGCCCGTGGTCGGCGAGCCACAGTCGGCGCTCCCCGGTACCCGGCGGCGGCCAGCTCGGCAGATCGCGCCAACCGCCGCCGGAGTCCTCACCGGTCACGAACACCCGAATGGTCGCGGGTGACACGAGACGCTCGTCGTCCAGCAGGCAGGCCCGCAACCACGCGAGCCCCTCCCGCATCCCGGCCGCCGTCAGGCCCGGCGCGGTGTGCGTCCACGGGCCGATCACGAGCTGCGGGTCACGTCCCGCGGCCTGTAGGGCGCAGAAGTCCTCGAGCATCCAGGGCAGGAAGATGTCGTACCAGCCGCCGACCAGCTGTACCGGCGCTGCCACGTTCGCGACCCCGGCCGCGAAGTCGCGCGCGACCCAGTACGCGTCATCGCGCCCCGGGTTGGCCATCCCCTCGCGCCACCATGAAACCTCGGCACCGGTCGCACGCTCGTCGAGGTCCACCAGCGGCAGCTCGGAGAACAGCGCCGGCAGCCCGTGCAGCGCGCGGGCGATCGCCACCGGCGCGAGCCGGCGCTGCTGTGTGGCGACGAGCACGAGCCACGAGGCCGCAGTCGCCAGCGAGAGGCTGCCGCCGGCCCAGGTCTGACCGTGGAACTGGGAGGCGCTGACTGCAATCGCCAAGCCGGCCAGATCATCATCCGCATCCGGCGCGAGCGCCCACTGCACCAGGCCGAGGTAGCTCGGCCCGATCATGCCGATCCGTTCCGCGTGCCACGGCTGTTCGCGTAACCAGCGGAGCGTCGTCACTCCGTCCGCGCGCTCCTCGAAGGGGCTGAATTGGCCCTCCGAGCCGAACGTCCCCCGGACGCTCTGAATCACGACCTGCAGCCCGCGCTCGGCCAGCAGCCGTCCGAAGATCAGTCCCACCACCTGCCGGCGTCCGTACGGCGAGCGCACCAGCACCGTCGGCTGTGGCTGATCCCGCGTCGCCCGCGCGACCCAGCGGTCGGCCAACAGCACCGACCCGTCGTCCATCTCGACGGAAAGATCTCGCTCACACACCACGTCGTCAGTCTGCGCGCGGGGTAGACGCATACGGCGGGCAACGATCGCGCTGGCGGCACTCATCGCACGATCGTAAGGCTCAGGCGGAGAAGACGAAGGGGAGCCGTGAGGGTCGGTGTTGACTCGGGCGTCGGGGCCGCGATACTTCCCGCATGTCCTCTGGAGCCGACGTCGGCGCCATCGCACTGGTCACGGGAGGAGCACAGGGCATCGGCCGCGCGATCGTCGATGCGCTCGCCGTCGATGGTCATCGGGTGGTGGTGGCCGACATCCTCGACGACGCCGCGCAGCAGGCCGCAATGGAGGTGGGCGGCCTGGCCGTGCACCTCGATGTCACCGACCGCGCTTCCGTGGACGCCGCGGTCGAACTCGTCGAGCAGCAGTTGGGCACGATCGACGTCCTGGTCAATAACGCCGGGTGGGATGAGTTCCGTCCATTCTTGGACACCGAGGAGACGTTCTGGGATCGGGTGATCGAGATCAACTTCAAGGGCTGCCTGCGCCTCAGCCACCGCGTCATACCGAGAATGGTGGAGCGCGAGCGCGGCCGTGTCATCAACATCGCCTCAGATGCCGCCCGCGTGGGCTCGCCGCTGGAGGCGGTCTACTCGGGGGCCAAGGGCGGGGTCGTCTCGTTCACGAAGACGCTCGCGCGCGAGGTGGCCCGTCACGGAGTGAACGTGAACGTCGTCTGCCCGGGACCCACCGAGACTCCAATGCTCGACCAGATCATCAAGTCCACCGCCGAGAACGCGAAGATGATCGACGCGATTCGTCGCGCGATCCCGATGCGCCGCCTCGGACGGCCCGCGGACATCGCCGGCGCGGTCGCCTTCCTCGCCTCACCACGGGCAGCTTTCATCACCGGTCAGACGCTGTCGGTGAACGGCGGGCTGACGATGGTTTAGCCGTCGTCACGCCGCGGAGCATCAAGGATCTTTCGGAACGCTGCACTAGCATGTGCGCCCGTGGCGGCCGACCAGGACCCGGAACGGATCGCCGCGGGCGCCATCACCACGATTGCACAGGTGATCGCCCAGATGGAGCAGATCGCCAGCGAGCTGCCCGCTCAGGATGGCGTCGCGTACTTCAACAATCTGTACCTGCAGGTGACCAAGGCCGTCCAGGCGGCCACGACGAATGTCACGTTCGCTGACCCCGGCTTCACCGAGCGGCTCGACGTTGTGTTCGCCGGCCTGTACTTCGCGGCCGAGGCCACGATCGGAACCGGCGCGCCGTGTCCCATCGCCTGGCGCCCGCTGGTGGAGGAGCGCGGCTCAGATCGCGCGCCGATTCAGTTTGCCATCGTCGGGATGAATGCCCACATCAACCATGACCTGCCGATCGCGGTCGTGCAGACGTGCCAGGAGCTTGGCGTGGCGCCCGCGGATGGCAGCCCGCAGCACGCCGACTATCAGCGCGTCAACGGACTCTTGGCCGACGTGGAAGGACAAGTTGCGGGCTGGTTCGAGACGGGCCTGATCGGCGACATCGTCGACGTCACCCCGAAGGACGTCGACAACGCCCTCGCGATGTGGTCGATCGTCGACGCTCGTGATCTGGCCTGGTCCCACGCGAAGGTGCTGTGGCGCCTGCGTGAAGATCCGGCCCTCGCCGACGCGTACGGCGACGTGCTCGCGCGCCTGGTCGAGCTCTCGGGCCGCGGCATCCTGGTCTAGCCGGCCCACACCGGCCGACGAGTAGTCGTGACCGGGCGTTGAGGTGGAGCTGTGCGACGTTGCCGCGGTCGAGCTCGCGCTGGGTCAGGCGGTCAGTTCGGCGGGAGCCGAGTCCAGAGCGGCCTGGATGGCTGCGACAAGCTGTCTGGCTGAGGCTGCGGTGAGCTCCACCGCGACGCGCGCCGATGGCCCTCTGGCCGGGTCGGCGAAGTCGATGTTGAGCGTGTGTTCGGCCATCGCGTGAACCGGGTGGTCAAAGTAGATCGTGCCGTCAGTGACGTGAAACCAGCTGCTCTCGGGTCCTTTCGCGCTGCCCTCGATCGTCGTCTTCACGGTCGCGTAGGTGCACATGCTCAGCCTCCGAGGTGGGTGGAGTAGAAAGCCCTGATCCGCTCCCAGCCGTCGTTGGCAGCTGCCACCCGGTAGGACGGTCGGTCGACGGAGAAGAAGGCATGGCCGGCGTCGTCGTAGCTGTGGAACTCGTGCGGCTTATGGTTGGCGGTGAGGATTTCGTCCAGCTCGGCCACCTGCTCGGGACTCGGATGGGAATCTTCGCGGCCGAACAAACCCAGCAGTGGGGCGCGCAGGTTGGGCAGCTGGTCGACGAGGTTGCTGACCTGGAGCGGGAACCCCTCGGGCGGGGTGCCGACGACGAACGCGCCATAGCAGTCGACGGCCGCATCGAGGTCGAGGTTGCATGCTGCGAGCACGGCCTGGCGCCCGCCTGAGCAGTAGCCGATCACCCCGACCTTGCCGTTCGAGGTCGGCCGCGAGCGCAGATAGGCAGCAGCGCCACCGACGTCACCGATCAGCCGCTCATCCGGCACGCCACCCTTCGACCGCGCGGTCGCGGCCGCGTCGTCGGGTGCGGCGCCCGGCGCTTCCCGCCAGTACAGATTCGGAGCGATCGCGTCGTAGCCAAGCTCAGCAAAGCGCCGGACGATCTCCTTCGTAGCCCGGTCATATCCGGGCATGTGGTGGATGACCACCACGCCGCCGCGGGTTCCATCAACCGAGGGGTGGGCGAGGTACGCCTCAACCTCGTCGCGCTGATGACCGGTGATCAGCAACGTCTGTGCAGTCAATGTTTCGCTCATGCGGCTGGATTCAATCAACTCGGGGCGCTCGTGTCCTCGTTCAACCGCCCGGCGCCTGGGCATACTGCAGCGAGCCAGGCGTGGTGAGCGTCTGTCCGGTCTCCAGCAGCGTCTTCAGGCCGGAGATGATCATGGGCCAGCCGCCGTAGATCTGGCTGTTGGCGGCCTCACGCAGCTGGTCATGGGTGACGGTCAGCCGGCATGAATCTCCGACCGGCTCGATCTCCCAGGTGACCCTGGAAGTCCCCTCACGCTTGACATCCTCGCTCCACAGGGCGTTGAAGCTCTGGACCAGCCGGCGCGGCGGATCGACCTCCAGGTTCTCGCCGTCGCAGATTAGCGCGGGGGCCAGCGGATGGATGCCCTCGTAGCGGGAGCCCGGCGTCCACTCCGAGTTGACGCCGACGCCGAAGTTGTACTGCTGCCTCATCTCGCTGTCAGTAATCGCCTCCCACAGCCGCTCAGGCGTGGTCTTGATGTAGATCTCAAACACCTTCTCCATGCCGTACTCCAATCTGTGCTTGAGCCCGCTGAGCGTCGCGGCCCAGGGCTCGGCGTATTTGCTCACCCAGCGGTCATGGACGAGCCGAATCGGGACCGGGTTGAGGAAGTGGAGCTTCTCGCGCCCGCGCCTTCGCGTGAGAACGAGTCCCGCCTCCTCGAGCACCCGCAGGTGCTTCATCACGCCGTAGCGCGTCATTGGCAACCGCCGTTCGAGTGCGCTGAGCGTCTGTCCGTCCCGCTCGAACAGGTCGTCGAGCAGGCTTCGTCGGGTTGGGTCGGCGAGCGCCTTGAACACGGTGTCCACGCGGTCATCATATGTGACCTTTTGGTCACCTGTCAAGCCCGGTCTAGTCTGGTCAAGCAATGCCCTCGAGTTCACACAGCGACACGGGCCAGGAGCACACTCTCCTCGAGCATGCGCGGGCCGGCGAGGAGAACGCGTTCGCTGGTCTGGTCGCGCCCTACCGCGGCGAGCTGCACGCCCACGCGTATCGCATGCTTGGATTGGTGCACGATGCCGAGGACGCATTGCAGGACACGCTGCTGGGCGCCTGGCGGGGCGTGTCCAAATTCGAGGGTCGCAGCTCGTTGCGGTCGTGGCTATACACGATCGCCACCAATACGTGTCTGGACCAGATCGCGCGACGTCCCAAGCGGATGCTTCCGATCGACTACGGACCGGCCACCGATCCGCACGTCCCTCCGGGCGAGCCAGTCGTCGAGTCGGTGTGGATCGAGCCATACCCGGATCAGATCATGGGCGTCGAGGACGGCTTTGCCGCCCCAGATGCGAGCTACGAGCGCCGCGAGGGCGTGGAGTTGGCGTTCGTTGCCGCGCTTCAGCATCTGCCTGCCACCCAGCGTGCGGTGCTGATTCTGCGCGAGGTGCTCGGCTTCTCGGCCAAGGAGGTCGCCGAGACGCTCGACACCACCGTGGCATCGGTCAACAGCGCTATGCAACGGGCGCGTGCCGCTGTGGACCAACGCGTTCCCGAGCAGAGCCAGCAGACCGCCCTGCGCGCGCTTGGCGACGATGCGGTCCGGGAGTTGGTCGACCGCTACGTCGATGCCTGGGAGCGCTGCGACGTCGACGCGTTCGCGGCGATGCTGGCGCAAGACGCAACCTTCGCGATGCCGCCTCTGTCCAGCTGGTACCAGGGCCGGGACGCGATCGCCCGCTGGGCGGCTGGGTGGCCGCTCTCGGGCCAGTGGCAATGGCGAGTCGTCCAGACCACCGCGAACGGGCAGCCGGCGCTCGGCTTCTATGCCTGGAATACGGAGGACGGGAGCTACCGGCCGTTCGCGCTCAACGTCCTGACCCTTCGCGGCGCTCAGATCAGCAGCGTCACGGCCTTCATCGCCCGTTCGGCGGCACCCCGCGATCGCGAAGTGTTTGAGCGCTACCCGGACGAGCCCGTCGATTCCACCAAGGTCGGTGACGTGTTCGGCCGCTTCGGGCTCCCCGATCAGTTTCACTGACAGGCGCCGGGGCTCGGCATCCGTCCGCGACGCTCGCGATAGTTCGTGCGCCGATGCGCGAGCAACGGGATTCCTGTGGGGGTGAGGACTGGAGTCGGTTCTGGGCCCAGTCCGACTACGCGCACAGCATCCTGTGCACAGCATTGGGTGATCGTCAAAGCTGCTTGAAGGCGTTGCACAGCGCGCTGGAGAATGATCCGACCTACGCGCCAGCGATCCTCAGCCTGGGTTCGATCGAGTATCAGCTCGGCCGTTCCGACCTGGGTCGCCGGCTGCTCATGTCTCTGCTGGCGCTTCCCGACGACACCAACGCCTTGACGCGGATGATCGACAAGGCGGGCGAGTTCTTGATCTCGATCGGCGCGTTCGGTGACGGTCTGGAGCTCTATTGCGCCGGCGCGTCACGCTTTCCCCACGACAGCTGTCTACTCCAGGGATTGACTCGCTGCGCTGCTCACGCAGGACTCGCGCACGCCCCGGCCGTGGAGCCCGCGCACGGACTGCCAACTGGCGATCCGGACGGTTGGGGGCAATCGCTCCGCGCTCGGGCGGCGTGATCGATCGCGCGGCCAGGCGCACGCGCTGACCCCGGCTCCGCACCGATCGGCGTGAGGGCGACGCTGCGGATCGGTGATCGGTGGACAATCCTGGGCGATGAGTGACAGCTCGTTTGAAACCGAGGCGGGCCCGAGCCAGGAGCCCGACGCCGCCGGCGAGCCGGAAGCCGAGCTCGCCGACGGGTCCCCGGGGAGCCGCCGGGCGCTGCTGCGGCGGCTGCCCTGGGGGGCATGGCACGAGCGCCGACTCGAGCAGACCGGGAGCGATCTCGATCCTCGCTTCACGTTCGCGAACGAGCGCACATTCCTGGCCTGGAACCGAACCGCGCTAGCGCTGATCGCGGCTGGGCTGGCGGCGGCGCAGTTCCTGAAATTCAACTTGCACGGACTGAGGCTGATCATCGCCGTGCCCCTGATCGTGCTCGGTGCCGTGCTCGCGCTGGCGAGCTACTCGCACTGGGAGGACAGCGAGCGGGCGATGCGCCTTCGGCAGCCGGTGCGCTATTCGTGGATGCCGCGTGTGCTCTCCGGGGGAATCATCCTGATCGCCTTCCTCGGCGGGATTCTGGCCATCATCGACCGCCTGGCGCAGTGAGCACCAGGGGGCCTGGGGCGTCGATCGGCGCTACCGGGACGCACGAATCCGGGCACAGGCATCCGACCCTCGCGCCTGACCGCACGGCGCTGGCGTGGACGCGATCGGCCCTGAACATCGCCGGCAGCGGCATCCTGATCGCGCGCGCCGCGTTCACCGCAGACCTCGATGCGCTCGGCGTTGCGAGCGCGATCGCGATCGCGTTGGTCGCATTGCTCACCTGGCGCCACGGACAGACGATCTACGCGGACCGCGGACTCGAGGGGGCACTCGCGCACCATCAGCTGGTCGCGCTGCGCTGGCTGACCGCGGCCACGCTGCTGATCGGCGTCGTCGCGATTGTGGTGACGGTCGCAATCTAATGGTCGGCTGGCGAGGGCCAGTGGTCTGCGGACGTGCGAGGACGACTAGCCGTCGTCGTCGCCGAGAACACAATCGGCGTTGACGTAGCCTGACCGGAAGGGCCGGGCTTCGCCGGTCTGCTCGTCGTAGGCATGGCGCCACACGCAGCCGGTGTCGTTGGCGAGCAGGTGGATCGATACGGAGGTCTCATCTGAGGTTGTGCGCACGCGGTGGACGTCGTCCCGGGGTGGCAGAAGCGTGTAGAAGTCGCCGGGCTGCAGCGGACGCTTGCGGACGGGTTCGAGCCGCCCAGCCTCCGGCCGGTAGAACTCCTCGTACTGGCTTCCGCGGTAGACGCCGACCAGGCCCCAGGCGAGATGATCGTGGACCGGGGTCATCGAACCGGCCGGCACGACGAGGCTGAAGAGCGACAGCGACCGATCGGCCGCGCGGAAGGCGAGCCACTGACCGATGCCGCCGCCCATACCGCTGTTCTCAGCGGGAGCCTGATAGGAGGCCGGAAGCCAGTCCGGGTCAGCCAGCAGGCGGGCGAACAGTGGGTTGATCAGCTCACACGCCCGTCGGGCCGAATCCGCCTGCCCGATGCACGAGCGCACATCCGCGATGAATCCGCGCACTCGCGCCGTGTCGAGGACGAACTGGTCCTGGTCAAGCTCGGAAAGTCCATGGCCACTGTGGAAGTCGCTCTGAAAGTCACACATAGCTGACCCAGGACCAGCTTATCTGTCTCGGACATCGCCCGCTGCACGATCACGCGCGCACCCGCGTGATCGTGCAGCAGAACGAATGCCGCCGGCCGATCTCAGCCGGCGAATGAGTGGAACGCCCCCAGCGACTCGGCCAGGTGCGGGGTGAAAGGCTTGAACGTGTAGCCCTTCGTCGTGTCGAAGCCGGCCTTTCCCGCCGCCGTCTTGTCGAGGAACGGCGTCAGTGCCGTGACCGCCGAGGTGATCGACGTCCACCCGAGCGTACGCTCGTAGCCGTTGTTGTTCGGTGGATCCGCCCTCTCCGCCTTGCCCTGGATACCGGTGATCTTCGTGATCGGACCCCCGTCCTTGCGCGAGACGTCTCCGGCCAGCACCCGCGCCAGCGTCCGGTGGTCGCTCTCGATACCCATGATCCGGGCCGCGGTCACCCGCAAAGCGGGCGTGCTGAAGTTCCGCACGCCGACCAGGTACGCCGCTATGAACGCATCCTCGAGCGTGACCAGAATGTCCAACGTGGTCTGGGCGTCGGCGAACATCTTCGGGGGGTAGTAGAAGGTCGTGAACGGCGAAGGCTTACCGGTCACGCTCTTCTCCAGCGCGTAATGCGACATCTCCTCCTGCCGCGCGGCCTGCAAATACCCCTGGTCGTCCGAGGGCAACCGCTTGAAGAACGGCGCGTTGTCGATGATGTTGGTGTACGTGGTGACTGCGAGCGCCTCGGCGATCTCCGCCGCGCTGACGATCGCGACATCGCCCTTGGTCGGGCCCCCGCTCTTCTTGGCGGCGGCGAACGACGGGACGAGCGCCCCGAACGCCGAGCCTCCGACCAGCGCTCCCGCGCCGGCCGCCGCGGTCCGCCCGAGAACTTGCCTGCGGTCGGTTCCCAGCTCTTCCTGCTTGATGGACATGAACGACACTCCTTCCGAAAAGCGTTGGTTTGACAGGGCTATACGCACGGCGCGGATGAATGGATCAAGTGGCGCCGTCCCGACCTTTGTCAAGGTGCCTCAAGCAGAGGCACATTTCACTGTTCGGCGTCGGCGTCCAAGCGAGCGAGGAATGCTTCGAGCCGGTCGGCAAACACGTCATTGTCGTCGCCGGCGACCATGTGAGCGGCAGCCTGGACATCAACGCTTTCCGCCTGGGGAATCAGCCGCAGCATGTCAGCCAAACCGGCATCACTGACGACGTCCGACTGCGCTCCGCGTACCACCAGCGTCGGGATGGTGACGTGTGAGGCGGCGATGCGCAGACGGTCGGGATCGAGCTCGTCGTCTATGTGCATGAACGCGGGGTCCCAGTGCCAGTACCAGCGGCCATCGGCGCGCTGACGCACATTCTTGCGCAGCCCCTCGGGGTCGCGAGAGCGCCGGCGCACCGGGTTATAGGCGGCAACGGCGTCTGCCACCTCTTCGAGCGACGAGAAGCCGTCGTCATGGGCGGTCATGAAGTCACGAATGCGCGTGACCCCGGTGGGCTCAGCCCGAACCACGATGTCGACGAGCACGAGACCGCGAGCCAGGCCAGGGTGCTCTCCCGCGGCAGCGAGAGAGGTAATCCCGCCCAGAGACGCCCCAACCAATACCGGCGGGCCATCCAACGTGGAGATAAAGGCGAGCAGATCAGCCACGAAGCCGTTGAGCGTGTAGTCCTGTGCCGGATGCCACTCGCTGTCGCCGTGCCCGCGGGCATCGAGCGCAACCGCTGTGCGTCCGCCGGCGGCGAGTCGCTCCGCCGTGCGGCCCCACGAATGCCGGGTCTGGCCGCCACCGTGGAGCAGCAGCACCACGCCATCTGACCCATCACCTTCCCAGCGTTCCCCGGCCAGCCGGACGCCGACACCGTCGTAGTGAAATGTCTTGGGCGCCACGGTCATTTCGGAGCGCGCCCGCGTCATCCGTCCTCGTTTGACCCGGCCGGATCCAGACGCGTGGACAGAGTGTCGTAGATCTCGGCGACTTCGTGCATGACGCGGACCGCGGTCTGGATGTCCTGGTCAGACACCCAAGCGAAACGCTCCTCCCACAGCGCGTGCCAATAGGCGAGCTTGCGCTCGAGCAACTCCCAGCCCTGGGGGGTCAGCGAGACGTTGCATACCCGCCGATCGTCGGTGCTGCGATGTCGCTCAACGATCTGGGCGGTCTCCAGCTGATCGAGCATCGCGGTGACGCTCGCCGGGTTGAGATCGGCGCTTCGGGCCAGTTGTCCGGCCGTCATCTCATGCTCGCGGCCGAGCGCGGCCAGGGCCCTCAACTGGGCGTTGGTGAGTTCTCCCGGGCGGCTGTGGTCCCGGCTGCGCAGGCGCCGTTCGGCGCCGAACATCTGAGACACCGCGAGACGGAGATCCTCGATCGCGAGGCCCCGTGCGGTGTCAGCGTCGGCGCCGGTGTTCGGGCTGGTGTCCGTGCCGCTGTTGGCGTCGCCGTCGGTCTCGGCGGGGGGTCTCACGCGGGCTCCAGCAGCGGGGCAGCAGCGAGCACCGAAGCGGACTGTCGGTTGGCGCGCGCGCGCCGCTCGACGCGCACCAGCAGCAGGGTCGGGACCAGCGCGATCAGGCTCACCGCCATCACCCACCAGTAGGTGTGGGCGAAGCTTGCCGCCTGCGCGACCTGAGTGTGAGCGTGGGAGAGATGCCCCTGGAGCACGACCGCGATGATCGCCGTGCCGAGCGATCCGCCCACCCGCATCAGGACCGTGAGCGTGGGACTGGCGTCATTGATCTGCTCGCGCCGCAGCACCGAGAAGGCGGCGGTCATCGACGGCATGATCGACAGGCCGATCCCGATCCCGCGCACGACCATCGCCGCGCCGATCACCACGTACGGAGTCGCGGCGCCGATCATCGTGAACGGGATCGTCGCCACCACCAGGATCAGGCACCCGATCATCGCCGTCCGGCCGCCACCCAGTCGCTCGGTCAGGCGCCCAGAGAGGGCCATGCCCAAGCCGCCTCCAACGCCCTGGGGGATCAGCAGCAGCCCGGTGACCAGCGCGTCCTGTCCGCGCACCACCTGGAAGTACAGCGGCATCAAGATCATCGCCCCGAACAATGCCCCGCCCAGGCAGAAGGTGACCAGCGACGCAGCGCTGAAGGCGGGGTTGGAGAACAGCTTCAGGTCAAGCAGCGGATGCGCGGCTCGCCGCGCGTGCACGACGAACAGCGATATCAAGACCAGGCCGAGGATCACCGGAATCAGCACCGAGGGGGCGGTGAGGCTGCCGGCCGATGCGCTCTTGGACAGGCCGTATGTCAGCCCGACGGTGCCACCGGCCGCGAGCACGAGCCCGAGCACATCAAGACGCCCGGCCTCGGCGCTCCCAGCCACGTCGTGGGGCAGCAGGCGCAGCGCGAGCGCGAACGCGGCGATCCCGACCGGCACGTTGATCAGGAAGATCCACTGCCAACCGGCGGTCTGCAGGAGCAGTCCGCCGAGCGTCGGTCCGATCACGGGCGCGAGCACGATCGGTACGCCGATGAAGCTCATCACCTTGGGCAGGTTGCGCGGCCCTGCGGCCTTGACCAGGATGATCTGGCCGATCGGCGTGAGCATGCCGCCGCCGATGCCCTGGAGTACTCGGCAGGCGATCAGCTCGTTACTCGTGCTCGCGAGGGCACACAGCGCCGATCCGGCTGTGAACACGACCAGCGCGATCAGGTAGAGGCGGCGCGCGCTGTAACGCCTGACCGCCCAGCCGGTGATCGGGATCACGGCGGCGAGCGACAGCAGATACCCGGTGATGACCCATTGGATGCTCTCGAGCGAGGCGTTCAGATCATGCGAGAGGTCGTCCAGCGCGACGTTTACGATCGTCGTGTCGAGGACCGACATGATCAACCCCATGATCACGACGATCGCGATCCGCTTGACGTGGGGCTCGATCCGAAGCGGCTCGCTGGGAAGAGTTGTGTCTGTCACGGTCATGTGGAAATTAGTTTGATGCCAAAAGATTAGCTGTCAAAGCTTTCGCTGTCAACACAACTAGCGAGGAGACCGCCGATGCCCGATTTCGCCGAGCACGCGGAGCGCACCGCACTCCGCGGCGTGGCGCATCTACTGCCCGCGAGGTGGCGTCAGATCATCGACCTCATCGCGGCACCGGTTCCGCCGACACCGACGGCAACCATCCCGGCGCCGAGCGATCCCGCCGCCCGGCGACTGGGGGCGATCGACCACATCGTCGTCGTGATGTTCGAGAACCGCTCGTTCGATCACATGCTCGGCTACCTGTCCCTCCCACCTGACCAGGGCGGCAGAGGTCGCAGCGACGTCGACGGACTCAGCGGTCCCTCGCGCAACGTCAACCGCTTCGAGAACCGGGACTTCGGCATCCACCATCTCGACCACACGCAGTTCAGCGGAGAGACGGAGGACCCGGATCATTCGGCTCGCTCGGTGGACGAGCAGTTGCATGACGGCGGCGGCGGGTTCGTCGAGAATTTTGCGCGTATCTCCACGGCCCGGGCGCTCAAGCTGGGCCAGCCTGCCCCCGATCCCGGCCTCGTGATGGGCTACTACGACGCCGACGATCTGCCGGTCTACGACCACCTCGCGGCCGAGTATTGCGTGGTTGATCGCTGGTTCAGCTCCGTTCCGGGCGCGACCTGGCCGAACCGTCTGTACGCGGTGACCGGCCAAGCCGCCGGGACTCGGGACGACGTATCACCCCCGATCTACGAGCTGCCGAGCTTCGTGCGCTACCTCGGCCAGAGTGGCGTGCCCTGGCGGTGGTACTCGTTTGACCCGGCCACCCTACGCGCAATCGACCCCGCCTACCGGTTGAGCAACCACGATCGCTTCGCCTACGTCGACGCGCGCACATTGAGTACGAAGGAGCGCGCCGTCGGAGAGCTGACCGAGGAGGGTCCGTCGTTCCTGGACGACATCGCGTCCGGCGAGCTGCCGGCCGTGTCGTGGATCGACCCGCGGTTCAAGGACCTCCGCGTCCTCGGCCCCGACTCCAACGATGACCACCCGCCCAGCGATGTCATCGCCGGTCAGGATCTGGTCCTGACGATCTACAACGCGCTGAGCTCCAGCCCCCTCTGGGGCAAGACCCTGCTGATCATCACCTACGACGAGCACGGCGGCTTCTACGATCACGTTACGCCCCCCGTTGCCGTCGATGACAAGCCGGAATTTCAACGGCTCGGCGTCCGCGTGCCGACGCTTCTCGTGTCTCCACTGGTGAGCGGTCCGACGACGTCGACCGGCGTGCTGGGACCGGATTTCCATTTCGACCACACCTCGATCATCAAGACGATCCTGTCGCGGTTCTGTCAATCGAACGGTCAGATTCCAGCGGTGACGGCCCGCGTCGCCGCCGCGCAGCACCTCGGTCACCTGCTCGCTGACGGACCGCCGCGCGACGATGTGCCGGACACCACGGCGCTGGCGCAGCGACTGGTCAACTGGCGCACGAACTGGGCTCAAGCCCGGTTCCAGGACCCAGTCGCCGCGAGCCGGAGCCCAGGTCACCTCACGGATTTTCAGACCGGCTTCTATGAGATGGCGCGTCTTCTCCGACAAGCCGGGCTACCCGGCGCGCACCCGTAAGTCACTGACGACTTACTGATGTCCGGCAATGGCGTGGGGGACGTAGAGCTCCTCGAGCCGGTCGATCTCGTCTTGGCTGAGCGACAGCCGCTCGGCGGCGAGCGCGTCCTCGAGCTGCTCGAGTTTGGTCGCGCCGACGATCGGTGCCGTCACGCCTGGCTTGTCCAGCAGCCATGACAGCGCCACCTGCGCGCTGGGCAGACCTCGCTCGGCCGCCACCTCGCCGGCACGATCGACCACGGCGAAGTCAAGCTCGGGTTTGTAGAGCGAATCGGCGAAGGCATCGGTCCGCGCGCGGGTGGTCAGGCGCCCCCCTGCGCGTGTGCGGTTGCCGGCGAGCAGTCCGCGCGCGAGCGGGCTCCACGGGAGCACGGCCACACCTTGATCGACGCATTGCGGAATCATCTCCCGCTCCTCCTCGCGGTAGAGCAGGTTGTAGTGATTCTGCATCGAGACGAAGGGCGTGCCGGCGACTGATTGCGCCTTGGCGAACTGCCAGGCGTACATGCTGCTGGCGCCGATGTAGCGCGCCTTCCCCGCCCTGACGACATCGTGCAGCGCCGCCATCGTCTCGAAGATCGGCGTCCGCGGATCCCAGCGGTGGATCTGGTACAGGTCGACGTACTCGAGCTCCAGCCGCCGCAGCGAGGCATCGATCGACGCCATGATGTGCTTGCGTGAGAGGCCGCGTCCGTTCTCGCCCGGCATCGTCTGACCGTGCACCTTGGTGGCCACGACACACTCCTCGCGCGTCCCGAACAGCTGGCGCAGCAGGCGCCCGGTCAGGATCTCGCTCTGCCCACCGTTGTAGACGTCGGCGGTGTCGAAGAAGGTGATCCCGCCCTCGACGGCGCGGCGAACGATCGGCTCCGCGGCGGCCTCGTCGAGCGCCCACTCGCGGCTCTCGTGCCTCCCGTAGCTCATCATGCCCAGGCAAAGACGCGAGACGCGCAGGCCGGTGTCGCCGAGGTTCACGTATTTCATCCTTGGTCTCCTTGGTGGTCGGTGTTTCGCCGACGTTCCGTCGCCGAGACGTGCCTATGATCACTCGCCGGACGCGAATCCACGGTGGGGACGACCCAAACGCTCCTTCGCGTCTTGATCTGATCAGCAGTGAGCGCAAAGGAGATGGAGCATGGCATTCGACACCTTTATCGCATACGCGGGCGTGTATTCGAACGTTGACGACGCGCTGGCCGACTACGACGCCGTGAAGAGGCTGCACACCGACGCCGGCCTCATTGACGCCTATGACGCGGCGGTCGTGGAGCGGCGCGGCGACCGCAAGGTGCACATCGTCAAGAAGCACGAAACCCCGACGCGGGTTGGTGGGGTGCTCGGCGGCGGGCTCGGATTGGCCACCGGTCTGGTCGTGGTGCTGTTTCCCGCGGCCGCGATCGGCGGCGGACTGCTGATCGGCACGACCGCGGGTGGGGCGATCCTCGGCGCTCTCGCCGGGCACGCAGCCGCCGGCATGAGCCGCCACGACCTTAAGGAGTTCGGCGAGCATCTCGACGCCGGTCAGGCCGGACTCGTCGTGGTCGGCGCCTCGGACATGGGCGCCAAGATCGATCGCGCGATGGCGCGGGCCGAGAAGAAGCAGGCCAAGCAACTCAAGGCCGATCAGGCCGAGATCGAGAAGGACGCCAAGGCCGGCGGCGCCACCGTCGGCGCCACATGACCCACCTGCCGGCCTTCACGATCCTCGCTGATGCCGCCGACGAGCGCCGGCCCGACCAGGAGGAGGTCGTGGTGCGGTTCGCCGAGGATGGCCGCCAGGAACGGTTCCGGGTCCAGGACTACGCGCGCGTGTACGGGGTCCCGGGACTGTATGAGGCGATCGTGGGAGATACGTTGCGCTGCCGGTCTCCTGATCAGGTGGCATCGATGCTGGCCCGCGCAGCGCGCGGGCTCGGTTGGGCGCCGCGATCAGTCAGCGTGGTGGATCTCGGCGCCGGTAACGGCGTGTCTGGAGAGGCACTCGCCGCGTACGGTCTCACGCCCGTCGCGGCGATTGACACCGAACCCGCCGCGCGCGCAGCGGCGATCCGAGACCGTCCGGGCCTGTACGAGACGTACCTGATTGCGGACGTGCTGGCGTTGACGGTGACCGAGCAGCACACGCTCCGCGCGCTCACCCCCAATGCGCTGGCGTGCGTCGGCGCGATCGGCCTGCACCATGTGCCGCCGGCCGCCCTGCCCGCCGCGCTCGAGCTGCTGGCCGACGATTCGCTGCTCGCGTACACCCTCGCGGCGGCGAACATCGCGGTGGACGGCGCGGAGATCGCGGCCCGCTTGAGCGCGATCGAGGACCAATGGCGGATCGAGGTGCTGGCCCGGGAGCGCTATCGGCACCGACTGACCGTGAGCGGACATCCGATCTGGTGGGAGGCGGTCGTCGCACGCGCCCGTCGCCGCTGAGCCAGGTTCTCCCCGGTGACAATGTGGTCGCCCGCAGCGACCAAGGAGACGACGATGCCCGTCGGCAAGGCCATAGCAGCAGACCCGGACAATGCCGGCGAGCAGTTTCGCGTCGTGGTGCCGTGCTTCACCCGGATCGACGAACTCCGAATCCGCGATCACCTCAAGCGAGACCAGTTCTTCTGGCTCGACCTCACCGCCCCCGGCGAGGACGAACTGGCTCACCTGAAGGACATCTTCGGCTTCCATCCGCTCGCGCTGCGAGACAGCGAACGGTTCGCCCAGCGGCCCAAGCTCGACAACTACGACGACTACATCTTCCTCGTCTTCTACGGCGCGTGGCGGGATCCGGCCGCTGACGCCGGGCTGCTGTGCGAGGTGCACCTGTTCATCTCGGGCCAGTATCTCGTCACGATCCACCATGACCAGTTGCCGGCGCTCGATCAGCAACGCCGGCAATTGGACGGGCGCGTGTTGCACAGCGAGCAGTTTCTCCTCTACCGCATCCTCGATGCTCTGACCGACAGCTTCTTCCCCATCCTCGGCGAGATGGACTCCGAGATCGACGAGCTTGAATCTGCCGTGGTCACCAACCCCACCGACCGCGAGCTCCAGCGGCTGTTCTCGCTCAAGCGCGAGCTCGTGATGATGCGCAAGGTCGTCACCCCGCAGCGTGACGTGTTCGCCCGCTCGATCGACCAGATCGCCGAGCTCCCCGGCCTCGAACTTGACGCGCGCGATTATTTCCGGGACGTCTATGACCACCTGATCCGGATCAGCGACCTGATCGACTCCTATCGCGACCTGCTCTCCGGCGCGACTGACCTCTACCTCTCGACGATCAGCAACCGTCAGAACGACGTCATGAAGCAGCTCACGGTAATCGCAACGATCTTCCTGCCGCTGGGGTTCATCACGGGCTTCTTCGGCCAGAATTTCGGCTACCTGGTGACCAACCTGATCCGTGACCCCTGGACGTTCTGGATCATCGGAGTCGGGAGCGTGCTCGTCACCTGTGCCGGATTGCTTGTCTTCTTCCGCCGCAAGGGATGGGTCTGACCGCTCCGCGTGGTCCCTGAGAGGTCAGGGTCGAGACACCGGGCCTGACCTGGCGGGGCGCCGAGCGCGTCCGGTGCCCGGCACTCACCCCGCGCTGGTCTGGTACGGGCAGCCGTGCGCGGGCCCGAAGTTCGTCGACGGCGCGGGCTGACCCATCGGCAGACCGAAGTCCTGGGTCCACGCCGCCCCACCGCTCGAGGACGCACCCACCGGGTTGCGGCCGATGCCGGTTCCGACGTTGCTGAAGGAGGGATCGAGAATGTTCTGGCAGTGGCCGGTACTGGCCATCCACGCGCTGACGACTGCGCGCGGGGTGGAGTAACCGGTGGCGATGTTCTCTCCCGCCGCGGACCAGTTGTAGCCGGCGGCCGTGATCCGAGTGGCAAAGTCAGAGCCGTGCCAGAACGCGCCGGTGCGGATCATCCCGTCGGTCCAATCCTGGGCCGAGCGATCGAGGCGGCTCTCCTCGCGCAGGGCGGGGAGATGACGACTCACGCGCTGCTGGTTGATCAGGCAGGTCACCGCCGCGCGCATCGCGTTGCGTGACGCGCCAACCGCCGGTGTGTCGGCGTTCGCGCAGCCCTGCGCAGCGTGCGCCGGGTTGCTCGAACGACCGACCTGACTCGCGTTCGCGGCGGGCACGGCCATGATCAACGTGGCGGCCATGAGCATCAGGGCGGCGCCGGCGCTGCAGAGGCACCGGGCGCCGAGCAATGTGCGCGGACGCGACATGGAGCCAGTAAGCATGCACCGTTCATCGGCATTCCGTTCGGTCCGGCGAGCCTCGCACGGCCAGGCTCAAACATACGTCTAGGCGACGGCCAACGGCGTTTGGACGGACATTCGACTGACCGGCAACGGCTCGATCACGCTCTCGGCCGGTACCGCCGCAGGTCGTGCGGACGCGCGCGCCGAGCGTACGCGACCGCGGTGAACTGAAAGACTGCGAGCCACAGCGATACCTGCGAGGGAGAGTGGCAATGAGCGAGACGCGCGTCAAGTTCCTGCTCGATGAGGCGGACATCCCGACCCGCTGGGTCAACTTGATGGCGGACCTGCCGGGCGAGGCGCCCCCGCCGTTGAATCCGGGCACGCTGGAGCCGGCGGGACCCGCTGACCTGACCCCGATCTTCCCCATGGGCCTGATTCTGCAAGAGGTCTCGTCCGAGCCCGAGATCGAGATTCCCGACCGGGTGCGCGACGCGTACAAGCTGTGGCGACCGACGCCGCTGTTTCGGGCCCGCCGACTGGAGGCGGCCCTCGACACGCCGGCGCACATCTACTACAAGTACGAGGGCGGCTCACCGCCGGGCTCGCACAAGCCGAACACCGCGGTCGCCCAGGCGTACGAGAACTCGATCAGCGGGATTGGCAAGCTGAGCACGGAGACCGGGGCCGGACAGTGGGGCTCGGCGCTGGCGTTCGCCTGTCGCCTGTTCGATCTGGAGTGCGAGGTGTGGATGGTCGGCTCGAGTTACGACCAGAAGCCCTACCGACGTTCGATGATGGAGCTTTGGGGGGCGACGGTTCACCGCTCGCCGAGCGAGGTGACCGAGGCCGGCCGCTCGCAGCGCGAGCACACCACCGGCTCGCTCGGGATCGCGATCTCAGAAGCGGTCGAGGTGGCCGCCCAGAATCCCGATACCAATTACGCGCTTGGCTCCGTGCTCAACCACGTGCTGCTTCATCAGACCGTGATCGGCCAGGAAGCGCTCGCGCAGATGGCGATGGCCGGCGAGGAGCCGGACGTCGTGATCGCCTGCGTCGGCGGCGGCTCGAACTTCGGCGGCCTGGCGTTCCCGTTCCTGCGTCGCGTGCTGCGCGACGGCGCCAAGACCCGGTTCGTGGCCGCCGAGCCCGCCGCCTGCCCGACGCTCACGCGCGGGGTGTATGCGTACGACTTCGGAGACACGGTCGGTCTGACGCCGCTGATGCCGATGTACACCCTCGGACACGACTTCGTGCCACCACCGGTCCATGCCGGTGGCCTGCGGTATCACGGCGACTCGCCACTGCTGTGCGGACTGGTCAAGCACGGCCTGATCGAGCCGCGCGCCTACCGCCAAAACGAGACCTTCGAGGCGGCGGTGCAGTTCGCTCGCGCCGAAGGACTGATCCCGGCGCCCGAACCAGCACACGCAATTCGCGCGGTGATCGACGAGGCGCGCGCCGCGCGCGCCGCCGGCGAGGCGCGCGTGATCCTGTTCGGACTCTGCGGTCACGGTCATTTCGATCTGGGTGCCTACGAC
>Ga0302325_10003938_pt1 | contig 34614 bp, 32 predicted proteins | sample Palsa_T0_2_FD_201948 | JGI IMG/M metagenome (GOLD analysis project Ga0302325, IMG submission 201948) | Peat permafrost microbial communities from Stordalen Mire near Abisko, Sweden - Palsa_T0_2 | ecosystem: Environmental > Terrestrial > Soil > Palsa > Peat permafrost | place: Sweden: Abisko...
CTCGGCGTAGCCGTCCTTGATCTTCTGCACGCTGCGGCGCACCGCGGGCACGCTCAGGATCTGATTGAGCTTGATCTCGACGATCTCGCTCAGCTTGTCCGTCTCGATCTCGTCGTTGCCTTCGAACTCCACGCCCTTCACGTTCGGGCGCTCGCGGACCACGACCCTCAGCACGACGCCACGGTCGTTGGTCGTCAAGTCGATCTGGATGTCCTCGAAGAAGCCCGAGTCCCACAGTGCGTGGACGTCGGCGGCGAGGGCCTCGGCCTTGAAGATGTGCCCGACCTTGGAGTGCAGGTAGGAGAGGACGTCGTCGCGGGCGACCCGCCGGTTGCCGACGACATCCACCGAGACGATCGGGCCGCCCTCGGCCAGCTCCGCCGCCGTACGGGGCAGCGCGACCTGGGGTTGCTCGGGCTGGTCGCCCTGAGCGGCCGGGGGGGGGCCGGGGGCCGGGCCTGCGGGGGGCGGGCTCGTAGCGGCCGTCGGGGCCGAACCGGCCGGCGTGGCCACCGGGGCGGCGCCCGCGTCGGCGCCCGCGGCGCTCGCCCACCGCGCGGAGAGGAGCGCCAGGAGCACTCCGGCCAGGACGGCAAGCAATCGTGCGGGTCGCATCGGGGTCACGTGCGGGACAGCCTGGCTGGCCACGCACGTAAATAGGCGCAACGCTCGTAGCGCACGCCGGAGGCTCAGGTCAACCCGACGGATGCGGATCGGCCTTTGCGCCAGGTGATCGCGGCCACCGCGAACACGAGGGGGGCCGCGGCGATGGCGATCTTCATCGTCGCGTGGTCCGCCACGAGGCCGATGAGCGGGGGGGACCAGAAGTCGCCCAGGGCGTGGATCGCGAAGATGGCCAGCGCCATCGCGCTGGCGCGCATCGCCGGAGGCGCGCTCCGCAGGATCGCGACGTTGATCGGGCCGCTCACGAGGAACACGGCGGTCTCGCAGGGCAAGAGCGCCGTGAAAAAGCCCTTCGACGTGGGCGCCCAGATCGCCAGGGCCGCCAGCGGGGCGCCAATCACCATCGCGATCTGGCAGGCCCGCAGGTTCCCGCGCGTCACCGCGGCGTCGAGCTGGTCTTCGGCGAGCGGGTCGCCCTGCGCCGCCTCTTCGCGGCGGCGCTCCGCGCGCACCGTCCGATCGGACGCCCATCCTCCGACCAGGGTGCCGGCCACGCCGCCGGCGAGGCTCGTCAGGCCGAAGAGCAAGCTCGCGTGCCCCGGTTCCAGGCCGTATCTCTCGTGGAGGTAGACGGGCGCCCAGTGCGCGAAGCCGCCGACGGCGAAGGCGTAGGCGCAGTAGCCAAGGACGGCGCGGCGATAGAGCGGCTTGCGCAGCAGCGAGCGGGCGGTCGCGAGCAGGTCGACGCGCGGACGCGGGCGCCTGGCCCCTTCGCTTGCCGGAGCCGCGACGAAGAGGCAGAGGACGGCGGCGACCAGGCCAGGGCCACCAGCGACGAAGAAAGCGGCTCGCCATCCTTGCGCGTGCAGCACGGCGCCGCCGACGATGTAGCCCAGGGCGCTGCCGATGGGCGTGGCCGCGGAGAAGATCGCCATCCATGCGCCGGCGCTCGCCGTGGGGGCGATTTCGTCGATCAGCGTGGGCGCGAGGGTCGCGTAGCTCGCTTCTCCCACGCCGACCAGCGCGCGCGCGACGATGAGCGACCCCGCGCCCGTGGCGAGCCCGGACCCGATGGTCGCCAGGCTCCAAATGGCGACCCCGAGGGCCATGAGGCGGTTTCGCCCGGCGGCGGTGGCCCGGTCGCCCTGGATGCCAAAAATTGGGCTCGTGAGGGCGTAGCCGATAAGGAAAAGGTCAGACAGTAACCCCCCGACCAGCTTGGAGAGATGGAAGTCGTCCTGGATCGGCGCCATCACCGCCGGAAGCACGGTGCGATCGACGTAGTTGGCGAGGTTGAGCGTCGTCAGCAGGGCGAGCACGACGCGCGGGTCACGGATTCGCCAGTTCACGCGGCCACCGACGATAGCCCAGCCGTAGAAGCATGCGTGGTCGGGCACGGCTGGCGCCCCTGCCGTCCTTGACACCCCGGCGCGCGAGCGGATAACAGCCCCGCGAGAAGCATCGGACAACATGCCGAAGTCGAAGAAGGACACGCTGCCCCTACCGTCCGCAGATCCCGAGCGCGACGGGGCACCGCCCAAGCGCCGCGCAACCGCCGAGTCGATGGCCTCGCGGCAGCGCGAGATCTCCGTCAGCGAGTTCTTCACGAAGAACCGGCACCTCCTGGGTTTCGACAACCCGGCCAAGGCGCTGCTCACGACGATCAAAGAAGCCGTCGACAACTCGCTCGACGCCTGCGAAGAGGCCGGGATCCTTCCGGACATCCTGGTCGAGATCCACGAGACGACGGCCGCCACCGCCAAGGCGCCGGCCAAGGCCACGGAAGGGGCGTCGACGGGCGCCGCCGGGGGCTCGTCGCGCTTTCGGGTCGTCGTCGAAGACAACGGGCCGGGCATCGTGAAGGCCCAGATCCCGAAGATCTTCGCCAAGCTCCTCTACGGGTCCAAGTTCCATCGCCTCAAGCAGTCGCGAGGCCAGCAGGGCATCGGCATCAGCGCGGCCGGCCTGTACGGGCAGCTCACGACGGGCAAGCCCGTCATCATCACGAGCAAGACGGGCAAAGGCCGGCCTGCGGTGAAGATCCACTTGCGCATCGACACGAAGCGCAACCAGCCCGACGTCTTCAGCGAAGAGACGCTCGAGTGGGCGAAGGACCACGGCACGCGCGTCGAGATCGAGCTCGTCGCGGCGTTCCGCGGTGGCCGGACGGGGGTCCAGGAGTACCTCGAGCAAACGGTCGTCGCGAACCCCCACATGGCGCTTGCCTACGTTTCGCCCAAGGGCGAGCGTCTCGAGTTCCCCCGGGTGAGCCACGAGCTCCCGCGCGAGGCGCAGGAGATCAAGCCCCACCCGCACGGCGTCGAGCTCGGGATGCTGCACGCGATGCTGAGCGACGGGGCGGGCAAGACCGTGAAGGAAATGCTCGTCGAGTCGTTCTCGCGCGTGTCGCCCGCCGTGGCCGCCGAGGTCTGCAAGGTGGCGCGCGTGTCGCCCAAGACGCCGGCCGACCGGATCCAGGGCGATGACCTCGAGCGGCTCCACAAGGCGCTCGGCGAGGTGAAGGTGATGGCGCCGCCGGCGACGGCCGTCGTGCCCATCGGCGAAGCGCTGCTCATCGAGGGCCTCAAGCGGCGCTTCTCGCACGCCGAGTTTTACGCGTCGACGACGCGGCCGCCCAGCGTGTACCGCGGCAACCCGTTCGTCGTCGAGGTGGGGCTCGCCTTCGGCGGCGATCTGCCGCTCGACGAGACCGCGGAGATCATGCGGTTCGCCAACCGCGTGCCCCTTCAGTACCAGCCCAAGGCATGCGCCATCAGCGAGAGCGTGTACCAGACCAACTGGCGCGGCTACGACCTGCAGCAGCCCAAGGGAGGCCTGCCCGTTGCCCCTATGGCCGTGGCCGTGCACCTCGCGAGCGTGTGGGTACCGTTCACGAGCGAGGCGAAAGAGGCCGTCGCGCACTACGACGAGCTTTTGCGCGAGATGAAGCTCGCGGTGCAGGAGTGCGGGCGCAAGCTGGCCGCGCACATCCGGGCACGCGCTCACGCGCAGCGCGAAGAGAAGCGGCGGAGCCTGTTCGAGCGCTACATCCCGGAGGTGGCGGGCGCGATCTCCGCGATTCTCGACATGCCGAAGGACAAGATCGAGAAGCCGTTCTTTGCGGCCCTCCCCAACTTCGTCCGGTTCGCGGACGAACCTGCGGCGCCGCCCGAAGGCAGTGCGCCCCCCGCGGCGAGCTCGCCGAGCGACGCTCCGCCGGCCCCACCGCCACCGCCGAAGGCAGGCAAAGGCCGGGGCAAGGCGGCGCCGCGCGGTGAACAGCTGGAGCTTCTCTGATGGCCGCCAAGAAGACCGTTCCCAAGAAGCCCACCGGGTCCGGCACCAAGAAGACCGACCGCGACGTGCTCACCCTCGGCAAGATCGAGAAGCTGGCGCGCGGCGCGCTGGCGCAGGCCACCAAGGGCGACAACCCCGCCGTCGACATCCGCACGCGCACCCTGTCGAACGTGAGCTTCAACCAGAAGCGCAAGATCATCGAGCTTGGCGACCGGACGCAGACGCGCGAGTTTTTCAACGTGTCGATGGCGCGCAAGTTCATGCAGACGATGCTGGTCGCGAGCGGCTGCAAGACCCTCATCGGCGAGGGCAAGACCGTCAGCATTCGTCAGATGTTCTACATGACCAAGCACACGCTCCCGGGCTCGTCCGAGAACACCTTCGAGGACCAGAGCGAGAGCGATCCGATCATCGAGGACCTCGAGGTGGGCATCGACGCGCTGCGCGAAGAGCTGCACCTCTTCGCCAACCGACGCGGCCTGGTGGTGGGCAAGCTGGTGGTCAACGACGCGGGCGACGAGATCGACCTCGCCCGGATGGGCCGCGGGGGCTGGGGGATCCCGAGCATCTGCGAGCCCGACGCCTTGGCCTTCGTGAGAAATTCGGCCGAGTTCATCCTGCTCGTCGAGAAACAGGCCGTGTGGCACCGCCTCAACGAGGATCGCTTCTGGGAGAAGCACAACTGCATCCTGCTGACGAGCGAGGGGCAGGCGGCGCGCGGTGCGCGGCGGCTCCTGCAGCGGATGGCGACGGAGCTGAAGCTCCCCATCTACGCGCTGGTCGACAACGATCCGTGGGGACTTTACATCTATTCGGTCCTCAAGCAGGGGAGCATCAACCTGGCGTACGAATCGATGCGCATGGCCGTCCCGCAGGTGCGGTTCCTCGGCATGAGCGCGTTCGATTACAAGAAATTCGCGATGCCCAAGGCGGCCGAGATCAAGCTCACCAAGGAAGACATCACCCGCGCCGAGCAGATGAAGGCCTATCCATGGTTCAAGGACGCCAAGTGGCAGCGCGAGATCCAGGCGACGATCGACAACGGCTTCAAGATGGAGGTCGACGCCCTGCTCACCAAGCGGATCTCCTTCATCACCGAGGAGTACATCCCGAAGAAGCTCCGCGATCGCGACTACCTGCAGTGAGCCCGCGCTACGCTGCGGCTCCTATGCCGCCCCGTCTGCTGATCTGCGCGCTCGTCGCGTGCACGAACGTCGTCGCTTGCGATCGAGGGGCGTCCGGCCACGGCGATCAGCCGGCGCCGTCGGCGAGCGCCATCTCCCTCGGCGTCGAGATCGGGTCGTGCACCGACGTGGAGGCGTGCGAGCGCGAGTGCCGCGCCGGATCGGCCGACCGCTGCCGCCGCCTGGCCGCCACGTACGCGTTCGGTCGCGGCGTCGGCAAGGACGAGGCCAAGGCCACCGACTTCTACGAGCTGGCCTGCGCGATGAAGGACCCGGCAGCATGCGTCTTCGCCGGGCAGATGTACGAGTACGCTCGCGGCGTGCCGGCCGACCCGGCCAAGGCGACGAAGCTCTACACCCAGGCCTGCGACGCCCAGTGGGCCGGCGGCTGCTACAACGAGGCCATCATGTACGAGAACGGTCGCGGCGTTCCGTCCGATCGCGCAAAGGCCGCCGACCTCTATCAGACCGCCTGCGCCGCGGGCGCCAAGGTCGCCTGCGACAAGGCGACCGACCTGCGCAAGCCGGCTCCGGCCAACGAGCCTGCGTTCCTCGACGCATCGGTCTTCCGGTGAGCGCGCCGCTCTTCGACAAGGTGCTCGTCGCCAACCGCGGCGAGATCGCCCGGCGCGTGATGCGCACCTGCAAGCGGCTCGGCATCCGCACGGTCGCCGTCTACTCCGAGGCCGATCGCGAAGCGCCCCACGTGTCGGACGCGGATGAGGCGGTGCTCGTCGGCCCGCCGCCGCCGAAGGACTCGTACCTCTCGATCGACGCGATCGTCGCCGCCCTGGCCAAGACGGGCGCCCGCGCCGTGCATCCCGGCTACGGCTTTCTCAGCGAGAAGCCGGCGTTCGCGCGCGCCGTGGCCGACGCGGGGGCCGTGTTCGTCGGCCCGCCTCCCGAGGTGCTCGACGCGTTCGGCGACAAGATGAAGGCGCGCAGCGTGGCACGGAGCGCGGGTACCGACCCGGTGCCTGGATCCGAAGATCCGCTCGCCATCGACACCCCCGAGGGCATCGAGGCGGCCAGGGCCGTCGCGCGCGCGGTCGGGTACCCGATCCTGGTGAAGGCCGTCGGCGGCGGCGGCGGCATCGGGATGCAGGTCGTAGCGAGCGAGGACGCGCTGGAGCGCGCGCTGCGGAGCTGCTCGGACCGGGGCAAGGCGGCCTTCGCCGACGAACGCGTGTACCTCGAGCGCTACGTGGATCAGCCGCGGCACATCGAGGTGCAAGTGTTCTGCGACGCCGCGGGAGGCGCCTATGCGCTCGGCGAGCGCGAATGCAGCGTGCAGAGGCGCCATCAAAAGATCGTCGAGGAGACGCCGTCGCCGGCGGCGTTCTTCGCCGGTGCCGCGGGCGAGGCCCGGCGGCAGGCGCTCTTCGACGCGGCGCTTCGCGTCGTGCGGCACGCCGGATACGTCGGGGCCGGCACGTGCGAGTTCATCGCCGACGCGCGCGGGAATCTATTTTTTCTCGAGGTCAACGCGCGCCTGCAGGTGGAGCATCCCATCACCGAGCTTGTCACCGGCCTCGATCTCGTCGAGCTGCAGCTGCGCGTCGCCGCGGGCGAGCGGCTCCCCGACCTGTCGCAGGTGCGCCCTCGGGGGCACGCGATCGAGACGCGCGTCTACGCCGAGGATCCGAGCAAGGGCTTCTTGCCGAGGCCCGGTCCCATCGACGATCTCGTTTGGGGCGGCGGGGCAGGGGAGGCGCAGACGGCCGCGCTCCGCATCGAGTCGGGCGTGCGCGCCGGCAACAAGATGACGCCCTTCTACGATCCGATGGTCGCCAAGGTGGCCGCGTGGGGCGCCACGCGCGACGACGCGATCGCGACCCTCGACGCGGCGCTGGCAGGCACGACGATCGCGCCGTGCATCACCAACCTTGCGTTCCTCCGCCGCGTCCTCGCCTCACCCGCGTTCCGCGCGGGGACGTACGACACGCGCTTCGCGGAGGCGCTGGCGAAGGGAAGCATTCCCTAGCAGGCTGCTGAAAAAAGGCGTGATGAAGAGACAACCACCAGGACACGAGGGCCACCAAGTGAGAAATCACCGACGATTTGCGGTCTTCAATCCTCGTGTCCTTGGTGTCCTCGTGGTCCAATTCTTCTTTTCAGCACCCTGCTAGTGTCCTGAGTCCGTGAAACCTATATTTTGAGATCACAGGAAGACGGGAAGGTTTTCTGGCAAAACGGTCCTTCCCGTCTTCCCGCCTTCCTGTTGAAATTCTTCGATGCGTCACGGACTCCGGGCACTAGCCGCAGGCGTCGCAGCGTCCCTTCACCTGGACTTCGACGTCGTGGCTGCCGATGGCACGGGGAACACCCTGCGCGCGGACGATCTTCACCGCGCCGCCCGGCAGGCACGACACGTCGCCGCAATCGGTGCAGAGAAAGTGCGGGTGCGCGGCGTGCGGCTTTCCGCCGTGCCGCACGAGCTCGAAGCGCCAGACGTGGTCGCCCAGGTCGGTGCGCGTCACCAGGCCCGCGTCGACGAGATCGATCAGGTTGCGATACACCGTGGCGCGGTCGTACCCCGACGAGGCGAGCTTCTTCGCGATCTCGGCGTGACTCACCGGGCCCACTGCCGCCTCGAGGCGCTGCAGGACCGCGATGCGGGGCGTCGTACGGCGAAGGCCGGCCGCGCGAAGGGCGTGCGTCAGCTCCGTGGCGGGACGCGACAGGCGCGGGGCCGAGTTGGCCTTGAGCTTCGACGACACCCAGGGAAAATAGCGCGGGGGTACCCCGCCGGCAACTGTAGCCGAGTTGCAAGAGGCCAAGCGCCCCGCAAGGGCGCGTGCAGGCCCGGCTCTCTCGGCTCTCCCGGCGTCGTTCACTCGGCGTCGAACGGGACGACGCTGGCCTCGGTGAGGCCCGGCATCGCCCCTCGGACCGCGCCATCGACCTGCGCCGCCGTTCCGACCACGACGGCGAGCAGATCGCCCGGGTGGATCCGGCGGCGCACCGCGGCGCTCGCCGACTCGGGCGTGACCGCGAGCACCCGCTCGATCCACGACGCGAAGTAGTCCGCCGGAAGGCCGAGCAGCTCCACGTCGAGCGCCTGATGCAAGCGCTTGCCGGCCGTGTCGACCTCGAAGGCGTGCGAGCGAACGAGGTAGCGCTGGATGAAGGCGACCTCGCGCGGGGTCACGCCATCCGCGATCCACGTCTGCATCAGCTCGAGAGACAGCTTGAGGCAAGGGCCGCAATCCACGGCGGCCGGAAACGTCCACATCACCCACGACTGCCGGTGCCGGTCGACGCCCGTGCGTGCGCTTGCGCCGTACGACCATCCGCGTTTGGACCGGATCTCGCGCATGAGTCGCGAGGTGAACGTGCCGCCGAAGACGGCGTTGGCGATGACGAGGGGTGCGTGGTCTTCGTCGTGCGCCGACGTGCCGAGGGTGCCGACCAGGATCTGCGTCTGCGTGCGCTCGGGCTTGTCGACGACGACCAGCCGCCGCCCCGGCCTCATCGCGGGCTCCCCGACCTCGTCGGGGACGGCGGCGCCTTCCTGCAGCCCGCCCACGATCCGCGCGGCCACCGCCGGCGCGCGGTCCGCGGCGACGTCGCCCGAGAGACCGACGACCAGGTTCCTCTTCACGACCGAGCGGCGGTAAAAGCCGACGACGTCGGGGCGCGCGATGGCCTCGACCGAGCGCACCGTCCCGCCGGAGTTACGCCCGTAGGCGTGCCCCGCGAAGAGCGTCCGCTGCAGGGCCTTTTGCGCGACGACGCGGTCGCTGTCGCGCGCCTCGATGATCTCGGCCACGCTCTCGCGCTTCAACTTGGCGAGCTCCGTCTCGTCGAACGTCGGCGTGGCGAGCAGGCGGGCGAGCAGGTCGACGAAGGCGTCGAGGTTGCGGGCGATGACCTGGGCGTGAATGGCGACCGTCGAGTGGGAGGTGTCGACCGCCATCTCGGCGCCGAGGAGATCGATGCGCGCGTCGATCTGCTCCGACGTCATCCCGTCGCAGCCGCGCCGGAGCATGCGCACCGCGATGCGCGCGAGGCCCGTCTTGTCCGCAGGGTCGGCCGCCGACCCGCTCCGCAGCGCGACCACGATCGACACGAGGGGCACCGCGTGCGACGGCTCGAGCAGCGCGATGGCGCCCCCCGCGAGGTCGAACCGGGCGGTCTGCGCGTGGCGGCCCTTGGCGGGCTTGCTGTCGGCGCTCAAGCGGCCGTCTCGCCCGGCTTGGCCCCGGTATCCGGGATGACGCGCAGCACGGTGCGCGACGTGTCGACGAGGTAGCGACGGGCCACGCGCCGCAGGTCGCCCGCCGTGACGCGCCGGAACGCCTCGACGCGCCGGAACGCGTGCGTCGGGTCGCCGAGAACCGTCTCGAAGAAGCCGATCTGTTCGGCCTTGCCCGCCATCGTCTCGAGCTGCTGCAGCGATCCCAGCTCGAGCCGCGCCTTGGCGCGGGCCAGCTCGTCCTCGCCGACCACCTCGTCACGGGCCCGCGCGAACGCTTCGTCCATCACCGGCCGGATCTCCTCGGCCGTGTGCGATCCGCGCGCCGTGGCCCAGCACTCGAAGAGGCCCGGGTCGCGGAACGTCGACACCCAGCCGCGCAGATCGAGGGCGAGCTCGCGATCGACCACGAGCGTGCGGTAGAGGCGCGCCGCGCGCCCACCGAAGAGGACCTCGCTGAGGACGCTCAGCGTCGCGTGATCCGCGTCGCCGAGGGCGGGCCCCTTGAACGCGATGAGCAGCTTCTCGCTCGCGGCGGGCCGTTTCAGCTCGAGGCGCCGCTCGGCCAGCTGCGTCGGCTCGGGGAGGATGTCCTCGGCGGGGACGGGCTGGCTGGGGATCGCGCCGTAGGCGTCGCGGATCGACAAGAGCAGGCTCCGCTCGCGCACGTCGCCGACGACGACCACCGTCGCGTTGTTCGGCGCGTAGTACGTCCTGTAGAACGCCGTGCAGTCCTCGGGCGTGAAGCCCTGGATGTCCTGCATCCAGCCGATCGTGGGCCACCCGTAGGGGTGCCGCTCGAAGGCCGCCTTGTAGAGCATCTCGTTGGCGATGCCCTCGACGTCGTCGTCGACCCGGTAGCGGCGCTCGTTGGCGACGACTTCTTTCTCGCTGGCCACCTGCGGATCGCGAAGCACGAGGTGCTGCATCCGCTCGGCCTCGAGCTTCACCGCGAGGCGCACGCGGTCGGCGGGCAGGAGCTCGTGGTAGTACGTCCAGTCCACCCACGTGGCGGCGTTGGTCTCGGCGCCGCTCTCTTCGAGCTTTCGATCGAAGACGCCAGCGCCAAGGTGCTCGGTCTCGCCGAACATCAGGTGCTCGAAGAGGTGCGCGAGCCCCGTCTTGCCGGGCCGCTCGTGCCGCGAGCCGACGTTGAACCATGTGTAATACGCGGTGACCGGCGCGCTGGCGTCGGTCAACACGAGCACCGTCAGCCCGTTGCCGAGGCGCCAGCGATGCACGGCCTCGGGGCCGAAGGCGTGCGCGCCCTCGTAGGAGAGCTTCGCGTCGTCCTTCGACCCCGCGTTCACCTGGTCGGCCCACGCGCGTCGGTCGGCACGACCGCCGACGCGACCGCGTGTGGCCGCGGGATCGGGCATCTCGTCAGGACTTCTTCGGCGAGACGACGAGCTCGACCCGGCGGTTGGCGGCGCGGCCTTCGACCGAGTTGTTCTCCGAGACCGGCTCGTCGGGGCCCTTGCCCTGCGCCGTGATGAGGTCCTGCGGGATCCCGCGCTGCACGAGGTAGTCGCGGACGGACGAGGCGCGCTTTTGCGAGAGCTCCATGTTGTTGTCGCGCGTGCCCACGTTGTCGGTGAAGCCGAACACGGTGATCGGCTGCTCTTTGCCGCGGAGCGCCTCGGCGATCTGGTCGAGCTTGGCCATCGCGCCGGCCTTGAGGTTCCACTCGCCCGTGCGAAAGAGCACCTCGCCCGAGAGCGTGATGACCATGCCGCGATCGTCGTCCTTCACGGCGGCGATCTTGGCGATCGTGTCGCGCGCGTCTTTGAGCTTGGCCTCCATGTCGGCCAGCTTCTTCTGCTGCTCGGCCGTCATGGCCTTCTCGGCGTCGAGCTTCTCCTGCGTGGTGCTCAGCGACTGCTTGGTCGCCGAGAGGACCTGCTTCGTCTGATCGAGCTGGCCGCGGGCGGCCTGCAGCTGCGAGGCGACGACGGCCTGCAGGTCGCGCTTGGTCGCGTCGGTGTCCTGCTGCGCCTTGATCGCCGCCGCTTCGGCCTCGGCGATCTGCGCCTTGCGCTGGGCGACGACGCAGAGGTCGATCGTGTTGGGATCGTCGGGGTTGTCGTTCCAGGCGGACGTGGCCTTTTGCAGGGCCAGGTCGGCCTCGTGGACGTCGGTCGGGTCGAGCTGCAGGGCGATGCCGCCCTTGGCCGTGGCGTATTCGGACCGCGCCGCCACGAGGGCCGGGGGCGGGATGTGCTCACCGCCGCAGCCGCTCAGCAGCGTGGTGCCGAGGCCGACGAGGAGGGTGGGGACGATGGCAACGAGCTTGGCGTTCATGGCGTTCATTCCTTGCATGGTCCTTAGTTGCCCTTGGCCTTTTGCAGCTCGGCTTGGGCGTCGCGCAGCTGCTGGGTCGCCTGGGCGGCCTTGGCCAGCTTGAGCGCCAGTTGCGCCTCGACGCGCGCGACGCCGATGAGGCTCGCCGCGCGCTGGTTGTCCTTGTCGATGAGGGCCTTCGATTTTTGCAGGTCCTCTTCCGAGAGCTGCAGGTGCAGCTTGGCGTCGGGGACGCTGGGGGCCCCGCCCGCGTTGGCGGCGCCGACGTCGGACTGGGCCGCGGCCCATTCGTCGTTCGGGGGCGGAAAGCTCCCGCCGCAGCCGACCAACGCAAACGCTGCAAAAGCTACTGTAGACAGCAAAGCCACCATCGCGATGCGCATCGTGCTTCTCCTCGACCGCAGAGCGTAATTTCTCGGGGGCTGCCACATCAAGCGGAACGAGCAACGGCTCGTCGGGTAAGCTCCCGCCTCCTGTAAGGCATCCAGCCACCTCGGCTTTGCATCCAGCGTGCATCCAGCAAGCCGGGGCGATGGGTCCGAGAGTCGTGCCGGCAGGTTATGGGGGGAGCTCGCGCCGGAGGAGCCTTCGTCTTCTTTTTGGGGTGGCAGGCCAGCCACACCCGCCCATGCCACCCCAAAAAGAAGACGAAGGCTCCTCCAGCTCGAGCTCCGGGCAGGCTGCTTCGAAAGGTAAGGCGTGCGGCTCGGTGTCGTGGCCTACTGACAGGCTGTGCGGCGGGCGGCGATGGCGGGGCTCGTCGGGGCAAGCCTGCTGTCCTTGGAGTGTGGATCGTCAACCAAGGCCACGTGCACCCCAGGCGCATCCGTCGCATGCACCGGCGCGGGAGGGTGTGCGGGCGGCCAGGTGTGCAGCGGCGACGGCGACAGTTACGGGGCGTGCGTTTGCGGTGGAAGCGACGGCGGGGCCGCGTCGAGCGGCAGCAGCGCCTCGAGCAGCTCCGGCGCGTCCGGCAGTAGCGGCAATGGATCGTCGAGCAGTTCGGGAGCGTCGTCGAGCGCGTCCAGCAGCGGGAACGGCGGATCGTCGAGCAGTTCGGGCTCGGCCTCGAGCGGGTCCAGCGGCAGCAGCTCGTCGTCGGGCAGTTCGGATGGCGGCAGCGGGCATGCCACCGCCGTGTCAGTCGGGTACGACTCCGCCTGCGCGCTGCTGTCGAATGGCTCGGTCGTGTGCACGGCCAGCTCGGCAGCGGCTCCTCGTTGGGCGCCGATGCCGGCGGCGATACATGCACGGGCGCCAGCTACCCGTGTTCCCTAAGCCCCGTCGCGGTCACGGGCCTGAGTGGCGCCACGGCGATCTCCGTCGGCGCCAACGGGGCCTGCGCCCTCTTGTCCGGCGGTTCAATCGAGTGCTGGGGGTACAACGCGTCCGGCGAGCTCGGTGACGGCAACATGACCAATTCCGCTGCCCCCGTGGCGGTTAGCTTGCCGTAGCGTCAGGGCGTCTGCTGCGGCCAGTGCGTGCAGAAATAGTTGCCGGCCAATCGACGCCCTCCCGATCGGGGGCATGCCGCTAAAGCCTCGTCGTGGTGCGCGCGCGCACCGCGCCGTCGGCTACAGATCATCGGGGCGAAGGCCAGTGCGCTTCGCGATCTTCGCGAGCATCACGGGTCCGACCTCCTGTCGGGCGTGGAACGCGAACGTGTACGGCTCCCACCCGTCGCGCTCGAGGCGTCGGTGCGACCCCTCCTGCTCCGTCACCTTCCAACCGATGCGCAGCAATGCCGCCAAAACCTGCCGCGCCTTTGCGGCCCCCCATTTCCCCATCCGTCACGCCGCTCGGGCGACGAAGTCGACCTGCATGAGCGTCTTCGGATCCCGTCGACCCCGCTTCACGTCCGCGGAGAGAACGGCGAATGCGATGGCCTGGACGTTCGCGAGCGCTTCCTTACGCGTGCGCCCGTAAGCGAGCACACCGGGCAGGTTGCTCACCTCCGCGATCCACCGGCCGTCCACCTCCCGATCGAACTCTACCGTCAGGGTCACGACCGGAAGTGTAGCGCCCCGTCGTCTGGCATGCGACAGGGCGCAACATGCCGCAACGCTTGGCCAGGCGCCATCCTTGCCGTTGCCCCTCTCACGATGATCGCGTTCGCCTTCCTGCAGACCACGCGAGTCCGCCAAAACAAAGCGTAGGCGCAGTCAGCTCCCCTCGACGATCACTCTGCCCGCGATCCGCAGAGCACTCGTCGCTCGCCTGGCTGCGCCAACCCAATGCCCCGCCTGCGGCGGGCTTGTGAGACCCCTCGTGCCCATCTGAAAGTGGCGGAGTCCCGCCCTTCGGCGGTGGAGCGAGGGCGGCAGCGGCCCACTTGACGCCGGCGCCATCGATGGCGACGGGAAGGGTCATGCTCAGAGGAAGCTGCTTGTGCGGCGGGGTGACGTACCAGGCCGCGGGCCCGCTCACCTTCGTCACGCGTTGCCATTGCGGGCAGTGCCGCAAGGCGTCGGGCGCCGAGTTCGCGACGAACGCATCCGTCGCCAAGGCGACCTTCCAGCTCCTGTCGGGCAGCGAGATGCTCAAGGAGTACGAATCGTCGCCGGGCAACTTCCGCGTGTTCTGCGGCCGCTGCGGCTCGCCCCTCTTCAAGCGGAGCGACGGGCGACCGGGCGTCGTGCGGCTGCGCCTCGGCAGCCTCGACTGCGAGATCGACGAGAGGCCGAGCGCCCACCTCTACGTCGCGCGGAAGCCGGCGTGGTCCGAGATCCACGACGACCTGCCGCGGTACGACAGGCACCCGGGGTGAAGTATGGCGGGTCGTACGAGACCTGAGCATCGGGGGTCACGGTGATGCCGACGACGTTGCCCAGACGACGAGCGTTCCTCGTCGGACGACGAGGATCCATCCTGGAATGACGAGCCTTGATCGTCGAATGACGAGCCTCGATCGTCGGGGGCGGGGCCGCCCCTATCGTACGACGGGCATCCTTCGAGCGATCTCGTCGGGTCCTCCTCGGATGACCGCCTTCATCTCACGTTCGAGGCACATTCATCGCGCGATGACGGCGCTGCCCCGCTTGATCAGGACGGGCGCCCGGAACATGAAGACGCTCGTTCGAGGAACAAGGGGCGTTCATGCTCGAATGACGTCGGGTCCTAGAGAGATGACCCGCCTCATACGAGCTTCAACGTCGCGTCCCCGTGGTTTGGGGTGATCCATCCGGGATCTGGAGGCAATCGTGAGCGGATCGACGGCATCCATCGGGGGTCTGGAGGCAATCGTGAGCGGATCGACGGCATCCATCGGGGGTCTGGAGGCAATCGTGAGCGGATCGACGGGCTTCATGCCGCTTTGGAGCGGGCGTCTTATCCGCGTAGAGCGCCTCCTACGCGGCACGACGGGCCTCCTCCGGGGTGTAGGGTGTGTCCTTCCGGCTTGAACCAAGTCCACGAGCGGTAGAACGACCGTTGTGACGACGATGACGGCCTTCATTCGCCGCAGAAGGGGGCTCGTACCGGAGATCCTCGCCGCTGTCCGACGTAGGGCCGTCATCCGAAGGAGAAGAAGGGTCTCCACGAAGGCTATGGAGAAGCTCGCGAGCACAAGGGGCCCTGTTGAACCGCTTCGCGACGGAAGAGACAAGCTCTCGAAGCACGGCCCTCCGCGGCGCGACACCGGATGGAGCTCAGGGGCCTGCCGGTACGATGATGTCGAGCCCTCGCTCTGCGTCGTGTTGCTTTTGAAGCGGGCGGGGTGACTCGGCGATCATCACCTCGAGTGTCGGCCAGACGTGGGCACAAGGGAGATGGCCGCCGCGCACCGATCCGTTGGGCAGGGCGACGTTCATGTGAACGTGCACGACCGGTGTATCCCCCAGGACGGCGACGTCCCCGACGAGCGACGTCACCTCGGCCTGCTCACCGATGGTCACTTCGCGGAACGCCTTTCTCTCTTTGTCGAAGAAGCCGAGGCGCGCATCCTGCACCCCGCCGGGCGAGCACGAGCGCGGCGGCGAGCGTCGCCGGGTGGCGGATACTCATCGCCGCGGGCGCCACGTTCTACCGGTTCGCCTTCTGACGAGCTTCGCCGTGAAGCTCCTTCAGCTGGGGATATCCGATCCCGCCCTTCAATGGGCACTCCGCCCGCGATGGGCTTGGACGAGCGCGAGGTCGTAGCGGGCCTCGGCAAGGTCGGGCTTGAGCCGGAGCGCCTCCTCGTAATGCTCGATGGCCTCGTCGGTCCGCCCGCGAGCGGCCAAGACGTTCGCGAGGCCGACGTGGGTTTCGGCCGCGTCGGGCTCGAGCCGAAGCGCCTCCTCGTAATGCTGGATGGCCTCGTCGGTCCGCCCGCGACGGGCGAGGACGAGCGCGAGGTTGTAGTGGGCTTCGGCAGCGTCGGGCTGGAGCCGAAGCGCCTCCTCGTAATGCGGGATCGCCTCGTCGGTCCGCCCACGACGGGCTAGGACGTTTGCGAGGTTGTAGTGGGCCTGGGCATAGTCGGGCTCGAGCCGTAGCGCCTCCTCGTGATGCTGGATGGCCTCGTCGATCTGCCCACGACGGGCCAGGGCGACCGCGAGGTTGTTGTGGGCCAGAGAAGAGTCGGGATTCCCGGCGAGGATCGCCTGATAGTAGGTCTCCTCGTTCGTGTAGACACTCCCCTGGCGCCAGGTGAGCACGCCCAGCGCCAGCAGCACGCCCGCGCCTCCCGCGCGCGCGGCCCACGGGTGCAGCGAGAAGCGCTCGCTCGCCAGTGCGGCGCCGACGACCGCGAGCGCGATGGGCCCGATGCTGGCGAGGTATTGAAAGCGGTCGGCCACGAGGGAACGAGCCATGAAGGAGAAGTCGATGAATCCGAGCGTCGGCAGGAGCGTCGCGACGAAGAACGACGCGGCCGCCACGGGGCCTCGACCGAGGCGCCGCCGACCGAGCGCGGCCAGCAAAAGCGCCGCGACGACGGCGACGACGGGCAGCCATTGCCACACGGATGCCGTATCGATCTTCCACCGCGGGTAGATCGGGACCAACTTGAATGGCCAGGCCAGCTCTCCGACGTAAAAACAAATCGCCCGAGCCGCGATTAGCAGCCGCTCGACCGGCGAGAAGTCGGAGTGATACGGCTCCCGGAGCCGGATGACGTCGACGAGCGCCATCACCGTTGCGAGGCCCAGCATGCCGGCGAGCGGCGCGAGGTCGCTCCGTACGAGCCGCCCGCGCTTCCACCACAGCCAGAGACCGATCGCGAGCGGAAGGGTGACCACCGCCGACTTGCTGAGCATCGCGGCGGCAAAGAGCGCGAGCGACAGCGCGTACGCGCCCCGCCGTCCCTTCTCTACGAACGCTACGTAGGCAAAGAACGCCAGAAGGTACAGAAGCCCAGAAAGCACGTCCTTCAGCTCGATGACCCACGCCACCGACTCGACGTGCACCGGGTGCAGCCCGAAGATCGCGGCGGCCAGCCACGCACCGCGCACTTCGATTCGAACGAGGATGCGCCAGAGCAGCACGGCGTTGGCCGCGTGCAAAAGCACGTTGACCGCGTGGTATCCGGCCGGAGCCAGGCCCCACACCTGGTGTTCGAGCCAAAAGACCGTGTACGTGATCGGCCAGTAGTGCTCCTGCGGAACGCCTTGCGTCCAGATCCGGCGGAGGCCGCCGAGGCTGAGAAGCAGCGGGTTCTCGGCCACGTAACGGTCGTCATCCAGGACAAATCCGTCACGAAGCGCCGCCGGAAGGTACGCCGCGAGGACGATGGCCACGAGGACGCTCGCCCAGAGCCAATCGGGCTGCCTGCTCGCCGGCCGGGCGGTCGGCCCGGGGCCCCGCTCAGGCTCGCGTGTGGAGCGCGGCCTGTGTCCAAAGGAATCCGGATGCCTCGGACGCTTCTGACGCTTGCCGCGCTTGGTCATTCTCCGGGGCCCCGCCTGGCTCGCCGGACGGCACTCAGTCGACTTTGAGGATCGCCAGGAAGGCCTTCTGCGGGATCTCGACCGTGCCCACTTGCTTCATGCGCTTCTTGCCCTCTTTTTGCTTCTCGAGGAGCTTGCGCTTGCGCGAGATGTCGCCGCCGTAGCACTTGGCGGTGACGTCCTTGCGCAGGGCCTTGACCGTCTCGCGCGCGATGATCTTGCCGCCGATCGCCGCCTGGATGGCCACGTCGTACTGCTGGCGGGGCACGAACTCCTTGAGCTTCTCGGCCAGGGCGCGGCCGCGCGGGTACGACTTTTCCTTGTGCACGATGATCGAGAGCGCGTCGAGCGGCTCGCCGTTGACCAGGATGTCGACCTTGACCAGGTCGTCCCGCCGGTAGCCGAGGAGCTCGTAGTCCATCGAGGCGTACCCGCGCGTGATGCTCTTCAGCTTGTCGTGAAAGTCGAAGAGCACCTCGGCGAAGGGGACCTCGTAGGTCACGATCACGCGGTCGGCCGCGGCGTACTGGATGCCTTTTTGCACGCCGCGCCGATCCTGGCAGAGGGCGAGCACGGCGCCCACGAACTCGGAGGGCACGTGGACGGTCAGCGTGACGATCGGCTCCTCGGCGCGATCGGTCTGCTGCGGCGACGGAAGCTTGGCAGGGTTGTCGACGCGGACCATGGCGCCGTTCGTGAGGTACACGTTGTAGACGACGCTCGGCGCCGTCGTGATGAGGTCGAGCTGGAACTCGCGCTCGAGGCGCTCCTGGATGATCTCCATGTGGAGGAGGCCGAGAAAGCCGCAGCGGTAGCCGAAGCCCAGGGCCTCGCTCGTGTCGGGCTCGAACGAGAACGCCGCGTCGTTCATGTGCAGCTTGTCCATCGCGTCGCGAAGCTGCGGGTACTCGGCGTTGTCGGTCGGGTACACGCCCGCGAAGACCATCGCCTTGACGTCCTTGAAGCCGGGCAGCGGGTCGGTCGTGGGGCCCAGGTGGTGGGGGCCGCGGCCCGGCGCGCTCACCGCGTGAGTCACCGTGTCGCCGAGCTTCACGTCGTGGACGCTCTTGATGTTGCCGGCGATGAAGCCCACTTCGCCCGCGCCAAGCTCGTCGATCGCCGCTGCGAAGGGCTTGAAGACGCCCATCTCGGTGATCTCGTAGTCGGTCGCCGTCGCAAAAAAGCGGATCTTGTCGCCCTTTTTCACCGTCCCGTCGACGACGCGCAGCATCGCGACCGCGCCTCGGTACGTGTCGTACCAGGAGTCGAACACCAGCGCGCGAAGGTGGCCCTCGGTCTTGCCCTTGGGGTGGGGCACTTTCTTGACGATCTGCTCGAGGATGTCGCGCACGCCGACGCCTGTCTTGCCGCTCGCGGCGATCGCCTCGGAGCAGTCCAGGCCCACGACCTGCTCGACCTGCGTCTTGGTGCCCTCCACGTCGGAGCTCGGCAGATCGATCTTGTTGAGAACCGGCAGGATCTCGAGACCCTGCTCGATCGCCAGGTACACGTTGGCGAGCGTCTGCGCCTCGACGCCCTGCGTCGAGTCGACGACGAGAACCGCGCCCTCGCAGGCGGCGAGGCTGCGCGAGACTTCGTAGTTGAAGTCGACGTGGCCGGGCGTGTCGATCAGGTTGAGCTGATAGGTGTTGCCGTCGGCGGCGACGAAGGGAAGGCGCACGGTCTGGGCCTTGATCGTGATCCCCCGCTCGCGCTCGATGTCCATCTTGTCGAGGAACTGCGCGCGCATCTCCCGATCGGTGATGGCGCCGGTGACCTCGAGGACGCGATCGGCCAGCGTCGACTTGCCGTGGTCGATGTGGGCAATGATCGAAAAATTGCGGATGGAAGACTGCGGGGTCGGCATCGGGCGTCGATCAGGTGCTCTCGGGACGCTCCGGTCGCTGCGCCGGCGGGGCGGGGGCGGCGCTTGGTTCGGTCAGCGTGAGCTGGCCCGGCAGCATATGACCGTATTGCCGAAGCACGAGGTCGATACCCTCGCGGATGTAGACCGCGACGGGGACCTTGGTGCGCTCGTGAAGCACGCGCAAGCGCTCGCTTTGTTCGGGGGTCACGTAGATCGTGGTGGAGATCTTTTTGCGGGACATTTGCGGACTTACACGACCCTGCTGCCGAGCGCGCGAAGGCGTGTAGCCGAGCGCTTGCGGGCTGACCAGCCCCTGACAGCCCCCTGGATCAACCTATCGCTCTGACACTACGTGAACATACGTGCCCCTTCAAGGTGGAGGTAGGCGCGTCCTTGCGGTCGGGAGGCCGCCCCGCGTATTGTCGGCGGCGCTGTCGATCGCCTTTTAGGTTCGCGACTCTTCGCGACTTTGCGCTCCCGGGGTGGCAACGGATGAACGACACGGACTCCAGAAAGTTTCGACCGTTGCTTGGCGTCGCCGTCCGCGGGTTGGCGTACGTGGGCTCGTGCGTCGCGCCGCTCGCCGCCGTGGCGTGCGGGGGTGCCGACAAGCCCGCGGTCGCGGCAGACTCGGTGCAGACGCAAACCGCGCACGTCGAGAAGATCCAGCACGAAGACTGCAAGGAATCGGGCAACCGCGTCGATTCGCTCGACAGCAATGGCGACGGCAAACCCGACATCCGCCGCGTCTTCAGCGGCAATCAAGAGCTCTGCCGCATCGTCGACCTGAATGGCGACGGCAAGACGGACATGTACGAGTACTTCGACGCCGGCGGCGCGGTGCGTCGTCGGGAGTTCTGTTACGACGACACCGGCGACGTGAACGCGGTCGAGCACTACGAGAAGGGCCGGCTCGTCGCCCGCGAGTTCGACGCGGCCGGTCGGCGACGCATCGATACGTGGGACACGTTCGATCCGAGCGCCCCGCTCGATCCCAAGACGGGGCGGCCGGCGCACCCCGCGCATCGCGAGCGCGACACCACGGGCGACGGCAAGGTCGATCAGTGGTGGACGTGGAACGGCGACAAGGTGACGATCGCCATCGACCGCACGGGCGACGGCAAGCCCGATCCGGACACGGCCATCGTCCTCGGCGCCGACAACTCGATCCAGACGCCTCCACCGCCGCCCGACTCGTCCGTGGCGCCCGCGTCCGCGGCACCGCCGTCCGCCGCGCCCCCGTCCGCCGCGCCCACGTCCGCGGCGCCGTCCGACGGCAGTGGCCCTGTTGCGTCGGGCGCGTCGGGCGCGTCAGGCGCAGCGCCGGTGAGCGACGGAGGTCAGAAATGATGCGGGGGTGGGTCGCAGCATGCAGGGTGCTCGGCTGCTCTGCGGCGCTCGCCGTGGTGGCAGGGTGCGGCGGTAGCGGGCCGTCGCCCGCGTCGACGGCGAAGGCGGCTCCGGCGCCCGGCGGATCGAAGGACCCGAGCAAGTGGCCGGCCGACGACCGCTCGCTCTGCGAGGGGTTCGTCCACTGGAAGAACAACCCGCAGCTCGACGCCGACGAGATGGCGGGCGCCGAAGCGATCAAGCCGAACATCCGGCGCGTCTACAAGACGTCGGGCGACAAGGACAACCAGCGCAGCGTCCTCATCTGCCGCGAGATCGATACGAATCTCGACGGCGTGAAGGACGTGGTGCGCGTCTTCAACGAGAAGGGCGAGCCCGTCCGCGAAGAGGCGGACACCAACTACGACGGCAAGATCGACGACTGGCTCACCTTCACGTCGGGGCGCATCTCCGAGGAAGACGTGGACACGACGTTCGCCAACGGCAAGCCCAACGTGTGGAAGTTCTTCGTCGACGGTCAGCTCTCGCGCATAAGGCGGAACATGCATTGTCCGAGCGGCAGCGCCGACACCTGGGAAATCTACTTCAACAACCGCCTCGAACGGGTTGGCGTCGACAGCAGCTGCGACGGGCACGTCGACCGCTGGGATCGCGACGCGCAGCTGATGGCGAGCGAGGAGTCCGCGCAGCAGCAGGCTCCCGACGCGGGCGCCGGCGACACGACCGATGCTGGCGGCTCCGCCGCAACCCCCGACGCGGGCGGCCGCACCCTCCGAAAGAAGTAGACGCGCGCTCTACGCCTTGCTGGTGCCTTCGCGGCCGTAGGCGTCTTCGAGGCGGACGACGTCGTCGAGCTCCGGCGTCGACACTTCGATCACGTCGACATCGGTGACCGCGACCATGCGATGGATGGTGCTCGGCGGGCAGTGAAACGCGTCGCGCGCGCGCATGCGGATGACGCGGGTCTCGGCGCCTTGGCCTACTTCGAGATCCATCTCGCCCGACTCGACGAGAAACGTCTCGTCCTTTTTGACGTGATACTGGCGCGAAAGCTTTTGGCCCGACGCGATGTGCAGGATCTTGCCGACGTAGCGAGGCGTCTCCGCCCAGACGAGCTCGTAACCCCAAGGCTTCTCGACGCGTCGCATTGTGCGTAAGGCTACGCTATAGCGCGGTGTGGTGGCGAGCGTACGGCTTCAGAAAGTGCTGGCGAGCGCGGGAATCGCATCGAGGCGCGCTGCCGAGGCGATGATCACCGCGGGGCGCGTCCGGGTGGATGGCCGCGTCGTGACCGAGCAGGGGACGCGGGTCGATACCAAGGTCAGCCGGGTCGAGGTCGACGGCCAGCGGATCGTGCGCCAATCGTCGGTGTATGTGGTGCTCCACAAGCCGCGCGGCGTCATGTCGACCATGCGCGACCCCGAGGGCCGTCCCACGGTCCGCGAGCTCCTGGCCGAGGTGTCGGCCGCGCGCGTTTATCCGGTCGGGCGCCTCGATTTCAACACCAGCGGCGTCTTGCTCGCGACCAACGACGGCGACTTCGCAGAGGCGCTGCTTCACCCGCGGCGCTCGGCGCCCAAGGTCTACGTCGTCAAGGTGAACGGCGCGATGCAGGAGCGGGACGTCGAGCTGTGGCGACGGGGCGTCGACCTGGAGGATGGACGGACCAAGCCGTCGAAGGTGAAGCTCCTGCGTTACGAGGGCGACAAGACCTGGCTCGAGCTGACCATCACCGAGGGGCGCAACCAGCAGGTGCGTCGCATGGGCGACACGACGGGGTTCCGCGTGATGCGATTGGCGCGTCTCTCGTTCGCCGGGATAAGCTCCGAGGGGCTGCTGCCCGGGCATTGGCGGTACCTCACGGCGGACGAGCTGACGGACATCAAGGCGCAGTTCGGCGTTCCCAAGCGCGTCGTCTCGCCTCCGAAGCCGAAGGCGGCTCCCAAGGCATTGCCCGCGCCCGTGCGGCAACCGCCGGCGAGGCCGGGCCACGACGCGGGCCGCCCAGGCCGAGGGCAGCACCGCGACGCGCGTTCCGCTGACGCGCACCCTCGCTACGGGGGCGGCGCGCCCGTTCGCCGCGACCTGAACACGCGCCATGACTGGGGCGGCGGCGTGCGGCGCGGCGCCACCGGGAGAAGCGACGACGACGCACTCCCACGTCAAGACGTGGGTCGAGGACGTTCGCGCACGACGGGCACCAGCGGGGGCATCGGCGCGTCGGGCCGCGAGGACAGCTATCGCGTCAAGGGCAGGCGCTGAGGCGCGCCGTCGCCTCGGCCGGCTCAGAGAAGCAGCGACAGCCCGAGGGTCACGTCGGGGAAGCCCGCGCGCAGGGTCAGGGCGACGCGCGGGTTCAGGTGCCACCGCGCGCCCAGGTAGCCGACCGGGATGACCGTCGTGGTGGCGCTGCTCGAGATCGCCGCGCCTGGTTCGACGAACGTGGACCACGAGTCGGAAAACCAGAAGTTCCACTGCAGAGCGACGGGCAAAAGGAGGTTGCCGATCGGGTCGAACTCGAGGCCCGCGCTGATGCCCACCGAGTCGTTGATGCTCTGCACGAAGCCATCGGCGAGGTTCAGCGTCACGCGAAAGCCGAAGACCGCGGCGCCGTTCGGATTGAACGGCCCGTCGTAGGCGACCCCCACGAGCGGCTCGAACTCGAAGAGATACCGCGGGTGCTCGCCCAGCTTCTCGATCACGTATGGCTCTTCGGCGCGTGCCGCGGCGGGCGCAAGGGCGAAGACCACGGCGACGAGCGCCGCCAAGCGAAGAGGACCGAGCGTCATGCGGCCTCCTATAGCCCGGCGAGCGCGCGGGGAGTCGGGCCACGAACGTCCCAGTCTTCGTCGAAGAACCCGCCGGCGCGCACCTGCGCCGCGCCGAGCGTCAGCTGGCCGTCGGCCGGGCCGACGTCCTCGTCGTACACGACGTAGTCCGGCAGCATGTCGGGCAGCGAGAGCGAGCGCCAGGTGCCGAGCGCGCCCACGCCCTCGACCACCACCACGTAACGGTCGGGCCGGCGCGGATTCGGGCGGATGAAGGCGGCGCCGAGCTGAGAGCGGCCGGCCGACCCTTCTGTCGTGGAGGGCGTGGTGGAGGGCGTGGTGGACGGCTTCGTCTCGATCCTTTGCGAACCGACGAGGATCGCTTCGCCGTCCACGCGCAGGGGGAAGGCCCCTTCGAGCTCGCGCACGACGCGGTTGGATCGGGCGTTGCCGACGAGAAAGAGCGCGCGATCGTTGGCCAGCGGCTCGCCGTGCGCGAAGAACTCGGCATCGCTCATGATCGGATACTCGACGCGCACGCCCCAGCGCACCCGAGCCCAGGCCCGCGCGACCTCCTCGTTGGCGCGCGCCTGCGCGGGATCGCTGGCGCCCCACACGAAGAGGATCGGATCGTGGAACACGTCGCGGATCGGGCCGGTGACGCGGGCGTGCTTGTAGAGCCCTTCGTGGGCCCGCGCGCCCGCAGCCCAGCTGGTGCCGTCCCGGTGCAGCTCGATCGGTTCGCCGGCCTGGAAGGCCAGGGTGCGGCCGTCGACGTGCACACTGACGGGGGCCGCGTCGTCGATGCGCTCGCTGTCGCGGTCGAGCGCGAGCGCCGCGACTCCATGCGCGGACACGTAGACGACGTTGTCCGGGTCGATACGCGCGATGACTTCGCCCCATCCGTCGCTCGACGACAGCTCACGGACGTGGACCCAGTCGTCGTCCGCCCAGCGCGTGCTCGGCGTTTTGAAGCGGATCGCCCGCGGGTGCAGCGGGCGCCTGTGGGGCAGGAGCCACGCTGCACCTTTGAGGTCCTGGTAGGTCGTCTGCCACACGTTGTGGCCGAGGTCCGGATGCTCTTGCTTGAGCACGTAGTGGAGCTCGTCGTACCGATCGATGAGCACCCCGCTGTTCTCCTCGGGCAGATCCCTCAAGCCGTGCACGACGTAGAGCGGCAGGTACATGCCGTTCTCCGCCCAGAACACGTTGGACCGCTGCTCGGCGAGGAACTTCTCCCAGGGGCGCAGGGTGCGGCCGTCGATGTCGCCGCGAACGAAGTAGCTGTGGTACCCGCAGAGCGGCTCGGCGGCGGCGAAGCGCGCCGGGTGGTGAAGAGCGCACGCGGCCGCGCCGATGCCGCCCATCGACGGGCCCGTGATCGTGACGCGCGACGGATCGATCGGATAGGTCGCCATCGCCCACTCTACGACGCGCATCACGTCTTCTTCGCCGACGTCGCGGTACATCGTGTTGAAGTGGCCATCGGGGGCCACGACGATGGCCTCGAGCGGGGGCAGGTCGTGGATCGGGTGCCGGTCTTCCCAGACCCCGCCGTGCGCCGGATCGTCGTGGCCGAAGAGCCACATCACCATCTCCAGGGGGCGGCCGTTCATGCCGTGCAGCGCCACGACGAGCGGATACGTCCGGTCGGGCGAGAAATCCGGGGGGACGTACACGGCGAACTCCGACGGCTTGCCATCGGCCGGCGAGAGATATGCGCGTCGCATCGCGCCCGTGCGAAAGGCACCCGGATCCGAGTACGGCCCCGTCGGCACGTAGGGGTCGCGCTGCTGGTCGAGGGCGGCGGTCAGGTCCGCGAGCTCGCGCGCCTCGTCGAGCTGGGCGCCCACGTCCGGATCGCCCTCGGCGACGAAGGCGACGAGGCGATCGCGCACGTGCTCGACGCTCGCGCGAGACGTCGCGTCGAGCCACGTCGGGTCCGACTCGGCGAGCGCCCTCGTGGCGTGCGCCGTGGCTTCGCGCACGGCCTGCCGCGGGTGAAACGCGAAGGCGAGGGGCCGCCCGGCGATGTCGACCTGGAGCGTCCAGTCCTGGTCCTCGACCTCGGTGTCCGCGAGGTGCGGCAGCATCACGGAGAGGCGACCGGCATCGGGGCCGTCCGACGGGACGTCGCCCGCGTCGACGTCGAACAAGGGGCCCTCGCCGCCCGCCCCCGGCGCGGCGCGCGCGAGGCGCGCGCGGACGCGGACGGGCGTCCCGGCCGGGATGCCTTCGCGAAACTCCACCGTGAGCACGGGCTCGTAGCCGGTGCCATTCATCCCGCGATCGAGCGTGGCTGTCGCCATGCGGGCTGCGAGATCCTGGGCGTCCACGGCGCTGGCGCCAGGCAGCATCCATGCAGCGCCCGGCGGCGGCTGCAAGAGGTCGTCGAGCAAGCGCGCCCTCAAGTCGATGCCCGGCGCGGTCATTCGCCGTCGGAGCGCGAGAACGATCGTGTGCTCTCCTGCCGCGAGCTCCAGCGGGACGATGTCTCCCGCGTCACGGCCCGGCCGCCCGCTGTCGCGCGCGAACTCGAGGCGGCCGTCGACGCGTACGTCGACGCCCCCTTCGACGCCGAGCAAGAGCACGTAGCGCCCCGGGCGTTGCACCAGGACGACGCCGCCCGCGTACGCCACGCCGTGAAGATGGGTTTCGAGCGCGTCGTCCACGCGAAGCGCTCCGTCGCCCGTGCCGGCGACCCGCCATCGCGAGGGGCCGGCGGGGGAGTCGAGGGCTGCGTCGAGGCGCGGCTGCAGGTGCTCCTCGTCGGTGGCCCGGCTCCCGTCGGGGAGCGCGGCGACGAGCCAGGCGCCCATCCGGCCGTCCGGCCCGAAGCGCAGACGTGCCACGTGCTCGTCCACAGAGTCATCGGGCGTCGGCAGACAACGCGCGTCTTTCGCCCATCCCGCCGTGCACACCGCGTACCCAAAGACAGCCCCGGCGAGGAGGGCCGTCCGTCGCGGGTTCAACTCATTCCCTGGGCGAGGGTCCGCGGCTCGTCGCGGAACAGGACTTCCACCTTCTTGGCGTCGATGACCCGGGTGACCACCCCGTCGCCAAACTTCTTGTGCCGAACGAGGTCGCCCTCGTTGAAGTTGCCGCCCACGTTGTACGCCTTGAAATCGCGGTCGCCGCGGCCGAGCGTGGCCTTGGCCCACTGCTCTTCCAGGCGCGCCGCAGCCGACACCCGCCCGGTCCGGGCCGGGCCGGCAGCCGACGTCCCCGAGCGCCGCACACCGGCAGGGCGATCGCCCGCGGTCGGCGCCTTTTCGCCGGGCGCGTGCGCACGCCACAGGTGCGCCGAGCGGCACGTCAAGCACTCGACCTGGTACGCCTTGCCACTCTTCATCGACACGATTCGGTGATTGAGGAGAAGTCGGCAGCGGGTGCACCAGCTGTCGACTTCGCCCGCGACGCGCAAAGGCTTGGGCATGGATGAACGGTTTCCTCTTATTCGCGGGTCCGGCGGCGCTCCCGAGGTCGTTCCTCGAGCCCGGCCGGGCCTTCGGTCCGGTCAAGCCCCCGGTTGCCGCGTTTCACTTGTACCTCGGACCGCACTTCGGGCTTGGGCATCTTGGAGCGATCGTCGGGGCCGCCCCCGTCGTTGGGCTTGAACCGGATGGTCGTGCTGATCTCGAACTGCACGGTGGTGAGCATCTTCTGCATCTCGCCGGCAAGGTTCGTGTGCTCGAGGAACTCGCGCACCTCTTTGGCGACCACACGAAAGAGACCATTTTTGGTCTCGTCGACCTGCGCGATGAGGTAGTTCGCGAGCTCGCGCGGCAACTTCATCCCGCCGACGAGCTCTTTGAGGTTGTCCGGCGCCTCGACCGCCTTCTCGACGCCGATCTCGACCGCGCGCTTCAGGAGCTCCGGGATGACGCTGTCGAGTCGGCGGCGGCGATCGCCGGAGTCCTTGTCGTTCATTGAACGCCCCGCGCCCTGTTCGTACCGTGAGGCACCGGGGTGGTCAACGTCGGTGCGGCGCGATCGCCGTCTTTGCGCCGCAAGGGCGCGGCCTGTCAGGCCGCGGTGAGGATCCGCGCGACACCCTGCGCGGCGCGGGCCATGGCCGCCCGCCGCATCGTGCCGCCGCGCGCGCAGATCAGGATTCGCTGGCCTTCGATGTCCACGGGCTGCACGTCCACTTGCTGACGCAGGGTCGCTATCCGCGTCCGCTCGACGGATCCTGGCTCGGTCCACTGGCCCTGCGCCAGAAGAGGAGCGTACGCCGCGAGCTCTTCGCATGCGGCCCAGGCGCCCACACCGGCCACCACCAGGCCCGCGTCGTCCGCGACGACCATCGCCTCGACCCGGCCCTCGCTTCTCGCGTGCGCCAGCTGATAGTGCAGCGCCACGAGCGGGTCGTCGCTGCGCTTGCGTCGTCGGTCGGCCGGAGGCTGGGGCGAATTCATGTAGGGCAGTGTCTCCTCGAGGGTCGATCTGGGCCAAGTTCTGCCGAAGCCTCGGCGGGGGGAGCGCGTGCTAGCAAGAAACCATGAGCGATCGCGAAGCATGGGCCCGACGGCGCGCCGCGTTCTTCGACGCCATGATCGCATCGGCTCCGGCCGGTGGCCCCTCGGTCGCAGTGCTGCCTTCCGCGCCCGTGTTCATCCGGAACAACGACGTGGAGCACGAGTACCGACAAGACTCGGATTTCTTCTACCTGACCGGGTTCGACGAGCCGGAGAGCGTGGCCGTGCTCGACGCGCAGGACCGCACGTTTACTTTGTTCGTCCGCCCGCGGGACCGCGAGCGGGAGATCTGGGACGGGCCCAGGGCGGGCGTCGACGGGGCGCGGGAGGTCTACGGCGCCGACGCGTCGTACGTCATCTCGGAGCTCGACGATCGACTGCCCACGCTGCTGCAAGACCGCCGGCGGGTGCACTACCGCATCGGTTACAACCGCCGCTTCGACGACCGGTTCCTCGCCGCCATCGACCGCGTGCGCTCCCGGCAGCGGACGGGCGTATTTCCCCCGAGCGAGATCGTCGATGTCGGCGCCATCTTGCACGAGATGCGTCTGCGAAAGGGACCGGAGGAGCTCCACGCGATGCGCACCGCGGCACGCGTCACCCGCGCGGCGCACGAGCGCGCGATGAGCCAAACGCGGCCCGGCATGCGCGAGTTCGAAGTCGAGGCGATGCTCATCGACACCTTCCGCGGGCAGGGCTCCGAGCGCCCGGCCTACGGCAGCATCGTGGGCTCCGGCCCGAACGCCTGCGTTCTTCACTACCGGAAGAACGATCGCCTCATCCAGCGCGGCGATCTCCTGCTCATCGATGCCGGCTGCGAATACGAGTACTACGCGAGCGACGTCACCCGGACGTTTCCCGTGGGCGACGACTTTTCCAAGGAAAAGCAGGCCGTCTACGAGCTGGTCTTGGAGGCGCAGCTCGAGGGCATCGCGGCCTGCCGCACGGGCGCCACGCTCGACGCCGTCCACAAGGTGGCGTGCGCGGTCATCGCGCGCGGCCTGGTGCGCCTCGGTCTCTTGCAGGGCGACGCAGAAAAGATCATTGAAACCGATGGTTACAAGAAGTTTTACATGCATCGAACGAGCCACTGGCTCGGCATGGATGTGCACGACGTGGGTGCGTACTTCGTGGCCGGCAAGGCCCGCCTTCTGGAGCCCGGGATGGTGCTGACCGTCGAGCCGGGGATTTACATCGCGCCGGACGAGCCCTCGGTGCCGGCCGAGTGGCGCGGCATCGGCGTCCGCATCGAGGACGACGTTCTCGTCACCGCAGGCGACCCCGAGGTGCTGACGGCGAGTATTCCTAAGACCGTTCCGGAGCTGCGTCAGGCACGGGCCAGCTGAGGGCGACGGCGTACGCGCCCCCCGCCGCGACGATGGCGATGGCGCCGCCCACGACGAGCGTGCCGACGGCCCAGTCGACGAGCAGCTCGCGCCCACGCGCCATCGCTTCGGACGCAACGAGCGGGAGCCAGCCCCCGGTCCGGATCCGGTGAGCGACTTCGATCTCGGCGAAGGCCACCACCCCGAAGAGCGGGAAGAAGGTGCACCGGGAGCCGAGGAACGCCCAGAGCCGGTTGAGCCGGAACAGGGTCGCCAGCCCGAGCGCGATCCACATGTGAAGCCCCACGAAGGGCGTGCACGCGCAGAAGACGCCCAGGCCAACCGACAGCGCGATCTCGCGCGGGCTCGAGTGCTCGCTTCGGGCCCGCTGCCACGCCGTCCGAACGCCCGCCGCGGCGCGCTGCGCGAGCTGTACGCGGAGTGATTCCCGCGCGCGTCGCGCCTCCGGTTGCGGCGTCTGCTCTCGAGGCAATGTCCAGTCTCAATCTATCCCACGGCAGCGTGCGTCGCCGAGGGGGCCGGAAAGTAGTGCCGCCCAAGGGCGCCGTGGTAGCGCTCGACGGGTGACGCTCGACGAATCGATCGTGGCCTTCGTGCGCCACCTCTCGGGCGAACGGCGGGCTTCACCGCGCACGGTCACCGAGTACGAGCGCGACGTCACGGGGTTCGCCGCGTTTGCGCACGAGCGCTCGACGGCGCCGTCGCTCGACGTTCGCGAGGTCGACGTCTACCTGCTGCGCGGGTGGCTCGCGCTCCTCGCGCGCAAGAACGCTCCGAGCTCCGTCGCGCGCAAAGTCGCGGCCGTGCGCACGTGGATGCGCTGGCTGCGGCGCCGGGGCGCGATCGCCACGTGCCCTGCCGACGAGCTGGCGACGCCCAAGGTGCGGCGGGGCCTTCCGACGCACCTCTCCGTCGACGCCGCCAAGGGGGTCATGGAGGCGCCGAGCCTCGATACCCCCGTTGGCATCCGTGACCGCGCGATCCTCGAGCTGCTCTACGGCTCGGGCTTGCGCGCGAGCGAGCTGTGCGGCCTCGACCTCACGGGCGTCGATCTCCACGAGGCGAGCGCCCGGGTGATGGGCAAGGGGAGCAAGGAGCGGATGGTGCCGCTCGGCCGCGAATGCATCGAGGCTTTGGGTCGCTGGCTCGGCGTACGAGGCACGTTCATGCACCCGCGGCGGCGCACCCAGGATCCACGCGCCCTCTTTCTCACCACGTTCGGCGCGCGCATGTATCCGCGCAGCCTCGGCAAGCTCGTTCACGCGCACGGCGCCTCGGGCGCGGGCCGGGCGGACCTGCATCCGCATGCGCTCCGGCACACGTGCGCCACGCACATGCTCGACGGCGGCGCCGACCTGCGCGCCATCCAGGAGATGCTTGGCCACTCGTCGCTCTCGACGACGCAGCGGTATGCGCACGTGTCGGCCGAGCATCTCATGCGTGTCTACGACGCCGCGCACCCGCTCGCGCGGGGCAAGCGATAGCGCCCTTTTCCTGTAACCTGGCCGCTCCTCGTGGCCCGCGTCGCGTCCCGTATCCTCTTCGCGCTCACGGGGGCGGTGTTCGGCGCCATCTTCGTCTCGCTCGCCGAGGCGCGCGAAGCGGTTCTGGCCGCCGCGCACGCGCCACCTTTCGCCGCGCTGGTTCTCGCGGACCTCGGGGTCCTCGCGCCCATCGCCGTCGTCGTCGCCATCGGGGTGTCGATCGTATCGCTGTTTCTCGAGCCAGAGCGGCCGCTGGCCCCCGCCGAGCGGATCGCGCTGGCGCGCGCCGAGCCCGTGCTCGCACGGTCGCGCACCGCCGCGCTCGCGCCGCTCGTCTGCGGGGCGCTCACGATCTGGACGGTGGTGACCGCCCATGCCGCGGAGATCGCGCTGGCGCGATGGGCGCCCATGGCCGCAGGCCTGGTGGTGGCGCTCGCTTCGGTCGCATGGCTGCTGGTCCTGTCGGCGACCGCGCTGGCGCTGCTCCCGTCGCTGCGCCGCGTTCTCGCTGCCGCTGCCTCGCGCTGGCCTCGGGCCATCGATCCGGCGACGACCGGTGGTGTCGGGGGTGTCGCGAGCCTGGCCGTCCTCGTCGTCGCGGTTTCGAGCGGGGACACCGGGGGAGGGGGCGAGGGCGTGCTCGCGATCTTCGGCGTGCTGCGAAGGCCCGAGCTCGACCTGCGACCCGTCGTCGATCTCGTCGCGGTCGCGGTGTGCGCGTGGCTCGGGCCCCTCGCCCTCTGGGGTCGGGCCGCGCGGCCGCTCGCCTTGGTCACGGCGTTCGCCGTGGTGAGCGGCTCGCTCGGGATCACCGTGCGCGAAGCGGTCGCCCTCGAACAGAATCCGGGTGTCGCGCTCGCCATCGAAGAGCACGCGCCGCTCGGCCGCGTCGGATTGGCCATCGCCCGCAAGGCGACCGATCGGGATCACGACGGCGCGTCCCCGTACTTCGGCGGCGGAGACTGCAACGATCACGACCCGCGCATCTCGCCGCTGGCCGTCGAGATCCCGGGCAACGGCGTCGACGAGGACTGCTCGGGCGCCGACCTCCCCCTCACGCAGCCGAGCGCCGAGGTCGTGCAAGCGGTCCCCAGCGCTTCCATCGGAGGGGACTACAATCTGATCCTCATCACGGTCGACACGCTCCGCGCGGGCGAAACGGGCTTTCTCGGGTACGACAAGCCGACGACGCCGAACCTCGATGCGCTGGCCGCACAGGCCGTCGTCTACGAGCGCGCGTACGCCATGGCGTCGTACACCGGCAAGGCGCTCGCGCCGATGCTCATCGGCAAGTACCCGAGCGAGACGCTGCGCGATGGCGGGCACTTCAACCGCTACCTGCCCGGCAACACGTTCCTGGCCGAGCGGCTGCGCGAGGGGGGCCTGTACACGATGGGCGTCGCGTCGCACTGGTATTTCAAGGAGCCATGGGGGCTCGAACAGGGGTTCGACGTATTCGATCTCTCTGCCGTGCCGGCGTGGGGCCAGACCGACACCGACACGAACAGCACCAGCCCGCAGATCACCGATGCGGCCCTCAAGCTGCTGGCGGCGCACGCGGATGCGGGTCGCTTCTTTCTCTGGGTGCACTATTTCGATCCGCACGCGCAGTACGTGGCGCACGAGGGCGCGCCCGACTTCAGCGATCCGTCGCATCCCAGGGGCTGGAAGATGCGCGCGGCCTACGACGGCGAGGTCTGGTTCGTCGACAAGGCCATCGGGCGCCTGCTCGACGCGGTCCGCGCTGCGCCTTGGGGCAAGCGGACGGTCATCGCCGTCACGAGCGACCACGGCGAGGCGATGACCGAGCACGGCCTGGCGTTTCAGCACGGGTTCGAGATCTGGGAGCCGCTGATGCGCGTGCCGCTCGTGCTCTCGGTTCCAGGCGTGGACCCGCACCGGATCGGGGTCAAGCGAAGCACGATCGATCTCGTGCCGACGCTGCTCGACGTGCTCCGTATCCCCCAGCCGCCGCCTGGCCAGCTCTCGGGCCGGAGCCTGGCGGCGGACCTCGTGGCGCCTCCCGGCCAGGCTTACGAAGAGCGGGACGTGCTCATCGACATGCCCGATGGTCCGTACACGCACATGCGCCGGGGCCTCATCCACGGCCCGACGCCGGGCATGAAGCTCATTCACTACGGCGGCCGCCACTACGCGCTCTACGACCTCGCGCACGATCCCGACGAAAACGAGGACCTCTCGTCGGACCCGGCGCAGCTCGCCCCGATGGTCGAGCGGTTGCAGCAGACGCGGGCCGCCCTGAAGGAGATCTACGTCAAGCCAGACAGCCCCTAGTTTCCTTGGTCCAAGTGTCCTGAGTCCGTGAAACCTTGATATTTTGAGATCACAGGAAGACGGGAAGACGGCTGACCATTCATCTCAATTTGCCGGCAGCCCGGAGCCTATCGAGTAGGAGGGCAGCATCGGAGACTCTCTCGAGGCCACGTCCGATCTTCATCGCGCCAGGCGGTCCGCCCGAGGATTTGCCGGTGTATCCCCCGATGTCAGCGATCCATCGAACGGCGAGACCGATGGTCGGGATGCCGGGACCGACGACCTCGGTCTTTTTCTTCTGATCGAGCTTGAGCAGCTTCAGGGCCTCGATCTCGACGTCGGTCAGTTCGACGGTGGCGGGAGCCTCAGGCGCGTTGCGGGCGAGGTGCCTTAGGCGTTCGATACGGGCGGCCACGGCGCCCAGCAAGGTAGCCCACGTTTTCACAGCGGCGACAGAGCGCAGCTGGGTCTCCTCGACGCGGCAGTGACCGGACTTCCAGGTCTTGTGAAAGTCTTCGATGCGCCAGCGCATCGTGTAGCTGCGCACGACGAGTCGGACGTCTTCAGCCGTCGCGATGGGCGCGTTGGTGTAGAGCATCCAGTCGAGCGGCTTTTCGCCCGCGAGCGGGTTGATCTCGCGAGCCCAGACGACGTTGACCGTCGGGTTGGAGCGCAAAGCCTGCCAGTCGTGGCTCACGTTGAGCTCGACGGTCGCAACGCGCACGGCCATCTTCGCTCGCCGTGCGACGCGCTTGTGCCCCGCGGGGACGAGCACTTCGTAGTGCTGCTGGATGGGCTGTTTTCCCAGCGTTTCGCGAAGAAAGCTCCGCGGCTGTCCAGACCCGATGCGTCGATTCCAAGACGCACGGACCGTGAAGCGCGAACGCCCGCGAACGAGCTCGTCGAGGATCACTGTCGCATCCCCACCCCGGTCGATGAGAATCCACGGAACGCACGTGGATTGTGCGTAGCGTTGCTGGACGTCCTTCACCGTCTGAACGTAGAAGCGCGATTCGCGCTCATCGATGGGACGGTAGGTCGAGGGGCCTGGCTTGCAGCGCTTGGTCGGTCTTGCCCACCAGGTCTGCGCGCAGAGGCCGAGCGGCGTACCGTCGAGGGACACCGCGAGTGCGCTGACCACCTGGAGTCCGCGGCCGTTGTTGGTGTAGGTGCCGACCAGTCCCAGATCCGTACGCTTGCGGCGATCCACGACTTGAATGCTGCTGCCGTCGATCGGTACGAACACGAACGTGGCGTGGACGCTCCGCTCGACGCAGGCCGCGCCCATGGCCTCGCTCAGGGTCTCGCCCCGCACGCGGCCGCCCTCGAGCAGGTCGTACGCCCCCTGACGCTCAGCATCGTTGCGAAAGACGTCCGAGATGCGGCCGCCCCCGCACTCCATCGCCCGCCTGGCCATCCGCTTCACGCGCGTTTTCAGACGCGCATCGACGACCTCAAGCTCCCCGAACTCTTCCGAAACCCACGACCGCTCGTCCACGTCGCTTCGCATGCCATACCAAGCGCTACCGAACGGCCTAAATTCCCGCGTCTAGCTCCACATGGAACCAATGGTCAG